>Ga0080004_1184252_pt1 | contig 70495 bp, 56 predicted proteins | sample WasSprMetagenome_FD_69207 | JGI IMG/M metagenome (GOLD analysis project Ga0080004, IMG submission 69207) | Sulfidic aquatic microbial communities from Washburn Spring, Yellowstone National Park, USA - WS (SPADES assembly) (version 2) | ecosystem: Environmental > Aquatic > Thermal springs > Hot...
CCCGACGCAAGGTGGCCGCTATGCCAGATTACGGCCTGAGCTTGCTCACCTTACCTCTCTATTAGAATTTTGAAAAGCCCTGGGTGCAAAACGCAGGGGAAAGCAAAGCGCACAGGCGGGCGGTTGCGCCGGCCTGTGCGCCGACCAGGGAGGTGACCGATTGGTGGCTGTCTTTCAGGAATTTTGGCGGTGCAGTTCCAGCGTCCGGGACAGCAGTTCCTCGTACTCGTTGTCGCCGGCCTCCGCCTGCTCTTTCCGCTTGCGGGCTTTGCGCTCCCTCTGCTGTTGGCGCTCCAGCGCTTCCCGCAGTGCCAGCTCCATGATGGTGGGGATGTGTTCCTCCTCCTGCTGTGTCGGGGAGGGTTCCGCCGCCGCGGGTTCCGGGGCCGGCTCCGGTTCGGCCGGCTCCTCCGGCTTCATGGTCAGGTCAATGCGCCGCCGGCGCTTGTCCACCGCCAGGATGCGGGCCTCGATGACGTCGCCCGGCTTGACGACCTGGCCGGGGTTCTTGACGTACTCGGTGCCCATTTCCTTGACGTGAAGCATGGCCTCGCGCTCGGCCCCGATATCCACAAAGGCGCCGTAGGGGGCCAGGCGGGTGACCGTGCCTTTGACGACCATGCCGGCGCTCAGATCGCGTATCTTTTTGCGGTTGGGGTCCACCAGGGTCAGGCTGATGCGGTTCTTTTTGAGGTTGACCTCTTTGACCCAGGCCACAACCTGCTGGCCTTCCTGCACCACGTCGGAGACCTTCTCCACCGGGCCGAGGCTCAATTCGGTGATGTGAATCATGCCGTCGCGCCCGATGCCAATATCCACGAACGCACCGAATTCGGTGATTTTTGTGACAGTGCCTTCCACGCGCTGGCCGCGAGAGAGTTGTTCAGCCAGGGCGCCAGGTTTTTGCAATGGTGGTACGCCAGCCCGACGTCCTTCCACGGTTCCGCTCCTTGACACTCCTTGTTCTCCATGGAACAAGGTGTTCATTACACGCCGGCGTATTATAGCGAAGTTGGCGGGTTTGTCAATGAATGAGGCGTCGGAAATCCCCCCGCCTCCGCTAGCGCCTGCGCCGGCGGAGGCCGTGCTCCCACAGCACGCACAGGGCAAAACGGGGCAGGGCCAGCATGCGCCGCCAGCGCCGCGGCTCTTGCATCAGGCGGTAAAGCCATTCCAGGCCGGCGCGCTGCATCCAGGCCGGCGCCCGCCGCGCCTTGCCGGCCAGGAAGTCGAAGGTCCCGCCTACTCCCATGGCGACCGGCACCCCCAGCCGGGCCAGGTTGCGGGCGATCCAGAGGTCCTGCTGGGGCGCGCCGTAGGCCACGAACAGGAAGTGGGGGGCGGCGGCCCGGACCATCTCGACGATGTGGTCCTCTTCCGCCGGCGCCGGCGAACCGGCATAGGTGCCGGCGATCTGCAGGCCGGGATTGGCGCGCTGGAGCACTGCCGCCGCCTGCTCGGCGATGCCCGGCGCCGCGCCGAGCAGGAACAGCCGCCAACTCCTGCGCGCTGCCAGCCGCGCCACGGCCTGCACGGTATCTACGCCGGTGACGCGCTCGGTGAGGGGATATCCCATCAGCCGGCAGGCCCATACCACGCCGATGCCGTCCGGCAGGGCCAGGTGGGCGGCGTTCAGGACCCGGTGGAACTCGGCGTTCTTCTGGGCGGCCATGATGAACTCGGGGTTGACGGTGACGACGTGATGCGGCCGGCCGTCCTCCACGAATTCTTCCAGCCGGCGGATCGTCTCCTCCGGGGTCACCAGATGGACCGGCACTCCCAGCAGGCGAACAGCGGGCGGGGAACTAGAGGTCATGCTTCCTCCAGGTGAGGTGGAAGGATCGTTTCGACGGCCTGCAGGACGTCCTCCACCTGGATGGCGTGCATGCATTCCATAGAGGGACAGCCCTCGCGCCGGCCGATGGCATAGCCCACATAGGCGCAGGGCTGGCAGGGGAGGCCGGCCTGCAGGACAATGGCGCGGCTCCGGCCGGCGGTCCAGGGGCCCCAGGCATCCGCATTGGTGGGGCCGAAGAGCGCGATCACCGGGGCGCCGGCGGCCACTGCCAGGTGCATCACCCCGGAGTCGGCTCCCACGAAGAGGGCGGCGCGGCGGAGCACAGCGGCGAGCTGGGGCAGGGAGGTCTGGCCGGCCAGGTTCAGCGCGGTGTCCGGGCACTGACGCGCCAGCTTTTCCACGTTGTCGCCGGCAGTCCCCACCAGCACAAGGTCGAGGTCATGCCGGCGCGCCAGCTCACGCGCCAGTTGCGCGAAGCGCTCCACCGGCCAGCGCCGGGCCAGGCTGTATCCGCCGGAGCCTGGATGGATGACGGCGAAGGGCCGGCGTCCGCCTGTCCGCTCCCAGCGCGACAGCGTCAGCTCCGCCCATTCCTCTGCATCGGGCGAGCAGGGCGCCGCCAGGGAGATATCATCAGTACGGGCGCCCAGGGTGTTGACCACCTGGAGCCAGTACTGCACTTCGTGCAGGGCGCCGAAGCCGGCATCAGGCGTGCGGTGGGTGAGGAACCAGCCGTGTCCGTTGTCCAGGCCGGCGCGGATGCGGGCGCCGGCGGCAAAGGCCAGCGCGGCGTATTTCAGCCGGCCGAAGGGCAGGGTCAGGTGGTGCAGGATGACCACCGCGTCGTAGCGGCGCCGGCGGAGGGTCAGGGCGAGGCTCGCCGCCGAGCGCAGGGAGGCCGGCCGCAGTGCATCCGCTGGCCGGTCGAACTGAAATTTGTCAAAGCGGATGATGTCGTCCACCAGCCCGGTGCCGGTCAGCGCCGGCGCGGAATGCGGGGTCACCAGGACGTCCAACCGCGCCTGCGGGTAGGTTTGCCGCAGGGCGCGCAGGGCCGGCGTGCTGGTGATGACGTCGCCGATATCGGCCAGCTTGACGACCAGGATGGCCTGCAGGGGCAGGATGGGCGATTGGGGGCCTGTAAGTGGGCGCATGGGAGTGGTCATGCCGGCTCCGCTCCCATCTCCTCGAACAGCTCCAAGAACTGGCGCGCCGTATTTTGCCAGGAAAAGCGCTGGACCTGACGGTAGCCGGCCTCCACCAGATGCCGGCGCAGTCCCTCGTCCTGCAGGACCCGGAGGAGGGCGCCGGCAATGTCGTCCACATCCAGCGGATCCACCAGCAGGGCGGCGCCGCCGGCCACCTCGGGCAGGGACGAGGTGTTGGAACAGATGACGGGCGTCCCACAGGCCATGGCCTCCAGCACCGGGAAGCCGAACCCTTCGTAGAGCGAAGGGAAGGCAAAGGCCTGGGCGCCGCTGAGGAGGGCCGGCAGTTCCTCGTCGGGCACATAGCCCACGAGGTGGACGAGGTTTTCCAGGCCGTTCCGCTGGACCGCGCCCACGATGTCCTGTGTCATCCAGCCCATTTTGCCGCCCAGGACAAGGTGTGGGGGTTCCGTGCCGGCCGGCCACCGCCGGCGCACCGCGGCATAGGCCTCGATGAGGCGCACCAGGTTTTTGCGCGGCTGGATGGTGCCGACATATAGGATGTACTGCTCCGGAATCCCCAGCCGCTCGCGCGCAGAACGAATGCGGGCAGGGTCCTCCACCCGCTGGATCCAGGCGGTATGGCCGGGGTAGATGACGCGGATTTTGTGCGCCGGCGTGCCGTAAAAGCGCATCAGATCGGCGCGCGTCGCTTCCGAGTCCACGACGACGCGCCGTGCCCGCCAGGCGTTCCAGCGCGTGCCCAGCTCCAAGTACAGGCGGGAGGCCGGCGGATGGGCCTCGGGGAAATACCGATAGCCGAGGTCATGGATGGTGACCGCACTGCGGCGCGGGTGAATGATAGGAAGGACGTGCGCTGGCACGAACAGGATGTCCGGCGGGTGTGCGGCCATCTCCCACGAAAGCCGGATGTGGGTCCACAGGCGGGGGAACGGGATAATGCGCACCTCGGCAGAGCCTGTCCAGGAGCAGAGGGAAGGGGAGGGCAGGTCCCGGAAATAGAGCCGCCAGCGGTGCGGGCTGTCCGCATCCAGCAGAGCGCGGATGATCTCCAGGGAGTAGCGCTCGGTGCCGGTGAGCTGAGTGACGGTGGCGCGGCTGGCGTCAATGCCGATTAACATAATCTACATCTCCGACCGGGTGGGATCAGCGCCGGCTGGCTTCCATCTGGCGGATCTTCTCCACGCGCCGGGCGTGCCGGCCGCCCTCAAATTCCGTGCTCAGCCAGACATCTACGATTTCCAGCGCCAACCCAGGCCCCACGACCCGACCGCCGAGACAGAGGATGTTGGCGTTGTTGTGGAGCCGGCTCATGCGGGCGGAATAGGTGTCACCGCAGACGGCGGCGCGCACCCCGACGATCTTGTTGGCGGCGATGCTCATGCCGATGCCGGTGCCGCAGATGAGGATGCCCAGGTCGTAGTCGCCGGCGGCCACCCCCCGCGCCACTGGATAGGCGTAGTCGGGGTAATCTACCGATTCGGGGCTGTGTGTCCCGAAATCCTCCACCGTGTACCCGGCCTGGCGCAGATGCTCCAGGATGATGTTCTTCAGCTCATAGCCGCCGTGGTCAGCGCCTATCGCGATCTTGCGTGTGTCAGCCATTTTGTGCTCCTCAGGGTTGTGCGTCATCCGATCTGCAGGTCAGGGATCAGCCGTCGAATTTCCGCCGCGGCCAGCGCGCCGGCGCGCACTAATCGCGGCGGCGTCGTGGTGAAGTCCACGATGGTGGACGGTATCGGGCCAGGGGTGGGGCCGCCGTCTAAGATGAGGTCCACCCGCCGGCCCAACTGCTCGAACACCTCTTGGGCGGTGCTGGGGCTTTGCGCGCCGCTGATGTTGGCGGAAGTGGTGGCCAGCGGCGCGCCCAGCCGGCGGATCAGCTCCAACGGGACAGGATGGTTCGGCATGCGCACGGCGATGCCCGGCCCGGGGCTGATGATGGCCGGCACGCGCGGGGCAATGGGGAGGATCAGGGTCAGCCCGCCTGGCCAGAACGCTTCCATTAGCCGGCGCGCCGGCTCCGGAACGCGGCTCACGAAGTCCCGCAAATCGGCCTCGTCCGCAATGAGGATGGGGATGGCCTTGTCCGGAGCGCGGCGTTTGACGATGTACAGCTCAGCGACGGCGTCGGGATGGCGGGCATCCGCGGCCAGCCCATACACGGTGTCAGTGGGGAATGCCACCACGCCGCCTTCGCACAGGATATCCGCCGCGAGGGCGATGCATTCAGGGTCGCCGGCGGGGCAGAGTGGGCTTTCACGTGTCGTGGTACCGCAGTAGCGCAGGCCCTCGAGGTTGGGTGAGGGCTGTCCCTGGAGCACGAGCTGGCGGATGGCCCAGGCGGCGCCGGCGTGGGCTACCGCAGGGGCGATCACATCGGCGGCCTGTTTGGCGGCAGGGCTGGCGTTGTCCACGGCAATGCCCAGGCCGGCCCAGGCAAGCATCTCTGCGTCGTTATCGTTGTCTCCCAGCGCCACGGTTTCATGGCGCAGGACACCCAGATGCCGCGCCAGCCTGGCCAGGGCGCGCGCCTTATTGGCGCCCAGGGGCACGGCCTCAAGGAAGAAGCGGTGGGAGCGGGTCAAGCGCAGTTTGCCGGCGAAGCGCTGTTGCAGGGAGGTGGCAAGCTCAGCCAACTGCGCCGGCTCCCCCACCAGCATGATTTTGCTGGGGGGGCGCTGGAGGAACGCCAGCAGATCGCCGACGATCTGCACCGGCACGGCGTCAATCTGCTCGTAGAGCTGGGCCTGGGGGGAATAGGCTTCCGCGAACGGCTGGTCGTCCAGGAAGACGTTGGCATATACGCCGGCCTCTTTGAGCACTGCCAGCAGTTCGCGCGCCCACTCCAGCGGGATGCAGGCCTGATAGATGGCCTCGCCGGAGACAGGGTCGCGGATCTCTGCGCCCTGATACAGGATGACCGGGGCGTTGACCCCCAGCCGGCGGATAAAGGGTTGGGCGCCGGCGAAAGTGCGGCCGGTGGCGATGGTGAAGTACAGGCCGGCGGCTATGGCCTCCTGTACCGCCGCCACAACCTCATCCGGGATGACCAGGTCATCTCCCATCAGCGTGCCATCCAGGTCTGCGACAATCAATCGGTAGGTCATGGGGCGTTTCCTTTTCGTTCCACGATGAGGATGCGGTCATGGCCGGCCAAATCCTTTTCCACACGGGCGCGGCAGTCCGGTATGAGCGCGCCGGCGGCGGCCAGGGCCGGGATGCCCTGTTGCGCGCCGATCTCCGCCATGAGTGCACCGTCCGGGGCCAGTCTGGTGCGCGCCTGGGCGAGGAGCCGGCGGAGCGGTTCCAGGCCGTCGCTTCCCCCATCCAGGGCGCGCCGGGGTTCGTATTGGCTGACCTCGGGCATCAGCGTGGGAAGCTCGGCGCTGGGGATATAGGGCAGGTTGGCCAGGATAAGGTCAAAGGGGCCGGCAAAGGGCAGGAGCAGATCGCCGGCCGCGAAATGGACGCGCCGTTCCAGCCCCAGCCGGCGGGCGTTCGTGCGGGCGACTTCCAGGGCCGGCGCGGAATCGTCCACACCGATGACATGCAGTTCGGGGACCGCGTGTGCCAGGGCGAGGGCGATGGCGCCACTGCCGGTGCCCACATCTATGACCCGCAGGGAGGCCAGGGTTTCCCGCCGGCCGGCGGCGCGCTGATTCAGCCACTGGATGGCGCGCTCGACCAGTTCCTCGGTTTCCGGGCGGGGGATGAGCACCGCCGGCGTGACCAGCAGGTCCAGCCCGAAGAAGGGCTGGCACCCCAGGATGTAGGCCAGGGGCTCGCGGCGCTGACGCCGGCTCACCAATTGTTCTGCCAGTGCTTGTTCTGATGGGGTCATGATGTGTTCCGGATGCGCCAGGACCCAGCTCCGGTCACGCCGGAGCGCGTGGGCCAGGAGAAGCTCGGCATCCAGGGCCGGCGAGTCCACGCCGGCGCCGGCGAGCCTCTCCCGCGCCCATTTCAGCCATTCGGCAGTGCTCGGAGAATCTCCCGAACTGCTCAACTCACCTTGGCCATTTCCATCTGTGCCAGGCGGGTGGCCTGGTCGTCGGCAATCAACGCCTCGATGAACTCGTCCAGCTCGCCGTCCAGCACATCTTCCAGCCGATAGGTGGTCAGGCCGATGCGGTGATCGGTCACCCGGTTCTGCGGGAAGTTGTAGGTGCGGATTTTCTCGCTACGTTCGCCTGTTCCCACCTGCTCGCGGCGCGCCTCGGCAATGGCCTGGCGCTGTTTCTCCATTTCCATATTATACAACCGGGCGCGCAGGACGGAAAGGGCGCGCATTTTGTTCTGGAGCTGGGAGCGTTCGTCCTGACAGCTCACCACAATGCCGGTGGGGATATGGGTGATGCGGACGGCGGAATCGGTGGTGTTGACGGACTGGCCGCCGTGCCCCTGGGAACGGAACACCTCGATGCGCAGGTCGTCGGGATTGATGTCCACTTCCACCTCATCCACTTCGGGCAAGACAGCGACAGTGGCAGTGGAGGTGTGGATGCGCCCGCTGGACTCGGTAACGGGCACGCGCTGGACGCGGTGCACGCCGCTCTCATACTTTAGGCGGGAGTATGCCCCCTTGCCCTTGATGAGGAAGATGATCTCTTTATAACCGCCGATGCCCGTCTCGTTGCGGGAGATGACCTCCACCTTCCAGCCGTGCTTTTCGGCATAGCGGGAGTACATGCGGAACAGGTCGGCGGCGAAAAGGCCGGCCTCGTCCCCGCCGGCGCCGGCGCGAATCTCCACGATAACGTTTTTCTCATCGCGCGGGTCCTTCGGCAGTAACAGCCGCTTCAACTGTTTGTCCAGCTCACGCTCGCGCTCCTCCAGCGCTTCCAGCTCATCGCGCGCCAGCGACTCCAGCTCAGGATCGTCCGCCTCGCGCAAAAGCTGGCGGGTTTTCTCGATTTCTTCCCGCAGGGCCTTGTAGGCGCGGAAGGTCTCGACGATCTCCTCCAGTTCGGCGCGCTCCTGCGCGTAGGCGATGAGCCTGTCCGGGTCGGAGGCGACTGCCGGGTCGGCCATCAGCCGGCCCAGTTCCTCGTATCGTTCCTCAATTCTCGCCAGTTTCTCCAGCATCGGTTCTCTCTCCAGAAGTCCTTTAGGATAGTGTGATCATGCCGCTGTCACGTCCCCATCGGTGACCACTGCGCTAGAGAAAACCGATGCGGGTATATGCCGCGCTTCTCATTCTGCGATAGTCCTCATGTACAGCAGATGCGCCGCAGTCCTCTCTGCGGCGCTTTTATGACACATGTAATATACTATGAGCGGAGCGCCGGCGTCAAATTGACGCTCGGAAATCGGCCGCTATAATGGGGCTGATCTTGCGGTCCATGGAGGGATGGAGGTGCTCATCGACATAGTGGATGTGACAGCGGTACCTGGCCTGCATACCAACTGCTACTTGGTGGCGGATGACGAGACGCGACAGGCGGTGGTGATTGACCCGGGCGGCAGTCCCGATGCTATCGTGGCGCGCATCCAGGCACTGCGGCTGGAGGTGGTCTGGATATTGAACACCCACGGCCATTTCGACCATATCGCCGGCAACGGCGCCGTCCAGTCCGCCGTCAAGGCGGACATCGCCGCCCACCGCGCCTCCGAACCACTGTACCGCGCTCGGGGTGGGGCGGGGTTTTTCGGCATCTTCCTGCCGGCGCCGGCCATGCCCACCCATTGGTTGGAAGATGGCGATGAGATCCGCTTTGGAAATGAAGCGCTGACCGTCCTGCATACCCCCGGCCATACCCCCGGCTGTGTGACGTTCTGGAGCCAGAAGCACAAGGTTGCCTTTGACGGCGACCTGCTGTTCCGCGCCGGCGTCGGGCGGACCGACCTGCCGGGCGGGGATTTCGAGCAGTTGCTGGAGAGCATTCGCAACCGCATCCTCACCCTGCCGGACGAGACGGTGATCTACCCCGGCCACGGCCCGGAGACGACGGTAGGGGAGGAGCGCCGGCATAATCCGTTCCTGCAGGACAGCACGCGCAACTGGTGGATATAGGTCCGGGGCGGGATAGGCCCAGATTGGCCGGCCAGGCGGCGTCATGGTATAATCCCCTCCGATTATCCTGAACCCGGACGAGATTCTCCATGATCCAGCATTCCCATCGGGCAGATGTGGAGCGGTTGTTGGAATGGTTCGCGGCCAACGGCCGGCGGCTCCCTTGGCGCACCGCCGGCCGGCGAGACCCCTACCAGGTCTGGATCGCCGAAGTGATGCTCCAGCAAACGCGGGCCCCCACGGTCATTCCCTATTTCCAGCGGTTCCTTCGCTTGTTCCCGGATGTCCCCGCGCTGGCCCGGGCGGAGCTGGACGCGGTGCTGAAGGCCTGGGAAGGCCTGGGCTATTACGCGCGGGCACGTCATGCCCATTCGGCGGCGCGGCTGATGGTGGAGCGGCATGCCGGCCGGGTGCCGGCGGAGCGCGACGCCCTGCTGGCCCTGCCGGGCATCGGTGCGTACATCGCGCATGCCATCCTGAGCCTGGCATTCGGACAGGACTACCTGGCGCTGGATGCCAACGGCCGGCGGGTGCTGGCCCGCTGGATGGGGCTGGAGCGGCCGCTGAGAGAGCGCGGCGCGGAATCTGCCCTGCGGGCGTTCGGCGAAGCATTACTGCCGGCCGGCCGTGCCGGCGCGTTCAACGAGGCACTGATGGACCTTTCCTCATTGGTCTGCACGCCGAAATCGCCGGCGTGCGGCGTCTGTCCCATTCGAGAGAGCTGTCAGGCCCATTTGCAGGGCCGACAGGAGCAGATTCCGGCGCGCGTACCCCGCCGGCAGGTCCCCCATTACGACGTGAGCGCGGCAGTCATCTGGCAGGACGGCAAGGTCCTGCTGGCGCAGAGGCTTGAGGAGGGCATGCTGGGGGGCCTGTGGGAGTTTCCGGGCGGGACGCGCGAGGCCGGCGAGAGCCTGGAAGAGTGCCTGCGGCGCGAGATTCAGGAAGAGCTGGGCATGGAGATAGCGGTCGGAGAGCATCTCATCAGCGTATCGCATGCCTACACCCATAAACGCATCACCCTGCATGCCTTTCACTGCCGGCCCTTGTGCGGCACCCCTCAGAAGCTGGAGGTGAAGGATTGGCGGTGGGTGGCGCCGGCGGAGGTCCTGCAGTATCCTCTGTCCGTGGTGGACCAGCGCGTGGCCGAGGCGCTGTTGAGCTGGCTGAGGGAGAATGGATCGCATGTCGAACCCGCCCCTGCGCGGCCTGCTGATTGATATTGACGGCGTTCTGCGCGTTGGCGATCAGCCCATCCCGGGCGCCGGCGAGGCCATCGAGGCACTGCGCCGGCGCGATGTCCCCTTTCGCTTCCTGACCAACGTCACCCGCAAGAGCCGGGCCGAAGAGGCGGAGCGACTGCGGCGGATGGGCATCCTGGTCTCCCCGGAGGAAATATATACCGCTTCGGCCGTCACCGCGGCCTATCTGCGCCGGCTGGGCGCGCCCCGGTGCTGGCTCCTGTTAGAAGGGAGCGGCGTGCAGGAGTTCGCCGGCATTCCCTTGAGCGATGATTCCCCCCAGTACGTGGTGCTGGGGGACCTGGGCGATGATTTCCCCGTCATGCTCCTGCATCGCGCCTTTAGGGCGCTGTTGAACGGCGCCCGGCTGATTGCCATTCAGCGCAACCCTTCCTGGACGGCGGAGGACGGCCTGCCGCGCCTGGATGTGGGGGCCTGGTGCGCGGCGCTGGAATATGCCAGCGGTCAGCCGGCGCTGGTGATGGGCAAGCCGGCGCCGCTGGCCTATCAACTGCCGGCGGAGGAGATGGGTATTCCCTGCCAGGAACTGGCGATGGTTTCCGATGACCCGGACGTGGACCTGGCCGGGGCCAGAGGGGCCGGCCTGCGCACTATCTTCGTGCGCGCTACATCGCTCCCGCGCCGGCGCATGCCGGATGCAGGCGAGGTTGACTACGTGCTGAACTCCATCGCGGAACTGCCGGCGCTGTGGGATGTCATTGGCGCGCCGGCGGTGCCGCGCTGACCCTTTTATCGAGGCGGGGTATGGAAGGCGGTTCGGTATTCCTCACACCGGGCTGGCCGGCGCGCAAGCGCTGGCAGGTCGCGCCGCCGGCGCCTATGGATTTCATCCGACGGCTGGACTTCCTGCCGCCGCTCATCGTCCAACTGCTGTACAATCGCGGCTTGACAACCCTGGAGGATGTCGAGGATTTCTTGTCCTGCCGCGTGCGCCAGGACAACCCCTTTCAGCTTGCCGGCATGAACGAGGCGGTGGCGCGCATCCGTCAGGCCATCAAGCGGCGGGAACCGATTGCCGTGTACGGGGATTTTGACGCCGACGGCGTCACGGCCACGGTTGTGCTGGTGGAGACGCTCGCGGCCCTGGGAGCGAAGGTCCAGCCGTACATCCCGCACCGCGTGGATGAGGGCTACGGCCTGAACTGCGAGGCCCTGCGCTCCCTGGCAGAGGCCGGCATCCGCCTGGTCATCACTGTGGACTGCGGCATTCGCTCCGTGGACGAGGTGGCCTACGGCCGGCGCCTGGGGCTGGATATCATCGTCACCGACCACCATCATGTTGGGGCGGTACTGCCGCCGGCGCTGGCCTGCATCAACCCGCGCCGCGAGGATTCGCCGTACTGGTTTCGGGAGCTGGCCGGCGTCGGAGTGGCCTATAAGCTGGCGCAGGCACTGCTGCGGGTGGAGCGGCAGTGCCCAGTTGGTGAAGCGCCGCCGCAGTTGGTCGAGGCGGACCTGCTGGACCTGGTGGCGCTGGGGACGGTGGCGGACCTGGTGCCGCTGGTGGGGGAGAACCGCGTGCTGGTGGCGCAGGGCCTGCGCCGGCTGATGAAGCCGGCGCGCGTGGGGCTACAGGCGCTGGTGGGAGAGGCCGGGCTGAACCCGGCGAGGGTGGACTCCACAGCGGTCTCATGGATTTTGGCGCCGAGGCTGAACGCCGCCGGCCGGCTGGATTCCGCTATGTTGAGTTACAACCTGCTTTCCGCGCGAGAGCCGGTTGAGGCGGCGCGCCTGGCGCGGCAGTTGGGCCAGCTTAACCGCCAGCGCCAACAGCTCACCGATTGGGCACTGCAGTTGGCCCTTTCGGAATTACTGCAGAGGGGATCGCTGGGCGAACTGCTGTTCTTCGCCCATCCGGAACTGCCGCAGGGCATTGTAGGGTTGGTCGCCGGCCGGCTGGCGGAGACATATTATCGGCCGGCGATCGTGGTGGAGCTGGGGCAAGATGTGAGCCATGGGTCGGCTCGCAGTATCCCGGAATTTCACATCACGCAGGCGCTGGACCGGTGCAGTGAGAAGGGACTGCTGGTGCGGCACGGCGGCCATGCGGCGGCCGCCGGCTTTACCGTGGAGACCGCAAGGGTGAAGGAGCTGGCGAGCGAATTGGAGGAAATTGCCGGCCGACACCTGCAGGGGCAGGAACTCATGCCAACCCTGCTCATTGACGCGGTGGTGGACTTACAGGCGCTCGACTGGGCGACGCTGGAGATGATGCGCCAGCTTGAGCCGTTCGGCTACGGCAATCAGCCGCCTCTGCTGGCGAGCCGGCGGGTGCAGGTGCTCTCCGCCCGGACCGTCGGCGCCGATAACCGCCACCTAAAACTGCAGGTATCTGACGGCGTGCGCCAGTGGGATGCCATCGCTTTCGGCATGGGTGCGCTGGCTGATGTCCTGCCGGCATGGGTGGATATCGCCTTCCATCTGGAGGAGAATGAGTGGAACGGGCAGGTGCGCCTGCAGTTGAACGTGCAGGACCTGCGGCCGGCGGAGGAGTAGGCTAGGCGCCGGCTCCGTTTCTCAGCGCCTCGCGAACGCGTTCGGGAGCGGCGGGCAGGTCCGTGATGCGGATGCCGACCGCATCCCGAATGGCGTTGATGATGGCCGGCGTCGTTGCCAGCGGCGGCAGTTCGCCCAACCCCTTGGCACCCTGCGGTCCCAGCGGATGGGGGTTTTCCAGCACGACCGAGATGATCTGCGGCACTTTTTCCGCCAGGGGCAATCCGCATTGTTGTAACGTGCGCGTCCGTGGAATTCCCTCTTCCACCACGAACTGCTCGCTGAGCGCATAGCCCAGTCCCATCATGATGCCGCCCTCGATCTGGGCCTGCACAGAGGCTGGGTTCAGGGCCTTTCCCACGTCGTGTACCGCGATAATGGACAGCACGCGCACTTCCCCGGTCTCTATATCCACTTCGACCACCGCCACATGGGTAGCATAGCCATAACCGTAGTATGTAGGGCGTGAGACGAAGTCCGGTTGGCCGAGGCGGCTTTCCGCCGGCAGTGGAAGGGTTCTGGGTGGGATATATTCTCGCTCAATGATGAACGGCGCGCCAAGCCGGCAGAGGGGGATGCGCCGCCCGGAACGAGCGTCTTCCACGTGGTCTCCAGCGAGCCGGACAGCCGCCGGTTCGGTGTCCAGAAGTTCTGCGGCGTGGCCGGCCAGGGCTTCTTTCAGGTCGCGACAGGCCATCACCACGGCGTTTCCGGAAAGAAAGGTCTGTCGTGAGCCAGTGCTGGGACCCGTGGGTGGGGTCAGGGCAGTATCCGCAGAGATGACCTCGACGTGATGGATGGGTATGCCCAGCTCGTTCGCCGCCAGGCGGGCGAGCGTGGCTTTGGCCGCCTGGCCGAATTCATGCTGGCTCATGTAGAGGCGGAGGTGTCCATCTGCCAGGAGTTCCAGTCTGGCGCCGGCGCTTTCCGGGGCTTCCAGGCCATAGCCAAAGTTCTTCGTGCAGGAGGCAACACCCACACCGATACGGCGGTTCCCTTCCGAGCGGGGTATGGGAAGACGGGTCAGTTGGTCTTCGGCGGCCTGTAATGTTTCCGTGAGGCCCGCCATCCACGGCTCCAACACCTGGTCGGTGATGGTGGCCATGCCGGCATGCAGGGCATTGCGGCGGCGGATGGTGAAAGGGCCCAATCCAAGCCGGCGGGCCAGTTCATCCATACAGCTTTCCATCGCAAACGTGACCTGATTCACACCGAAACCGCGCATTGCCCCGCAGGGCACGGTATTGGTGTACCATGCCCAGCCTTCCAGATGGTAATTGGGCACGAAATATGGGCCGCAGGCCAGGCTCATCATGGTGTCCAGCACTTCGCCCCCTGCGGAAGCATATGCACCCGTATCAATGGTAATCTCTGCCTGCACAGCGAGGATGCGGCCGGCTTCATCGGCGCCCACCCGATACCGCATGATGGCCGGATGGCGTTTGACATGCGCGAACAGCGATTCCTCCCGCCGCAGGGTGATCTTTACGGGCCGGCCGGTCAGCATGGCCCCCAACGCCAGGAACGGATGGAGCAGAAGGTCCTGTTTGCCGCCGAACGCTCCCCCGGTAGGGAGGTTGACCACGCGAACCTTTTCCTCCGGCAGGGCAAGGATGCGCGCCAGCCGGCGCCGCTGGTTGAAAACCGCCTGGGAGCCAATTTGGAGCACAATGCCGCCGTCTGGGGACGGGAAGGCTATCCCGGACTCGGGTTCTAGGAACCCGTGTTCGACGCGCGGGGTGGTGAAGGTGTATTCTACAATCACTGCGGACTGCGCCAGGGCGTGTTCTACATTACCGCGGCGCATGAAGACATGCCGCAGGAGATTGCCGGCCGGGTGAATGGCCGGCGCATCCGGCCGAGCGGCCTCTTCGGGAGTGAAAACCGCCGGCAGAGGCGCATATTCCACCCGGACCAGCTTCGCCGCCTGCCTTGCCGCTTCCGGTGTTTCTGCGAGGACGGCGGCGATGGGCTCTCCGAAATAGCGCACTTTTTCCGCAGGGATGGCCGGCTGATCGTCGATCAGCAGGCCGGCCTGATTTTCCCCAGGAATGTCCCTGGCGGTGATGAGCCGGTGAAAACCTGGCACTGCGCGGGCGGCAGAGTCATCCAATCGTATGATCTTTGCGTGGGGATACTGGCTCCAAACGAGGGCGCCGAACAGCATCCCATCCAGGCGAATGTCATCGGCGAAAGGGGCTGAACCGGTTACCAGGGCAACGGCATCCCGCCGCAGGAGGGGTTCTTGTCCCGTATCGCCGGCGACAAACTCAGCGATAGGGATGGGCGATTGGCCGGCGGCCAATCGTTCGGCGGCCAGGCGGATGGCGCGAATGATCCGCACGTAGCCTGTGCACCGGCAAAGGTTGTGGTTGCGGGTCAGCGCGGCTTTGATGTCCTCATCGGTCGGATGGGGATTGTGCATCAGCAGTGCCTTGGCGGTCAAGAGCATGCCTGGGGTACAATAGCCGCACTGGAGCGCTCCGCTTTCAATGAACGCTGCCTGCAGGGGATGCAGATAGCCCGCCGGCGCCAGGCCTTCCAGGGTCTCGATCTGGACGTCCTGCAGTCGTTTGGAACCGAGCTTCAGAAGGCAGGAACGGATAGGTTGGCCATCGAGCAGGATGGTGCAGGCGCCGCAGTGTCCCGTTTCACAGCCCTTCTTGACGCTGACCACTCCCAACTCTTGGCGCAGAAAGTCAAGCAGGGTCATATCCGCCGGCGCCTGGCGGGTAATGCGTTGGCCGTTGATATGCAGGGTGATTTCGACGGATGTTTCCTTGTTCATGACGCCGTGCGAGAGCGCGAGAGAAGGGTTGTCCGGGGTGGGCCGTTCACCTGGATGCCGGCGCGGGCAAACATGGCCTCGGCGGCGCGCTGGCAGTCCTCCACCAGCCGGCGTTCATCCAGATGGGTCAGCCGGCCCTCCCGCATCAGCACCTTCCCAGCGACGATGACCGTGTCCACGTCGTTCCCATTGGCGTTGTAGACCAGGGCCGACTGCGGCACGTGCACCGGCGCGATGTGGGGGCGCATGGCATCCACCAGGATGACATCGGCCAGGGCACCAGGTGCCAGCCGGCCGATTTTGCCGTCCAGGAACATCGCTCTGGCGCCGCCGGCGTAGGCCATGTCCAGCACATCCTCGGGGAAGAGCGCCATGGCGTCCAGGGTGCGCAGTTTCTGCAGACAGGCGGTGAACTTCAGCACCTCCAGCATGTCCTGGGAATTGTTGGAGCCGGGGCCGTCGGTGGCCAAGGCGGTGGGGATGCCGCGCCGGCGCCATTCAGTGACGGCCGGGTTGCCGGAAGCCAGGTACATGTTGCTGACAGGGCAGTGGATGATGAGGGCGCCGGCGCTGGCGATGAGGTCCATTTCCTCATCGTCCAGCCATACGCCGTGGACCAACTGCCATCGGTCGTTCAGGACGCCGATATGGTGGAGCCAGCGCGCCGGCGTCATGCCGGTCTCATCCATGGACATCTGCACCTCGGCGCGGGTCTCACTGAGGTGGATGTGGACCCCGATGTCCCACTCATGGGCCAGCCGGTCAATGGTCTGCAGGGTATCCTGCCGGCAGCCCCAGGGGATCAGCGGGCCGAACTCAAAGCGCACCATGGACTCTGGCCCGGTATTCCATTTTTTCACCAGGCGCTCCGTCTCGCGGAGCACCCGTTCCGGCGTCTCCTGAAAAGCGGGGTGATACGGATCGCGATCCGCAAATCCCCGTGCGAGAAACGCCCGTGCACCGCTGCGTGCCGCCGCCTCCGCAATCGCATCCGCATTATGGGGGGAGGTCTGGACGTAATCCTGGTCCAGGACGGATGTGGCGCCGCACTTCAGGTTTTCGACAAAGCCCAGCAGAGCGGCCAGATAAAAATCCTCCTCTTTCATCACTAGCGCGCCGGGCCAGATGGCGGCTTCCAGCCATTCGAGGAGAGGTTTATCGTCGGCCAATCCGCGCAGAAAGGTCTGGAAGAGGTGGGTATGGGCGTTGACGAAGCCGGGTGCCACGATTTTGCCGGCGGCGTTGATGATCTCGTCCGCGCCGGCGCGCAGGCCTTCCGGGGCGGGGCCGGCGCCGACCGCTTCAATGCGCTCCCCGCGGATAAAGACGTAGCCGGGGCGATGGACCGTGCGGTATTCTCCGTCGCAGGGCAGGACCATACCGCCTTCGATGAGCAAGGTATTCATTGCTGGAACGTTCCTCCATGCATGATATGGGATTCGTTATAATGCTGGTGGTATGATACAGCAGATAATGTACAGGTCTTGGTCGCCGATGCAGGCGAATTCTCGCAGGAGGTTGCCGTTGTAATAGATGGCGTCTCCCTCGTCCAGCGTGTAGATGTTGCCGTCCACGTTGATCTCCATGCGCCCGCGCAGGACATACATCCACTGCTCGTTCGGCTTGGAGAGCGGTGGGGTGATGCGCCGGCCGCCTGGCTCCACATGGATGAGCACCGCCATCATCTGGGCGTTCAGCTCCGGTGTGAGCAGTTCGTAGCCGATGCGAGAATCGGGGAAGGTGAGGCGCCGGCGTTCGCCGGCCCGCACCACCGGCTGAGGAAGAGCCGAGTTCAGGAAGTAAAACATCGGCACGTCCAGCGCGGTAGCAATAGCCTGCAGGGTGTCCAGGGATGGCGAGATCTGCCCATTTTCCAGCCGGCTGAGGAAGCCGGCGGAGACGCCGGCGCGCTTCCCCAGCTCGCGCAGGGTCAAACCCAGCTCTTTTCTTCGCCTTCGAATGCGTTCGCCAACTATGACCATCTTTGGCCCTTTCGTTTATACGTTTTCAGCGCTCAGACCGAGCGCCAGACGCCTGCCGAGTTCATATGCCTTCTGCAGGGTCTCCGGGCTTTTCAGGATATCCCCGGGGAAGTCGAAGCCGGGGGCACACAGTTCGGCCCAGCGTTCGCCCTGCAGAGATGACATAACGTGCTTAAAGATGATGCGGGCGCCGACGAACATCTCGTCTTTGTTCTGTCCCGAGACTGCCAGCAAGACCCCTTTGCGGGTGGGGGAGCCGGCCGGCCCGGGCGGCATAGGCTTCTTCAGAATATAATGCAAAGCCCAGAAGCACTGCAAACGGTCGATAAAGGTCTTGAGTTGGGCGCTGACGGAGCCGAAGTAGATGGGGGTCGCCAGGACGATGGCGTCGCTGTTCAGCACCATATCATAGGCGAGCTGGAATTCGTCCTTGACCACGCATCGGCCGTCGTTCTCGCGGCATCGTTCACAGCCCGTGCATGGGGCGATCTTCATGCGGTGAGGCTTGATAATTTCCACCTCGGCGCCGGCGCTGCGCGCGCCATCGAGAAAGGCGTTCAAAAGGGCGGTGCTGTTCCCCTTCGGCCGGGGGCTCCCGATAACGGCGAGTATTTTCATGATCGGCGATATCCTCCTTTCGGGATGTGAGCGTGGAAGTGAGAGGGGCTAGACAGGTTTCTCCTTGTCCCCTGTGTCTTCGATGATGGTCTCGCAGGCAATGGGTTGTTCGCAGACGATCTCCTGACGCGGCGCCGGCTTCCAGGACGATATATCGCTTTTGGGAGATTTGCCGGCCATCATCAGGCCGACATCCTCGATGAGTTCTTTATTAGGCGGCACCTCTCCCATAATCTGGCCCTCATACATGACCAGGATGCGATCGCTGACAGCGAACAGCTCCTCGAGTTCGGTGGAAATCAGCAGGACGGCGGCGCCGGCATCACGCTGAGCGAGAATTTGTTGGAGCACGTATTCGGTGGCGCCGACGTCAATGCCGCGTGTGGGTTGGTTCACCAAGAGAAAACGCGGCCGGCGTGCCAGCTCGCGCGCTACGACGGCCTTTTGCTGATTGCCGCCGGACAGGTGCACGAAGGATTCTTCCACATGGGCGAGCCGCACATCGAACTTTCGGGCAAGTTCCCAGGCGTAGCTCAGGATCGCGCGCTGCTGCAGGAACTGCTGGACGGCAAACGGCGGTCGGTAATAATCGTGCAAGATAAAGTTTTCGGCGACGGTGAAGGGCAGGATGACCCCCATGCCATGGCGATCTTCGGGGATGTGGGCCATGCCGAGTTGACTGCGGGCTCTAGGAGAAAGGTGGGTGACGTCCTGACCGCAGAGGTGAATGGAGCCATGCGAGACCGGCGCCAGGCCGGCGATGGCCAGGGCGAGTTCGGTCTGGCCGTTGCCGGAGACGCCGGCGATGCCCACTACCTCATTGGCGCGCACGTCAAAGCTAACCCCCTTGACGGCCGGCAATCCACGTGCATCTAAGACGTGCAGGTCCCGCACGGAGAGCACCACCTCTCCAGGTGCGCATCGGGTGCGTGGGAGCTCCATCAGGACGGGCCGGCCCACCATCATCTTCGCCAACTCGCGCGGGTTCGTTTCTGCGGTATTGACCGTTGCCACAACTTTGCCTTGGCGAAGCACGGTGACCCGGTCGCTGACCATCATGACTTCTTCCAGCTTGTGAGTGATAAAGATGATGGTCAAGCCCTTTTCTGCCAGCCGGCGCAGGAAGGTCAACAGTTGAGAAGTTTCCTGGGGGGTGAGCACCGCCGTAGGTTCATCGAGCACTAACAGGTCCGCCCCATGATAAAGCGCCTTAAGGATTTCCACTCGCTGCTGTTCACCTACCGACAGCTCCCCGCATATAGCATAGGGATCCACGTTCAGCCCGAATTCCTCGCTCATGGCGCGGATCTTTTGGGCCACGTGGTCGAGGTTGTTCAGTATGCGGAAGAAAGGGTATTGTCCGAGGATGAGATTCTCCAGCACGGTAAGTGTAGGCACGAGCATAAAGTGCTGATGCACCATTCCGATGCGGTGTCGGATGGCATCGCGAGGGGAGCGGATGGTAATAGGCCGGCCTTTATAGTAAATGCGGCCGGCATCGGGCTGATACAGCCCGTACAAGATGCTCATCAACACGGTTTTGCCGGCGCCGTTCTCTCCCAACAGGCAGTGAACCTCCCCCTGATATACCTCGAAATTGATGTGATCGTTGGCAATCACGCCTGGAAAGGTTTTGACAATATTTTCCATTCGCAGAATGGTCTCAGGAGACATGGCCCCACCTCACGCGGACTTCTGGTACGGCACGCCAAGCGCCTTTGGAGAAATGGCGCGCCCACGCAAGAGGATTAAGGTCAACAAGGTCATGACATACGGGAGAGCCTGCAAAAACTGGTAGGGGATGGTGATATTTGCGATGGCCTGCAGGCGCAGTTGCAGTGCATAAAACAATCCGAAGAGCAGGGAGGACCAGAATGCGCCTTTGGGGGACCAACGGCCGAACACCACCACTGCCAGGGCGATGAAGCCGCGTCCTGTAGTAATGCCCTCCACGAACTGGTTGGTATGTGCCAGGGTCAGATAGGCGCCGCCGAGGGATGTCAACGTTGTGCCGATGAGCACGCCGGCATAGCGGATGAGGCTCACACTGACGCCAGCGGTGTCTGCGGCTTTCGGATGTTCTCCAACGGAGCGCACCGCCAGGCCGAACGCCGTCTTGTAGAGCACGAAGCCGGCGATGAGCATTAATGGCACGGTGCAGTACACGAGGATGTTATGCCGGAACAGGACCGGACCCAGAAATGGGATGGCATTTAAATAGGGGATGTCAATCGGGGGGAAAGCTTGAACCCCCTGCGCTTTATTCACAAACCAAGCGCGATACAGGAAGCCCGTCAGGCCCCGGCCAATGAGGTTGAACGCGGCGCCGACGACGATCTGGTTCGCTTTGATGGTCACAGTGAATAAGGCGAAGAGAAGGCCGAAGATCAATCCACACAATACTGCTCCCAGGATCCCGAGAGCCAGACTGCCCGTGAAGTATGCGACGGCAAAGCCGGCGAACGCCCCCAGGAGCATAAAGCCCTCGAGGCCAATATTCAACACACCAGAGCGCTCAGTGAACACTTCCCCGATAGAGGCGTAAATCATTGGCGTTGCAAGACGCCAGGTGGCGGAAAGGATTGTCTGGACGAACAGAATCATCGCAGAGGTATCCATGACTGTCCCTTTACTCCTTTTCCGGGCGCGGTTCCCAACGCGAATGGAGCCGATACAGGCCGAACGCTACCACACAGAGAATGACCAGTCCCTGGATGACAAACACCAGCACGGAGGGGACTTTCGCGGAGATCTGCATGACTTCGGCTCCAGAGCGCAGTGCTCCGAACAAGATACCGGAGAGGATGATGCCCAGCGGATGATTATTCGCCAGCAGAGCCACCGCGATGCCCTCGAAGCCATAGCCGGGTGAGATTTGCTGGTACAGGCGGAAGGAGATGCCGGCGACCTCAATGGCCCCGGCCAAACCGGCGGCTCCTCCGCTGATGGCCATCGCCAGGAGGACATGGCGTTCCACGTGAATGCCGGCGTAGCGTGCTGTGACGGGGTTGATGCCGACGGTGCGGATGGCATAACCGATGCTGGTTTTGAAGATCAGCAGGTACAGGATGACCGCCACGATCAAGGCGATGATAAAGCCAATATGCAAACGGGTGGGGGGCAAGAAGCGGGGAAGCATGGCCGCTTCGACAATGCGGGCGGTCTGAGGATATTTGCCGCCGGCGGGATCCATTAGCGGCCCCGTCACCAGATAGCCTGTGCCGATAATTGCAATGTAATTCAGCATGATCGTGGTGACGATCTCATTCGCGTTAAACCGCACTCGCAGATAGCCGGCGAGCATCCCCCACAGGGCGCCCAGCAGCGTGCCCACCAGCAGCACCAGGGGGATCATCAGGTAAGAGGGGAGCGATGTGATGAAAATGCCCACGATGGTCGCCCCCACGGCGCCGGCGTAGAATTGGCCTTCCGCGCCGATGTTCCATATGCTACAGCGAAACGCTACAGCGAGTCCGCTTCCGATCAGGATCAGGGGAGTTGCTTTGATCAAGACTTCCGAGATGGCGCGCAGGTCACCAAATGCCCCCTGCCACATGACGGTGTAGGCACGGGCTGGGTTGTAGCCGGCTGCTATCAGCAGAAGCATGCTGATAAATAAGGCCAGAACAATGGCGGCGATGGGGGAAATCATCGCCAGCAAGCGCGGCGCTATGCGTAATACAGCCTTGGGTAGCAGGCACATGCCCGGCCGGGCCACTGACCTCTCCTGCATGGTCATGGTCGTCTCACGGGAAGGGTCATTCATGTGTTTCTTACCTCTCCCGAATCCCTGGGTTGGGGAATGATCCAAATATCATAATCATGATATACCATACCGTGCGAATTGAGAAGTCGGGGGCTATCGGGGCGAAGCCCCGATAGCCCCAGATAATGCAGTTACTTCGCTGGTGCGAGGGTTTTGATCTCGCCGGCCGCGATCTTGGCGGTAACTTCCTCGACCAGTTTGCGCACATCTTCGGGAACGGGCCGAGCCGCTTTGTCATTGAAGGTCAGCCACATCACATCCTTGTCCTTCAGGCCGAACTCGACGTTCCCGGTGGGCTTGAAGGTGCCTTCTTTGATCGCCTTCGCCACGTTGACGATGCCCTGGCCGTAATCGGCAAAGTAGTTGCCAATCACATTCTGCGGTGCCTTATCCGTGAAATCTCCGAACACCCCAAAGGTGGCGATCTGCGGCCCGCTTTCGGCAACCGCCTGATAGACGCCCAGGCCGGCCACATCGGCGTCCGGGATAATGAAATCGGCGCCCTGGGCAATCATGCTCAATGCCGCTTCCTTGGCGGCGGCGGCATCGGTAAAGTTGCCGATATAGGTCACGCTGACCGGGAAGTTGGGGTCAACGCTGTGGGCGCCGTTGATGAAGCCGGTGAATGCCTCGGAGATCGGCGGAATCTCCATGCCGCCCACCAGGCCGGCCCCCTTGCCCATTTTAGCGGCGATGACGCCCATCAGGTAGAAGGGTTGGCTGGAATCGGTGTTGAGGCCGATGACGTTGCCGGCGAAGATGCGGCTGCTGGAGATGAAGAAGAAGGTGTTGGGGTAATCCTTGGCAACGGCAAGAGCGGGGTCCTGGAACTCAAAGCCATGGCCCAGGATCATTTGGTAACCCTGGCTGGCAAAGTCGCGGAATGCCTTCTCGAAAGAGGCCGGCGACTGCTCGAGTTCGACATAACTCATCTCAGCCCCCAGCTCTTTTTCAATGCGCTTGAAGGCGTCATACGCGATCTGGTTCCAGCCCTGGTCATTGGCACTGCCGGGAAGGAGCAGCCCAACTTTGAAGGGTTTTTCCTGAGGAGCCGGGGTTGGGGTAGGGGTTGGGGCCGCCGGCTGGCCGGCGCATGCCGCCAACAGGGCGGTGATCAACAACACAGCAAGGACGTACCATACGAGGCGCTGTTTCATAGTGCATCTCCTCCAGATAAGGGATTTCTGCTAAAGAGGTTCATACAACCGGTTGTGTGAGACAAGCTGTGCGGTAAAAAGTCATCTCATGCCCATCCCCCCTTTCTCGCGCTGAGTGAGTTACCCATGTGAGGAGTGATCTTTCGAGCTCGTATGCTTGGCGCCAATGACCTGTTCAGCCAACCAACGCTGGCGTTGATCTTCTTCGGAAGAGGGTGCTGGATGTGGCTGGAGCGCATCCTCCAATCCCAACCGCCGCAGAGTCTCTGGGGTAGGGATGCCGCGTTTGCTCCAGCCGCGCAGTGCATAGTAACGGTCAAGCATCTGGTCAAGGTGGACCACATCCGGGTCAATGATAGGTTCTTCCGAGGGGCGTAACATGTCGCTCTGTGGATCGGGCTGATAGGCGTACACCGCGATAGGTTCTTCCAGGAATCGAGGGGGGAGGCTGTCGTGCCGGCGGTCCATCCCGTGATGGACATTGTACATCCGCTCCAGGTTCACAATGCGTTCCCCGATGGTCAGCAGTTCTTCGGCGGTGAGCTCGAGCCCCAGAGCCTGGAGACCTTCTGCCAGGTGTGCCGGCATGACGATATAATTCTGGACGGTGCTGAATTTGCAAATCCCCAGTGCATCGGTGATGGCGCAGAAATGTTCTCCGTAAATGCCGCTGTCCGGCTTGTATGTCTCATCGGAGAAATTCATCAGTTTGGGGAGGATTTCCTCGGGGAACAGTTGGCGTGCTACGTCCCAGGCACCGATGGCGTCAATCACCGAAAAGGCATACAAGTGATCCGCGCCGCGATTGGAGGTTGCCAAGCCCAGCGCCATGGCTTTGTTGGTGCGCGGTTCTTGTCGCGGAAGTTCAAGCCCCTTGACATGCATGGCGAAGTTCTCGGCGATGCTACCCAATTGCTGAGCCGCTCGTTGTGTTCCGTCCGCGAGGAGATTGCCGAGTCCCTGCCGGCGGGCGATCTGTTTCAGCAGTCCCAGGACGGTATTTGCATCGCCCCATTCGAGGGTGTGCTCCGGATCATGTAAGAGGCCCCTTTGATGACATTCCATGGCAAAGGCGATGGTCACTCCCGCGGAGATCGTGTCCATGCCGTACTCGTTGCACAAGTAATTGGCGCGGATGATGGTCTCAGGGTCGGAAATCCCGCACATAGGGCCAAGGGCATTGGCGCTCTCGAACTCCGGCCCTTCCAGCCGGATGGCTTCATCGTCGAGCTGGAGCTCGACCTGACGGGCACAGCGAATGGGACAGCCGGCACAACCGGTACGCTTGGTCCAGTATTTGCGGAAGGCCTGGGTATCAATTTTGTGCACATAAGGCACTTGGTTCAGTTGATGGTTGTTCGCCGGCAGGTCTCCGACAGCCTGTTTGGCCTGTACGAGGAACAGGGTGGATTCCTCCATGAGGGTCTGTAACCGAGGATGGTGGATCAGGTATGCGGAGACCCTTTTGGCGACTTCTCGAAAGCCAGGCGGGGTTTCGATGGAGCGCCGGCGAGCAATGACATGGATCGCCTTCAGGTTTTTACTGCCCATGACCGCGCCGGGGCCTCCCCGAGCGGCGGCGCGTCCTTCGTCATTGATGATAGCGGCAAAGCGCACAAGGTTTTCGCCGGCAGGACCTATGCAGGCGACTCGCCCTCCAGCCTGATGGCGCAATTGTTCCTGGACGACAGAGGTTCCCAGTCCCCAAAGTTCTGGTGCCGGAATAATGCGGATCTCGTCGTCCGTCACGCGCAGGATGGAAGGTTGGGGGGCGCGCCCAGTGATGATGAGCGCGTCATATCCGGCTCGACGCAGTTCCGCACCAAAATGACCTCCGCCGTTAGCGTAGCCGTACGCGCCGGTGGCCGGCGATTTAAATGTAACTGTGTAGCGAGCTGATGAGGGCCAGGATGTGGCGTTCAAGGGCCCGGTGGTGAAGATCAGCACGTTCCGTGCATCATACGGGTCGATCTGCGGATGCGTGAGGGCATACAACCAGGCGGCACCTAACCCGCGCCCTCCCAGCCACCTGTGGAGCAGGGAAGGATCGGTTTCCTGGATCAGGATCGTGCCCGAGGTCAGGTCTACGAAAGCGCTTTGGGCCATCTACATCTCCGCAGGTGTGCCGGCGCTTGCGGTGGCGCGGCATGCAGAAACGCAACTCGGTGGGGTGACGATGCTGGCGCGCCGGCTGGTTGTCGGGTTGTTTCCTGTCTGACAACATTGTAGCATAAGTTTTTTCACTTGTCAACAGGGCATTTTTGTCGCTTAGGAGCCATCATTCTCGCACCGCCGGCTTGACATCGGGATAGCGTGGCCGTACATTTCTACCAGAACTCTACAGGGGGCGAGGGCGTGGAACTTCACTTCTGGCTGCGCGGCTTTGTGCTCGGTTTCTCCATCGCCGCGCCGGTAGGACCCATTGGCATGCTGTGCATCCGGCGCACCCTCATCGGGGGATTCTGGGAGGGATTTCTGACAGGACTGGGTGCCGCCACGGCTGACGCCTTTTACGGGAGCGTCGCCGGCTTCGGGCTAGTCTTTGTTTCCTCGCTCCTGCTTGCCATCAGCCCCTGGCTGCGCGTTCTGGGCGGGGCGTTCCTCTGCTACCTGGGCATCCGCACCCTGCTGACAAGGCCCAGCGCCGGCGAGGCGAAGGCCCCCGCGCGCGGCCTGGCCGGCGCCTACGGATCCGCGCTCTTCCTGACCCTGACCAACCCCATCACCATCCTGGCGTTCACCGCCATGTTCGCCGGCCTGGGACTTCCCTCCGCCGCGGGCAGTTACCGCGCCGCGGCCAGCCTGGTCGCCGGCGTCTTCTGCGGCTCCATCTCCTGGTGGCTGATCCTCTCCAGCATGATAAGCCTGGTGCGCCTTCGCCTGACGCCGGCGCTCTTCTCGTGGGTCAGCCGCCTGTCAGGGTTGGTACTGCTGGGATTCGGCATCTGGGCCGTATGGAGCCAAGTGGGGCCGGCCCTTCTGCCAGGGCCATGACAACGCCTAGAGGCCATCGGTGTTATATATGCTAAATGGCTGTAGGGACATTCTGCACCAGGGAGGGCCACCATGCATCGTCTGCCGTTCGCTTCCGGCGGCCGGCTGGTCTCGCAGGCGCTGGTCATGCCGGTCATCCTGACCGCCGGCAATGTCCTCTTCAACGTGGTCGCCAATACTTCCTTCAAACTCTCGGCCCAGGGGCGCAGTTGGCGGGAATTTCTGCTGTGGCAGGTGGTGGGCAACCTCTCCGGCTTTATCGCTGTGTTGATCTTCACCTTCTTACTGCGCTATTTGCCCCTGCATGTGGCCTTTCCGCTGATTCAGGGTTTGGCCATCATCGGCATTCAGGTAGCGGCCGCCTCCTGGCTGTTTCATGAGGCCATCTCGCCGGCGCATTGGGTGGGCACGGCGCTTATTATCTTCGGCATCCTCATCCTGGGTTCTCGCTAGACGGGAACGTGGGAACACATCGGCGAAGGAGATGCATCATGCCGCCGGCGCGGTGCAGGTCACGCCCCGGTCCATGCCCTCTGGCTGGCTGAGAATATAGCGGTATACGAAGGCCGCGGTCCAGAGCATCAGGATGCCGGCCAAGATGCCGACAGACCATGGCCCTATCCCCTGGATGAGCAGTCCTCCTAACCCGGGGGCAATGATCTGCGCGAGCGACTGAAAAGAAGCGCCCAAGCCCAAGATTCCGCCTGTCTCATTGCGCGCCACCACTTTCGTAAGCTGGCTGGTGATGATGGTGTTTAACACCCCCGAGGCCAGCGCCAACGGTGCCAATACCAGCAGTAGCCAGACCAGGCTTGGCGAGAACGCCCATAGAATGAGCGACACGCCTAGCACCGCGCTCCCGAGGAAGATCAGCCGGCGCTCGCGGACGCGCGCCACGATAAAGCCGATGGCCACACCCTGCACCAGCACCACCAACATTCCCACATATGTCAGGACATAGCTGGTAGTCTGGGCATTGAAGCGCAGTTTTGCCAGCGCGAACAGCGCGAAGTTGGATTGGAAAAGGGTAAAGGCCAGGGCGTAGAACAACTGCACATGGAGCAGGGGGCCGGAGCATGGCCGGCGCAGTGCCTGCAGCATCGCTCCCAGCGTGATGGGTGGCCGTTCCCTTTCCCGCATTTCCGCCCGTCGGACCTCGGAAAGGGACTCCGGCAGCCAGAGGATGACTGCTATCAGGTTCAGGAGGGAGAGGCCGGCGGCAACAAAAGCCGGCAAAGCGTACCCCCACCGGCTTAAAAACCCTCCCATCGCCGGCCCAATGATGAACCCTAATCCGAACACCGCGCCGATCAATCCCAGCCCACGCGCCCGGTTCTTCTCGTCCGTGACATCGGTGATGTATGCCCTCGCCAGGGCGATATTGCCTCCGAATAATCCATCGGTGACCCGGCTCAACAACAGCATGGGCACGGAGCGTGCGAATGCCAACAGCAGGAAGCTGAGGAAGGTGCCGGCGATGCAGAAGATCAACAGCGGCCGCCGGCCGTAGCGGTCCGAAAGCCTGCCGATGAACGGCGTGGCGATGAACTGGGCGAGCGCGTTCGCGGTGCTCAGCAAACCCGCCGTCGCGTAGGATGCCCCGAAGGTGGTGACGTAGTAGGGCAAGAGGGGCAGGATCAGGCTGTAACCCAGCAGGTCAATGAACACAAACCCCAATATCAATACCACCGGGGTAGACAGGGTCCCCCGGGTTGTGCGGCCGGCCGCGGAAGGAGCCGTCATCGCAACCCTCCTTGCTGGAGCAATTCATGGCGCCGGCGGCGGTATTCCACCACCGGCCGATCCCCCTGCACCAACTGTTCCCCCATCTGCAGGGCGCTGGGCTTCGGTACCTGCGTTTCCACCACCCGCCGGTCCTGATGCGCCACGAAGCGGTTGAAGGGCATCGCCAGCCAGTTGACCAGATCGCGCAGTATCGGGATCCGGATAAACCGCTGATAGAAGCGCAGGTAGAGGAGGGTATGTTCCTCATCCACGGGGACGAACGCCGCCACAACCCGCACGTCTTCCGAGATATGGTTTTGCCAGAGATTCGGGAAGATGAACTCCAGGTAGACCTGGCCTTCCCGGATCTCCACCTCTTCCGGCCGGCGCGGCGGGATCCCATCATCCACCCGGCTGGACACATAGACCAGGAACATGTCCTCATCCACCCATCGGATGACAGGCCCGTCCACGATCGTCCTTCCGCCGCGCCCAATCGTGTTATGATGGACGAACGGCAGGTGAATGGGGTCTAATTGGTTCTCAATTACCCGGGAATAATGGGCGTTCCATGGATCGCGGACCTGTCCGTAGGTGAACGAGTCGTCGAGATCGTCGAAAAAGCGCGGCGGCCTGAGATCCGCCGGCGGCTTCTCTCCCCACCATATCCAGATGAACCCATGGGCCTCATGGGTAGGATATGTGGAAAGGTGGAACCGCTCCGGCGCCGGCGTATTCCGCCCCAGTGCCGGCAGCACGACCGCGCGCCCGTCCGGCGCATATTCAAAGCCGTGGAACGGGCACTGGATATGATCGCCCAACACTTTGCCCTTGCTCAACGCCGCGCCCCGGTGCGCGCACTTATCGCGCGCACAATGCACCTTGCCGGCGCTGTCCCGCCAGAACACCAGCCGTTCACCCAGGCGTGTGACCCCTATGGGACGCCCCTTCACCTCGGTGGAATCCAGCACCACATACCATTGATTCGGAATCATATATAACTCCTCTCATGTATGCGTGTGAATGGTTATCATCTGACGCTGGGCATTAGTCCCTGGCGCCAGGCGTGCGCCGGCATTTTGCCACCCCCTGATGCAGGAAATCTACATGCCGCGGGAGAACAGGTCCCGCAGGGCTGCATGGATTTCCGGGTGCTGAAAGACGAAGCCGGCCTCCAGCAGGCGCGAGGGCACCATGCGCTGGCCATCCAGCAGGACAGTGGACATCTCCCCGAGCAGAAGCTTCATGGCGAAGGCCGGGATGGGCAGCCAAATGGGCCGGCGCAAAACCTTTCCCAGGGCGCGCATCAGTTCGGCATTGCGCAAGGGCTGTGGCGCGCATAGATTATACGGGCCTTGGGCTTGCGGTTGGGCGATAAGAAATTGGATCGCTCGCACTTCATCTTCGATATGAATCCAGGGCATCCACTGCCGGCCCGAACCGATCCGCCCTCCCAATCCGAGCCTCACAGTCAGTGCCAGCCGGGGCAACGCCCCTCCCCGCGTGCTGAGCACCACCCCAGTGCGAATGATGACGCGGCGCACCCCCTGGCTCTCCACGCCGGCCGTCGAGGCCTCCCAGGCCTTGGCCACGCCGGCCAGGAAATCGTTTCCCGGTGCATGCTCCTCCGTAATCTCTTCATCACCCCGCGGCCCATAGTAGCCGGAGGCGGAGGCCTGCACGAACACCGAGGGTTTATGGGAACTGGAGGCAATCGCTTGGGTCAGCCGTTCCCCGACTTCAACGCGGCTGCGCAAAATGCGCTCCTTCTTTTGAGGCGTCCAGCGTTCTGGCAGGAGGCCGGCGCCGGCGAGGTTCTCGCCGGCCAGGTTCACCACCGCATCCACGCCGCGCAGCGTCGCATCCCAACCTTGTTCCCGTGCCTGCTCCCACGAGAGAATGCCGACCGGCTCCGGTATACCTGCCGGCCTCTGAGCGGAGCGCGAGATGATGGTAACCTGATGACCGTTTGCTAATAGGGCACTGGTGAGCGCTCGACCGATTAGTCCCGTTCCACCAGTGATCAGCACGTGCATAGCCGGATCCTCCTTTCATGTGTGACAACACCCGCCGGCCTATTCTCAGGAGAACGCATTGGAGGGCAAGGGCTGTCCATTCGAACTGCCTTAATCATTATGTTTCTTAATGGCGATATCGAAAATTGTCAAATCCTTGACACAAAATGTTGACATCGTTGGAGACGAAGGACGCGTCGGACAGAGCGATTTGCAGTTCGTATGATGCCGGCAATCCCCTGCCCGGCAGTTCACACTGCGAGAAGCCCGTATAATCGGTCTACGCCGACTGCATCGAGCACGCGAAGGCGGGCTGGGCGTGGAGTTACCGCGGCTTCAGCCGCCAGGCAGTCACTGCATATGAAGCCGGCGATAACTCTTCCAACTCACTCATGAGTAGACTTGACCTGTAGCGAGGATGACGATATCATGCACTGTGACCCGTCAATCCAGCCATAGGCCGGCCGCATCATCGGGTATCCTGGCGTTACCGCCGACGCTCGTTTCATTTTGGGAGGCCTCGGAATGGTCAGCACAGGGCAGGAAGTGAAGCCCGGCGAGCCAGCCGCCACGAAAGGTATGTTGCGCATCATGGTTAGTGTTGTCATCAGGACGCACGATACAGCCGAACTGCCAGGGAGCCCTGAACGCCCATGCGTGCCTTCATCAAATTCCTGGACTATCTCATCCGCCGCGCCAGCGGAGTCATCGAGTACTGCGATGACCCCCACTGCATCTTTCGCGTACAGCTCGCGCCGGCCCCCCACCCGGTGCGGCTTTCCGACGGTACCACCATTCCCGCCGGCGCGCCGGTCCTCCTGCTCCACCTGTGGAACGAGCACATCCCACCCATAGACCCGGCCGGCCCCGACCTGGCCTGGGCCCTGCAGACCGAACGCCGCCTGCGCCGCTCCCTGCGCCGGCTGGCTGAATGGCTCACCTCCAACCCCGCCTGCCAGGACGTCCAGGCCATCGGGGGCGTCACCGTGCTTCTGTCGTCCGACGGCCAGGATGGAAGCGCCCAACTCCTGCGCCGGCTGGGGTTTGAATTCTTCCCTTGTCATAATCCATTGGGGAAATTCGGCGAGTTCTGGGAGAACCTCTACACCTGGTGGCTGATGTGGGCGTTCAACCCGGCCAGCCTGCGGGGCCGCCGGCTCCTGCATCTCCAGCGCACGGAGATATGGATGTCGCGTCAAACCTTCCTGGCGCGGCACGGGCGCCCCATCCCCAGCGAATCGGGCGCCCGTCCCAGCGAGACCGTCACGCACCCCGCCGGCCGCGATTAACCCAGCGACTCCAGCACCTGCCGCACGTACTCCATGCCCAGGCGCGGACTGGTCAGCACCGGAACGCGCCGGCGCTCCGCCGGCATCCCCTCCAGCGCCCGCGCCATGGACGCCTGGGCCAGCAAGACCACCTCATTGCGGGCCATCAACTGCTCCAGACATTCCTGCACCAGCCGGTCATGGGTCGCCAGGTCGCCGGCAAAGAGCGCCGCATAGGCCCCCTCGCACAGCACCGCCTCCACTTCCACCCCTTCCACGCCCTTCGCCCGCGCCCGGCTGCGCACCAGATCGCTGACCGGCTTCAGCGCCGTCGGAGCCGTCGCTACGACGCCAATGCGCCGGCCCATTTCCAGCGCTCGATCCGCCATGGCCTGGTCAATCTTCACCACGGGCACGCGCACCACCTGCTGTGCCACATCCACACACGGGGAAATGGAATTGCAGGTCACCAGGATGACATCCGCGCCGGCGCTCTCCGCCCACACAGCATGCTCGCATAGGCGGCGGTTGAGCGCCGGCGTAGGTCCCCCCTCCGCCAGCACCACCTTCAGCATTCCCTCGTCCACGATGTGAAAGCGGCGCACACCTGGAAGAAGCTCCTGGGCCAGCCCATCGAAGAGGGAGACCACCCCCGTCAGCGTATGTACCATGGCAAGCGTTCTTTCGGCCATCTCAGGACGCTCCTCTCTCTCCGCCGGCATAGCGACACATCAGCCGGCGCATGGCCAGCGCGGTTTGTATGCCGGCGATGTCCGGGTCCGGCCGCGCCAGCAGTTCCGCCGACAGAAACCGATCATATCCCACTTCCACCAGAGCGCGCAGCATCCGCCCAAAGGCGAAGTGCCCCTTCCCTGGCGGCAGACGGTTGCTGTCCCCCAAATGCACATGCCATAAACGCGGCGCGGCGGTATGCACCGCCCGCCGAACGCTGGCTTCCTCGATGTTCATGTGAAAGGTGTCCAACAGAAGGCCGAACGCAGGATGGGCAATCTCTTCCACCAGCGCCATGCCCTCCGCGGCGGTGTGGATGAAATCGGCCTCATAGCGGTTCAGCGGCTCCAGGGCCACGCGCAGTCCCCGCCGGCCGGCGTACTCCGCACAATCCCTCAGCCGGGCGATCAGCCGCTGGCGCGCTCCCTCGCCGGCCTGCCCGAGCCGGCCGCGAAACGAACCGATCGTCACCAGAGGAGCGCCGACCGCCGCGGCAAAATCCGCCAAGGCACAAAAACGCTCGAACGCCTTTTGCTCCGCGCCGGCATCCGCCGATACCAGCGTCAGGCCATCTACCAGGAACTGCGCACCGGTGCCGATGGCCGCGACTTGCAGGCCGGCCTCGCGGATGGCGCGCCCAATGGCGCCGGCGTCCAGCTCCGTCGGATCCCGGACCATCAGCTCGACCCCCGCATAGCCCCATTGGGCCGCCTTGGCCAGGCGCTCCGGAAAGGAGCCGGCGAACAACGCCACAGGCACCGCCCGAGGGACCTCTGGGGTCGTCAGGGTCACCGCCAGCTTCATGGCCGCTCCCGCCTCACCGCAACTGTTTTTCCAGGGCGGAGATGGAGTCGTGCAGGATGGCGACGATCTCGTCCACCTGCTCGCGGGTGATGATCAGCGGCGGGGCCATCAGGATGGTATCGCCGGCGTAGCCGTCCACATTGCCGCCGCACGGATACGTGATCAGGCCCCGCTGGAACGCTTCTTCCTCCAGCCGGCGCGCCACCCCCATCTGCGGCGGGAACGGCTCCTTGGTGGCCTTGTCGCGCACCATCTCGAAGCCCACCATCAGGCCCAGCCCTCGTACATCCCCGACGATGGGGTGCTCGCGCAGGGTGTCCAGGCGTTCCAGCATATACTTCCCCATCTCGGCGGCACGTTCCACCAGGTGATGCTTCTGCAAGTAGTTGATGACCGCAATGGCCCCCACGCAGGAGACGGCGTTGGCGTTGAGGGTATGGCCGGCCTTGAAGGGGGAATTGTGGTCAATGAGCGGCTGCCATATCTCATTGCGGGCGATGATGGCGGAGAGCGGGGTATACCCGCTGGTGATGCCCTTGGCCGTCGCGATAATATCGGGCGTCACACCCTCCCAATGCTCGATGCCCCACATGCGACCCGTCCGCCCCAGGCCGGTCATGACCTCATCGGCGATGAACAGGACATGGTATTTGTCGCAGATCTCGCGGATCATCTGGAAATAGCCCGCCGGCGCCGGCACCGCCCCCAGCGCCGCGCCCACGACCGGCTCGGCGATAAAGGCGGCGATGTATTCCGGCCCCACCTGGCGGATGATGGATTCCAGGGCACGGGCGCATTTCAGCCGGCATGTCGGGTAGCTCAGCTCGAAGTAACAGCGGTAGCAGTAGGCCGGCGGGATATGCGGCGATTCCACAAACATCGGCTGGAAGATGGAGCGGCGTTGGGTGATGCCGGAGAAGCCGGCGACGGCGATATTATTGCCGTGGAAGGCCTGCCAGCGGCCCACAATCATATACTTGCTGGGCACCCCCTTCTCCACCCAATACTGCCGGGCCAGCCGCACCGCATCATCCACCGCATCGGTGCCCGTGCAGGTGACCCAGACCCGGGCGTTGTCCCGCATCTCGCCCGGCGCGATCTTCACCAGCATCTCCGAGAGGTCTCGGAAGGGCTGATTGCTAAAGGCGTGGGCCGGATAAAAGCTAAAGGCCTTGGCCTGCTCATACATGGCATCCACCACTTCCATCACGCCGTGGCCAATGGTGACCACCACGGAGGAGCCGCCGGTGGCATCAATGTAGCGCCGGCCCTCTGTGTCATATAAATAAATGCCCTCCGTCCGGGCGATGAGGCGGTAATCCCGATCCCAACTGCGGTGCACAGCATATGGATGTGGTTGTACGCTCATAGATTGACCCCCCTTTGTGCGATATCCTGTTTCACGAAGCCCGTTATTCTCCCCGCACCGTCCCATCCGGTGCAATGGATGTCACTGAACGCAGGCCGGCGTAGGCGATCAAGAGGACCTCCGTCTCCAGTTGCTGGCCAGCCTCCAGGACAGGCGCGCGGCCGGCGGCACAGGCCTCGGAGAGGGCCGATGGCCAGCCGGTGGATGGCTCCACCGCGATGGCCTCCAGCCCCCGCCAGCCGCCGTAGGTGAGGAAGAGCCAGCAGGTCGAGAAGAGCCGCTCGTCAAAGCGGATGCCGACCCCGACGCCGGCTTCGGCATCCGTCAGGGCCACCCAGCCCTCTCGCAGGCGCTCTACATAATGTTGATCGCAGACGCCGGCCTCCGGGGGTAGGGCGCGCGAGACATCCACCGGCCGGCCGTCCCGCCCACGCGCCGTGGGCCAGGTGTAGGTCAACTGTGTGGCATCGAAGCGCCGCGTGTCCCACGGATCAATCACCATGGTGTCCGCCGGCAGGTCGATCCGCACGCCGGCGCGCGTCCGCACTGCCGCATGTAGGTTCCACATGTAATGGAACGGCAGTGGGCCCATGTTCGACAGGCGATAGCGCAGGCGAAAAATGGGTTCTCCCGCCGTCAGGGTGATCCATTTGTCCAGGCGGGCGGGCGTCAGCGGGGCCAGGCACCACAGGTGCACGCCGGCGCGCGCCGGCCCTTCTTCGATCACTTCCCACCGCCAACGTTGGGTCCACAGCTCGCCATGATCATGCAGGGGCATGCCGCTCCATTCCTCCTGGCGCACGTTGGGGAAGACGTCATCCCAGCCGCCGGCCCAGGTGTCATCGTACGGGGTGCCGGGCGGATAGACCGCCGGCGGGACCCGCGGGTTCTGCCAGAAGAGCTCCGCGTCCGCCGGCTTATAGCGCAGTGAATACATCTTGCCGCCGGCGTCCGGCAGGATCTCCAGCCGCACCAGTTCATTCTCGACGAGCAGGGCCTGAAGCCCGAAATGCTGCCAGCTCACGTCTACCCATGCAGGCATGATTTTCACTCCGCCGGCCATGCCAGTTCAGCGGCGTACTCCTCGCCGATCTTGCGCATGGCCCAGTAGAACTCGGTGAGCGCTGTATCGCTCCAGCTTTCCCCGTCGATAATGCACACCGGAACGGCGATCGTCCCTGGCAGCATCTTTTCCATCATCTCGCGAAAGCCGGCCAGCATCTCCTCGGCGCTCTCGCCGTTGTCGAACATGGCGAAGACCAGGCCGCGGCCGGCGAATTCCCGGCCCAGCCGCTCGAAGTCCGGGCGGGTATAGCGGAACGAGCAGTTCAGGCCGCGGATGGCCGGCGTATGCTCCAGGATTTCCCCGCCGGGCGGGTGCGGGCCGCAGTTGTGCAGGAGGCCGCCGCCGTAGCGGGCGAAGATGCGGCTGTTGTACGGCCGGCCGAACTCCTTCCACATGGCCGGGCTGAGGTGCACCATGACATCATCGCTGACAAAGCCCTTGTAGGGCAGGGGCGCCCAGGTGGGGTCAAAGTCGGTGGTCGTCATGTTCTCCATCCCACCGCAGGCGGCGATGATAGCGTCGTAGCAGGCAATCATGGTGCTGGTGATATGCTCCAGGAGGTGATGTACCGCCCCAGGATTATCGTACAAGGCGGTGTAAAACACATGGCTGTCCACGATGTCCTTACAGGTGTTCAACGGCCCACCCAGGTCGATGCCGGAGAGCGGAATGCGGCCATCGGTCACGGAACGGAAGAGGTGAATGCGGCGCAGGCATTCGGGCATCAGGCCGCGGGTGATGGGGTTCCAGCGCGGGAGCGCATAGACCTGATCCATTTGCGTGATGATGGGAGCCACTACGCCCGGCATTTGGTTGGGGTCCTCGCTCCAAAACACCTCACAGCCGTATACCGTGGCGATGGTCATATAGCCGACGTCCGGACGCAGCCAGGGGATGTAATCATCGGGCAGGGCGCGCAGGGAGCGTTCCACCGCTACCAGATTGGCCTCGAGCTGATATTCCCCGCTTTCCAGGAGCTGGCGCATGGTCAGGCCGCGGGGATTACAGGTCAGCCAGATGACGATGGGGATATGATCCACGCGGCGGTATTCCCACAGGCGCGTGCGCTCTTCCTTGCGGCGCGCGATTTCCCGCTCATCCCACTGTAGCCGGCCGAGCAAACTATCAAACTCCACCGCCGGCCCCATCGTCCCCCGCTCGGCGAATACCTCTCTCATTTGCGGCTTTCCTCGCGCTGGCGGATGATCTCCTTGGCCTTGCGCACCCCCTCCTGACAAATGGCCTCGATCTCGGCGGCCTGTTCCGGGGTCACCGGCAGGGGTTCCTGCTCCGCCTGGGCCAGGATTTTGCGCGCCAGCTCATTGGCATACTGCCGCATGCTCTTGGCGCCGGCGGCCTCCCATTTGTCCCACGGGTCGCGGTTCGTCAGCGTGGGGATCCAGCGATCCTGGCGGTAAAACTCGCGCGTCTCCCGCTTGGTGAGGAAATGCTTGCCCAACGGCCCGCCCTCCTTGCGCAGGAGGTCCACCGAGAGGGTGAAATCATTGACCTCGAAGCCGCGGGCGATGCGGAAGCAGGCGCCGATAATCTCCTCGTCAATCAGGCACTGCTCATAGGAGGCCAACAGCATTTGCTCCATCATCCCGTAGGCCAGGTGGATGAAGTTGGTGCCGCTGAGCATATTGGTCAGCACCTGCAGGGCGCGCTCGTAGCCGGCCTGGGCGTCGGGAAGCTTGGCGTCAATGCCCGTCCCACCCTGGAAGGGCAGGCCGAAGTAATGCGCGAGCTGGGCGGTAGCGGCGTGGATAAGGGTGGTCTCGGGCGCGCCGCCGGAATACGCACCGGTGCGCATGTCAATGATGCCGGAGGCGATAGCGAAGATGCAGGGGGTGCCGGGGTTGACCAACTGGGCCAGCACCACGCCGGCCAGCACGTTGGCGGCCTGCTCCACCAGCGTGCCGGCGATGGGCGCCGGCGTCGTCGCCCCGCACAGCGAATCCACCTCGATGTACAGCGGGATGTTCCAGCGCGCCGACTCCATGATGACCTCGGAGTTCTGCGGCTCATGCTTCAGCGGGCTGATCATGCAGACTACTTCGGTAAAGGTCGGCTTGCGCTTCACCTCCTCGGTGCTTCCCTGGAACACCGCCGCCATGCGCACCTGATCGCGCACCGATTCCGCCGTCTGCGCCTGGGAATAGAAATTGCGCCAGGTGTTGGTGTAGCAGGTGGCGAAGTTGACCAGCTCGTAGCCGATCTCATCCACGTCCGAGGGGATGACGATCTGATGCATGATGTCCAGGTTGGGCATATGATCCAGCAGGCGCGTCATCAGCCGCAGGTCTTCCCGCACCGCCAGCCGGTGGTTGCCGTCCAGGTCCAGAACGTGCAGGGCGCAGGAGCCGCTCATGGTGTAGACGCGCTCCAGGTCCACCTTGACATCGTAGTCCTCGGTCTTGCCGTAGAGCGTGAAGAAGCTGGGAGCGGTCTGCAGTGCTTTGCGCAGCAGTCCCTCGCTGATCTTCACCACATGGTTATCCCAATCGACCACGGCGCCGTGGTGGTCGGCGAACAGCTCGAGCGCCGGCCGATAATCCATCTTCACCCCCATCTCGGAGAGGGTCTCGATGACCGCGAAATAGAGCGCCTTCAGGTCGCTTTCATCCAAGAACTTCAGCCGCTGACAGCGCAATCCCCGCCGTGGCATGACAGACCTCCTGTTCAACGTGTTGGTTGCTGGCCGGCTTTCTGGGCCACCAGTTGCTTGGCCACCTGCACCGCGCCGGCGGCGTCATCCGCATATCCATCTGCCCCGATCTTCTCGGCGAAGGCGGGCGTCACCGGCGCCCCGCCCACCAGGATGATGAGCTGGTCGCGCAGGCCGGCCTCTTTCGCCGATTCGATCACCCTCTGCATATAGGGCATAGTGGTGGGGAGCAGTGCCGACATCCCCAGGATGGTCGCGTTCACCTCGCGCACCTTGTCGAGGAACTGCGAGGCGCTGACGTCCACCCCTAGATCGTACACATCGAAGCCGTTGGCGCTGAGCATGGTGGCGACAATGGACTTGCCGATATCATGCAGGTCGCCGGCCACCGTGCCGATGACCACCGTGCCCAATACCTGGCGCTGGGCGCCCTCCCCGCGCAGTGCCGGCTGGACGACCTTGAGCGCCGCCTGCATCGCCTCCGCGCCCATCATCAGCTCTGGCAAGAAATACTCGCCGGTCTCGTACAAGCGCCCGACCTCCTGGATGGCCGGCACCATGCACTCGTCGATGATTTGCATGGGCGGCATGCCCTCATCCAGCAGTTGCCTGGCCAGCGCCTCTGCATCCTCCGAATAGCCTTCCACGATGGCCTTGTACAGCTCCTCGCACTTGCGGTTACCCATTGTTCTCTCCTCCGAACGCGTGATACGGGAAAGCGTTTATTTGACTGCGCCGGCGGTCAGCCCGCGGATAAAGCTCTTCTGGCTGGCCAGGTAGAGCGCCACGATCGGCACCGTGGCCACCACGAGGCCGGCCATGGTGACGGGGATATTCAGGTTGTAGCGGGACTTGAAGACGGTCAGTCCGACCATCAGGGTCTTCAGCGCGTTGTCCTGCAGGAACACCAGGGCGATGAGCAGTTCGTTCCACACCCACATCGCGTTGACGACGATGAGGGTGAAGAATGCCGGCCCGGACAGCGGGAGCATGATGCGCCAGAAGATGCCCAGGTTGGAACAGCCGTCCATATACGCGGCATCCACGATGTCCTGCGGTATGGTCTTGAAGAAGTTGGTGAGCAAATAGGTGCTGAAGGGCATCATCAGCCCCACGTAAATGAGGATGGCGCTGGCGTAGGTGTTGACCAGCTTCAGCTCCACCATCAGCAGGAACAGGGGCACCAGCATGACCACCGGCGGGACGATCATGAGGGAGATGTTCAGGTTGCCCAGGAGGCGCCGGCCGATGAAGTCCATGCGCGCCAGGGCGTAGGCGGCCAGGCCGGCGCACAGGGATACCAGCAGGACGGAGACCACTGTCAGGATGGTGCTGTTCAGGAACCACTGGCCGAAGGCTTTGCCGGCGAAGGCCGCGACATAGTTGTCAAAGGTGATGCGCGCCGGCAGTCCCCAACGGTCCGCGATGTATTCCTTCTGTGTCTTGAATGAGGTGACCACCATGAAGTAGATGGGGAACAGTGCCACCACCGCGCTGATTATCATCACCAGCTCGCAGAAGGCGAGCCAGGCCCACCGTCTGGCTTTCAGGCGAACGCTCTCGCCGGCTGTCGCTCGCTCTCCCACTTGAGATTTCACCGCCATCGCTACGCGTACGCTCCTTCCTCACCCAGGATGCGATTCTGCAGGAGGATAAACACGATGGTGATGCCCACCAGCAGGACCGAGGTGGCCGAGGCAATGTGCATCATGCGGTAGCGGAAGCCCATGAGGTAAATATACAGCTCCGTCACCATGGTCGCATTGCCTGGTCCGCCATTGGTCATGACATAAATGTAATTGAAGACCCAGCTCAGCATGGTAAAGACGCTGATGACGGTGAAAAACTCGATGACCGACTTCAGTTGGGGGATCGTGATGTACCACTGAAGCTGGAGCCAGTTGGCACCATCCAGGCGGGCGGCCTCGAACAGCTCTTCCTGCACGGACATCAGTCGGGCCAGGAACAGTACGACGCCGAACCCCACTTCCTTCCAGATGATGACGATCATCACCACCCACAGGGCGTATTCCGATTTCCCCAGCCAGTCCTTGGCCAATGTCCCCAAGCCGATCCCCTGCAGGAGGGTGTTCACCACGCCGCGGTACTGGAACATGTAGCCGAAGATGACGCCCACCACAGTGATGGACAGGAGATAGGGCAGGAAAAGGGTGGTGCGGTAGAACTGCCAGCCGCGGATCTGTTCGAAGAGCAGGATGGCCAGAAACAGCGCCAGGACCACCATGATGGGGACGCTCAGCAGAAGCTTGGCGTTATTGGCGATGGCCATGCGGAACACGTCATCGGAGAACAGGTAGCGGAAATTGCTCAGTCCCACCAAGACCATCTCGTTGCCGCGCGGGGCCATGAGGCTGTCGCGGAACAGGCGCACGACCGGATAGAAGAAGACCAGCAGGAGGATGATGGTGCCGGGAGCGATGAAGAGATACGGCTCATACCACTTGTATTTCATGGCGCCTCACGTCTCCATGTACAAGGGAAGGCCGGCTGGCGGCCCCTTATGCCGGCGGGCCGCCAGCCGCTCCAATCACTACTTCCCCAACCACTTCTTGAAATGCTCGACCGCGTCGGGGTTCTGGCTCCGCCACTTCTGGATGACTTCTTCGGAGAGCTGGGCGGCCTGCTCGGCATCAATCTCGCCGGCCAGCAGGCGCTGGACCCCGACGAAGTTCGCCTGCTCGTCCAGCATGGACGGCGCGAAGTTCTCCAGGTTCGGGTTGGGCTTCTCCACGATCCACTGGAAGATCTGGCGCATGATGGGCGAGGTGATCTGGTTCGGGTCAAAGCGGTCATCCGCCGGGAAGACGCCGGTATGCTTGTACCAGGCATTCAGGCGGTCCGGGGTATGCATGAAGAGCAGGAAGTCGGCCGCCTCCTGCTTGTGCGGCGACCAGGAGGTGATGCCCAGTCCCTGCGCGGTGACCACATAGCCGCCGGCGAGCTTGCCCTTGCCCCAGACCGGGATCTTGGCGACGCCGAAGTTCTCCTCGCCGACAAGGTCCATCCAGCCTTTGTAGAACGTGTCATTGCCGAAGATCATGGCCGCCTGGCCCTGCACCCACAGGTCCTGGCCCTGCTGGTAATCCAGGGAAGTGATGTCCGGGTTCCAGTAGCCCTTGTCGCGCAGTTCCTGCAGGCGCTTCCACCAGTCGGCGAACTTGGGATCGGTGAACTTGTACTCGCCGATCGAGGCGGCCTTCAGCTCATCGGCGCTGTCCAGGGCCTGGTGCTCCAGAAGCTGCCACAGCCAGCCGCCGAACCAGCCGTCCTTGACGCCGCCGGCCAAGGGCGTGATGCCGGCGTCCTTCAGTTTCTGACAGACCGTCAGGAACTCGTCCCAGGTCGTGAAGGGCTTTTCTGTGTCGACGCCCACCTTGGCCAGGAGCGCCTTGTTATAGGCGATGGAGTTGCCGGAGAGGTACCAGGCCATGCCCCACAGCTTGCCGTCATACATGCGCTCTTCGTTGGAGATGAGATGCTTGATCTCGCTCTCCGGCCAGTAGTCGGAGAGCGGCACCAGGGAGCCGGCCCAGGCATCCTCCAGGGTCCACACACCGCCCCAGAAGTACTGGATGTCGGGCCCCTGCTTGGCCTCGGCGGCGGCCTTAAAGGCGGGGATCAGGCCGTCGGTGGTCTGGAGCACATGCTGGATCTTGATGTTGGGGTGAAGCTTTTGGTATTCGGCGATGGTCTCTTCCAGCCAGGCCTGGGCGCCAGGGGCTTCCTGTTCGCCCCACCACCAGATGGTCAGGGTAATTTGCTCTTCCTTGGCCGGCGCTGGGGTGGGGGTCGGTGCGGGTGCGGCGGTGGCCGGCGCCTCTGTAGGTGGGGGTGCTTGCGTGGGTTGCGGAGCGCATGCCGGCAGTGATGCCAGAACAGCCAGCAGGGCAATCACTGCCCAAACTGCCAACGATTTGCGGATGGATTTCATCATCTGCCTCCTTCTTCCATGCCCTTGCGGTCACGAGTGAACACGTTTCCGAAGCACACCCTTTTCCCTCCGCTCATCACCTCCTTTCCGCTTCATAATGCGGGGTTACAGTACATACGGCGACACGTCTCATCGAATCGGCGGCTGGTTCATACTGCCTCTATTCGCGCTTGCCATGAAGGGGAGTCTGTATTTTATTTCACGAATCAAAAAAGGAATCACAAGAACCCGAAATGCCCGGCTACATTGTCATTATATCACAAAAATTAGGCCGTGTCAATACGTCTTTTTTGAAATTTGGGAAAAAGTTATTGACTTTTCGGGCGACTTCGTGTATAATGAGGTAAGGTTGCTGGGTAAAGGATGCATGCTATGCCCATCTGTGAGGAGCCGCAAACCCTACGACTGCTGGAGATCGCCCGTGCCATCTGGCAGGACGCCGGCGAGGTCACGAAAAAATCGCTGGCCGAACGCCTGGGCATGAGCGTTTCCTCCATCAGCCGGCTGACCGATGAACTGGAACGCCTGGGGGTGGTCATCGAAGCAGGGACTCACCCCTCCAGCGGCGGCCGCCGGCCGGCGGTGCTGGGCATCAACGCCTCCCTGGGCTACACCATCGGCTTGGATATCGGCGGGGCCAATACCCGCGGCATCGCGGCCGACCTTAACCACCAGCTCATCTCCACGGTGCGGATGCCCACCGCCCAGGCGCTGGAAAGCCCCGATAACCTGCTCAATCTGGAGCGCATGGTGCGCCACACCATCCACGCCGGCGGGCTGGACCCCCATCGCCTGCTCGCCGTCGGCGTCGCCATCTCCGGCGTCATCAATACCAACGCCGGCGTCTGCCGCTTCTGCCCCAATATCCGCGGCTTCAACGACCTGCCGGTCAGGGACTATCTGCAGGAACGCTTCGGCGTGCCTGTCATCGTGGATGACAGCGTGCGCACCGCCGCGGTCGCGGAGCACCGGTTTGGGCTGGCCAAGGACATGCCCTATTTCCTGCGGGTTGCTGTCGGCGTCGGTATCGGCGCCGCCATAATGTTGAATGGGCAGATCTACCGCGGGGTGGACGGCACCGCCGGCGAGCTGGGGCATATCCAGGTGCGCGAGGATGGCGAGCGCTGTAACTGCGGCAACCGCGGTTGTCTGGAGGTGCTGGCCTCTGGGCCGGCCATCGTGCGGCGCGCCCAGCAGTCCATGGCAGAGGGCATTCAGACCTCCCTCGAGACGCTGGTCAAGCGGGGCCAGAAACTGACCGTGGAGGCCATCGCGCAGGCCGCCCGCCAGGGCGATAAGATGGCCTTTTACATCATGAACCGCACCGGCGAATATCTGGGCATTGCCATCGCGACCGCGCTGAACCTGCTGGGGGTGCAGGAAGTCATCATCGGCGGCGGGGTTTCGCAGGCCGGCCCCATTCTGCTCGACGCCGTTGAGCGCACCATCCGCTTCCGCGTCATGCCGGCGCTGGCCCCCAAGGTGCGCGTCTACGCCACTGCTCTGGATGACCTGGCCGCGGCGCGCGGCGCCGCCTGGCTCGCCGCCGAACAACTTTTCCTGCCGCAGGCACTGGCCCGCCAGCAATCTATCCTGGACATTGCCGGCCGCATTCAGCCGACCCACCGCGCGCCCCAACTGCCTCAATTGTTGAAAGGAGCGTGAGCATGTCCATGCCCGACTGGCTTTTCCCCATCCTGGACTCGGCGGCCCGCCTCGGCGCCGACGCCCTGCTCATCACCAGCCCGGTGCACATGTTGTACCTGGCCGGCATCCAGCTATCGGGCACCCGCCCCGCCGCTCTCCTGCTCGACCCTTCCCATGCCGAATTCGTCGGCTGTGAGGAGGACGGGGAGGCCGCTCGCCAGGCCGCTCCCTGGCTGACCCATTGCTCTGACTTCCCATATCATCCCCGCATGGGCGCCGGCGCCCTGCTGGAAGGGTTCGAAAGGGCGCTGGCCGGCGCACTGTACCACTGGTCGGCCGTTTCCTGCTGGGGGATTGAGGCCGGGCACCTGCCCCGGGCCGCCGGCCGGGTGCTGGGCTCTGCTCTCGCCGTGGATGTCACCGAGGTCCTCCTGCGCGCCCGCCTGCGCAAGCGGCCGGACGAGATCGCGCGCATCGCCGACGCGGTCGCCTGCAACGACGCCGCCTTCCAGGCGGTGGTCGGCGCCCTCCGGCCGGGCGTTTCCGAGCTGGAACTGCTGGGACAGGCCTTCGCCGGCATGTGCCGCGCCGCGCCGGAAGCCCCCTTCCTGAACCTGGCGGTCAGCGACGCAGTAAGCGGCCCCCGTACCTGGGAGATCGGCGGGCCGGCCACGACGCGCCGGCTACAGCCGGGCGACATCTTTCTGCTGGATATCTCGACGCGCTGTCAGGGCTATTTCGCCGACACCACGCGCTGTTTCATCCTGGATGACCCGAGCGCGGAACTGCAGAGGATGCACCGCACGTTGGAAGAAGCCGTCCAGGCCGGCCAGGACGCCATTCGCCCTGGCCTGCGCGCCGGCGAGCTGGACGCCATCGTGCGCGGGGTGGTGCATGCCGCCGGCTATGCGCCGGCGCATTTCCCCCACCATGTGGGACACGGCATCGGCCTCGCCCCGCAGGAAGACCCCTGGATCGTGTCGGACAGCGATCAGGTGCTCGAGGAGGGCATGGTCTTTACCCTGGAGCCGGGCATATATATCCCGGGGGTCGGCGGCATGCGCCTGGAGGATAATTTCGTCGTGACCGCCGGCGGCTGTCAAGCCCTCTCCCGCTACCCGCGCCGGCTGACGATTGTGCTATAGCCCAGAGAGGTCCCCCACATGAAACAGCGCATCCTCCTGTTCGATGCCGTGAGCTGTACAGGCTGTCTCTCCTGTGTCACCGCGTGCAGTATGGCGCACACGGGGGCTGTATCGCCGGCCTCTTCGCGCATCCACATCTCCTTCGACCCCTTTGAGAACCGGTGGCCGGCGGTATACTGCCGGCAGTGCACCGCCGCCCCCTGCGCAAAAGTCTGTCCGGTGGAGGCCATCCGGCTGGACGAGCGCCAAGAATACTGGTACGTGGACTACGAGCGCTGTATCGGATGCATGCTGTGCATTGATGCCTGTCCCCTGGGCGCCATGTTCTATGACCCGCATCATGATCAGGTCATCAAGTGCGATACCTGTGGGGGCGAGCCGGCCTGCGTCAAGGTCTGCGCTACGCAGGCGCTGGCCTGGGGAGATGCAGCGGACCGCTCGCTCTACCGCAAGCAAAAGGGCCGGCGCTGAGCCTATTCCATGAGGGATACGACCATGACTACTGCACCCTGCGGCTGGACGGGCAACATCCTGCGCGTGGACCTGACCAGCGGTGAAATCTGGACACAGCCCAGCACCGAATACCATCTGCGCTACATCGGAGGGCGCGGCATCGGCGCCCGATTGGCCTGGGAGGAGATCCCCCCGGGAGTGGGGGCGTTTGATCCACGCAACCCGCTGATGATCTTCGCCGGCCCCCTGACCGGCACTTCCGCACCTTTCTCCGGCCGCACCATCATCATGGGCGTCAGCCCCCAGTCCTACCCGGTCGAGTGGTTCAGCCGCAGTAACGTGGGAGGGCATTTCGGACCCGAGCTGAAATGGGCCGGCTATGACGGCATCGTCATCACCGGTCAGGCGGAGCGCCCCTGTTATCTCCTTATTGAGAATGCGCGCGTCGAACTGCGCGACGCCGGCGAGCTGTGGGGGCTGGACACGTACGAGGCCCAGCGCCGGCTGATGACGGCCCACGGCAAGGGCATCCGCATCCTCACCATTGGGCCGGCCGGCGAGCGCCTGAGCCGCATCGCCATCATCAACACCGAGACCGAATCGGCCGCCGGCCAGGGCGGGTTCGGCGCGGTCATGGGTCACAAGCGGCTGAAGGCCATTGTGGTGCGCGGCACAGGGAAGGTGCACATCGCCCAGCCGGAGCTGTTCCGCCGGCGCTGTCAGGCCATCGCCGAGGAAGCCCACGCGCCGCTGGGATGGCCGGGGCCGGCGCGCCTGGACCCGGAAAAGGTCGTGAAATACGGGGAGCGCTTCCACGCCTGTACCCAGGGCTGTACGGTGCGCTGTTCGGAATGCCGCTGGTACGACCGCGTGCCGGGCGTGGTGCGCAAAGGCCGGCTCTACAGCGGCCAGTTCCACTGCGCCTCGGCGCTCTTCCCCGGCGTGCCGGGCACTTTCTATGACTGGAAGCTCGGCTTCGAGGCCGGCTTCGAGCTGAGCACCATCTGCAACGAGTACGGGCTGAACCAGTGGGATATCCTGTTCGGCATCGTGCCGTGGCTGAGGGACTGCCGGCGCGCCGGCCTCCTGCAGGACCTGGATGGCATTCCCATTGACCCCGATGACCCGCACTTCTGGGCGGAGCTCCTGCGCAAGATTGCGCATCGCGAGGGCATCGGCGACGCGCTGGCGGAGGGCGGCCGGCGGGCGCCAGACATCCTCGGATTCGGCAGGGAATTCGCCGACGAATATTACGCCGCCTGGGGCTATGCCGGCCACTGGGACGGCCACGGCAACCGCATCAATGAGATCTTCTTCCCCTTCTGGCTGGTGCCGGCCCTGCAGTGGGCCATGGATACCCGCGATCCCCTTTCCAGCGGCCACGGCTATGCCCAGAACATCATGACCTGGTCGAAGCATCTTTCCCCGCAGGCCGGCCTGGATTGGGACACCATCGCCGAGGTTGCCGCACGGGTGTACGGCTCCCGCAGTGCCGCGCACATCCGCTCTGGTTACGAGGACAAGGCCTTTCCCGCCTTCTGGCATGGCCAGCGCAGTGTCATCAAGGACTCCCTGCTGGTGGATGACCAGATCTTCCCGCGCATTTACAGCGAGAAGACGCCGGACCATTTTGCCCGTGCGCTGGACATGGACGGCCCTTCGTTCGAGTATCATATGTTCACCGCCGCCACCGGGCTGGATATCTCCGAAGCAGAATTTGAACGAATGGCCGAGCGCGTGTTTAATATAGAGCGCTCGGTGCTGGTGCGGAATTACGGCCGGGATCGCGCCATGGACGAGACGGTCATCCCGTACTTCTCGAAGGTGGAGTGGTGGACCAATCCGGAGCTGGGGGAGCGCCAGGCGCTGGACGTGGAGCGGTTCCGCCGGCTCATGGACGAGTATTACACCCTGCGCGGCTGGGACCCACGCACCGGCTGGCCCACCCGCCGGCGGCTGGAGGAATTGGGACTGCGCGATATCGCGGATGAGCTGGAGCGCATCGGCCGGCTCGGGCCGGCGTAACCCTGCCGGCCGGCCCGGCCGCTGTCCGTTTCGACGATGGGGTCGAAGCTCTGCGAACGAGGAGGTGGGATATGGCGACCTTTGTCCTGTTGACCAAGGTCTCGCGCCGCGGCATCACGCAAATGCGCCATCTGGCGGAGATGGATCGTGAGTTCGAGCAGAAACTGCGCACCACCTGTCCGGAGGTGCGGCGCATCGCCAGCTATGCCTTGCTTGGCCCCTATGACTTCCTGCACATCTTCGAGGCCCCGGATGAAAAGACTGCCGCCAAGGTGGCTCTGCTGGCCAACTGCTTCGGCGTGGAATCCACGCAGACCCTGACGGCCATCCCCTTTGACGAGTTCACGGCGCTGGTGGGGGAATAATCGGGAAGCCGGCCGACGCCGTTCGCGCGTCGGCCGGCGGATCAGCCCTATGCCCTGCTTTGCCTTCGCTTTCAGTGGAGGCGGAATCTCTGAAAAAGTTGAACCTTGAGATAGTCCAACCCCAATAAGGCTACAGCGGTCAGCACAAGCGTCCCTAGAATCAATCGGAGCGGGATAGCCTCCATCAAAATCCCAAAGGAAGCGAGCAGTATAACTATCAGAACGTCTAGCGCGGACGCTAGCATCATCCACCGACTCGGGCGCGAAGCCCAAAAATGACCCCGCTCACGCACCAGGTAAACCATGCCCTGCGCTGTAAAGACCAGTGTGATGAAGGCAAGTGTTTGCAACTGGCCAATGGGCAGATGCAGGACGTTGCGCCCAAAGATGAAGATACCAAATGTCAAAGCCAACACAGGCAGGGCCAAACTAATTGTAGGAATCAGCATGGAGCGTATGTCCCAACGGTCAGGCGTACGCGAAGGGCGCACCCGGTCAGTGGCGATGGACATAGTAACGAAGTCGTTAGCAAACAGGAGCAATATCACCAACAAGGGGGTGGTAACAAACACGCCGGCAAAGATCAATCCCAGACTGAGGAAACTAGCCATCTGGATAGTTTTGATGATCTTATTGAGAGTGTAAGTCAGCATGCGTTGGTGGATCTGACGGCTGACCCGAATGGCGGAAAGGATATTTCCTAGGCCAGGCTGAGTCAGCACCAGACTGGAAGCGGCTTTGGCAACATCGGTGGCATTTGAGACCGCGATGCCTACCTCTGCCTGTTTGAGCGCTGGCGCGTCGTTCACGCCATCGCCCGTCATACCAGTGATATGCCCGCGTTTTTGTAAAGATCGGACTAGCGCAAACTTGTGCTCCGGCAGGACCTCGGCGAAGACGTCGCAATCCAAGTCAGGATGATCGCCCGTCTCCAGGGACTCTGCCGCACAGGCTCGGTCGCCGATGCCCACTGCTCGGGCTACAGCACGGGCGGTCGCCAACCCATCGCCCGTGACCATGATAACGCGAATGCCTAGGTCGCGCAATTGGCGGATGAGCGTGGCCGAATCAGTGCGAGGCGGGTCATGCAAGGAGACAAGCCCTGTCAGTTGCATGGTTTGTGCGTTGCCGTGTGCCACAGCCAGCACGCGGTACCCCTGAGCCGACAGATTATCTATGTCTGCTTCAAGTGTAGTAGGGAGATCAACACAGAGGGGTGCGATGGCGTGCGGCGCGCCTTTAGCGATATGAAGGAGTGTGCCATTATAGTGAAAATCGGCTTCTGAGCGCTTTGTTTTCGGCTCAAATGGGAGGAAACGCACACGCTGGCTGAAGTCAGGCAGGACGTTACGCTCCTGTGCTCGCTGAAGGATCGCCAGATCAATTGGGTCCTGGGTGGCTGGGTCGCAAGCCATGGCCGCAAGTCGGAGCAATTCGTTTTCGTCTGCGGCGGCGTAGCAATGCAGGTCGGTTATGCTCAGGTGGTTTTCGGTGATCGTGCCTGTCTTGTCGGTGCACAGCACGTCCATCCCAGCGGCTTCCTCAATGGCGGCAAGGTTGGTTACAAGTACACCTTGCTGCGCAAGTTCCTGTGCACCTAGGGCGGTGGCAATGGCAAAAGTGGCCGGAAGGGCCGCTGGCACAGACGCCACCAGCAAAATAAGCGTAAACGGAAGGATGTCCAGGAGAGGCATGCGAGTCACTAAGGCGTAAACAATCACCGCCATTGCCAGGATACCGTCTAAAATCACCAGCGATCTTGTCACGGCGAAAATGACTGCTTCCAGATGGCTTTGGGATTTGGCATTACGCACCAGTTGAGCAGTGTGTCCAAAACGGGTGCGTTCTCCAGTTGCGGTGACAACGGCGGTGGCTTCACCATGTTGGACGATGGTGCCGGCGTAACCTGCATCGCCGGCTGTAGCTTCCACCGGTAACGATTCTCCTGTCAGGGCAGATTGGTCAAGCAGTAATTCACCATCCAACAGTCGTACATCGGCCGGAAGCAGGTCACCCATTCGGAGGTAAATCACATCGCCAGGGACCAGTTGTTCGGCCGGCAACGTCCGCCATTCGCCATCACGACGGACGCGAGCAGTCAGTTGCAGGCGCTGGCGCAACATGGCCAGAGCGTTGGAGGAACGCTTTTCCTGGATGGTGCTAAAGACAGCGTTGAACAAGATAAGTGCGGCGATGAGGATAGCCTCGACGTATCTCCCCAACACAACTTCGAGGGCCACCGTTGCTTCCAGCATCCAGGGTATAGGTCCCCATAAGCGCTTGAGAAATGCCAGCCAGGGATGAGGCTTGGCCTCGACAATAGCGTTTGGGCCAACCTGTGCCAGTATGCGACTGGCTTCTTCGCTGGTTAGACCCAGCGCAGTAACGGTCTGGGACGTCATGTTACTTTGCTCCGATTCCCAGTCAGATTCATTGACCTTGGGCGTGTTCCGACAAATTACAGCGGAAGGCGTACGATGAGAGTAGTCCTGCATTCTACCGGTTTTCTGCCAGCGGCTATACCTTCAGTGCACACTGTCAGCATGCCGGCGGGTAAGGCCATTATATGTGCCCTGGGTGTCATGTCAAATTACGCGTGTATTTTGCCTTCAGTGGAGCGTCCAGATACCGATAAGCAATTTTCACACATTTGGTCAGGCCATCCGTTTGACTGACCTGCATATCCTGCTATAATTTCCCCAGCATCCCACGATGGAGGGACCAGATGGAACCCACTTCCCAAGCGCAGTGGACGCCCAAAGAGCTGATGCGCGCCGCCATGCGCCGGCTCCCCACGCCCCGTATCCCCACCATGCCCCAAATCTGCCACGACCTCCCCATCCGCCTCTACGCCGGCGAGAACGGCATCGACTGGCTGGAAGGCATGCGGCGCTGTGTGGAGGACCCCGGCCTCATTTACGACTACGTCATCCGCCTCGTGGAGCAGGTCAACTGCGACGGCCTGCGCCTCTTTGTCAAGCCCGAGCCTATGAAAGTCATGCGGCAGGGCGATGAACTCATCGTGGTAGATCGTGAAAGCGGCCGGCGCCTGGGCAGGATCGACGCCTGGGGTGGGGGAGAGTTCGTCCCCGATGTGCCGGCGCCTCCCATCGAGACGCTGGAGGATGCCCGCAAGCGCCTCCAGCAGATGGCCGGCGAGTTCACCGATGAAAAGATGGAACTACTGCGCCAGGCACGGACGCGCGTCCCGCACCGCTTCGTCGCATCAGCCCCCGGCGGCATCACTATGAACACCTATACCGCCCTGCGCGGCCGGGTACAGGCGATGATCGACCTGATCGAACGGCCCGATTTCGTGCGCGCGGTCATGGAGATGCAGGTGGAGACCATGATTCAGCGGGCGGAGAAACTGCTGACCACGGGCATCGACGCGCTCTATATCGGCGACCCGGCGGCCAGCGCCAGCCTGATCAGCCCGGACCATTTCGAACGCTTCTGTCTGCCGGCCTATCAGGCGTTCTGCCGGCATTTCAGGGACAGGGATATCCTCATCTACATTCACGTGTGCGGGAATTCGAACCCCATCTTGGAAATGCTCGCCGAGACCGGCGCGCATGTGGTGGAGCCGCTGGACCCCTTGGGCGGCGTCTCGGTGGCGGATGCCAAACGCCGTATTGGACATAAGGTGGCGCTGATGGGTGGGGTCAATACCATCACCCTGGCACGGGGCACCGTCGAGGAAGTGCGGCAGGAAACCATCCAGAAGTGCCGCGAGGGCGGGCCGTACGGCTACATCCTGGCCGCCGGCGATATGGTCCCGCCCGATACGCCGCTGGAGAACCTGCAGGCCATGGTGGACGTGGCGCTGTACAGCCTGTGGAAGGAGCCGACAGCCTGAGCGCCTACGACCACGGTGGGTCGGCCGGCGGCAGGGGAGCGCCGGTGATTTCCGCCCAGGCGCGGCGGGTATCAGCGGCGATGAAGAGCGAACCTGTCGCCAATATCATGTCGGCTGGCGAGGACTGTGCCAGCAGGTCTTGCAGGGCCTCTTTGACGCTGAGGGCGGTGCGTGCTGGCTTACCCAGCGCCTCCACCGCTTGCTGTAGCCGTGCTTCGTCCGCAGCGCGGGCATGGCCGGAGCGGGTGACGATGATATCATCCGCCAGCGGCACGAGATGAGCCAGCATGCCGGCGATGTCTTTGTCGGCGGAAGCCCCGAAGATCAGGAACAGCTTGCTCCAGGTGAATATCTCCCGCACCGCTTGCACCAGATAGGCCGTGGACTCCACGTTATGGGCGCCGTCGACCACCACCCAGGGGCGCCGGCCCAGGATTTCCAACCTGCCCGGCCACTGCACGTCGCGCAGGCCGGCGCGCACCGCCTCTGCGTCGATCCGCCAGCCCTGCCGGCGCAATTCCACCAGCGCCGCCACCGCGACTGCCGCATTCTCCCATTGGTGTGCTCCCAGCAGGCCCAGTCGGATGTCCTGCAGTGCCGTCGGGAATCCGGCCGGCACAGCACCGACGGCGCGGATATCCCCGGTTTCCCCCTCCGGGGACCAGGCGCGCCGGCGCCACTCCCAATCTCTCCCGACCAGCACCAGCGGGGCACGTTTCTCCTGACAGACGCGCTGGATGACCTCCAACGCCTCCGGCTCCTGCGGGGCGCAGACCACCGGCACGCCGGGTTTGATGATGCCGGCCTTCTCGCCGGCGATGGCGGACAGCGTACTGCCCAGGAACTGGGTGTGGTCATAGCTGATGGAGGTGATGATGCTCACCGCCGGCGTGATGACGTTGGTGGCGTCCAGCCGGCCGCCCATCAGCACCTCGATAATGCCGGCCTCCACCCCCTCTTCGGCGAACAGATGGAAAGCCAGCGCGGTCAGGATTTCGAAGGCGGTGATGCCCTCGACGCGCTCGACATACGGCCGAATGGCATCCAACCCAGCCGCGACCCGGCTTTCGGGAAGGAGCCGGCCGTTGATCCGGAAGTATTCGCGCGTCGTGTGCAGGCTGGGAGAGGCGAACAGGCCAGTGCGGTAGCCGGCGGCGCGCAGGCAGGCTTCCAGCATGGCGGCAGTGGAACCCTTGCCCTTGGTGCCGGCGATGTGGAGGCAGGGATAGCGCGTTTCCGGATGGCCCAGCAGTTCCAAGAGCTGAGCGACCCGCTGGACGCCGTAGACGTCATCGGCATAGCGGGCCGGCTGTCGGCGGGCATAGTCCGCATGGGAGAAGATATACGCCAGTGCCCGGGCGTAGGCATCCTGCGGCATGTGCATTAGGCTCCTTTCGCGCGCCTCCCGCAGGCAAAAACGCCTGCGGGAGGCCGGCATACCATTCTCTCAAATGCCCCTGGATAGATCAGGGAAGATCGTACGCCTTCTCCACCACCTTGCGGGTGGCGACCAGTGCGCCGGTAGGACATACCTTGACGCACTCCAGACAGCCATCGCAGGTGGTCTGCGAGAGCGGCAGGCCGAAGTACGGGAGCACGCGCGCCCGGAAGCCGCGATAGACAAAGGTGAAGACCTCCAGCTTGCGGATGTCGCGGCAGGCCCGCACGCAGGCGCCGCATTGGATACACTTGCCTGTCTCCATGTACAGGTCAGGATGCGAGTTGTCGATGAAGTAGCCGCGGCGTTCGCCGGCCCACACATCCTGCCGGGCGCCGTACTGGGTGGCATACTCTTTCAGTTTGCAAGTATTGACGGCGGCACAGCCGCATTCCAGACAGCGTTTGGCCTCGGCGACGGCGGATTCCGGGGTGAGGCCCAACTCCACCTGCTCGAACGTGCGCACGCGGCGCTCGATCTCCAGCTCCGGCATTTTCACCCGGGGAGCCTGCTCGTAGCGGGCGAAGCGCTCCGGGTCCACCTCGTCCAGTTTGCCCATGCTGGAGTTGAAGTTGTAGCCGTAGCCGATGACCGGCTCGCCGCGCAGGTACTGGTCAATGGAGACGGCCGCCAGCCGGCCCTTGCCCATCGCGCGCACGGCGATATCGGGGCCGGTCACGCAGTCGCCGGCGGCGAACACGCCCGGGATGGTGGTCTGCATCGTCAGCGGGTCCACCTCGATACGGCCGTCAGAAGAGCAGGTAACCTTCTCGCCCTCGAGGCATTCCATATCAATGCGCTGGCCGATGGCGGAGATGATGGTGCCGCAGGTTTTGCGAAACTCCGCTCCTTCGATAGGCACTGGCCGGCGCCGGCCGCTGGCGTCCGGCTCGCCCAATTTCATGCGCTGGCAGGTCAGCATCAGGCCGTCATGCACTTCCTGCACGGAGACCGGCGCGGCGAGGAATTCGAACTTCACGCCCTCTTTCATGGCCTCTTCGACCTCGATGTCGAGGGCCGGCATCTCCTCCCGCGTGCGGCGGTAGAGGACGGTCACCTCCCTGGCGCCCAGGCGCAGGGCGGTGCGGGCGGAGTCAATCGCGGTGTTGCCGCCGCCGATGACCACCACGCTATCACCCAGTTCGGGGTAGTCGCCGCGCGCCACCCGCGCCAGGAATTCCAACCCGGGCATGACGCCGGGCAGGTCCTCACCTTCGACGCGCATGCGGGTCGTCTCTTGGGCGCCGACGCCGACGAAGATAGCGTCATAGCCGGCATCCTTCAGGGACTGGATGGTGAAGTCGCGCCCGAGCTTCTGGTTGTAGCGGATCTCCACCCCCATGTCGGTGATGACCTTAATCTCGGCATCCAGCACCGCTGCCGGCAGGCGGTAATAGGGGATGCCCCAGCGCATCATGCCGCCGGCCGCTTCATGTTGTTCGAACACGGTCACCGCATGGCCCTTGCGGCGCAGATGATAGGCGGCGCTGAGGCCGGCCGGCCCGCCGCCGATGACCGCCACGCGCTTGCCGGTATCGGGCGCGCAGGGCGGGATATAGGGGTTCCCGCTTTCGAGGTCCAGGTCTGCGACAAAGCGGTGCGACCAGCAGATGGCCAGCGGCTCATCGACGCGGTTGCGCCGGCACTCCGATTCGCAGGGGTGCGGGCAGATGCGCCCCAGGGAGGCGGGGAAGGGCGTGGCCTCTTTGATCAGCTCCAGCGATTTGCGGAATTCGCCCTGGGCGATGAGCTTCAAGAAGCCCTGGATGTCAATGCCGGTGGGGCAGGTCAGGTGGCAGGGCGCATAGCAGTCGCCGTTGTGGTCGGAGAGCAGGAGTTCCAGGCAGGTGCGGCGGGTTTCGCGGATGGCCGGCGAGTCGGTGGTGATGACCATGCCCTCGCTGACCAGCGAGGAGCAGGCGGGGATGGGCTTGGGCCGGCCTTCCACCTGCACAACGCACATGAAGCAGGAAGTGAACTGCTTCAGCTCCGCCACATGACATAACGTGGGGATTTGGGCACCTGCCAGGCGCGCTGCCTGCAGGACCGTGGTGCCAGGGGGCACCTGAAGCGCTTTTCCGTTGACCGTCACATTTATGTCAGCCACTTGTCATCACCCCTCATTCCACAACGATAGCGTCGAACTTGCAAGCTTCGTAGCAGGCGCCGCACTTGATGCAGATGGTCGGATCAATCTTATGCGGCTTTTTCCGTTCCCCGCTGATGGCCTGGACAGGGCACACGCGAGCGCACGCCCCGCATCCCGTACAGGCCACCGGATCAATGGTATATTGGATCAGGGCCTTGCAGACTTTGGCAGGGCATTTCTTGTCCCGGACATGGGCGATGTACTCATCCCGGAAATACTTCAATGTGGTCAGAATCGGGTTGGGGGCCGTGCCGCCGAGCGCGCACAGGGAGGTATCCCGCACCTTGTACGCCAGGTACTCCAGCCGTTCCAGGTCCTCCATGGTGCCCTTGCCCTCGGTGATGCGGGTCAGGATCTCCAGCATGCGGCGAGTGCCGATGCGGCAGAAGGTGCACTTGCCGCATGACTCGTCCTGCGTGAAGTTCAGGAAGAAGCGGGCGACATCCACCATGCAGGAGTCGGCGTCCATGACCACCATGCCGCCCGAGCCGACGATGGCGCCCGTGGCGGTCAGCTCCTCATAGCCGATGGGGGTATCGAACAAGGAGGCCGGGATACAGCCGCCGGAAGGGCCGCCGAACTGCACTGCTTTGACCGGTTTGCCCGTGATGGAGCCGCCGCCGATGTCGTACACCACCTCGCCGACGGTCATGCCGAAGGGCACTTCTACCAGGCCGGAGCGCTTGATCTTGCCGACCAGGGAGAATACCTTGGTGCCCTTACTGCGGGCGGTTCCGTACTGGGCGTACGCCTCTGCGCCGTTCAGGATGACCCATACCACATCGGCCAGGGTGCCCACGTTGTTGATGTTGGTGGGTTTTCCGAAAAGGCCGGAGGTGGCGGGGTATGGGGGGCGCAGGCGGGGCATGCCGCGCTGTCCTTCGATGGAGGCGATGAGGGCGGTCTCCTCGCCGCAGACGAAGGCGCCGGCCCCTTCCCGGATCTCAATGTCGAACGAGAAGTCGGTGCCAAGAATGTGCTCGCCCAGAAAGCCGCGCTCCCGCGCCTGGTCAATGGCGATGTACAGGCGCTTGAGCGCCAGGGGATACTCGGCGCGGCAGTAGATGTAGCCTTTGGAGGAGCCGATGGCATAGCCGGCGATGAGCATCCCCTCGAGCACGCTGTGCGGGTCGCTCTCCAGCACACTGCGGTTCATGTAGGCGCCGGGGTCGCCTTCATCCGCGTTGCAGATAATGTATTTCATATCCCCCGGCGCTTTGCGGGCAAATTCCCATTTCACGCCGGTGGGGAAGCCGGCACCGCCGCGCCCCCGCAGGCCGGAGCGCTTGACCTCATCAATGACCTGCTCGGGGGTCATCTGCGTCAGACACTTCTCGATGGCCTTATAGCCATCCACCGCCAGGTAATCCTCGATTTTCTCGGGGTTGATGCGGCCGCAGTTGCGGAGCTCGATGCGCACCTGTTTGCGCAAGAAGGCCTCGATTTCGTCCCGCGCATCCCCCTGTTGGAACGTCCATTGGGTCAGCACCTGACCGTTCACCAGGTGATTTTCGACGATTTCGGGGACACGGTCTGCCTTGACGCTGTAATACGTCCAGTGGCCGTCGGGACCGACGATTTCGACGATGGGCTCCCGGTGGCAGAGGCCGTTACAGCCGGTGATTTCCAACTGTACGTCGGTGAGGTTGCGCTCTTGAATGAGGCGCTGGAAGGCTTCGTATGTCTCGTTGGCGCCGGCGGCGATGCCGCATGACGCCAGGCCAACCATGACCCGCGTGCGTGTCATTCTGCTTTCTCCCGCTCGATATATTGTGTCAGAATCTTCTTCACTTTGGCCTGGGTCAACTGGCCGTATGCGGTGGAGTCAATCATCATCACAGGCGCCAGGCTGCAGCATCCCAGACAGGCGACGGTTTCAAGGGTGAACAGCCCGTCTTCTGTCGTCTCCCCATCCTTGACGCCCAGGAAATCCGATACCGCCTGAGAAATCCGCACGGCGCCCTGCACGTGACAGGCCGTCCCGTGGCAAACTCGGATGATGTGTTTGCCCATGGGGGTCATGCGGAACTGGGCGTAAAAGGTCACGACGCCGTAAATCTGGCTGGGGGTGATATCGGTCTTTTCCGCAAGGTACTGAAGGGCAGGGAGGGGAAGATAACCGTAGGAGGCCTGCATGTCCTGCAAAATAGGGATGACCTTGTCAGCGGTGGTGCCGCGGCGCTCGATAATCCGATCCACGACGGTGAGATCAATCTCTGGTGCCTTGACCGCTCCCATTTCGGCGTGACAAACCTCCTTATGCGTGGAAGGGTGGATAGCGGCTGTCGACATCAGCTACATGGAGTGTCGACAGCGGTGTTCAAAAGAAAAGCCGCCGGCCGGCGGCCTTTGCCTGCAGGAGGTAATCAAGGGAGCTCGCTCCCCGTCCCCATCGAGGCAGATTATATCCCATACCCGCCGTGTTGTCAACTTTTTCTATTGTCCGGATTAGGCGGCGTCACCCAGCTCGCATTCCTGCATCCAGCCGTTGTGCAGGCCGGCCTCGAAGAAAGCGTCAATGGCCTCGGCGTATTCATCCTCGGTGATTTTGCGCCCCAGCAGGGGATGATCCAGCGCCTTGTAGGCGGGGAAATACTGGTTCATGACGCTGACGTACACATGGGGGGAGAGGTGCTCTGCGATCCAGCGGAACACCTGCGCGCTTTGGGAGAGGCCCGCCGGCAGGACCATATGGCGGATGATCATGCCGCGCCGCAGAAGGCCGTTCTCGTCCAGGATGAGCGCGTCCCCCACCTGTCGAAATATCTCCTGCAGAGCGGCGCGGTTGGCGCTCACATAGCCGGCGAACGAGGATACGGCGCGCGCCACCTCGTCATCGGCATATTTGGCGTCGGGCAGATAGATATCCACCACACCATCCAGCAGGCGCAGGGTTTCCACCGTCTCATAGCCGCTGGTGTTGTAGACAATGGGCAGGGTCAGCCCGTCGCCGGCGGCCAGCTCCAGCGCCTCCAGGAACTGGGGCACGAAATGGGTGGGAGTTACCAGGTTGATGTTGTGGGCGCCGCGCTCCTGCAGTTCCAGCATCATGTCGGCCAACTGGCGGGCGGTGTACTGCCGGCCCACTCCAAGCTGGCTGATGGGGTAATTCTGGCAAAAGATACAGCGGGCCGTGCAGTAGGAGAAGAAGATGGTGCCGGAGCCGCGCGTGCCGCTGATGGGCGGCTCTTCCCAGGGATGGAGGTTCCAGCTTGCCACCACCGGCTGCGCGCCGGCGCGGCAGAATCCCACCTGTCCCTCCAGGCGGTTGACGCCGCAGTGCCGCGGGCAGAGGGAGCAGTGCCGCAGGCCGGCCACGGCCTGTTCGGCGCGCCGGCGAAGCGCTCCCGAGCGGTGCAGGGCTATGTATGATGGAAGGAGGGCGGATGTCTCGCTCATCGGGCCGGCTCTCGCACACGCCGTTGACGGTAGCGCACCCATTCCGGGCGCTCGTCCAGGGCGTCGCGTTGTTGGCGCAGTTCCAGGATCTGGTCGCGCAGCATGGCGGCCTTCTCGAATTCCAGATTGGCGGCGGCTTCTTTCATTTGCCCTTCGAGCTGGGCGATCCAGTGCTTCAGCTCCTCCTGCGGCATGGTTTCGGGCCGCACGCCGTAGGCCGGCCGCTCCTCCGCCACCATGCGCACGCGCTCGGTGAGGTCACGTATCTCCTTGACGATGCTGGTGGGGACGATGCCGTGCTCCTCGTTATAGCGCATTTGGATGGCGCGCCGGCGCTCCGTTTCCTCGATGGCCCGCCGCATAGATTCGGTAATGGTGTCGGCATACATGATGGCGGTGCCGTGGACATGCCGGGCGGCCCGCCCGATGGTCTGGATGAGGGCCTGCTCGGAGCGCAGGAAGCCCTCCTTGTCAGCATCCAGGATAGCCACCAGCGAGACCTCCGGCAGGTCCAGCCCCTCCCGCAGGAGGTTGATGCCCACTACCACATCGTAATATCCCTGGCGGAGCTTGCGCAGGATGTCCACCCGTTCGATGGTATGGATCTCCGAATGCAGGTAATGCACTTTGATGCCCAGCTCCGCCAGATAGGCGGAGAGGTCCTCGGCCATGCGCTTGGTCAGGGTGGTGACCAGCACGCGCTCGCCGGCGGCCACCCGCTTCTTGATTTCCTCCACCAGGTCGTCCACCTGGCCCTTGGTGGGCTTGACGATGACCTGGGGGTCCACCAGGCCGGTGGGGCGGATGATCTGCTCGACGATCTGCTGGGAGTGCTCGCGCTCATACGGTCCCGGCGTGGCGGAGGCATAGATGACCTGGCCGACGCTCTCCTCGAATTCCTCGAAAGTAAGCGGCCGGTTGTCCAGCGCCGACGGCAGACGGAAGCCGTAGTCCACCAGGGTCTGCTTGCGCGAGCGGTCGCCGTGATACATCCCATGGAGCTGAGGGATGGTCATATGCGATTCGTCAATGATGGTCAGGAAGTCGTCCGGGAAATAATCGAGCAGGGTCCACGGCCGGCTTCCAGGGGGACGCCGGCTGAGCGGGCGGGAGTAGTTCTCGATACCGTGGCAGTAGCCCACCTCGCGCAGCATCTCCAGGTCATAGCGGGTGCGCTGTTCCAGGCGCTGTGCCTCCAGCAGTTTGCCCTGGGCGCGCAGTTCCGCCAGCCGCTGTTCCAGTTCCTGTTCGATTTCTTCCAGCGCTTCCTGCAGTTTGTCCTGCGGGGTGACGAAGTGTTTGGCCGGGAATATCTCGATCTGTTCGGGACTGCCAAGGATCTCGCCTGTCAGCGGGTCAATCTCGGTGATGCGCTCCACTTCATCGCCCCACAGTTCGATGCGGTAGGCGATGTCCTCGTAGGCCGGCTGGACCTCGATGGTATCGCCGCGCACGCGGAATTTGCCAGGTGCCAGGTAGTATTCGTTGCGTTCGTAGAAGATATCCACCAGGTGGCGCAGGAGCTTCTCGCGCCGGCGCGTTTCGCCGCGGCGGATCTGCAGTGCCCCGCGGCCGTACTCCTGGGGGTCTCCCAGGCTGTAGATGCAGGAGACGGAGGCGACGATGAGCACATCGCGCCGGCTCATCAGCGCCGAGGTCGCCGCCAGCCGCAAGCGGTCAATCTCCTCGTTGATGGAAGCATCCTTCTCGATGTACGTATCGGTCTGCGGCACGTAGGCCTCGGGCTGATAGTAGTCGTAGTAGCTGACGAAGTATTCGACGGCGTTATGCGGGAAGAACTCGCGAAACTCCGCATAGAGCTGAGCGGCCAGGGTCTTGTTGTGGGCGATGACCAGCGTCGGGCGGTTGACGCGCGCGATGACCTGGGCCATGACATAGGTTTTGCCCGTGCCGGTGGCGCCCAGCAGAGTCTGATTCTTATACCCTTTGCGAATCCCCTCGACCAGCTTTTCGATGGCCTGGGGTTGGTCGCCGGTGGGTTGGAAGTCCGAGACCAGTTTGAAGCCGGCCATACCTTGTGCCTTTTCGGTATCGCCTGAAGTTTTGCGTGACAAAATATTATATAACCTGACATGGCCGCCGGCAAATTGGGCGCCGGCGGGGAAATCTCCCTGTCACATTTTTGGACAATTCGCTCCCTCTGTGGTACAATGACTGTGAAATTTTGCACGAAGTTGTGAAAGAAGATACAATCATGGAGGTTATCATCCATGCCCAGCCTTGAAGAGCTTCAAAAGATCCCGATCCTGCGAGAGGCCTCGCCGGAGATCCTCGGCATTATCCAGAAGCATGCGGAAGAGGCGATCTATGCCCCCGATGAGGCGATGATCACCTTCGGCCAGCCCTCGACCTTTCTCGGCGTCATCATAGAAGGGCAGGCGGAGATGCGCACGCCGGCAAGCTGGGGGGAACCGCGCTGTCTGGAGGTGCTGAACGCCGGCGATTTCTTCGGCGAGATATCCCTCCTCACTAACGAACCCAACACCTTCAACCTGATCGCTACTCGCCCGACCCGCGCCCTGCTGATCCCGGCCGTCGTCTTTGAGATGTGGGTGACGGGCGACCCGAAAGCAATGCGCATTTTCTCTCAGTCCCTGGCGCGCCGCACCGCCGTCATCGAACGGGACCGGCTCGAGCGCGAAGAACTGGCGCAGTCCGGCCAGGACCCCGATGACCCCTACGGCCTCAAACTCATCTCCGCGCGCCCGACCAAAATCCTGGTGCTGAACGTGCGCCACAGCTCGCTGAAGTACCACCTCTTCGACACGGCCAACGAGCTGAACAACGTGGAAGGCCTGGTCGAGAACATTGGCCAGGACAGCGCCACCCTGTATCACACCACCGGCAAAGGGCAGAAAACGCTCTCGGTGAAAGGGCTGGATCACCGCCAGATCATCGAGAAGGCGTTGGAACTGCTGATGGACCCCGAGGTGGGGGTTATAAAGGACAAGCGGGAAATCAGCGCGGTAGGTCACCGCGTGGTGCACGGCGGCGAGAAGTACAGCAACGCGGTGATTATTGACCAGCAGGTGCTGGAGGAAATCCGCAAGGCCTCTTACCTGGCGCCGATTCACAATGTCTGGAACATCCTTGGCATTGAGGTGGCGATGGAGCTCCTGCCCGAGGTGCCGCATGTGGCGGCCTTCGACACGGCGTTCCATCAGACCATGCCGGAATATGCGTTCCGCTACGCTATCCCCGAGGAATTGTACACCGAGGACAAAATCCGGCGCTATGGGTTCCACGGCCTGTCCCACCAGTACGCCGGCCTGCAGGCCGCCGCCTATCTGAAGCGCCCCTTCTCCCGCCTGAAAATGATCACCTGCCATCTGGGCACCGGCTCCTCCATCTGCGCCATTGACCACGGCCGCTCGATCGATACCAGCATGGGCCTGACCCCGCTGGAAGGGCTTATCATGTGCACCCGCTCCGGGGACATTGACCCGGCCGTGGTCACCTATTTGATGAAGCACAAGGGCATGAGCCCCGACGAAATCGAGACCATGCTGAACATGGAGAGCGGCCTGAAAGCCCTTTCGGGGACGTCGGGGGACATGCGCGATGTGGCGGCGGCGGCCAACAGCGGCGACCGCCGGGCCATGATGGCGGCGCAGGCCTTTGCTTATCGGGTGCGCAAATACATCGGCGCCTACTTTGCCGCGCTGGGCGGCCTGGATGCACTGGTCTTCACCGGCGGCATTGGAGAGAACAGCGCCGGCATCCGCGCCTTGGCGTGCCAGGGCCTGTGGCATCTCGGCATCCTTATTGACGAGGTGCGCAACCGCCAGGTGGATGTCAGCCGCAATGGGGTCTATGACATCTCCGACCCGCATTCGAAGGTCAAGGTGCTAGTGGTGCACAGCAACCCGGCCCGCATGATCGCCCGCGAGACCCTGCGCGTGCTCGGCTATCGCGATATCTCCGAGATGATGCGCCGGCAGAAACGTCCCATCCCCACCGCTGTCTCTGCGCATCATGTGCACCTCTCGCCCGAACATGTGGAGGCGCTGTTTGGGGAGGGCTATAAGCTGACGCCGGCGTTCGAGCTATCCCAGCCCGGCCAGTACGCCTGTGAAGAAACGGTTACCCTGGTGGGGCCGCGGCGCGAGATCCCGCGGGTGCGCGTGCTGGGGCCGCCGCGCGGCGAGACCCAGGTCGAGATCTCCCGCACGGAGGAGTTCCAGCTCGGCATCAACGCCCCGGTGCGCATGTCGGGTGACCTCGAGGGCACGCCTGGCCTCATCATCCGCGGCCCGAAGGGCGAGGTGAAGCTGGATAAGGGTGTCATCATCGCCCACCGCCATATCCATATGTCGCCGGAAGATGCCCTGCTGTTCGGGCTGAAAGATAAGGACGTGGTGATGGTGCGCGTGGAAGGGGATCGCGAGCTGATCTTCGGCGATGTCATCGTGCGCGTGCATCCCAACTTCCAGCTGGAAATGCATGTGGATACGGACGAAGGGAATGCGGCGCAGTTGGGGCCGAACGCCATCGGCTATCTGGAGGGCATCCAGCGGCGCGGTGCCAACGAATGACGACCTTTACCGAATAACAAAGGGGCCGGCAGCATGCCGGCCCCTTTTGTATTCCCCATGCGTCTATCCGTTCCAGCGCCGGCGGGTGGAGACGAGCAGTCCTACCAGCGCGGTGCCGGCCATCACCAGGAAAGTGACGTGGAAGCCGCGGTAAAAGGCCAGCGGGTCGCCGGCGCGCTGGGCCTGAAGCTCAACCGTCGAGAAGATGGCCGAGCTGAAACCGATGCCCAGCACCATGCCCACGTTGCGCGCCGAGGCCATGATGCCGCCGGCCACTCCCTGGCGGTGGCGCGGCGCGGACCCCATCAGGGCGTTATTGTTGGGGGTGGTGAACAGGCCCATGCCAACGCCCAGGATGCCCAGCAGGAGCGGCACTCTGGTGAGGGGGGTCTGCGGACCCAGCAGGGAAATCAGCGCCATGCTCAGTGCCAGCACCGTCAGGCCGGCGCTGGTGAGCCAGAAAGAGCCGATTTTATCGGACAGCGTGCCGGTCAGCGGGGACAATACCGCCATGACCACCGCCTGGGCCGAGAGGATGAGGCCGGCGTGGTCAGGGCTCATCCCGCGCGCCTGGATAAGGTAAAAAGGCATAAGGATGGAAACGCTGTACAGACAGATGTAGACGATGATGGCCGAGGCGGTGGCAACCGTAAAGGTCCGCGAGCGGAACAGGCCTAGGTCCAGCATGGGATAAGGCACGCGCCGCTCAATGTGTACAAACAGCGCCAGCAGTATCAGGGCCGCGATGATGCATCCCAGGGTGCGCGGCGAGAGCCAGCCCCAATCCCGGCCGCGGTTCAGCCCAAAGAGCAGGGTTACCAGGCCGATCATGAAGACGCCGGCGCCGAGGGGGTCGAAGCGCTCGGCGTGGTCGGTGACCCTGCCGGCGGGAATCACCCGCGTGGCGATGAGCAGTGCGAACAGGCCGATCGGGATATTAATGAAAAACACGGAGCGCCAGCCGAACAACGCCGTCAGGAATCCGCCCAGCGATGGCCCCAGGGTCAGGCCGAGATAGGTCATGGTGGCCTGCATGCCCAGCGCCTGCCCTCTCTGCTGGGGCGGGAAAGTGGTGGTGAGGATCGCCGGCCCGTTGGAAGCCAGGATGGCGCTTCCCACCGCCTGGAAGGCGCGCGAAACGATCAGCGCCCACACGCTGGGCGCGAAACTGCAGGCGGCCGAGCCGATGACAAAGATAACGAAGCCGATGACAAACACCCGTTTATGTCCGTACAGGTCTCCCAGCCGGCCAAATGTGAGCAGTAATCCGCTCAGCACCAATAGGAAGACGGTGACCACCCAACTGGTGATGAGCATGTCGGATCGGAAGTCGCGCGTGATGATAGGGAGCACGGCATTGACCACACTGCTGTCCAGCGCGGTCATGAATGTGGCGATGCCCACGGAGACGAGCACCCACCACTTTAGGGCGACGCCGGCCAGCCGGCGCTCGCTGGGCAAAGGAGCAGCCGCAGAACCTTCTGGATGCAGAGACATGGCTTCGACGTTCTCCTGGCATGTTACATAATGTATGTCCATCTACCTCGGGGAGCCCCGCACAGTGGTATAGATTATATTCCAACGGGGAGCTGGCGCAAAACGAGCGGCCGGCAGTTCCAACGGCGGGTTTTCCAGATTGTGGTATAATATCCCGGAGCGAATGCCTGAACCGCCGGCGAGAAGCCATCCATGTCTCTTGTGACCAGACGCCTATCCCCCTGGAACTATGCCCTGTTCGTTACAGCGGCCGCCGCTGTGCTGTTGCTGGTGTTCCTGGCAACGCCGGCCGCGCCTCTCCTGCTTTCCTCCCCCCAACTGCTGAGGAACGGCTCGTTTGAAGAGGGATTCTCGCCGGACGGAGCGGCTGTGGAGTGGTCGGCGTTCGACAGCGGGGGCGGGGGATGGTACATTTGGGAGGATGCTGGCCGGCGGGGCCAGTCATGGCAGGGCAAGAGCGCCCAGCGCATCCAGCTTCTGCCGGCGGAGGAGGCCCTGGTGGGCGGGGCACAGTTCGCCGGCATCTGCCAGGCGGTGACGCTGGCCGCCGGGCAGACCTACATGTGGGGACTGCGCGGCCGGCTGACGGCTTCCTCCTCCGAACGCTTGGACGCCCCGGTGCGCGCCCAGTGGGGCACCGCATGGGGGCAGGATGCGACCTGGCGGGAGGTCGCTGTGTGGCATGACATCCCCTGGCCGGCGCTTCGGGAAGAGGAGGCCGGCCAATATTGGCTTCCGCTGGAGACCAGCTTCACCGCGCCGGCGGAGGCAGGGCTGGTATGTGTCCGCCTATGGCGCCGGCGCGAGTTCTCCCAACAGCCGGCCAGCCTGTACCTGGATGACGCGCGCCTGTCGGCCTATCGCCCCGGCGTGCTGGAGGAGGAGCACCCCAAGCCGCTTCAGGCTTCATTAGGTGTGCCGTCCTTCGTGACGGCCGGCGCCGAGACCGCTGTGCGCGTCACTGTGGATGGGGATAGCGAAATTCAGGCGCTCGTGCTGTACGATGATGACCACATCCTGGCGGCGCTGGATGGAAGCGCCGGGCCGGCACCGCAGGAGGCGCGCCTCATCTGGCGGCCGGAAGCGGTCGGCCGGCATTATCTGCGCGTGGAGGTCTGGGGCGCTGGCGGCCGTGTCGCCTGGGCCGGCCAGGAGGTTGCCGTGGGGGAAGCGGCGGAGTTTCTCTCGGAGAACACCCCGCTCCTGCCTGATGCGGAAGGAACGACATCGTATCAGCTCCCCGCCCAGGGACTGCGGCCCGGCGCGCAGTACACGCTGAACCTGGCCGTGCGGCTGGACACGGAGGGGCCGCCGCGCGCTTCCGCTCCCCCCTGTCTGACGCAGTACGGATGGGAATGGGGCGGGGGTGTTGGGAACGCTGAGGCGCCTGTGTGGCGCAATATGGAGGTTATGCCGGCGGATGCGGAGGGCATGGGCACTGCCTGGCGCGCGGTGGTGCAGGATTCCGCGGCCGCGGCGGCGCAGGATGTGACCATCAGACTGCGTGCTGTATCCCTGGATCAGGAGGCCGGTGCCTGCCGGCTCTCCCTGGAGTCGGCCAGCCTGCGGGGATATCGGTAGGAGCGGGGCATGGAGAACAGGACAGAAACCTTACGCTCGGGCTTCCGGCTGTACCAGTGGCTCATCCTGGGGGCGCTGGCCGCGGCAGTGATCGGGGCGTACGGGATTCTCATTCACCTGGTAGTCAGCCGGCTCCACCCTCCTCCACCTCGACGGGAGATTGTGCTGGCCGCGCCGGCGGAGGGAACGGTGGTGACCGCCGGCGGCCCCGTCACCATTCAGGCGGAGTGCCGGGGAACGGACGTGTACCGCATCGAGCTGTGGGTGGATTCCGTGCCCATCCAGGTGGCCGCGCGCTCCCTGCCGGCAGATGACTCCCCCTGGAATGTGGAGGCCGAATGGACCGCCGGCTGGCCGGGCGTCCATCACATCAGCGCCCGTGGGCTGACGCCGGCGGGGGATATGGTCTCTACCACGGAGCGAACCGTGCTGGTCGTGCCGGATGGCGAAGTGCTGTTCGTCAGCAATCGCGATGGCCCATATGCGCTGTACCGCATGCGGCTGGACGGCACCGGCGTTGAACGGGTATTTGCGGGATTGGGGGACAGCCGAGAGCCGGCGGTGAATCGGTTCGGCCAGGTGGTGTTCGTCCAGCGTTTGGCCGGCCAGCACCACAGCCTGTGGATGCTGGACGGAGCGGAACGGCATCCCCGCGTCTGGCAGGAAGATATGGCCAACCTCCAACAGCCGGCCTGGTCCCCGGATGGCCAGCGGCTGGCATATGTCTCCGACCGGGAGGGCGCAGACCAGATTTGGACGGCGCGGGCGGATGGCACGGATGCCCGGCCGCTGACCACGGAGCGCTCCGCGGCCGGCCAGCCCACGTGGAGCTACGATGGTGCCTACGTGGTGTACAGCGTGAGAGAGGACGGCAACTGGGATATTATCCGCACCAGCGCCGACGGCTCAGGGCGCATACCCTTGACCAGCTCGCCGGCGGTGGATTGGCAGCCGGCATGCTCGCCGGTCGGGGACCAGATCGCCTTCGTCTCTAACCGCACCGGCGTGTTCCAGATATATGTCATGGATATGGCCGGCGGCAATCTGCGCCAGCTCACGGATTTCGCCGGCGGCGCGGAACAGCCTCGCTGGTCACCGGATGGCTCCTGGCTGGTCTTCGTCGGCTATGCGGGACAAGGAGAGGGGTTGAATGGCAGGGAGCTGTTCATCATGCGCAGTGACGGCCGCGACGTGATGCGCCTGACCTATAACCTGGCGGATGATACGGAGCCGGCCTGGCTGAGCCTGGCGCCTGTCCCGGGGGCCAGCAGTGCAGAAACGGCACCCATGGAATTAGAGGCTTCCTATTTCGACAATTTGACCTGCGCGGGGGAACCCAGGGTGCGCCGGCAGGAAGCCGTGATCGATTACGATTGGGGGCTTGGAAGCCCGTTCCCTGGCGTGCCGGCGGACCGCTTCTCGGTGTGCTGGGCGGGCAGTGTCCGCTTCGCGCAGGCGGGCGACTATCTCCTGGAAGTACAGGCGGATGACGCGGTGCGCGTCTGGCTGGATGATGTGCTGATCGTCGATGCGTGGGGCCGGCAGGGCCTACAGGAACTGCGCCTGCCGGTGCATGTGCCGGCCGGCGAGGAGCACCTTTTGCGCGCGGCGTACTACGACCTGGACGGGACGGCCCGGATCAGACTGCGCTGGCGCTCAGCCCCATAGGGCCTTCAGCGATGGGGGTTCTCGTCGGCCGGCCTCTTGCGGATGCCCAGCGCATCCAGCCGATTGTTGAGCGCGACGCAGGAGATCAACGCAGTGAGCGAGAACCCGAAGGTCATGGCCGGCACCATCAGGATCAGGCTCAGCACAATAACCGTCAGGTTGACGATGCCGATGATGATACAGAAGAACGGTCCTGCCAGCACCATGAACGCGGCGTTTTTCCAGGCGGTGAGGATGTTGGGCTCGACCTGTACCACAAACATCGGCACCAGGTATACCTGCAGTAAGGCCCAGAACAGCGTGATGCCGATCCAGATGGCGCGCACAAGGGCGGCCCACGTGGCGCCAAACTGGCCGTAAAACCAGATGTTGGCGAACAGCAGGAGGCCTGCCAGTACGTCCAGCAGTACCAGGGCGGTTCCCCGGAGGAAATACTGCCGGAACCCGTCGAAATAATCCCGGATGGAGATGGCCTTGTCGCGGGCGGCCAGGTCGCACACGTAGTACAAAGCGACGATGGCCGCCGGCGCGGTGACGACCGGGATGCACAGCGCGATCAAGAGGAGGTTGCACACCACAAAGGTGAACAGCTCCTCCCAGAAGATGCGCAGGGCAGACCAGACAGCAAGGAAAGCGTCACGAATCCCCAGCACGGCCGGCCTCACACCGTCGCGGTTTCAGCGGCGGGGGTTGAAAGAGCCTCCTCCGCTGAAGAGCCGCTGTAAATTTGGTCCACGCTGTTGCGGAGCTCCGCCGCCATCTGGGTAAGCTCCTGCGAAAGCACTACCAGCTCCTCCAGCGAGACGTTCTGCTCCTCGATGGCCGCGGCCAGTTGTTCGGTGCCGGCGGCGTTCTGCTCTGCAATACTGCTGATTTCGCTCAAGGCATGGCTGACCTTGGTGATACGCTCGTTCTGATGCTGGCTGGCCAGGGCGATGCGTTCGCTGAGGCTGGCAATCTCCTGCACCTGGGCGAGCGCGGTCGGCATGCCGGCCAGCAATTGTTCGATGGTCTTGAGGATATGCCGGCTTTGTTCGGTCACTTCCTCCGTTGCCTGAGCAGAACTGCGCGCCAGTTGGCGTATCTCATCCGCCAGCACGGCGAAGCCGCGGCCGGCGGCGCCGGCGCGCGCTGCCTCCACCGCCGCATTCAGCGCCAGCAAATGCGTCTCATCGGCAAACTTGGCCATCATGGCCACCGTGCGGCGAATGATATCGGAGCGCTCGCCCAACTGCTGGAGCGTATTGCTGGTCCCCTGGATGGCCTGGGCCATAGCGTGCGTTTGGATGGCCGACTGGTTGGCGCGTTCGGCGATGTCATGGCTCAACTGCTGAATTTCCCCCATGGATGTGGCGATGGTGGATGTTTCCTCCGCCTGCTTGCCGGCGCCGCCGGCGATGTCCGCCACAGTGGAGCTGATCTGCTGGGAGCTCATCCCTACGCTTTCCATGGCGTTGGCCAATTCCTCTGAGGAAGCCGCCAGGCGCTGAGCCATTTGGTCGAGCTGGGAAAGGGCGTGCGAGAGGTATTTCTGCAGTTTCGAAAAGGCCTGCGCCATAAGCCCCAGCTCGTCGCGGCGCAAGCCTATGTCCAGGGAGTGGTATAGGTCGCCGCTGGCGATGGCCTGCATGGCCTCAGCCAGCTTTCTCAACGGCCGGCGGATGTGCACTTTCAACATGAGCCAAACAAGGAGACTGACGCCCACCAGCAGGGCTGTGCGCAAAATGATATCGGAGATCAGGGAGCGTCGGAGGGGTTCCACCAGGGCGGTGTGGTCCATCAAGATTTCCGCTACGGCGGCAACCTGGCCGGCGAAGTCCTTCACGGGGTACAGGTAGACGTAATATCGGCGTCCGTCCACCGTGGCATAGGTATGTTGGAGGACGCCGCTTTCCGTCACCGTTCGGTACAGGTCCAGGTGAATGTCGGGTTGATAGTACACGTTTGCCGCAATGGGGGTCAGGGAGTTGGGATCGCCGGCGCGCAGGCGTGCCAGGTCAACGGCCAATATCCGTATGCGATACGGGACCTCCTTATCGGAAATGTTCAGGTCCCGAAGGAGCTGATCATTGAACGCGATCCCGATCTCCACCGTGCCGATGAAGCGATCCAGATAAAAGACAGGGGCAATGCCCCGGATGGAGACGCCTGTTGCGCCCCCTTCGACGCCGGCGAGAGGCTTACGGTTGGTAATCGCTTCCACCACCATGGGGCGGTCTGCCAGGGAATCGCCGTACTTATCCGGCTGATGAACGCGCAAGAACGAGGTGGAGGGCGGCACATGAAAATGAAACTGGGCCAGGGGGTAGGAAAGGCGGAGCTCCCGCCAGTACGTCTGGGATATCTGAAGCAGGGACTCTCGATCTCGGTTGGAGAAAGCACCCTGAATGCGTTCATCCAGGGAAATGGCAGTGGCCAGTGCCTGGGCAAGGTCCGCATGCTGTCGGACATGGGCATCCAGGCTCTGTGCGAGCAGGTTCGCCAGGCGCGATTCCTGGCGCTCGACATCGGCGAGGGAGTCCCGGTAGCGCAAGAGAAGGGTGCCGGCCAGCGCCAGAAACGTGGTCAGGATAAAAGCGATCAAGAAGCTGGTGATGATGCTCCCTGTGACGCGCTGCCACAGCGTCAGACGAACAGGCTGAGGGGATTTGTCTTCTGCCACTGTCATTGGTCTCTCTCCTTCTCTCTGCACCGAAGGGGCAATCTCATGGTGTGCAGGCCGGCGTTACTGGCGCCAGATCAGCGGCAGACAGGCCCGCTGCGCGCCGCGCGTGGGCGTGGCTGTCGGCGTTGGGCTGGGCGCCGGCGTCATCTCGCGGACAAGTATATCATATGTAATGTCACATCCGCCAACGGCGGGATTGAACTGTGACACGGCGGCGAAGTACACGCCCGAAGCGGGGCAGATCCATTGGATGGCAGAGGCCGGCGGATTGGTCGGGTCATCGTCGTTTTCGGCGAGGATGGTCATGCCGTCCGGCGCCAGCAGGCGGAGCCGCGTATCGTTGATGAGGCCGCCGCCCAGGTTGGACGGGCGGATGGTATAGGCACTGCCGGGGGAGGCTCTG
>Ga0080004_1119076_pt1 | contig 70307 bp, 73 predicted proteins | sample WasSprMetagenome_FD_69207 | JGI IMG/M metagenome (GOLD analysis project Ga0080004, IMG submission 69207) | Sulfidic aquatic microbial communities from Washburn Spring, Yellowstone National Park, USA - WS (SPADES assembly) (version 2) | ecosystem: Environmental > Aquatic > Thermal springs > Hot...
AATCCCTTGCTGAGAAGTGAACGTACTGTTTAGCCATCTTGCTTCCGTGTATCCAGCCCGCGTACTGTTCAAGCTTCGCCTCAGTGAAGACTTTAGCGAGCTCCGTCAGCATGGAGTGCCTAAAAAGGTAGGGCCAAACGTCGGTCTTCAACCCCGCTTTTCTAGCGATCCTCTTGATCATGTAACAGAATCGCTGGTAGCTGATCCTCACGCCTTTACGATTGTTTGAAAGGGAAGTCCATAGAGGCGCGTTCGGGTTTGCTCTGTCAGGGTGATCCTCAAGCCATTCGAGGAGGGGTTTAAAGGACACCACAAGGGGTATGCGCTTCACGCCCGTTTTCCCGTTGACGGAGATAAGGCAGTAGCCGTCCTTAAAATCGACGCTTCCAACATCCATTTTCAGAAGTTCTCCAGGCCTAAGGGCTGCCTCGAAGAGCACATACAAAAGAGCCTTGTCCCTGCTGTTCTCAGCAGCTTTAACAAGAGCCTTGAAATCCTCAGCCTTCAGAAGCTTGTCGGGAGTAACCCTCACATCCCTACCTGACACGTTCAACTTAACCCATTTGACCTCCTCAGGAATCGGCACATCCCTAGCGCAGCTTCCGAACTTCGCGTATTGAATGAGCTTCCTCAAAACAAGCTTCTTGTCGTGTTTAGTCCACTCCCTATAAGGCTGGCTGTTAATCCACGCCACAACCTTTTCCACGTCCTGCCTTGATGCTTTTGCAAGGTCAAAGTCTACAACCCTTAACAAGGGCGGGAGGTGACTCGCGTACTTTGACACCCTAGCCTTTGAAAGCCCCAACGCCGCCAGATGGTCGAGGAAGCGTAGGGCCAAATCCCCATTCTTAAGGTTTCCAATACTCCTCCTATACCGCCTAAGCCTTCCCTCGAAGTCGTAGATCTCCGCTGAAGCTGACATCTCAAAAGTAGAGTTTCCTGAAAGCTTAAAAGGAGCCGCGGTGATTCGAACCTTAGCGTGGGAACCCCACTCCCGGCGCTTTTAACATCGCTGAGGATGAACTCCCGCTGTTTAAGGCTTTACTTCCTTTTCCTGAACAGCTTTGCTCCTTCAACGTCGCATACGTATTCAAAGCCTGCTTCAACAAGCCTGCTGGCCTCTTCAAGGGTCCATGCAGCTTTGCAGATGAACTCGTTGTCTTCGAAGTTGACTAGATGCGTGTAGATTAGGGTGTTTTTGATGTTCTTGTGTCCGAGCATTTTCATGACGTGTAAGATGTCTTTGGTTTTATAATATTCCATAGTGGCCTTCCAGTGGCGAAGCGTCGTGAACGTTATCTTCAAAAGCCTTGGATTCTTAAGTTTGGCTGCAATTTTCCTGCGTTGTTCTTGGAAACGCTTCTGTATGCTCTTGAGTTTTATGTCGCCGAAAACTCTTGAGCTTTTTCGGGGTAAGGCATTTAGTCTTTCCAAAAGAGTGGCTGAAATCTTCAATATCCTTGGGTTGCTCCCTTTTTCAGGCGTTATCTTGACAGTCCTGTTAACTGGGTCGATGTCAGTCCATTCAAGTCGTATGGCTTCGCCGGGACGCATACCAGTTTCCTTTAACAGTTGGAGGAACACTCCGGTTCTGAAGCTGCAGCCCGCAATCAACTGGTCAATCTCGCCTTCCAATGGGACGTAGGGAAACTTTTGTATTCTCTTGTATCGCGGCGGCTGCCATGTTTTTCCAATCATCAACAGAAAGCTTGTGTAAGCGTCGACGGCGTTTTCCTTGCGGCCTTCACTCCACTTCTGCTTTGCTATAACTTCTTTGACACTTTCAGGATCCATTAGGTTGGCTCCACGGTTAATAAGAGTCTTCAGAAGCTTACACCTTTCCGTAATGGTGATTTCAGCGTAGCCTTGTTTCTTCATCCACCATGCAAACTCAACAAGCTTCCCCTTGATGTCGGCTGTTTGGCTTAACTGGTTTGGTGTTATGGCTCCCGCGGCCCGCTTTTCGCTATCCTCAACGTTGCTCATGGCCCCTTCCACGCTACGCTCCAGAAGGGCCAAGGCTCTGGAGCTGCATTCGTTTACTGTTAAGCCCTGCTCGCCTTTTAAATCCTTGGCTTCATGAGGACTGCGCCTTTCAGCCCTCGGCCAGCTGAACCGATAGCCGCAGTTTCTACAAAGCCACCTTTGAACGGGCTGCCCGTCTGCCAGATAGCGGAGGCCGTCTTTGTAAAGCCTTGTGCTTCCGCATTCGGGGCAACGGAGCCCGTTTTCTGCCTCTATCGTGAAAGCGGGCTTAATTGCGGGAGCCTCTTCAACCATTGTTTATTTCAGCCCTTTTAATCCGTTCATGAGTTTTGAAGGCCTTCCAGGCGGAAGCTTAAGCGGTTCTTCTTTTCTTTTGCGATGGGCTAGGGCTAACAGCATCAAGTAAAGCCGCATATCGTCTAAGAGGCGTTTGTTGTGGCGGATATAGTGCAAAAGCTTGTTAAAGGCTGTGGAGCGCTGGCCGGTGCGTAAGTACTCTTGGATTACGTCGAGCTCTTTAGTCGTGAAGATGTAGCTTCTCAAAAACTACCCTCGGAAATTCCCGCTGTTGGAATTTTCAAGTAGGGTTTTTTCCATATAGCGTTCAAGTTGCTCGATTTTTGTTTGGATTCTAAGCAGGTTGTTGGCTGTTTGCGCTAACAATACTATTTCACGTTTGCCCTCAGCCGTCTTCATAAGAGCGTTAATTTTAGTAAGCGAATCGTTTACCAAACTGCGCATTTTAGCCAAAATTTGAAGCGTGGAAGCCTGCTTAAGCCTCTTTTTGAGGGCTGGAGAAAAAGGGGAAGTTGGCGGTTTAGTCAAAGGGCTTAGTCCTCCAGAAGCCTCCGTCTCAAGTCCTTCAGCAATTCCGGATTAAGCAAAATGCTTTCTTCAGCGGTAGTTTCTAACGCTGCTTCTTTTTTGGCTTTTTCAACTGTTTGTTTGAAGGCCAAACGCTCGTAACCCGTGTCAGGTGTCAGTTCAACAGCCTTTTCCAAAGCATCCGCTAGGGATAAAGTGTCGTTTACAACACCGTCCCAAACGGGCTGTTTTTCTTTTGGTTCTTCGGTTTTTTGAAGCTTTTTTAATCGTTTCTCAATGTTGTCAGCTAAAGCTTTAAGCTCTTTAAGTTGCACTACATCTTCCAATTTGTCTAGTATTTTCTGGATGGTTTGCTCGACTTCCTCGCGTTTATTCGGGGTGTATGGCATGTTTATGTAAAGCCCTTGTTCGGCTGCAAGGGCTCGATGCTCAGGGTTGAAAGCGTTCAATACTGTGAAGGTTTGGCCGTTTGCGTCTGTTAAGCCTGCCTTGTAGACTCCTGCTGAAAGGTTCAAGAGGGCTGAGTGTCCACTTGGCAAGTCGATAGCCCGCATCCATTGTTTAGGAGCCACTTCAACATACAAGTCGAAGCCTGTGTGTAGCATGGCATCCAATGGTTTAGCACCGGCCTTCAATTGAACTTTGGAAACGTCGCCGTAGGCAACATATACGCATCGCATGTTCTTCCGCCTCCTACCATGACAGTTCAAGCTTTTCCATGGCCTCGAGGATTCGCAGGGCTTCTTCAGGCGTTAGGCCGGCGGCTTTAGCTTTTTCCGCGTTGATGAGCTGTTCTGAAACTTTGACGTCTAATAGGCCCATGGAGCCGTAGATGTATTCAACCTTCACCAGGCATGGAGCCATCTCCGCGTTTAACCCTATGAAAACTTCAGATTTGACTCCAGGCCCTTGACTTGTTTCGAGAACCACATGTTTATAGTAGGGCTTGCCATCCAACACGACTGTTTTACCGCTAAACCGCCCATAGGCGTAGTCGCTGAGGACTTTCAACCAACGTTGCTTTAAAGTTTCAAGCTCCGTTTCGTCTGGGCTTTTAGGCTCTGCCGGAGGAGGCAAAGGCATAGGCGGAGGGTTCTGAGCTGCTTGCTCTGTAGACTTTTCAGCCTTTACAGGTTCAACCTTGCTGATTTTTGCTTCACGTCTGAACAAGGGCATACCTAACCACCTCTCTGGCATGTCGGGTTATTAGCCCGCCAACACTTCGGCTGGCCGGGCCTTCTCCCTCCCCCAGGATTTGAACCCGGTGCGGAGTGTGGAGAAAAACAGGTGAAAACTAGGGTTTCCACCATCTTTCGGTATAAGTGTTCCAGATTCGCGTGTCTTCAAGTCCAGCCTTTACAACTTGCTGGGCTCCACAGTCTTCGCAAACATAGACAAGAACGACTCTTGAACCTGGCTCACCCTTGTAGCCGTGTTTCCTCAGCCACTGCTTGGTTTCCGGGTCCACACACATGCGTCTTAAACGCATGTAGCCAAGCCCGTTTTGCGCTTTCGAGCATCCTTTGTGGAAAACGTGCATGTAACCGCCTTTTTCGTCGACTTCAATGATTATCGACGCGCCTGAAGGGTCTTCGTGGTGCAAGTATCCCCGAATTATGGTTAGACATTCCGGGCAGACTAAAACGGGTTCTGGGCCTGCCCAAACGCCTATGCTGTAGTTTTCCTGGCTGTCCGCCACGAGCCTGCCGCAGTTTGGGCATTCATAGGCGTCTACTTCCACTTCGACGACTTCCCATCGGCTTTCTGGACACTTCAGCCTTCCAACTGTTGTTTTCATTTTAGGTTCAACTTTTGTTTCACTCAACATTCTTCACCTCTTTCATGCTTCCGCCCTTCGGGCTTTGCCGAAAAAGGCTTTGGAAGCAGTTTTTAAAAGGAAACGAAGCGGTGGACACGTCCAAGGGAAACTTTTCATAAGGAGCCCTCCCATTCAGCCACACATTTCCCACATAGCCAATGTTCCCCGTCGGCCCTCACGAAAACCGTGTAGGCTTTACTACCGCATTTTTCGCATGTATGCTCTTCCCTCGAGGAGCTGCCTTCTCCATTATTTTCAATAAATCGCTCGTGGGCTTTTCTATGGGCCAATTCAAGGTTTATTCGGAACGTTAAGCCGTTAGCTGTTCTGTATTTCTGCTTGACAACATGCAAGTTTTCTAAAGCGCTCTTCACAACATGCCAGGTTTCAACCCATGGAACAGCCTCTTTCACCTTTTCAGTTAATTCTTTGAGGGTTATAGTGGCTGTTTCGCCTTCCATGCTTAGGAAAACGGTTAAAATCCCATTTTCCACTTCGGTTAAAGTGTCCTCAACAGTTTCGGTTGAGGCATATTCCTCCGCAAGGGCCAGCAGCTCGTTAAACTTGTCTTCAGCGAAAACCTTGCAGACAGCCAATAGTGGGGCCCAATAGTTGAACATACGCCCGTAAAGCTTCTCTGTAGGCTGCAGTTCAGTGTAAGCCTTCACAACTTCCGGCCAATATTTTATGGCAGCCCTAATACAGAGGCCGACAGCATCCTCCCAAATAGAATCTTGTTCAAGGGCGTGGCGAATCTTACCATAATTCTTGTTTGAGGCTTTTTCTGTAATTATTCGGATGCATTTAGCCGTAAAGGGCAATTCATGACGCGAAGCTATGGCCTTAGGCCCATAAACATGGAAAATTAAAGGCTCACCAGTCTCCTTATTAATTCTCTTTACCGAATGCCCCTTCTCTGATCCAGCCTCACAGACATCTACAACATCGGTGTAATTTTTGCTTTTTTGATTAAGTTTTGTAATGTCCATCAAATAAGTGGGCCGCGAATCTTGAATTGTCCGGAATAGTGGGGCCTCGCGAAGGGCTGCCTCCAAATCCGTTGAGTTCCAGCAAATCATTTTTAAAATTTCAAGGAGTGTTGTTTTGCCTGTTCCTCGTTCGCCCTGTGCGTTCAGAATTGGGTAATAGTTGAAAATCGGATGGAAGTATGTTCCTATAGCCCAGCAGACGACAAGCGTGTAATAGCGCTCATCCGGATACCACCAGTATTTAGTCATTCCCTCAAGTGTCTTTTCAAAAACCTCTTTTTTCGAAGGAAAACTGATTTCACCCTTTTCAAAAAATTCTAAAGAAGAAAGAAGCATTTGCCTATAACAAGTCTGTGAAATGTCCAACCATCTGGCTTTTCTCAGCGAAATGTTATAGGCAAAGCCTTCTTCCTTCTTAATAACCCCGTTTTTGACAAGAAAAGCTTTTTCCGCTAAAAATAGGACGTTATGTGATTCAACTCGGGGCAAAGTATTGTTATATAAAGGGACGCCTAAAACCAACCCCACCGCTGGATTGTAATCGATTAACGGATGAATTTCAATGCTTTCGCTTTCCAAAAGGGCGAGCTTAACCGCTTCAGTTGGGCTGAGGTTCTTAACGCCAAAAACACACTTACCCCGGTTACATTTTGCCTTCAGGATTTCGTCTTCACAGCCGTAAACGTAGCCGTGGGCTTCTGCTGATTTCAAAATGCTCTCCAACTCCTTTTGCGGCAGCGGCGGCCTGTTTCGGCTGTTCCAGGCTTCCATATGGGCCAAAGCTTTGTTCCACGACAAGCCGCGAAAGTTTAGGAAATATGACGCCAGGCGGATTCCAGTTTCGTTCCTCAAGCCTTCGTCAACGCCCTCGAGAAGGGCTTGGATGCAGGGCGGATGAGCTCCACGATAACTCTCTACAGTAGGCTCTTTAAGGCTAAACCAGCCTTTTGCCTTAACTTGTATTCCGGCCTTTTTGAGTGCTGCCTCAAAAACCTCGTTTAGGCTTTTGATAATTGTTGGTGTGTTATCGTTAAGTCTCCTATAGCCCGCGCTTGGAGCCATAATGCAAAGTTTGCTCTCGCCTAAAAGCTCAAGCCCGCAAACATTATGGTAGGCGCTAAGGCTTTTCGGTTTTTCAATGCAGTAATAAACGTAATGGAGCCCCTTAGAGGGTGTTTGCTCTATCTGCGTTATTGGCATATGTTTGAGAGCCTCTCGGCCCTTGGCTATGACTTCTTCAGGCAAATTTTTAACGTCAAAATCCAAGGCCCCAACATAAAAACCATCTTTCGTTTTGGCTCCACAAATTATAGCGAATCCATCAGCCCTCTCCCAAGGTAAGCCCTCAAACTCTTCTCTAGTTTGTTGTTGTGTTTGCCATTTAGCCCATTCCACAAGGGGCCTTTTGCCCTCCAAAGACACAACTGGAACGCCTAATGTCCACCACTCATAAGCAGTAGCCTTCAAATCATTTTTTAGCTCAACAAACACCGCTTGTTTCACTTCACTCATGAGCAATCACCTTTAGAAGAGGCATTTCAGCCATTAGTCCGCGTAGTTTTATGCGTAAGCCGCCATAGGTTGCATGATGAAGAATTAGTCGTAACGCCCAGAGTTTATTTGGACAATTGTCGTATGTGCAAAGCCCGACGGAACCATCAAAGTATGTGCAGTTCACTAGTCCTTTATTGTCTAGCACTTGATGTGGGCAGAAAAAACTGCGCTTCAAAACTTTCACCGCCTTAAAAATTTTCGATAATGTCCCGTTTTGGTGGAGAGGCTTTCTTTTCCTCTCCACCATATATTACACAGAGGTTTTCGGGCTATTCGATCAGCGACATCATAAACATTTTAAAAGCTTTAGGATTTTTGTAGTAGGCTACTTGCAGAGCGTTTAAAACGAAATCCACGTTTTTCTCATATGTTTTAAGGCTGAGTTCACGGTATGGGCTTAAAAATTGCCAAAAACGTTGAATTGGGAATAATTCACGCTGTTCAACGTTTTCAGTTTCTTGGGCGATTACTGCATAAACGTAATGTAGAATTGCGAGCATTATGTATTCGGCGGTTCTGCCAGCTTTGTTAACGTTCAACCAAATATATCGAGCATATCTTAACGCATCCTCTAAAATTCGCTGCTTCTGCTGGCTGAAACATGCGTGTTCTACAGCGAGCTCGATCATTTTCTTAACGCGTTTTTCAAAGTCAACCTGCGCCCTTTCCCGCTGGGTTCTGGTTAAACCATACTTTTCGCGGCGCATAAAACCCACATATGTCGCCTTCACATAGCTTTTTTCCGGAACCTTAACGCCCTCAGCCTCTTCTTCGCTCCAGGGATAGGGGCCGAAAACGCTGGTTTTAAAACGCACGCGGTAATCTTGCCAACTCATGTTTTCCCGCACAGATTTAAGGTGGCTGATTCTAGTCATGCGAGGCACCTTTGAAGGCGCTTCATGGGGGCGAATTGCGTAATAAAAAGTTTCACCACATATGAGACAGCGAAATCCAACAATTCCATACTCCTTGAACTTGCCAATATAGCGAAAACTTGCGGTTTTTCCAAATTTAACCCATGCATAACCACATTTTGGACATCTACGCCTAATTTGAGCTTCATTTTCAACTTCACCCTCAATTCTTAAAACCTTTCTCTCCTCAACCTTAAATTCTCGTCTACAGTTCAAACAAAAAGCGTAGCCCGGCCTTATATCGCCGTAACCCCAGTCAATCGGCCACCCTTCATGAAGCTCGCCTTCATTGTCATACCATACATACTTTTGCCTCTCAAAATCATATATTGCATCTCCATCCGAAACTCCACAGTGGGGGCATTTTTCATTTTTAAAAGTAAGCTCGAAAACATTTGGCTGAGACATTTTCATCGTCTCCCCGTTAAAATGTTTTACACTATTAAAGGTGACGCTGCCCATGCAGACTACCACTCAGATTTTTGCATCCCCACGTTATAGCCGTTCCGCGGCTTGAAGCCCTTGGCGATTTCTTCCAAATAGGCTACATAAACACGGGCCTGCTCAGCCCTGCCGTAATCCTTAGCCCGTTCAAACTCCACGGCTTTAGCCCGTAAGCGTTTAGCAAGCCTCAACAACTCCTTTTTAGCTGAGCCTTCCATAACGTTCAACTCCATAGGGCCAAGGTTTTCGTAGCCCGGCAATAGTAAGCCTCAAACTCGGCTTGGCCTATCTGGCCCTGCAGCAACGCGTTTAATTTAGCCCGAACATGCTTGAGGGCCCCGACAAAAGCCACGTTCACGCTGTTATAGGATACTAGTTTCGGCCCTTCAAAGCCGCCAATATAACAACCAATGCTTGGGGCCACGTTTAACGAGAACCCTCATTTTCAGCAAACCTCCAGGAGGGTTGTTTGGCGACCTTCTGGTTTCTCGGGGGCATAGCCCACGTAAACCGTTAACCCCCGGCAGCTTTGCTTGTCATCTATGTCGAACCTTACGCGGTAGTCCTTGTATTTCACCGTGAAACCCCAGCCGCTCTGGCCTTCAACCTGGGTTTCATACGCAGCGATAATTCGCCTTCTGAATTCCTCGTCTTGCATTAAATGCTTAAGTTCATCTTTAACGCGGAACTTTATTAGAGCCATCATGTCTCTTTCACATGTCATAATAGCTGTGACGAAATATTTCGACAGCAAAGACATTACGGTAAAGACATGGTGATTAGTATGGTAAGGCTGTGTTATATCCTAACAGAATACGAAAGAAAAATGTTGCAAAGATTCCTTGAAAATGGCGAAAAATTAAACGGATTCAGAAACCTAATCTACAACCTAAAAAAGGCCATAAAACTCTGGAATCCGACTTAAAACTGATAAACGATGTTCTGCAAAAGCTTAGTGAAGGCAATAGACTATGAGTCGTGTATCGAGGATGGGAACACATGTCGATTTAGCCATAATGGCATTCTAGAAGATTTGCTGCATGAATTCTGCGAATACGTTGTTAAACCCAACTATCGCGCGCCCTTGCTTAACTTTTAGCCACAATTATGGCGTGAGCGTTATTGTAGAAGGCGTAATTGCTTTAAATCGCTTTAAAGTATCTGCAATGGGCTTGTCTGATTATACATCCCAGTTCTAACCCTACACGGCCGAAGTATGGACAGAACACCCATATCGAGCCGTCTCCGTATCTGACTACGCAGACTTTGTGAGGATGTTCGTTTGCGCACATAAGTCTTCTCAATCCAACTATTTCGTCTTCCGTCTTCCTTTCAATCAACATCTGTTGTGCCATTTCCATCACCTCAAGATTATAAATGCCGTTTGTTTGGATTATCATTAACTGGTGGTGAAGAAAATTCACATTTTGATTTTTTATCGTGAACAATCGTCACCATCTTGCGGTAAATATTTATGAAAGAAAGTATATAGAAAGAGATGAAAGTATATACAAGTAAAAGGTGACATCATGAAGGTGTTAGATGAACTCGATATGAAAATTTTAAGATGCATGTGTGAGGGATTATACTCATACGAAGATTTAGCAAAACGTTGCGGAGTTGGACGTAATACTGTTTATCGAAGAATAGCCAAACTTGAGGAGAAGGGAATAATAAAAAGAAGGATTACGGCTATTCCGGATTTTAGTAAAATTGGATTTTCAGCCGTAGTTGTAGGTATGAATTTAAATCCAAAAGACATTGACAAGGCTATTTCATTTTTGAAAGTTCAACATCAAGTTAAGTTCTTATGGAGAACATATGGGCATCATGATATAGTTGTAACTATACTTTGTGATAAAGACGATGTTGGAACATGCATATACAACCTTAGAAAAGCCCTGGAAGAACTTAACATCACCGTTAACAGATTTGATATTTCCGTAAGTGTATTTTGGGAGAAAATGTTGATCGTCCCTTAAGTTCATTTTAGCTTAGCAAGCACCATGACATAGTCGACATCATAGGGTTCAAGATTCACCACATGAAGCACATCGAAACCTCTATCACACAACACTTTTATCTCCCTTTTATAAACCTCTGAAGGCTCCTTTGTGACATCTATACTCCTAGCCTTTATCGCTAACATACGTGTCCACCATTTTTTAGAAACATGTCGGCATTATCAGCCAGAATCCTTGCCTGCTCAGGTTGAGCAAGATCGCAGTATATGTCATCCACTTTGCCACGGATAAAAATGGCATATTTTTCTGGGAAGCGGACTTAATGAAGAAAGCCGTGGAAGAACAAAAAAGGAAAAAGCCGCAACATAACGTTAAAAATACATAAATAAATTCGATTTAAATTTAGCCTAAAAATCGCGATTTTAAAGCCTATTTCCGCGTGTTTTTAGAGACTTCATAAAAGATTAAGGGCGTAGGGCTTCACGTTGCAAAACAGAAAAAATGGGGTTTTGCGGGAGATTTCGCCATCTTTCTCGTGGGTTCGAATCCCACTCCCGGCGCTCTAAATTGCCGTTTAAGAGTGTTGGCTATGCGTTGTTCTGGTTGTGGGGAGTGCTGCCGTGAAACTGAGATGGAGCTTTCAAGTAATGACATTAAGAGGCTTTTGGATGCAGGCTATAGCCCAGAAAATTTCATAATTGTTCGTGACGGTGTGCCGCGGCTTAGGAATGTTGATGGCTGGTGCTATTTTTATAGTCGAGACGAAAAGAAGTGTAGGGTTTATGGGGATTAGGCCTTTGGGATGTCGCCTATACCCAGTTGTTTATGTGGAGGGAAAGGGTGTGGCGTTAGACGAGTTGTGTCCTATGAGGCACACGGTTTCAAGGGGCGAGTTCAGAAGGAAAGCGAGGATTCTAAAGAAGCTTTTGGAGAAAATTGAAAGGGAACGTGTGTTACGTTAATGGCGTGAGATTATTTGAATTCCCATCCGAATAATGCCAAATCAAAGTCTGTTATTAGGCCTACAAGTTTGTTTTTGGAGTTTACCACTGGAATTCTTCTAAGATGCTTATTCTTCATTGTTTTGACGACATCGAGAACTGTGTCGCTGGGCTTGCACGTCACAAGGTCCTTTGCCATTATGTCTTCAACCTTAAGCCTTCTTACATCGGCTTGTGAATAGACGGCTTTTGTGATAATATCTCTAAAGGTTAGTAGGCCGCGCAAAACTCCTTTTGAGTCTACGACTGGCAAGCATTCCACATCATATTCAATCATCTTTTTCACAGCTTCATCCACTGTGCTGCCAACAGCAACCGTGATTAGGTTTCTTGTCATTATTCTACTAACTCTAACTTTAAGTGAATCTAAATCCTTCATTATAATCCTAGACCCTTTAAGATAACGAAAGGTGCTTAAAAATCTACTTATACAAATTAAAGCCTCTCTGGCCATATTTGTGCTTTGATGAGCAGCCACAAAAACACTACCCCAGATTTTCGCCGTGGAAAATAAAGCCTCACCCAACCTTATTTTCTCTACCCCCTCCCCCTCTAGAAATTTCAACGCCAAAATTTTTTGGCTGCTGAAAAAGCAAATAGCTACCTAGCCCCTCTCTAGTTTTTGACGAAATACTCGCCAAAAACTTTTCGAACTGTTCGGTGTATTTGTATCCGCTGTCGGGAAAAACGAGCACGTATACGCCTTTTTCCTCAGCGATTTTTTGAAAGGCGTGGACAACTGCTCCCGAGCTTAAACCTATTAGAAGACCTTCTTTCCTCGCGATTTTTATTGCTCCTTGGATGGCTTCTGACTGTTTCACGTCCACTATTTCGTCAAATTGTGCGTTTTGAAACCATTTCATGCCGGTTTCCACTCTTCTAATGCCTGGTATAACCTCGTTTTGGGCTGGTTGGACTCCTACAATTTTTATGCTGTCGCCATATTTTGTTTTGAAGTAGTAGGATATGGCACTCATGTGCCCCGATGTTCCCAGTCCGCCGATGATGCAAGTGGGTTTTAAGCCTAGGCTGTTTAGCTGCTCGTTTATTTCTCTGGCTGTGTATTTTAGGTGAACTTTGAAGTTTGCGTCGTTTTCAAACTGGTTTAGGTGGGCAGCTTTGTCGGCTTCCGCTTCCTTTTCCACTTGGCTTATTGCTTCGACTGTTAAGCCCACTGGAAGCCGCACAACTTCAGCTCCTAGAACCTCCAAGTAGGTGTCGCTTGCCCGCTGAATGGTTTTCGGTATGTAAAGCCTTGTTTTTAAGCCTAAAATATTTGCTATAGAAGCCAAAGCTATTCCAGTGTTTGTGGATGTGGCCTCATATAAAGCTATTTTAAGCTGTCCATTTTCCATGGTTCCTTTAATCATGGCCCAGCCTATTCTGTCTTTTACGCTGTTGCTAAAGGGGTTATAGCATTCAAGCTTAGCCCAAACGCTCCGAGTGGCAGAAGACAGCGAATTCAGCCTCACAAGAGGGGTTGGCCAACCCTCATAGAGCAATTCTAAAGTGCCCTTGTAGACTTTAAGCGCCCTGCGGTTTTGCCTTTTTTCAGCCACTAACTTTTCCAACGGAAAACTTATTTTAACTGATTCTGCGAGGAGATTGAAACTTTTTGGTGGAAGCTTCGGTCCTCTGGTTCCAGCTTTGACGATATCCTCCTTTGAAAGGCTTCCAAGCTGCGGATTTGATGTTCTAATCTCCACGCTTTCCATGCTCACTTTAAATGCTGGTGCCTTCTTTGCTGAGAGCAGGTCGAGGGCTTGGAAAGCCTCATAACCATAAAGCAAAAGGCCCGTTTTCTTATCTAATATTAATGGAGTGTCAACGATTCCAGTTTTTAGGAATTGAGTGTATAATGGAAGCACGTCGGCTAATTCAATATTCATGGCTGTTTTTACATTATTTATAGGTGTGAGTATTAGTTCGCTTCTCAAAACTTCGAGCGGAATGTCAACCCTCTTTTCAATTGATGATATATGCATTAGGGTTTCGCTGTTTCTTATCATGTGGCATGTTGTTTTAGGAGGGAAACGTTTCCCGGATAGGGCTGCTTCCACCACATCCCTTTTTGTTAAGTTGTAATCGTTTCTCCATGTTTGGACCACAATGTTTGGTGAACTGTAATCCACGTATATTACTGGGATTCTTTTGCATCCGAGGCTTTTGAGGGCGTTAAGCCTGTGTTCTCCATCCAATATTGTGTTTGTTTTTTCGTCTACAACTATTGGGTGTTTTAGGATTTTGTCTGTAGCTATTTGCCTTGTTAGCTCTTTTAGGTGTTCTGGGTCTGTTTCTTCGTGTTCGCGGAGTTTTTCTAGTTCTGTTAGGTGGATTTTGGGCATTTTAACACCGTTAAAACTTATTTAACGCCGTTAAAAATATATAAACCTACCGCCAAAAATAACAAGGGAAACCACTTGAAACTGCCATGCGTAATAGTAGTCAAATATCTCCTCCCAGCGATAAGGGTGCTAGTAACAAAAGAGCTTGTAGAAAAACATAACATGCGAAAAATCGAGGCTTCCGAAAAGATGGAGCTAACTCCAGCAGCCATAACCCAATATTTTAAGGGCGAAAGGGGAACCGCACTCACTGATGAAATAGCCCAATCTGAAGAAGCCATGAAAATGATATCAAAGCTGGCTGAAGCCATCGCCAAAGAAGGCGCAACGCCAGAAAGCGTCATAGAAAAACTCTGCGAAATATGCGCCACCATAAGATATGAGAAGGTTATCTGCAAACTTCATCAGGAGGACTTGCCAACCCTCAAGGAATGCAAGTGCGCCACATGCTATCCTTCGCCAAAACCATAAAGCTGGAAGGAAGAGGAATTTTCTAAGGCTTAGTCCCTAATCCCTAATTCAACGTTTTACGGTTACAACAGCCTTCATTTGCCTTCGCTCTTTCTCAACCATAACAACTTTAACTCTTATTTTCTTCAAAAGCGTCTTAGCCATCCTTCTGGCTTCTTCCTTTGTCGGGTATGTTCCGCTTAGCTCAATCCAAGGAAGTGCTTCGTCAATTTTTACCCAAATAGCATACAAAGGTTTTCACCGCTGCACGCAAGTTTGGAGGCTTGCTAATTAAAACGGTTATGAACTTTGGATATGGATTTTGGATTCGTGGAAAAATAATTAAGGGAGTTGCTCACCAATTTTAGAGGTTTGGGAGCGATATAAAAGGTGGAGTTTGAGGGCACGCTGGAAAATACCGCATTGAAGGAGTGCCTATGGATGGAGAACAATCAAGAAAGCCAAGAAGGCGGAAATGATGAGGCTAGCCAACAGCACGCTAAAAAAGCTGAACGCGAAAATGCAATTTTCCAGCTGTGCCCATCAAAACTTCAACTTAAACCCATCAGACCATAAGTCCAAGTGCTTTCACCCACAGTGTCTTCTGTTTCATTTACACCTTTCCACCGAGGTTTTGCAAGAGTTTTATGGAGTGGCTAATTTATGGCTTTGAAGGTTAAACCGCGATTCGTTGAAACCCTAAAGCAGTCGGTGATGGCTTACGCCTTCAACATTTTCGGGATAGCAGCCGGAACAATAATTGCCCACTATTCCGGCCTTTTTGCAAGGGCGCCATGGGCTGTTGTCATCTATCCACCCATCCTCAGCGCACGCGGTGTTATAGGCGGCTTGTTTTGTGGTCGCTTAAGCACTGCCCTACATCTTGGAACAATCCAACCACGCCTCTTCGGAAACACAAAAAGCTTCTACCTACTTTTCCAAGCGATTGTGATTATGACTTTTGAAGCAAGCATCATGATGAGCCTAATTGCAGCCATTTTCCGTGGTTTTGGAGAATTTTTGGACCTGATAAACGTTTTTATGGCTACAATGGCTTTGGCGCTAATAGTCATTTCCCCATTAACGCTGACGGTTTCCTTCATATCCTTCAAGCATGGACTAAACCCGGACATAATCCTATACCCAATAGAGTCCACGGTGGCAGACCTCCTCATAACATCAATTTACATTGCAGTGCTCAGCCTATTCCTCGCCAACAGCCTTTTCTGGGGCTATTTTTTCGCTTTTATAAGTTTGGCATTACTGCTGACCTCCACATTCTTCCTTGTCAAAAATGCAAGGGAACCAGAGTTTATCAAAACCTTGAAAGAATCCCTATTAACGCTTGTCCTAGTCTCTTTCATTGTTAACGTTGCCGGAGCCACATTAGGCAAGGTGAAAGAACTCATACATGAGGAGAAGAAACTTCAACCGGTTTACGTGGTTTATCCAGCTTTGATTGACACAATTGGAGACGTGGGCGCGGTTGTCGGTTCAACAGCCACAACAAAACTTGCCCTTGGAACCCTAAAAGCCTCATTTTCCTCCATGAAAAACCATTTCATGGAAATTTCAGGTGCGTGGGCAGCCTCCCTAATAATGTATTTTGCCTATTCAATTTCAGCTCTACTGATAACTGGAACCCTTACCCCAATAAGCCTAGCAACATTTACTCTTTTCCTCTTCACAATCAACATCCTCGCCGCTTCCCTAATAATTTTGGTTTCCTACTCCGTTGCCATTCTAACCTATCAAAAGGGTTTGGACCCCGACAATTTTGAAATTCCAATAGAAAGTTCCCTTGCGGATAGTATAACGACAATTTCGCTTCTCGTGACCCTTGTCCTTTGGGCTGGCATACCAGTCTACTAGCCTAAACCTTGCCAAAACCAGCTTTTAGGGATAAGAGTTAAAATATTTGTTACCTAAATATTGTGGTTGGAGAGCCTAAAACGCATGCCTCCCTTTGAGAAAATCGAGTATAAGCCCGTAACAGTGAGGGAAGTTCTCCGCGAAATGAAAAACCTCTCCGAACTAATGATTGATTTGGCTTATTCTGCTGCACTCTTCAATGATAAAGACTTGGCAGAAGACGTTCTGGAACTGGAAAAACGCATAGACACTCTGGCTTACCATCTAGAAATGACGACAATGGTGGCTGCAAGAGACGCAAAAGACGCTGAAGCACTTGTCGGAGTTTCAAAAGTTGCTGCAGCCGCAGACAAAATTTCAGACGCCGCAGCAGACATAGCAGCAATAGTAACCCAGAACATAGGCGTACACCCCATTGTAAGCGAAATCTTCGAAAGGGTTGAAGAACGTCTAACAAAGGCAAAGGTTGATGAAAAATCAGTTCTTGTTGGGAAAGAAATAGGCGAGCTTAAACTAGCCCCAAGAATGGGTGTAGACATCATCGCCATATTCAGAGAAAACGATTGGATAATAAACCCAAAAAATAGGGAAAAAGTTAAGGCTGGCGACATCCTCATCGCCCGCGGCACCCACGAGGGACTAAAGGAACTGAAGGAACTTTGTGAGGGAAAACTGGAAAAGCTGGAGGACTAGTTTTGGCGGAAAAACGTACTAAAAAATTTGAAGAAATAGTTGAGCGGTTCGTAGAGCTTAAAGACACATCAGAACTTATGATTGATTTAGCCTATTCCTCGCTGCTCCTAAACAGTAAGGAGTTAGCCGAAGAGGTTCAAAGGCTTGAAGAATACATGGACAAACTACACACGGAATTTGAACTACAAGTCCTATCAAGCAAATTCAAGAGGGAGGAGGCGAAAGGCTTCTTGGGACTGATAAGACTTGGCGTTGTCACGGAAAAAATAGCCGACGCCGCAGCACAAATAGCCGAAGTGGTTTTAAGAGGCATAGAACCCCACCCAGTGCTAGCCCTAGCCATAGAAGAGGCGGAAGAAACAATAACATACACAAAGGTAACAGAAAACTCGCCTCTGGCAAATAAAACCCTGCGGGAGGCAAAAATCCCAGAAGAAACGGGCATGTGGATTCTAGCCATAAAAAGGGGAGAAAAATGCATACGTCCAAAACCGGACACAATAATCCATGTGGGCGACATCCTTATAGCTTCAGGCTACGCTGAAGGGGAGGAAGACCTTCAAAAACTGGCAGCCCCATAACATTTTCAGCAACAGTATTTAGGATAAGAATTCTGGATTCATCAGCACTATAAACTCGAAATCCAATTCTAAATTTAAAGGAGGAAAATGCCACGAAGAAGAAGAGGGAAGATTCCGCAGAAAACAAAAACCACACATGCCCAAACCCATTATGCGGAAAAAACTTCACAAATCCAATAAAAGTTGAAAATATTGGAAACGGAGCTGTATATGAAGCGTGTCCCTACTGCCTAACAGAAATAACTGCTGAAAAACCAGTGGTCATATCCACCATCGAACGAGAAATTCCAGAAAAAGAGAGCAAAACTGAGGAAAAACAAGTTATTCAAATCATTCCAGAGAAAGCTGAATGCAAACATTATTTTGGGTATTTGAGCCAACGCTCCTCAAAAGAAGGAGTCCCAGAAGAATGTATTATTTGCGAAAAAATAGTTCAATGCATGTTAAAAACAGTAACAGAATAGGTTGGTTGCCAATGATACACACATCTTCTTTTAAACACCCAACACGCCCATAGAAATGGGCAGGAGATACCATAATTGTCAACAGTTCTTCAGAAAAAGGCTCCCAGCGTGGTCACTCCTGCAACACAAATGAAGAGTTGAACGCCGAATCAGTCACAGCTATCGCCACAGGTTTCCTCAAAAGGATTGGACACAAGGAAGGCATAAAACCGAAAAGGGTTTCTCTAGAAGAGAGAGTCTACACAGTTGAAGTGGAAATGAAAAAGCTCACAGCAATAATTCATGCGGATGCCGAAAACCAGGAAATAACGGCGTACGAGATTCAGCCAAAGGGTGAGGAAGGCTCACTCGCATCTTTTTCACCAAAAATAATACTGTTAGTTTTTGGCATAGCCGCAGCAGTCAATATCGCATTACATTTTGTATTTAAAATGTTGAGATTGTAAAGCGCTATTTTTTGGTTTTGCCCTTCCCCTTCTCCTCTGTTTCAGTGGCTTCTTCTTTTGACTCTTTAGCTGTTTCGGCTTCTTTTGCTTCTTTCTTTTCCTCCTCTTCGATTTCACTTGTTATTTCTTCTATAGGCTTTGGCGGTGGTGTCGTAGCCATCGTCCAGCCAATCCAAGCCCCAATACCCATTACTGCTATGAACGCTATGAAAACCGGTATTGCTATCAGCCAAAACCGAACGTCTTCGACTTTTGCAGCCCAGTTTAATTTCACGATCCAGTCTGGGTAGAACAGTGTTATCACATAGAATATTGCTATTACAAGGCATATGAGGAATATTGCTCCTCCTATGGATTGATCTTTGCTCACCATTTACATGTCACCACACAAAGCCATGTTTATTGTTTCTTCTCCTTTTAAAGTTTACCATGAAAATGTGATGCTATGTTGTTCCCATTTCCCATGCTGCCAAATACCTTTTCTGTTCTTCCGTCAGCTCATCTATCTTTGCACCTATAGCCTCAAGCTTCAGCTTCGCAACCATTTCATCTATCTTCCTTGGGACTAGGTACACTTTGGGCGGCATCTTCTTATTTTTGACGAGATATTCAACGCTTAAGGCTTGGTTTGCAAAGGACATGTCCATAACCTCTGATGGGTGCCCCTCAGCAGCAGCCAAGTTTACAAGTCTTCCTTCAGCCAATAAGCATAGCCTTCTGCCATTTTTCAGCGTGTACTCCTCAAGGTTTGGTCTAACAGTTCTTTTTGAGACGGCTAGTTCTTCAAGGTCTTTTAGGCTTATTTCAACGTTGAAGTGGCCGCTGTTGGCTAGGATGGCGCCGTCCTTCATTTTTTTCATATGCTCCCCTCTTATCACGTTTATGTTGCCGGTGGTTGTTAGAAAAATGTCGCCTATTTTGGCTGCCTCATCCATGGGCATTACGCGGAACCCGTCCATGACAGCTTCAAGAGCCCTCAACGGGTTCACCTCCGTAATTATGACGCTGGCACCCATGCCTCTCGCCCGCATTGCAACGCCTCTGCCGCACCATCCATAACCGCAGACAACAAAGTTTTTCCCAGCTAAAAGAACGTTTGTAGCCCTTAAAATGCCATCTATTGTGCTTTGTCCTGTTCCATAACGATTGTCAAAGAGGTATTTTGTGTAGGCGTCATTCACAGCTATTATGGCATATTTTAATGTTCCAGCTCTTTCCATGGCTCTAAGCCTTAACACGCCTGTTGTTGTTTCTTCTGTGCCTCCCTTAACATTTGGTAATGCGTCTGTTCTTTTGCTGTGGATGGTGCTTACAAGGTCTGCGCCGTCATCTAGGGTTATTTGGGGTTTTTGGTCTATGACCATTTCAATGCACCAGTAGTACTCGTCTGTGGTTTGCCCCCGCCATGCATAGACATAAACGCCCTTCTCCGCTAGTGCCGCCGCAACCTCGTCTTGTGTGGAAAGCGGATTAGAACCGCAGAGAGCAACCTTTGCACCGCCGGCAAGAAAGGCATCCACGAGCACTGCTGTCTCTTTTGTGACGTGCAGACAAGCGCCGAGCATGATGCCTTCAAGGGGTTTCTCCTTGCTGAACCTTTTCTTGATTTGGTTTAGAACAGGCATGTGTCTTGAAGCCCACTCTATTTGAAGCATTCCTTTCGGAGCTAAACTATCATCTTTAACCTTGAAATTTGCCATTAAATCGCCTTCCCGCTATGCATTTTTCCCTAAAGCTATTTAACGTTGCGCTTTAAGACGTTCAAAAAGGCGGTTTTTAGCCTTCTTGACCATTTCCATAACATGCTCAACATTTAAAGTTGTCAAGCGCCTATTTTCCATCACTATTTTGCCATTCACTAAAACAGTTTCAACATCCGCTGATTTTGCGGCATAAACTAGGTGGCTTACCTCGTTGTAGAGCGGACATAAATGCGGCTTTTCAAAGTTTATAATGGCTAAATCCGCCCTTTTCCCAACTTCTATTGAGCCTATCTCGTTTTCCCAGCATAAAGCCCTAGCCCCATCCAGAGTTGCCATTTTCAAAACTTGCCGTGCAGACATTAATGTCGGATTTTTGTTAACTCCCTTATGAAGTAAAGCCGCCACCTTAATAACCTCAAACATGTCCGCCGCATTATTAGAGCATGGACTGTCAGTGCCAAGAGAAACCGTAACGCCGTTTTCCAACATTTTGGGAACCGGGCTTACACCAGAAGCAAGCTTGAGATTTGAAATCGGGTTATGGGAAACCTTAACATCTCTGGCTTTCATGACAGCCACATCTTTATCGGTCAGCGCCACACAGTGCGCCGCAACAACACGCTTGTCTAAAACACCTAGAGAATCCAAATATTCCATAACGCCATCTTTCACATCAACATTGAAGGCTTTCCGTATCTTATCCGCCTCATCAGATGTTTCTGCCACATGAATGTGCCATATAACCGGTGCCCCTTCAGAACCATACTTTCTGTTGAGTTCGTCACGCAATGTTTTCAGCTCTTTCATGTATTCGGGTTCAACGGTGTAAGGCGCATGTGGGTCAACGCTTACACGAATAAGTCCGCCAGCCTTATTATGCCAGTTTTTGGCTAAGTCTTTTAAGGCTTTTCTATCTTCATCTTTTCTCCATGAAAAGCAGACATGCCCAATGACACCCCTAATTCCAGCGTCTGCGAGGGCTTTCGCTTCGTTTTTCTCTGGCATGTAGTGATACATTGTGTTAACGGTTGTTGTTCCACCCATTATGGACTCCACGGCCGTCAGCAAGCTGCCCACATAAATGTCTTCAGCAGTCATCAGCCTTTCTATGGGCCATATCCACTTTTCAAGCCACTCTTGAAGGAGCAAATCGTCAGCATATCCCCTTAATAGGCTCATGGCTGCATGCTGATGAGTGTTTATAAGCCCCGGAATCACAACTCTTCCCCTGGCGTTTATCCTTTCATAACCCCTCGTATATTTTCGCCGCATCTGTCTGGTTTTTCCAACATCAATTATGGTTCCATCCTCTATGGCTATGGCGCCATCACGGATAATTTCGCCCTCTTGCATTGTAATTATGGTTCCGCTGTGGATGAGAATGTTCAATTTTCAACACCCTTTTCGCCTTTTGGTCCTTGTAGCCACTAATAGGGTTATGCCAGCCGTAAAGAATATCGCCTCAAAAAACTCGTGATGCAACATGTCAGCCACATCGAAGGGTCTCTGCCAAAATATAATATGATGGACTATTAGTAGGAGCCCAACTGTGATTAATAATGCGCCAATGGCTTCTGTTTTATCCATAACCCTTCACATACCAGCTTAACATGGTTTAGTTTGACAATTTAAAGAACTTTTAAAACTTTCCTACTCCCCGCTTCTAAGCAGGCTTTTCGCTAAACTTATAATGCATATCAGCCTTATGTTCAACTGAACATAGAAGGGGAAATTTTGTCCGCTGTCGGAAAGTTCCGCGTGATAAAGCCTGAAATCCGCGTTTTAGGGGTTGACGATGGAGTATTCAAACCTCACACAAAAAGTTTCGTGTCTGTTGTAGGCGTTGTCTTCCGCGGCGGATACTGGCTTGACGGAGTTATGCACACAAAAGTTAAGGTCGACGGGCTTGAGGCAACAGAAAAGATTGCATCCATGATAAGGAATTCCCCCCACTACAAGCAGTTAAGGGTTATAATGCTAAATGGAGTAACCATTGCCGGCTTCAATGTTGTAGACATAAAAAAGCTTAATGCAGATACGGGTCTCCCAGTGATAGCAGTCACAAGGGATAAGCCAAACTTTGATGAAATCCGCGAAGCCTTGAAAAAGCTTCCGAAGAGCAAGGAACGATGGAAAGCTATACTCAACGCCGGAGAACTTTTTGAAGTGCCCACTAAAGGTGGAAAAAGCAGAGTTTACATGCAAACTTCAGGGATTTCCGAAGAAGATGCGAGAAAAATTCTGCAGTTAACATCGACACGGAGTTACATACCAGAAGCACTCCGCGTTGCACATTTAATTGCATCAGGGCTTAACACAATATAGCATAAATCCTAATTATCAAAAGAAAAAGTTTAAAAGACACCGAAGCGTGGGAAAACAAACGGAAACCGGAGTTCAAAATAATGGAATTTTGCCCAAAATGCGGAACACGTCTCGTGCCAAAAAAGGCAAAATCCGAGAAGAAGGAATCTCTCATCCTTACTTGTCCAAAATGTGGATATAAAAAACGTATAGTCAGCGAGAAAGTCACACCAAAAATTGCAAAAATCATACAGCACAACCCCCAGCAACAAGTTGCAGTAATAAGCAAGGAAGAACAAAAACTCCGAACTCTACCAACCGTTAGAATTGAATGCCCAAAATGCGGAAACAATACGGCTTATGTTTGGCAGGTGCAAACCCGCGGAGCAGACGAATCCTCAACCCAGTTCCTACGCTGCACAAAATGCGGCTACACATTCAGAGAATACTCATAAACACTCAGAATATCAAACCTCTTCTTCAGATAAAAATTTGCTATAAATGATAAAGTCCAAACCGTGGAAATGTTTCCTCAAAAAACTTCAGGGACAAAGCCTCTTTTGATGTAAAGGCTCACGGCTGGTAAAAGCCTTGAAGATGTGTAAAGCCAAACCTTTCGACAGCCCCTATTTCTCGCCTCTTCAATAAACCTGTTAAGTAAGCTTTCTCCAATCCCTCTGCCGCTATGCTCTTTCTTCACACCTAAAAAGCCAAGAAGAGAAACACCAGCATAGGCTCTTCCCTGAACAAATCCTATAATTTTCCCATCATCATCGGCAACTAAAAATATGGTGTTTACATCATGTATTTGCTGCCCAACCTTTCTTTTGCCTAGGCTTGAGAAGTTCCTTCAGTTCAGGATTTGTAGCCGAACTTGGTAAATACTCGTTTAAACTTTTCCATATTTCAATGTAACACTCAACCAGCTTCTCCGCATCCTCTGCCAGTGCTGATCGAATTTTAAGCATGCCCTTTTCCTCTCAAATAACGCATGAAGGCGATTTACATTTACGCCTTTATGCAAAAGTCGCTTTTTAACCCTTTCAAAGTGCTATGCAAATCTTTTATAGCCCTCAAACCATATCCAAATTAAAAAGGGTGAAGTAAGTGTTTAAGCTTAAAGTTTCAGACGCTCGACTGTTGAGGGACATGGCAACAGCCATATCCATCCTCGTAGATGAAGCCACATTCCAAATAACGCCGGAAGCCCTAAAACTTAGGGCTATGGATCCATCCCGTGTCGCAATGGTGGACTTTGAATGGCCAAAAACTGTTTTCGAAGAGTACGCCTGCACTGAACCAACAAAAATGTGCATAAACATAAGTGAACTTTTAAAGCTTCTCAAAAGGGCTGGAAAGGACGAAATTATTGAGTTAGCCTTAGACGAGAAAACTGGACGCTTACAAGTGAAAATAACTGGCAAATACGTTAGAAACTTTACAATGCCAACCCTTGAAGCCTCATGGGAGGAAGTGCCAACACCGAAAATAACATTTAATGTGAGGGCAAAAGCAACAACAGACGGTTTACGCCAAGCCATAGAAGACGCCGAACTGGTAAGCGACCACGTTCGCATAGAGGCAGACAACGAAAAACTAGTTTTCCAAGCAACAGGAGACCTCATGGGTGCAACAATAGAGCTAAAGAAAGGAAGCGACGCCCTACTAGACCTAGAAGCGAAAGAGCCTTCAAAAGCCACCTTCAGCCTAAGCTATCTATCTGAAATAATTAAGGCCGCATCCGCCACATCAGACATTGCAACCCTAGAATTCTCAACAGACATGCCGATAAAAATAGATTTCCAACAAGCAAAAGAAGGAAAACTAACCTTTTATTTGGCGCCAAGAATAGAAACCGCATAGCATAGTGGAAAAATGCAACTCGCAGTGGTCAAATTCACAAAAAACGACTTGGCTAAATATCCATTCCTTAAAGAGGCAGCGGAATACGTAAAAACCCTAGACCTAAAAATCGAAGACTTGGCAAGCCCGGAGTTCTCCCAAATTCTTGAACGTGCCAAGGAAAGGGTTGAAGAAGCCATACTATACGCCATAGTAAGCAGAAAACTCCAAAATGAAGAAATTGAAATTCTATCCTTTCCAACAGCAATAATGCTTGCAGCAGCTACAGAAAATCCCTTCATAAAAAGGCGATACGCCTTAGCAGAGGCAAAGCAGACCTACAATGACCTAAAATTTGAGCCAAAAGAGAAAATTTTAGCAGTCGCAAAAAACTTCCAGTGGAAAATCACAACAGTAGACGCTGAAGAAAACATTGCTCCATACGAGTTCAAGCTCCACTTCACAGACTACCTAAAAAACACGGCCACCATGCGCGAGAAAAAATGGAAACTAGTTAACAGAATGCTAACCCAAGGAAACGTCTATCTAACAAGAAACGAAACAGCAAGACTTCTCAGCGAAGAAGTTAGAAGACACGTGGAAAAACGCCTAGAAATAAAAGAACTGCCAAAATTGCCACAAAAAATAACAGAAATTGCAGAAAAACTGAAAAATTTAACCCTTGAAAAAGTTAGCAAGGCAGAAATGGAGGGAATTCCAAAAACTATAAAGAGGGATGCCTTCCCACCATGCATAAAAGCACTTTATGATGCAGCCTCAAAAGGACATCACATATCCCATATAGGAAGATTCACCCTAACATCCTTCCTTGTGAACATAGGAATGCCCACCGAAAACATAATTGAACTTTTCAAAAACTTCCCAGACTTCAACGAGCGCATGACCCGCTACCAAGTGGAACATATAGCTGGAGAAAGAGGCTCAAGAACCCGCTACAAACCACCAAAATGTGAAACACTCAAAACCCATGGATTATGCACAAAACCAGACGAAACGTGTAAAAAAGCAAATCACCCCCTAATCTACTACAAAAAGAGATAATAAGTTACTTTACAAAGCCATGATTTCATAGCTAGTGCGATAAACTTAAATGTTGACATCCCCAAAAATATGAGGCAAGGTAGGGCAGTATTGAATATCCCAAAAATTGTAAGCATAGTTATTCCCGTCCTAAACGAGGAGAAAGGACTGCAAAAAGTGTTAGATGAAATTCCCAAAAAAGAACTTGAAGAAATGGGCTACAAATGTGAAATCATAATAGTAGACGGAGGATCAACCGACCGTACAAGGGAGATAGCCAGCAAAAACGGAGCAAAAGTCATAGTTGAACCACGTAGAGGTTATGGAAGAGCCTACAAAACAGGCTTCTCACATGCAAGTGGCGACATAATAGTAACGTTGGATGGAGATTACTCATACCCGGCATACTTAATCCCAAGACTTGTTAAAATACTAGACACGCATAGGCTTGACTTCATCTCAACAAATAGAATGAAAAAGTTTACCCACAAAAGCTTTCCACTTCCCCATATCATTGGAAACAAAATCCTAACTCACATGACAAGACTATTATTCAAAGTAAAAGTAAACGACTCACAATCAGGAATGTGGGTTTTCAGAAAAAGCATACTAGATAAGGTGGAGCTTCTGGCTGACGGCATGGCATTTTCAGAAGAAATAAAAGTGATCGCCTTCAGACTTTTCAGGTCAGCAGAAATACCGGTACCCTACCGAAGGAGAATAGGAAAGCAAAAACTAAACACATTAATGGACGGCTTAAAAAACACCATGCACCTATTTACCCTAAGATGGTACTTTGTTGGACTAAACCCCGCATGGCTGCCAACCTATACGCCATTCAACCTTCCAGAAAACAGCCGCCCAATACTAGTGGATTTAAAACGAACAATTATATGTTAAAAAATGTTAGGTTTCGGATCTTCGCATTTTTATTTTTGATGCGAAAATTCTTAAACTAGCGGGGTCGTTCAAGATTATTTAAAAATGGATGGACAAGGAAACAATGCGGTCAAGACTAAGAATTTTAATGTTAAGCGACTATTTTTACCCACACGTGGGAGGTGGTGTAGAAAAGGTTGTCTACGAATTATCCAAAAGGCTCGTGGAAATTGGTTGTGAAGTCTTGGTAATCACATTAGGAAGCAATTATTCGATTTATAGCGTTGACGGAATTAAAGTTTATAGGGTAGCATCGATGGACTTAACAAATATTTTCCAGATGCAGCTATCAGTCCCGAAGGACATCAGAACGGTTTTACATGCGTCAAAAGAGTTTTCTCCAAATATAATACATGCTCACAACATTTTCTTCACAACATCATTGCTCGCTGTGCTAATTAAGCACACTTTACATCGAAAATTGGTTTTTTCAGCCCACCTAGGCGACATTAGCAACCTCACACTACTGGGACGATGGAAAGCTTTAGCCGCGGAAATCTATGAAAAAATTTTTGGAAGAATTATAATATCGTCCAGTGATGTGATAATAGCCGTCAGCGATTCGGTTCGAGAACACGTACTTTCCTTAGGCGCATCACCAAATAAGGTTATAGTTATTCCAAATGGTGTTGACCTTAAAGAATTCGGTCCACAAGCAAATGTGCAAAAGGGTAACGAATCCAACATCATTTTTGTTGGAAGGCTTATTCCTAACAAGGGGTTAGAATACCTAGTGAGAGCGGCGAAGATTTTAGTGGATGAAAAATTGAAAAGGTTAAAGTTCAAGATTGTTGGAGACGGACCTTACCGGCAACAACTCGAGAAACTTGTTGCAAAAAATGGGCTTTCAACCTATTTTGAATTTCTAGGTCGTGTCCAAAGAGTCTCTGATGTATTGCGGAAAGGCGGAATTTTTGTTCGTCCCTCTCTGACTGAGGGAATGCCCCTTACAGTTCTAGAAGCTATGGCTTCAGGATTACCCATAATCGCAACAAATGTCGGTGGCACATCAGAAATTATAATCCATAATGAGACAGGAATTCTCATCGAACCTGGTAATGTAAAGCAGCTTGCCGAAGCCCTTAAATATTTAATCGAATCACCTCCTGAGGCGCTTAGGCTTGGGCAGAACGCGCGGACTTTCATTGAGCATTACTATAAGGAGGAGTTTAGCTGGGATAAGGCGGCCTCTAGAATCTTAGCTGTTTATGAATCACTGAGGTGAGGGGCGAATGCTTAAAGTGAGAGTTGTTGGGTCAGGATGGGTGGCAGCAAACAGGCATATCCCTTCATTGATCAAGGATCCGAGGGTTAAAATAGTAGGCATCGTCGGCAAAAACACCGACGAAACCACAAAAATCGTCAAAATTTTTGGAATGCCAAAAATTTACGATAGTGTTGAAAAGTTGCTAGATAATTCGTTGGACATTGTTGACATTTGTACTCCTCCATTTGCTCACTGTGAAATAGCTGTGAAAGCGGCTAAATCTGGTTGCCACGTCTTGGTGGAAAAGCCCTTCGCCATGAACACAAAAAAGGCCGAAAAATGATAGAGGCGGCGCGGCAAAACAACGTAAAAATGTGTGTTACCCATAATTTTCTATACTTTCGCTCAATGAAAGGCTAGAATGCTCAGGGATTTAGGCGCTTTCGGGAAAGTAACAGGAGTAATTGCTTTCCAGATGTCAAATCTAAAGAGGAGGCTGCCAAAATGGTACCAATGCTTCCAGGAGGCTTGTTTTTTGACGAATCTCCCCATGATATATTTAACTCTCGAATTTCTAGACGAAAATGCGTCAGTTTGCTGGTCTAGGGTTGAGAAATGGGAGGGCAAACCGCAGCCTCTATCACGCGTAGATGCTTTTTAGAGACAAAAACGGAAAACACCACAGCCTACATCTATTCCGCCTTTAATTCTCCAAGAGACGAGTGGATCATGGCAATCATAGGAACAAAGCGTGTTGCGATAATCAACTTCTTCCGCGACACAATAACGGAGTTAGATGAGGGAAACAGACATACACCTTCCGAAGTACTAATGAACTCTTTAAACTTGATATGGCAAATCACCAAAGAAACAGCACACTCGGGATTTCGTTTCCTCACCAAAAACCTTTACTTCGGACATGACGAGCTTGTCCGCCGATTCATCGACTCGATAGAAAATGACACAGAACCACCTGTGTCTGCTGAGAAAGGTAAACTTGTACTAGAAATAATTGAAGCAAAAAACTACGGAAGGGAGGATATGACTTAAAGGCTAAGGCTTTATAACTTTAAAAATTGCAATATCATCACTATTAAAATTGGTTTTTGAAAAGTGGTTCCGATCCCGGCTGAACCATTCAAACTCCCTATGGCGATTTATGTTGATCATGATGTAGTCTATTTTCAGTTGTTCGATCAAATCATATGCGTTAAAGTATTTTACCACGTTAAATTTTGCACTTACAAGTTTAGGCAGAATAAATTTGAATAGTATATTTTTGCGTGGTCTTTCAAAATTAAAGATTACAAATTCTTTTCTCATTTCTGTTTTAACTTCTCCGTCATAATCCAATATTATGCTGAAATGAACGTGCGCTCCTATAGAGGTTGTGACGTCAAGAGAAATGTTTTTGTCATCATTGCTATTCCAATCAATGCTTACAAAATCCGATCTGAAAATTGGTATAAAAAATTTTGTAATGTTTACTTCTTGGTTAATTCTAAATGAGACTTCAATATTTGAATCCTCCAGTATGCACATGCTCTTTTCAATGGCTGTTGAGTCTCCTAGAGAATATGTTAAGTTAATGCTTTTGCCTTCAGCCGTCAGAGAAATCTTGCTTTTAATTTCGCTTAACGTCACGTTTGTATTTTGACCGTAAGTAATTATGGTTTTGTTGTCGGCAAAAAACATAAGTTTTTCATAGAAATCTCCAATGTTTATACCTATTTCAGGATTACCTAAACCAGCTGGAAAGGTTTCAGCAATCATCACAAAATCGTTTAAAAGGACATCCGTCCCTGAAAAGAGGATGTTAGCCTTCTCAGCAACTTCTCTTTCATCGTAATATATCAAGAAGCGCAAGTATGATGTTGAAACGCTTTTCCTATCAGCATATCCTTCGATCCACCATCCATAATTGTGCCCGCACCCTTCACCACCCCTCTTAAAAGGTCCAGAGGTCGCAATAACTGAGTCAGCAGTGGTATTCCACTTAATATATTCAAGCGCATCCAACAATTGAGGTGTCAAGATACCGTAATGGGAAACTCGATCATATAAATAGGGCACAGAGCATAACATATATACGAAGATTAAAAAAGCCATACTTATTACTGCCAACACCCTAATAATCCTATGCGCTCTTTTTGGTTTTAGCGATAAATCCCTGATGAAGGCTATTACCCCTAGAAAAATTGGTATTGGCCAAAAAAGAATCCATCTTGCTGGATGCAGAGTAAAGAAAATGGGTAGACACCCGCTAATGAAAAGGGTTGCCAATGTTAAGCCCAATGGCTTGTTTTCCTTAATTAAAAATCCAATTCCAATTATTCCTAAAATTACAAAAACAATGTTAAGCAAGTTTTGATATACAACATAAAATGATAAACCTAACGTACGTTGGTCAGCTAAAGTAAAGTTTGTTTCATGAATAACAGCTGAATTTAGAAGATGCCTATAAGTAAATATATAAGGAACGCTGAAGGCAAGCCCTATCAACCCTATCATTAATACATTTTTTACTAAAGGTCTAAAAGCAAGGGTTTCATGGCTTATACGCCATAGCAGCAGAATCAAAGAGAGGAATACAAGAAAGAAAAAGAGAAGATATGCCGCTAAAAGATAGTGCGAACCAACAGCCAAACTAAGAAAGAAGGCGGCTAAAATTATATCTTTCTTGCTTCCACCTTTTAAGCAATTAACCCAAAATATTAAAAAAGCAATTAGAAAGGCAAATGCAAGAACATTGGCGTTTCCACCCCATCCCATCATTTCAGAGAAGAACATATTAAAGGTGATTAAAAGAGACGCCACTGCAGGAAAAACGCCACCCCCAAACATTTTCCTAGTAGCAAAGAAATACGGCACAGCTATCAAGGAATAAACTAAAACTGCACAGACTTTTAACGCTGTAATTTCATCCAAAAATGCCAAGAAGAGATTTAATAGGATCGGGTAGATAGGCGGATACCGTAAACCTCCCCCCACGACGTCCAACCCTTTAACAACCTTAGCCCACCTGAGATATGTTCCATAATCAGCCCCAAGTGCACCACTAGAGCTAAGTACAAATATTTTTACGAGAAAAGACATAAAAAAAATCATAGATACCACAGCAATATGGTGCCTATCTACAAAATCTCCAATAAAGGCACAAACCTCCTTACAAAAGTGAGAACTTGCTTCTATCTTACCACATTTCAAAGCACATATCACCCTTACTTAATAATAATATTCTAACATTTATCCCCACCAAATAAACATTAAGACACCATCGCTTCAAAGTCGTTGACTGCAAAGATCTTATAAACACGCTTGTTTGACAATTTAGAATAATCAGATAGTTTATGGAGGTACATGGTATAGCACATGTATTGGAAAAGTAAGCGAGTATTAGTTACGGGCGGTGCAAGCTTTATTGGTAGTCATCTAGTTGATAAACTTGTCGAATTAGGAGTTGATGTCACGGTTGTAGATAATTTCAGCAGCGGTAAAATGGAAAATCTCTCACAATCCTTACAAAAAATACGTGTCGTACGGATGGATTTAGAATGGTGCCGTCTCGAGGAAATCGTAAAAGTCTTTGAGGGCCATGAAGTTGTTTTCCATTTAGCCGCCACACATGGTGGCAGAGGTTATATCCATACTCATCCCGCAGATGTATGTTCAAATTTTGCCATAGACCACCACGTGTTTGAAGCTTGTCTAAAAGCTAACGTTGAAAGAGTAGTCATGGCAAGCAGCGCATGTGCTTATCCCCCAAAGCTTCAGAATACCGCAGGATCAGATTATCTATTAAGGGAGGACGATACTAATCCGTTTAAACTGGATGAACCACTAAGCGCCGACATAGAATACGGTTGGACTAAACTTATGGGAGAAATTCAGCTAATCGCCTTTATAAAGCAATATGGAATGAAAGGTTGCATCCTAAGGTTTGTAACGGCATACGGCCCTAGAGAAAATGAAACTCACGCAGTTATCGCTTTAATTTACAAGGCCTTTGAAAGGATGGATCCATACGTTATATGGGGTTCCGGAGAGCAGGAAAGGGATTTCACATACGTGTCAGACATAGTTGATGGAACAATTTTGGCGGCAGAAAAAATAACGGATGGTACACCAATAAATTTGGGGACCGGGGTGAGATATAAGATAAGGGACGTGGCCGCCAAAATATTCGACATAATGGGATGGAGACCAAAGCACATAATTTTTGATACATCCAAACCAGAAGGGGTTGCAAGTAGGGCTCTAGATATTTCAAGAGCTAAAAGTCTTTTGGGTTGGACGCCAAAAGTTGATCTTGAGGAAGGTTTACGTAGGACTATTCAACATTATGTGAGCATGCATAAGCCAAAAGGACATGTTGATGAAAAAGTGTTGATGGAGCGTCTTACATCATGACTGAAAGAGTCATTGATACATTTACCCCTAAAATCGGGAATGCCCCAGTTGCCGTACTCATGCCAGTGTATAATGAGGCAGAGACTATTGAGGGAACTGTTAACGCGTTTTACGATGTTATAGGTTCTAAAATGCCTGTGGAATTAGTCATCAGCGAGGATGGAAGTGACGATAATACGCGGGAAGTTATAGAAAAAATAAGTGAAAAAATACCGTTAAAGGCTATGCTTTGCCCTTCTCGCAAGGGCTATGCCAACGGAATTAAAGATGGTCTAAAGCTGGTTGAAGCTGAATATGTCTTAATAACAGATTCTGATGGACAACATGACCCTAGCGATTTTTGGAAACTTTGGGAATTACGAGAGAAATATGATATAATAAGCGGTTGGCGAAAAAAAAGGGCAGATGCTTTTCATAGGAAAGCCATGTCTAAAATATTCCAAATGATGGTCAGGCGTGCATTTAACCTTCCAAAATTGATGGACATTACGGCACCATTCAAGCTTATGAGAACAAAAGTTGCTAGAGAGGTAGCAAGTGAATGCCAATACATGAATGAAAGCTTCTGGAGCGAATTCGTGGTAAGGGCATATGCTAAAGGTTTCAGCATAAAAGAAGTCCCAATCAACCACAAAAACAGAGCGGACAATAGCTCGACCCGCGTTTATAAGCCTTGGAAAATTCCAAAAATTGCATGCAACCAATTAACGGCCTTATTAAAGCTTAGAGCAAATCTCAAAGGCAGAACAGGAGGATACCAGTATAGTCAATACTGAGAAGGTAAAATTTCTCATTCAACTTATTGTAGGCATAGCCATATTAACATGGCTCATCCAGATGGCTAATTTAAAAGACGTGCTTGCAATACTCCCACAGATCGATCCCCTAAATTTAATAGCAGCGGCGTGTCTTTTCTTAACGGCCTCGACATTTGTCGCACTTGCACTATACGCTCCATTAAAATGTTCAAATCCAAAACTTTCGGCGCGTAGAGTGGTCATGGCTAGCTTTGCCGGCCAGCTTTTAAGTGACATCACACCAGTTCGTTCTGGCTATTTCCTCACACCACTTTTCCTAAATAACCTAGCCGACGTACCGGTTGAACAAGGCATGACGGGAGTTTTTACAACAGGAGGAATCAATTCGATTGTAAAAGTTACAATATGCCTAATAGGTGTGGCATATTTTGCAAGTTTTCTACCTCTCAAAACGGAGGTTGTTAACGCCTTGGTAGCTGGAATTTTAATACTGCTTGCTGGAGGCATTTTCCTCTTGCTAGTCACGTGGGGAAAAGGGTTTTCAAATCTCATTACAAAGTTTGAAAAGCTTCCATTGGTTGGGGGAAAAATGAAAGGGCTTACTAGAATGTTTAATAACATTCAAGGGGAAGGCCAAAAAATTAAAAGTTCCATTGTAAGTGTGGCGCTATTCATAGTTTTATCTCTGCTATGCAATGCCGCTGCTCTCTATTTCATTTTCAGCGGTCTTTGGGGTTGTTTCCTCAGCTTGATCGACTTTCTTTTCATAGCTTCGATAGCATCCACATTAACATATGTTCCAATAACTATTGCTGGTCTCGGTATACAAGAAGTCGGTTATGTTATCCTCTTATCGCTGCTACTCAAAATTCCTATTAATCCAAATTCAATTGATCCAAGATTGGTAGCATTCGCCTTGATAGCGCGAGCATTGTTCACAGGAACAGACATTATAGGTATTGGTCCATTGTTAAAAGTTGGGATTACATCGAGAAAACAGAAGTCTTTGAATACGCTGAAAGATGAAAGCAGCCGCTAGCATTTATCCCTCAATTAGTATTTGGAGGTCAACTTGCACACTTAAAGGATTAGGCTCACCATAAAGTGTTATAACAACAGTATATAAACCAGGTTCTGTTACTTTCCAGCAAAGCGATGGATCCTGTTTATTATAAGAGTCAGCAACCACTCTATGACTCTTTCTAAGGTCTAAACCTCCTTCCTCCCATGGCTGAACAATCCCTTCAAAGACCTCGACGCGCATCTTTCTGCCGTAAGAATTTATTTGAACTATTAAATTTTGATCACGTTGCAAAATTGGAAGATAAACTATTAGCGATGGAGGGACTGTTGAATTCGAAAACTCTTTTTTCAAAGCATAAAAAGAGACTTTACCTTGGACATTAAATTGTATCGCCTCTATACGGCAGATCGTAAAATTTTCGGGACTGGCATAAAGATTAAACTCAACGAATCCTTTATCGCAAACTGGAGCTAAAAATTCGAAAGTTTTCCACTCATTTGTGTTTCTTTTCTGAATAACTGTGTAGTTATGAATCCATGTTCTCGAGTATGGGTTATACAAACCTATGCTTAGATTACCATTTCCAGAATCAAGGTAGGTTATTCTTATAAGTGAAAGGTTTATTGCTTCAACGTATAACCTCGCAACAGGCTCGTTGGCAATAATCGCTTGAGCAAGTCGGCCATTTACTATGTGTAAAGGGCCCCAACCTTCCTGACTAATAGAAATTAGCATTGAAGAGTTCGCAGTTATTGGGGTTTCAATAGGTCCAACATTATAGATGTTAGGATTACCTGCTCTATCTAATACTAATGGGAAATAAGGCGACCCTAAGAATCGAGCGAGAGGCAATATGTCGAAATGGCCGTGCGCCCGTGCCCAACTAACATCCACGATGTATTTCACATTTTTACTCTGAAGGAATTTAAGTATGGATGTTGGATCCACCATATAGTATAGTTCCCGTGCCTCCCATCCATCCAAGTAGAAAAAGAAGTCATTACTACAGTTTTTAACATAGTAGATTCTATTTTCGACAGTTGCAAATCGTTCTCCATTTTTTAAGTGTTCATTTAACCATTTCCACGCTAAAGCCTCTGGATACAATTTAAGCAGTGCGGACCATGCATCTGCATTAGGATTTTCTAAAAACCATGTGTAATCACCCGGAGGCGTATCATTAAGATTGTCCATCCAGAATTTGCCGCCCATGACGAAGGTTAAACTAGGAAAGAGAAAGGCCAAAGACAAAATTAGGAAAACGCCTAATCTGAGCAAATTACTTTTTGAAATTAAGGGCAAACGCTTCGTTTTTTTAAGTATACTTTTGCAGCAACTCAGCACTTTTCTGTCATAATTTTCACATTTTTCAAGCACCCTTACAACAGGTAGGGAGCTAATAAGAGCAAAGCCTGGCAGAGCAATTATGGCATGCCGAGGAAAGCTCCATGTTATTCCGCTGAAAATAAATATGCTTGAAATGACCGGCCATGCTAAGACCAATAAAAGTAACGATTTTCTATAACAAGTTAAAAGTAAAATGATTCCTAACACCGTAAACAATGAGATCGTAGGAAAATGTGTTCTGTAAGTGATGAATGTGGCGACTTTAACGAATAAAGGAGGATCACCGCCAAAGAAACTCCATGTTGCAGACAATTTTATACCTCTGAAAGTTATCTCTATAATCAAAGGATCTATGTCTATACCATCAAATACCGTGTAACCGTTTGGATAAACAGGATTTCCCAGCAAAATCCAATTTCGAAAATACCATACGCCGCCAATCGTTAAGGCTAATAAAACAAGCAGTAGGAAAGCTTTTACACACGATTTGCCATCACCCTTGACTTTGATTATGCTATAGACAAAGGCTACTATGAAGAACGGAGCAAGATATAATGCCAAATATGATGTTAGAAGCGCAAATCCATAAAATATCCCGCTAATTAACCAATACTTACTATTCATTCTGATTATGCCTAAAAGCAGAAATAAAACCGAAGCGGTTGTGTAAAAGGCGAGGGTAGAATAGCTTGTGGCGTAAATCGAGTAACGGAAGAATAACGGTGTCATAGCAAGGAAAAGAGCTGATATTAATCCGTATCTCCTCCCGGCAATAATGTCTCCAATTTTATAAACTGTAAGCACCGTTAAAAGGCCCATAATGGGGGGGATTATTTTCAAATAAAACTCTTCCACTTTGCCTATTTGAATATAATAGTATGCACCAATTGCAGAAAATAACGGAGGAAAATTTGCGCTCATCTCAATACCAATAGAAGGCCCCGCCAACAATGGAATTGAGTGGTAGTTATACATGAAAACTGGCATTACTGCGTGATAAACTATTGCGTCCCAATGTATTATAGCAGTGAAAATCGCGTGATAAAAACAGAAGAAGAAAATTATGCAAACTGCAAGGCAAACCGCGAACCACAGCTCAAAGTCAGCTGGTTTTCTAAACTTGCCAAGAGAAAAATTAAATTTGATGAACTTGCGAAGGGAAAGCCCCTCTTTCCTTCGAAGATAAGTGTTTATCAATAATAAAAGAGTGATTAAGGCTAAAATCGCCATATTAAGAGGAGCTTGATATAAGTTGCTGAAAATTGCCAAGACTATTGTCGTAAAACCTATAAAGCCAAATCCCATCCCTAACGAGGAAACATATTTTACAAGCGTGTCTTTCTCATTGCCCATTAACAAATTTGATGTGACGATGCCTAAAATCGACATTTCAATTGTGGCCAGAATTGCTAGAGACACTCCTTCAATATAAATTGGTCTAAAATTAATCACAGGGTTAACAAGCCAAAAAACTGCCCGCTGAAATGCAGTGATCCACATTCGATTTGCATGGATATAGAAAATCCACATGGCAGCCAAAAAAATGATGATTATAAAGGATGATTTTAAGTTCTCTTTAGTGTTCATGCAAGTTTTTCCTCCATAGACTCCTAAAAATGCGCCTTGATCGGAATTTGCGACAAAGGAATATAATCACTGCTGGTACAATTATCAGGGTCATCAAGGTTATTATAATAATTTTCTGTGAAATAGAAGCTACTCCAGCAACTGCAAAATATCCTAACCCCTCGGTCTTTACGTCTAAATATATAAGGTCATCTTTCAAGATTTTCACAACATGACATTTTTTAAACTCTTGCCCGTGAGAACGGTAAACTGTCAAGTCATCTTCTTGGATATCCCTTTTTCTGATTGTGAATTTATCTATGGTAAAGATCATGGTGATATTTCTAATTTTATCATCCATCTCCACATAAGTTCTGATGTAATAGTATTGGAGCACTCGTGTGCTGTTGGGTGCGCATAGATTTGGAGGCTTATCGCTTAAAAGACTTATAATGAAACCCGTGAATGTGATTGGTTCTGAAAACTCGATTGTTATGCTTTTTAAAAACTGTTGAGGGGAATATTTCGTAACGTTTATGACAACGACTTTTGTCGGTGAAGTTGTGGATATAACAATGTGGATGTTTTGATTAACCAGGTAGGGAGGAGGGTCTGGAGGAAAATTATAGGCGTTAACCGACACGAAAGGAAACGACACCAAGATTAAAAATAAGGACAAGGCGATAAAATATCTATTGTGCATTCTATTTAATGAACGGTTTTTCAAATTGTGAGGTGATAATTTGGATGCCATTGAAAACTATTATTAGCTATGTGGAAAATATCTGTTTTGCATGAGTTTTAAGCATGTTTGTGGAATGGTCGTAAGCTTTATAGATGAAGCAACATTTAGTACAAATCTAAACATTGGAAGCGTGTCCAGAATTGAGAAAACATCGGTTCCATATTACGCTAATCGCCCTTTTTTGCTTACCAATAATCCTTCTACTTTTTCTAGACTACTACAATCTTGAAGGCTACAATTATGTTTATAATCCTGCAACGCAGGGTTTTGAAAGATGGAATCCTTGCAATGTCTTTTTTAATAAGCATTTTGTCTTTGAGGCAACATGGAAAGGGAGAATGTTCTACTTATTTTTTATTTGGCTCATGTGCACAGAGTCGATAATTTATTGGGATGCACTAGTCGATATAAAGTCGAAAAAGCCTTTTTTGATTGTCGCTTCGCTTGTATGTGCACTTGTTCCAACGGTTTACGTTATAGCAATAAACTTTCTTGGGCTGGACCTTACAATATTAAAAGCGGGGTTTAGCTTTGGAATTCGCGCAATAACTCGTGAAGGAAGGCCTTGGGACTTCTTGTATTTTCAATGGCCCATATCATGCGAGTATATTGTGCTTGCAATATCCTTCATAATCGCAATAATACTAGCTTACGGCTTAAAAGGCCTAAAATTTTTCTCAATTTCTTTAGCTCTCATCTCGGGAATAGGAGCAGCTTACATGTTTGACACAATTTACCCATTTGGAGTTTTTAAACCCTTACAAGCATTTGCACTTCCAACAGCAGCAACAGCCGCAGCCATTCTCGATCTTCTGGGATACGCAATAACTTTAACATTTCCTGTATATTTTCCTTCAATTGACTCATATTTACCATTTTTAACTATACGAAAAGGAAAAGCCATTGCAAGCGCCGGTATTGGTTGGGCTTGTTCAGGTGTGCATAGTTTACTTTTATACGTACTAATTATTTCGGTCTTCTTTAAAAAAACGGAAATATCCCAATTTCGCAAACTCGCATACTTCGTGACAGGCTTTGTTGGAACATATTTTATTAATGTTTTCCGCATATGTTCATATCTCCTCATATACCTTTATCAAGGAAACACAGCTGCAGAGACTTTCCATAATAGTTATGGTGAGTTATACTTTTTCATATGGATACTTGCGTATATCACATTAATAGTTTCTGTACAAAAGTTCATGCTGGTTGAGCGAACACGAAATGTCTTCAAGGCGGCTAGAATTAAATTTGCATCTTGGTTTAAGTCAATAAGACAAGGAAAATAAACTTAAAATTGTTGTTTAGCGGGAGAAACACAAAACTTATATTTCCACTTGATTTTGAGAGTTCGGGGAACTTGAAGCAAAAATCTTTAGCTTTTATACGGGATATGTTCCGTAAATATTACATGGAAGAGTTATCTCTAAACGTTTCCATTTCTAAGGCTGATAAACGAGAGTTTGGCTTTACTTCTTTTGAGGGCCAAATGATACGCCATAAAAGCTTTCAAAGCTTTGAAGAAGTAGGGGATTTCATGCAAAACTTTGTTCCACGGGACGCTTACTATTCATGTGCCTACTATGAAAACCCAACGGAAGAAATGGAAAAGAAGGGCTGGCTTGGGGCAGATTTAATTTTTGATATTGACGCCGATCACATTCCAACATCATGTAATAAAATTCATGATGAGTGGATCTGTTGTAGTTGTGGATTTGCCGGAAAGGGAATAACACCTGAAAACTGCCCAGTATGCAATGGTGAAAAGTTTGAAACAAACACATGGTTGTGCCAAGACTGTTTGGACACTGCGAAAAATGAGACAATAAAGCTTTTAGATATTTTAAAGGAGGATTTCGGTTTCTCCGATAAAGATGTTCGCGTGTATTTTTCAGGACATAGAGGCTATCATGTTCACGTAGAAAATGAGTTTGTTCAAAGCCTTGATGCTATTTCTCGCAAGGAGATAGTTGATTATCTTTGTGGCGTAGGCTTAAATGGAAAAATGATAATCTCGTCAAGCTGGTATGCCCGAATCCAAAAGGGATTATATCATTTCATATCAAGGGCTGTTGAAGAAGACTTTATTAGGTTAGGTTTAAAAAAAAACATTGTTAAGGCTTTATTAAGTAACAAAGATAAGGTTTTGACGAATTTGGAGAATGCTGAAGCTTGGAGATCGGTGAAAGGTATAGGTCCAGAAACCTGGGAGAAAATTCTTGATTATTGTGCAAAAGGAGAATTCGTTAAAATCGATACTGTTGTTACAGCAGATATTCATCGTCTTGTTAGACTGCCAAATACTTTACATGGCAAGACGGGATTTAAAAAAGTTGAATTTTCCATTTCACAAATAGACGATTTTGACCCGTTTAAAGAAGCTATAGCCTTTAAAAAAGGAACAATCAAAGTTTTAGTTCATAATTCCCCACAGTTTAGAGTTGGAGAAGAAACTTTTGGGCCATATAAAAACGTTAAAGTTGAATTGCCAGCAGCGGCAGCGATATTATTAATTTGCAAGGGAAAGGCGGAGGTTTCCCCTTAAATGTATGAAGAACTTTATGAGATATGGAGGAACGAGCTCAAGAAAGCAGAACTAGAGGATTTGCCAAGGGATTTCTATGCCAAAGTAGCTGACTATTTAAAAAGACTTAAAGAAGAAACAAGAATGATGGATAAAAAAGCTATGAGGACAAAACTTCTATTCATTGAAGAACAGAACGTTAAGAGGATGATACGAGAAATTATTCAAGCAAGGCGCAAGAAGATAATCGGAAAAACTATAACGGGGGGAAAGATTTCGCCTAGTTTTTTGTCTGGCGAAGAGCAGAACATTTACGGAAAAGTTTTGCAATTTTCTGAAAATTTCCAAGAGTTTATGAAACAATTTTTAGAAAGACGCAAACCAACAACCACCAGCGAATATGCATCTAAAATGGTAGTATTGAAGTTCTTGAAGGACGTCCCAGCTATTGTTGGGCAGGATATGAAAGTTTATGGACCCTTTAAAGTAGAGGATGTAGCTTCACTGCCTAGTGAAAACGCCAAGATTTTAATTAGGCAAGGTTTGGCTGAGAGAATTAATGTGGGCTGAAATTTGTTGGCTTAATATTCGCTAGTTTCGAAGTGAAAAAGTATATGAGTAGGTGTTGTTTTCTTATGCAAAGGTTGGCTGTGATTTAGATGAATGTGCCTAAAGAGATTAGAACTTACTGTCCAAGGTGTAAGACGTATCAGGTTCATATGGTTTCGCTTTATAAGGCTGGTAAGCGTAGAGCCTTAGCTAAGGGTGAACGTCACCACGAGAGGGAAAAGAAGGGCTATGGTGGCCAGAAATATCCCTTACAGAGGAAGTTTGCTAAGACCACTAAGAAGCAGACTTTGAAGTTGAAGTGTAAGGTTTGTGGTTACACGAGGCATAAAGAGGGGATAAGATTAAGGAAGCTTGTTATAGCCTAAAATTATGGGTGGAATAAGCCTATGGCTGAGTGGGAGAAACTTATTCCGAGGCCTAAAAGCACTTTTGTTAGGGTTAAATGTTTAAAATGTGGTAATGAGCAGATTATTTTCAGCCATGCTGTGAACAGGGTTATATGCAATGTTTGTGGCGCCGAGTTGGCTGAACCTTCCGGTGGTAAAGCAGTCATTAAGGGTGAGGTTGTCGCGGTTTTTGAGTGAGGGATAACGCAGAATGGTTTTGAGAAGACAGGAGTGGCCGGAAGTGGGCGACTTAGTAATTGCCACTGTGGAGTCCGTTACTGATTATGGTGCTTATGTTAGGCTTGACGAGTTTGATAGGAAGGGCCTTCTACATATTTCCGAGGTTGCCTCTTCATGGATTAGGAATATAAGGGATTTTGTTAGGGAAGGGCAGAAGGTTGTTTTGAAGGTTTTGCGGGTTGACGTGGAGAAGGGGCATATAGACCTATCCCTTAGAAGGGTTACAAAGAGAGAGAAAATTGAGAAAATGCTCTCTTGGAAAAGGGAGCGGAAGGCTGAAGCACTTCTCAGAAGTGTTGCTGAAAAGGCTGGCTTATCAGTTGAGGAAGTTTATGAGAAGGCTGGAGCACTTATTGAAAAGGAATACGGCTTGTACGAAGGCTTTGAAAAAGCCGCAAAAGAAGGCTTAGAAGTTTTAACAAATATTGGAGTTCCAAAGGAGTTGGCTGAAGTTTTTGTGGAGGTTGCAAAAGAGAGGATTCGCCTACCCACGGTTAAGATTAGGGGTATAGTTGAACTTCGCTGCCTAAAACCCAATGGGGTGGAAATAATTAAAGAGGCTTTTTTAAACGCCAAAAAATCCGAGAAGACACGGGGTGTAAGCGTTAGGTTCTATGTGGTGGCGGCGCCAAAATACTGCATTGAAGTTTTAGCCGACAACTATAAACATGCGGAGACAGTTCTGCAGAGAATTGTCGAAAACATTGTCTCAAATGTTATTAAGGCCGGTGGACAAGGAGTTTTTAGAAGGGAGAAATAGTTGGCTTGGCTATTGAGGAAATGCGAAAAATGTAGAAGGTATACTCTAAAGAAGGATAAATGTCCATACTGCGGCGGGCCAGTTCGAGTGCCACATCCACCTAAATTTTCACCCGAAGACAAATACCTCAAATACAGGATGGCTTTAAAAAGGGAGGCAAACGTTAAATGAAAGAGACAGTGATTAAAGAGTTAACAAAGGTTGAGCTCAAAAACCCAATTTTGATTGAGGGTCTTCCGGGTCTGGGGCTTGTTGGTAAAATTGCCACTCGCTACTTAATTAGACAATTGAAAGCGCAGAAGCTTGCATATTTGTACTCACCCCATTTTCCATACTTCGTTCTAGTAAGTAAAAAGGGAAGCGTGAGGCTTCTGAGGGGCACCTTTTATTTTTGGAAAAATGAGAAAGGAGAAAGCGACTTAATCCTTTTCACCGGGGATAGCCAAGCGCAGACCATTGAGGGACAGTATGAGATTTCGAATAGCATACTTGATTTTGCTCAGAAACACGGCGTCAAGCTTATCATAACAATTGGTGGCTATAGAGTTGAAACTGACAATCCAAGAGTAGTGGCTGCGGCCACAAGTCAAAGCCTTCTCGATAGGTCCTTGCAGGCAAACGCTGTAATAAGCCCCATGGGGAGCCCCATTGTGGGAACAGCCGGATTAATCCTTGGTATGGCGCCTTTCAGAAGGATTGAAGCTTTATGCCTTCTTGGAGAAACCCGTGGATACTTGCCAGATCCAAAGGCGGCTAAAAGCGTCCTAGAGGTTTTGCTGAAGATTTTGGGGATAAATGTTGACTTGGCTGGTTTAGACGCTGAAATTGCGAAGGCTGAGAGTATGGTGGCAAGGCTGCGGAAAATCGAGGAGAAGAGAATGTTGCAGGCTGAAGAGATGCGGAGAGAGGAGGACAAGAAGATCACTTACATTTCTTAGCCGTTTACAAAATCTCCTTATCAATTATTTTGAACAATTTGCTCGGCAGCATCACCTTTTCCAAAAGGCGAATCCGCGGGGAGTTCCTTCTGATTTTCTAAAGCTTCTTCTATGCGCGCGCAACAAGCCTCAAGCGATCTAACATTGAAGTCGGGATGGACCATAGTCCTATACATAGAGAAACCTGATAGTATATCTTCAAAGGATGTAGGTCAGACGGTTGGTATAACAGTGTTTCACGGCAAATGCCCAGTATTACTTGAAGTCAACGTTGAGGCAGCAGAGTAAACACTACGCATCTCTTTTTCTTCAGTAAAGGCTGGTTTAAGTCTTCTTTAAGTAGCCTTCTCTGGGCTCATATATTGTTCCTTCCCTTAGAAGTTGGCTGATTAGGCGTTCCGCCTCATTTCTTGGAATCTTGTATTCAACTTCAAGCCTATTAATTAACGCGACTTTGTCAACCATTCCAATTTCCTTCTCCATTTCCGTCAGCAGTGAAAGCAGCACTTGCAGTCTGTCCCTGAGGCTTTTGGGTTTTCCAGTCATTATGAGGTCTATGTCGAACTTGTATGAGGATAGGTCTATTCCAACCTCTTCCAGAGACCTTTTCATCATGTTTATGGCTGCCTCCGCGTCTTCGGCTAGCACTTCGGTTCTGAGAGCGGCTCTGGCTCTGGCTTCAGCCAAACGTATAAGTGATTCCAGTTGGCGGGCAGTTATGGCGACTGGAGAACTTTCTGATTCGCTTGCTGAACGCATAGCCAAATAGAAGTCTTTTAAGCGTTGTAGTGCCTCACTGGTTAAGACTGGTTTTATCGTCTTTGCATAGCTTATGTATTTCCGCAAAAGCTCTAAGGGTATGGGGGGCTCAATTGGGCTTAAGCCTTTTCGGTGAATTTCAAGGATGTGCTCTGACATTTTGCCGTCGATTTCCTTGTTTGGAACATCCTTTAAAACGAATATTAGGTCGAATCTTGAAAGGATTGTCACCGGAAGAGAAATATTTTCAGCAATTGTCCTGCGAGACTCGTATCTGCCTAAAGCTGGGTTTGCAGCTGCTAATATGGCTGTTCGAGCATTAAGGGTTGCCACTATACCGCCTTTCGCCACGGAAACCGTGTGCTGTTCCATGGCTTCGTGAATTGCAACACGGTCTTCCGGGCGCATTTTATCTATCTCGTCTATGCATGCAATCCCCTTATCCGCAAGCACAAGGGCTCCAGCTTCAAGGCTCATCCCACCGCCCTTCTCCCGTATGACTGCCGCCGTCAAGCCAGCCGCAGTTGTTCCCCTACCAGAAGTATAGAGCCCTCTAGGAGCCACCCGCGCCACATACTGCAATAGCTGGGACTTGGCTGTTCCAGGGTCGCCAACCAAAAGAATGTTTAACTCGCCCCTTATCGATATATCTGGAAGCGTTTTGGGAACTCCGCCAAAGAGAAGGTACATTATTGCCTCTTTAACATGCTCGTAACCGTAAATCGAAGGCGCAATAGAGTTTATTATCTTCCTATGTATCCACGGGTCCCTTGCCAGTTCAAGAATCTGCTTCTCCTCTTCCGGCGAAGGAAGCGTCGCCTCTGGCTCCTTTCCTAAGACTTCGATGGAGTTTGTATCCAAATGCAAAACGAAGGTGCGGAATTTTCCAACCTTTGGCATGGTTGGGGCTGCAGCACGAACTATGCCCACAATAGAGACATGGTCGCCTGGTCTTGCCACATCAACAACTTCGCTTCCAACAAGCTTAACATGCAAAGTTCTTGGAAGCTGCCCTGGCGGAAGGTCTTCTGGGCGTTCTTGTATTCGGAGGTCTTGTGAGTCTATAAATGTTGACTCTTCTTGAATGAAGTCGAAGGGTCCCTTCCGCCGACATGAAGGATCAGCACACGCAAAAGGAGCCTTGAGGAATGGGCCAGTTTGGTCAACGTATGTTATGTTTCCGCATCCTCTGCATTTGAAGGCCGCCCGCATCACCATAGGGCGGACTGGTGTTGAGCGCACCACTATGCCTTCAATCATCACAAGTTTTCCAATGTGAGCTGCTCCGAGCTTCCGCAGTGGCGTCGGCTCAAGAAGCCTAACGATTCTAACGGTTATTTTCTGTTTTTCCGCGTATTCCGGGGCTTCTATGGCTAGTTGGCTTTGGGCTGCATTATCAGCATGCTTCAAGTATTCGTCTGGTTTCTCTAAAAGTTTGTCTACAAGCCTATGGTCAAACGTTAATATGTCTTCGAATTCCACCATAAGGGATGTTTTACCCGAAACCGCTAACTGGGAGATTCTCTGGCGGTACTTCTCTGTTTTAAAAAGCTCTTGGAAGCGCTCCTGTGGGTCTACAATTTCAAGTTCTTCGGTCATCTTCCCTCCAAGCCTTCCCCGTTTTCATGCTCAAGAAGTTGAGCTTTCCATTTATTTATAAGCTTGTAAATTTGTTCATAAAGAAGCCTTTCCTCTGCCGTAAGGTTCCTTAGGATATGTTCAGTTTGGGCTGGTGCAGAAGCAAGGGAAACAACCTTCTTTAACCTTAAGTTTAAAATGTCCAGTGCCAACTGTTTCGCCTTTTCATATTCCCGCATCTTCTCCGGATGCTTAGCCCCCTCCTCTCTAAGCCCCTCAAGATATCTGCGAAGCTTGGGATAAAAATCCTTAGGAAGTTCTGAAATTTGTCCAGCTGTTTGAACCCTTTCTTTCCAGTGAATCTTGTAAAGCCTGGCTGAGTCGAGCAGTTCTTCATTTCTAAAGCGGACAACGCCGAACTTTTCAAGCTCCCGAGCCACCCAATATAAAACCTCATACTCGTTTCCTTCCTCAAAAGGGCCGACGGTTAATCCGGCAAGCTTGATTTCCGGGCAGTTGCGGTTAGCTATAACTTTAACCAGGGAGTTTTCAAACATAAAGTCTAAGGCTTTAATTTTTCCCGCAACACCCGTCTGCAACTGCATTCCCCTTCCAACCGATTCCTACTCTCTAAATTGGGATATAAAAAGTGTAGTCTAGAAAATCCGACAAGAGGGTTTAAGATTTTCATAGTTTATATTTGCTTTAGGCGTTTAGAAGTTCATTAAGGCCATAGGCCTAAAGTTTTAATTGCTTCAGCCACCCGTCCAACGCCAAGCATCAGGGCGGCTGTTCGCATAGGCTCCTCCATCTCTTTTGAAGTTTTATATACATCGCTAAATGCTTTCACCATTTTCCTTTCAAGTTTCTGGTTTACTTCTTCTAGGGTCCAGTGTTCCCTTGTTAGGTTTTGAACCCATTCAAAATAGCTTACTGTTACGCCGCCAGAGTTTGCCAGTACATCTGGAATTAGGAATACGCCTTTTTCGTTAAGCACTTTGTCGGCTTCTGGGGTTGTTGGTCCGTTGGCTCCTTCTGCCACTATTTTTGCCTTTATTTTTTCTGCGTTGGCTTTTGTTATTTGGTTTTCGAGGGCTGCCGGCACCAAAACATCACATTCCAATTCTAAAAGCTCCTCGTTGGTGATATTTTTGCAGCCTTCAAAGTTGAGGACGGAACCTGTTTTCACTTTGTATTCATAAACTTTATAAGGGTTTAATCCTTTTGGGCAATATATTCCGCCAGTCGAGTCGCTCACGCCTATTATTCTGCATCCCCAATCATAGGCTATCTTTGCAGCGTTCCATCCCACACTTCCAAATCCTTGAACCACAACCCTTGCATCCTTCATTTTTAAACCGAGAATTTTTGCAGCTTCTCTGGCACAGAACATAACGCCTAAAGAGGTAGCTTCAGCTCTTCCCTCAGAACCGCCAACGCTTAAAGGTTTTCCAGTAACACATTCAGGGACGCTATACCCCTTAAATTGGCTGTAAGTGTCCATTATCCATGCCATGGTCTGCGCGTCTGTGTAAACATCTGGCGCCGGCACATCACGGTAGGGCCCAATCAAGTCCAGTATTAGGCTTGTGTAACGCCTTGTCAACCGTTCAAGCTCGCCTTTTGACATTTCCTTCGGGTTACAGCAAACGCCGCCTTTGGCTCCACCATATGGAATATCAACGACAGCACATTTCCAAGTCATCCACATGGCTAATGCTGTAACCTCATCCAAGGTGACGTTTGGGTGATACCTTATACCGCCTTTGAATGGCCCCCGTGCATCGTTGTGTTGTACACGGCATCCCAAAAATGTCTTTATGGACCCATCGTCCATCTTGATATTTATCGAAACCATAAGCGTTCTTTTAGGATATTTGAGCATTTCATGCAATCCAGGGTCCAACTTGAGTTTCTCCGCAGCTATCCTTAACTGTTCAAGCGCCGTATCTAAAGCAGAGTAGCTCTTCATAACATGAGCCCCAAAACTAATACTTTGAGTTTCTTTAAAAGGTTTGGCTGTTAAACGAGAAAGAAAATGGGGAGAGGGCTAATCCAATATTTTTTCGATGGCGTCTGTTTCTGCTTCGTGAGCCAGCGGTATGCTAGTCACTTTAGCTGCTAGCTCTGAGAGACTCATTAGATCGTTTCTGTTGATTAGGTCTAGCCGCCATTTCCTAGCACCAGCCAGAAGCTGTTTTAGTCCAACGCCTATGCGGTCTGTTAGGTAAGTGTAGAGGGCTATGGCTTCCCATGGAATTTCCTTGAAGCGTTCCCTATATTTCGCTTTAAGCTCTGGAACGGCTATGAAGAACTTTTCTGGGGTTGCGCCGAATTTGTCGGCAAAAGCTTTCGGCAGTTTTCCCTCTTCAGCCAACTGTTTGAAGTAGCTTGCCTTCATCACGGCGGTAAGCGGTGAACGCCCCATCAAAACAGCTTTTACAAATGGTCCATTTCCAAAGTTGCTCATGGCTATTGCCTTGAAAATCTGGGTCTCGTTTATGAAGCCCCCAGCCATAATTATGTCCGGCACATAGCGGCCCTTCTTCTTCAATATTTGGGCACATTTTAGCACTATGGCTTCCAAATAGACTGTTGGAATGCCCATTTCATCCATCATTGGAACAGGGCTCATGCCTGTGCCGCCGCCAGCGCCGTCAAAGTATACAGCATCTATTTTTGCTTCTGAAGCTATTTTAAGCGTGTATGCCACTGCTGAAGGCCTGTATGCGCCTGTCTTGAGGGTTACATGTTTCGCCCCTTGTTTTCTCAGCCACTCTATGTCTTCTATGACATTTTTCTCCTTTGGTATGCCAACCCTGCTGTGCCTTTCAAAGGATTTGAAAACTCCATCTTTGAAGGCTTGTTGCACCGCTGGGTCTTCTGGGTCTGGGATTACTATGTAGCCTCTTTTTTTCAGCATTATAGCCCTATCAAGGTCTCTTACGCGGACTTCGCCTCCTATGGCTTTTGCGCCTTGACCCCATTTTCTTTCAATAACATTCACTTCAAGTTTTGATATGGCGTAGACATCCACGCCTAGTCTTTGGTCTTCAACGTTTGTTTGGACAGCTATTTCCCCGTATTTCCCATCCCAGAATTTCCTGAAAAGGTCGACTCTGCGCTTTAACTCCTTTGAGTAGGTTACTTTGCCATTTGTGAATTTGGCTTCTGGGTCCATACCGCAAACGTTTTCCCCGACAATTATCATGGCGCCTGAAAGAGCTGTGCCTATGGCTAGGCCTTCCCAGTTTAGCCTTGCAACATCGGTGGAGCCGAAGGCGCCGCATAATATGGGAACTTTTAGTGGTATGCCTCCAACCTTTGTTTCTATGTTCACATTTGGGAATAACGCCACGTCTGGGTTTTCCTCTATACCGTGGGCCTCGAAAAGGCTTGCTTGGATATTGAAGTGGGACCAGTCTAATCCGAAGTCTTTTAGGGCTCCGGCTGTGCTGAAGCCAAATTGAACTGGTTCTGGGTAGAGGGCTTCCCTTCCCCTAAATGCTGACAAGCCTATTTCACACAGTATTGGGCAGTCGCGGATGCATATGGGGCACATGCCACTTGTTGGGCTTGTGTCTTTGACCCTTGTTGTTGTTCCGGTTGTTGATTTCCCATTTAGGTAGGAGCTGTTTCTGAAAACGCGTTCTGTCATGCTTCTCACCTTTACGTTTGTAAATGGTGATGATGGTTAAAATTACGTTAACATTTAAAGGTTATCCTAAAAACAACAAAAAATGAACATTCTTGTACATGGAAAGCTTTAGAGAATTTCTATGCTCATCCCGTCGACGGTGTATTCTCGCCGCGTATATGTTTGGGGATTGTATCTACCGCCAGCCTTCTTTATCCATAAAAAGTTCTTGTTTTCTTGCCGAGTGAGGTCTATAACCACTTGTGTCATATGCTCAATTAAGGCGCAGAACTCTTTGGGATGGGCGTTTTTAGCCATAGTCCAGTAGGCAAGGGTTTGATATGCATAAAGCGCTGGGCAAACATGCCCGAAAAAGGCTTTAACGGCATCCCTTCCCCAGTTGTGTTCCATTATTGATAAGCTGTTGAAAACAAGTCTTGTTCCAGGAGTGACAAACTCCCTTTCAATTCTCCCGAAAAAGTGGTGAAAACGGTCTGGGTCTTTGGAACTGGGGACTTTTCTAATCCAGCTTGGAGCTTTATCGTAAAAGTCGTTGAATATTAGCTCACCTTGCCCCGCAGCCTCTGAAAAACAATCTAAAACAAGGAGTTTTTTCTCCCAGCCGCTTGGCAACGTTTTTGTTAGAGGGGCAAGTTGAAGCATAATGGCTTGAGGGGGATAAATAAACTCTAGATATATGACTTGATTTCCCTCCATTATGCCTTGCCTCATGAAAGAGCATAGAAATTCTCTTGCAAAAGTTCCGGATTCAACTTCCCATAACACGTTTTCGCCTAATAATAATCCACCGCCTAAAAGCTTGTCAAGTCCTTTAACCCCAGTTGAGTAGAAAGCAGGCTTTTCATCATTATTTGACAATAGATGCACCGGGTTTAAGGTTTACATGCATCATTAAAAATGTTGCGTCGCTTTTTCGCATATTTCAATGGTGTACACTATTGTACATTATGAACATAATGTTTCTATAGTTGAACATCAGTCATAATAAGGTTCCAGAATAGAAAGAGGTGGAAAATGAAATGTTAAACTCTATGGAGCTTTCCGCTAGAGAACTGGGAATGCTAAAGCTAATGGTGGACTTCTTTGCTGAAAAACCCGAGCTAACAGCAAAAATAGAAAGCTACACAACAGCTCATTACGCCCTTCTAACAACTTATTCGGAAAACTTTGGAATACCAATCGAGGATTCTCTAAAAGTCTTTGAGGAACTCCAAAAGAAAATCATGGAAGCCGAATACGTCCATGTCAAGGCTCCTGAACCCATAAGAAAACTCTTACCATTAACCACTGAAGAGTTAAACATGCTTCGAATCATTGTTGACTATTTTTCCGAAAGCCCAAAAATGGCTTCTGCCGGTTCAATGTTTTCAAGGAAGGAAGACGCTGTAGCTGAAACTTACCTATGGTTTTACGGAAGCAGAGAAGGAAATGGCGAAGTGGCAAGACAAATACTGACGAACCTTGTTGAAAAACTCCAATCAGCAACATTTGTTAAAATAGACACTTTGGCGCCTTTAGCTGTTACGCCAAACCCTTATGAAGCCGCCCTTAAACAGTTGGACATCGCAGCCGAAAAACTGAAACTTGACCCCGGCATTCACGAAATTCTAAAGCGACCCATGCGCACTTTGATAGTCAATATTCCAGTTGTGATGGATGATGGGAGCATACAGGTTTTCACGGGATACCGTGTACAATATAACGACGCGCTAGGTCCAACTAAGGGCGGCATCCGATACCATCCAGAACTAACCCTAGATGAAGTTACAGCTCTGGCAGCATGGATGACGTGGAAAACAGCGGTTGTAGGATTGCCACTGGGAGGAGCCAAAGGTGGAATCAGATGTAACCCGAAGGAAATGTCAAAAGGCGAGCTTGAACGCTTAACAAGGGGATATGTGCGGGCCATTGCTAAATTCATAGGTCCAAATATCGATGTACCAGCCCCGGATGTCTACACAGACGCACAAACAATGGCGTGGATAATGGATGAATACAGCGAAATCGTTGGTTATCCGGCTTTCGGGGTTGTAACGGGCAAACCTGTCAGTGTTGGTGGTTCCCGTGGAAGAAGTGAGGCAACTTCAAGAGGTTTAATGTACACCGTGATGGAGGCTGCCAAATGTTTAGGAATAAACCTTAAGGGTGCAACCGTGGCTGTGCAGGGCTATGGAAATGTCGGATATCACGCGGCACGCTTGCTACATGAAGTTGGCTGCAAAATCATAGCAGTTTCAGATTCAAAAGGAGGAATCTATAACCCCAACGGTTTAGATCCAGAAAAAGTGCTAGAGCATAAAAATAGAACAGGCTCGGTGGTCGATTATCCAGAAAGCACCTTCATAACAAATGAACAGCTTTTAGAATTGGAGTGTGATGTTTTGGTGCCAGCAGCCCTCGAAAACCAAATAACAAAGGCTAACGCAGACAGAATAAAGGCAAAAATAGTGGCAGAAGGAGCCAACGGACCAACAACCCCAGAAGCCGACGAAATCCTCTTCAAGAAGGGAGTGTTTGTAATACCGGACATTCTGGCTAATTCTGGCGGCGTAATTGTCAGCTACTTTGAGCAAGTGCAGAACCAGATGAACTACTATTGGACCGAGGAAGAGGTGCGGAACAAATTGAAGGAAACGATAACTAAAGCTTTCTATGATGTGCTAGAAATTTCAAAGCAGTATAACGCGAACATGCGTGTAGCCGCTTATATGTTGGCTGTTAAAAGGGTCGCCGACGCCCTCATGACGAGAAAGGGAGTCAGACTTACACCTGTAGAGTCTTTGCTGGTGCGTCGATAGCCTCTCCCGTTTTTCTATGTGTTCATATGTACATTTTCTATAAAAATTTGAACATCTTTAAAAGCATCATCTAAAATAGATAAACCCGTGAAGACCATGTCCGTCCACCTTCACACAACAATAACGAGAAAAGCAAACGACATACTTGAAGAACTAGCAAAAACCTATGGCACAAAAAGCCGCGTCCTCGAAAAAGCCCTGGAAACATTACTTAGAGTAGATAAAGTCGGCTCATGCGACGACTGCACCATAAAAGCCAAAGTAAATGAACAAACTAAGCTAAGGGAAGCCCTTGACCTAGCCTCAATTAGCAGAAGAAACCTAGACAGCCTCTTAGAAATAGCCATGGGAAACAAAACAATTGAGGATTTTATTAAGGAGCAAAAGGCGGAGGCAAAAAACACTATAGAAATCCTTAAAAGCTCCATCAGCTGGAAGGCCCCATCAAACTTTAAAGAATTCCTCATAGTCCTAGAAGAAATTAGAAATCTCACAAACATGTATGAAATATCATCATACAGCGAAATCAACAACATAGCAATTTTAAGACCAAAAGTCTTCAAACGTTTGCCAATATTAGTTGCCTTTCAAGTTGCTACAATACTCGAGAGAATAGGCGTCTACTTTGACATACGCGTCATGGGTGAAGACATAGCCGTAAAAATGGTGCGTCCGGAGGTTTATCCCTTAAGAAGAAAAGAGTTTGGAGAATTTCTAGAGCAACAAATTGAAAAGGAGTTGGCGAATGTCACTCCGGGACTGTTTAAAAGCACTTTGACGCTTGTTGGACCAGCCTTCATGAGTTGGGCTGAAAAACATTTGGAAGAACCTATAACAGACTTGGGCAACCTTTTGGAAGATGCCAGAATAGTTTTAGGATTAGAAGAGTTTCCGAAGGAACCAAAAGATTTTGTGAAAGCATTATTATCAGCATTTGTCAAAATGAACTGGTTTAAACAGGCAAAAGTCCTAATAGAGAGGGACGAAAATATCTTGGAGCTTGTTTTCCAAGCGGTGTCAGCACCAATAACACGGATGTCTGTGGCGGCCCTATCGATTATGCTGGCAACTCGCGGATGGAAGACGCTAAACTATTCAACAGAACACACTACAGTTAACATGACAATTCAGTATGTGGGGGCGGAAGACCAAAGCCTTCTCGACCAGTTGGCCGAATTAAGTCTCTTCCAAGTTATAGGCAAACAATTCTTAGATGTTATTCCCGTTCCACGCGACCTATTCAACTCTTTCGCTTCAAAGGTCTATGAAAGTGACAGGCGAAAATTTGAGGAGATATATCGCGCAACTGGAACCCGCATATCCAACGCCATTCGCATGTTAGCAAGAAACGACCCGGAAAAAATTAGGAGACTTGCAAAAAAATTCATTTTAAAAAATATTGATGCGACTCAACCAGACGCTGAGGTTCGCTTCGTAGACGATGAACACTTCACCATAATTTTCAAACGCATAGACCCCCTTGTGATGAACAGTCAAAGAGTCCTAATAGAATCTATGTTCAGAGAACTCGGCTATGAAATAACGACAACAACTTTCCAAAATCTCCTAAGCTTCAAACTAAAACTATTAGAGAAACCCGTCCTTGAGCCATTGCCGCGGAAAAAACTAATGCAAACATTGATTGAGGGCATGTCATGTAATTCTGTGGAGGAGGCTTTCGCCATTGAAAAGGAGCAGCTTGACGAACTATTCCCAGAAGACTATCCGTGGACAATAAGGGAAGTTGGCGAAAGAATAACAGACATGTACAGGGAACTCGGCATAGAGGTTGAAATAGAATATTTTGAGGGAGGTTTCACTCTCAAGTATAAGAGTTGCCCATACTACAAACTTGTAAAGACGGGGCAAAAAACGTGGCTTTGTAGCCTCCGCAAGAAAACAATTGAGTACATAATCTCACGGGTAAGCCATGGGAAAAAGGGAAGAATTAAAATCATAAAGTCCCTGCTACAGAATGAGCATCCATGCGAATATGCAATATTCTTGACAGGATTTCTCGAAAAGGAAGAGAAAGCCGAATCTCAAGAATAGCTTTTAGAAAGTCAAACAAGTATTTATTAACTGTTCCCTTTATTATTGAAAGCAGTAGGAGGCTCTCTAATTGAGTTTTGAGATGTGGGCTGAGAAGTACAGACCGAAAACATTGGATGAGATGGTTGACCAGAAAGAGATAGTGGAACGGCTGAAAAGCTTTGTTAAAGCAAAAAACGTGCCCCACTGTATTTTTGCTGGTCCGCCTGGAACTGGCAAGACCACGGCTGCTCTTTGTTTAGCTAGGGACCTTTATGGCGAATCTTACCGCGAATATATTATGGAGTTGAACGCCAGCGACGAGAGGGGCATAGACGTTGTACGGGAGACTGTTAAAACTTTTGCGAGGGTGCGTTCCATAGGCGAGGTTCCATTCAAAATAATGATTTTGGATGAGGCGGACAACATGACGGCGGACGCCCAGCAAGCCTTGAGGCGGACTATGGAACGCTATACGGAAACATGCCGCTTCATATTGTGCGCCAACTACAGCGGGAAAATAATAGAGCCAATTCAGTCGCGTTGTGCACCCTTCCGCTTCACATACTTGCCGCGGGAAGAGCACGACAAGTACCTGCGGTACATAGCCGAAAACGAGGGCGTAAAACTTCTAGACGATGGCTTAGACGCCATATACGAGGTCTGCGGCGGAGACTTGAGAAGGGCAATAAACACTTTGCAAGCTGCCGCCTCGCTGGGTAAATCAATAGACGCAAAAATTGTTTATTCGATTGCTGGAAGAGCCAACCCCGCAGACGTGCAGAAGATGATTGAGACAGCTATGAAGGGCAACTTCTTAGAAGCAAGAAAACAGCTCCGCGATATGATTCAGAAATACGGTGTGGCGGGAAGCGACATAATCCGCCAAATCCACACCGAAATTTTCAGAGCAGACATCCCAGAACCATGGAAAATAAAGTTGGCAGACATTGTTGGAGAAATAGATTATAGACTTGTTGAAGGCGCAGATGAAGAAGTCCAATTAAGCGCACTACTCGCCAGACTTGTCGAGGCAGCCCACGAAATAAAGGGCTCAAGAAAGGTGTAAAATGTGTATCAGCCTTGGACTGTTAAGTATAAGCCGAAAACCCTGAAAGAGGTTGTTGGAAATAGGGAAGCCATACAAAAGTTTGTTGAATGGGTAAAATCTTGGGATGAGGGAATCCTAAAGAAGAGGGCAGCCTTTCTTTATGGTCCTCCAGGTGTTGGAAAGACTGTTACTGTGGAGGCTTTGGCAAACGACTTTAAGATGGAGTTAGTGGAGAAAAATGCTAGTGACTACAGAACAGAAGAAGCCGTAAAACGTTTTGCTGGACTGGCATCCCAGTACGGCTCACTATTCGGCACTAAAAGGATAATTCTTTTCGACGAGTTGGACGGCTTAACTGGAACGGCGGACAAGGGCGGAGTAAAAGCAATAACAGACATAATTAAAATGGCTCAGTGCCCAATAGTGCTTATAGCCAATAATGCCTTTGACCCAAGGTTCGCGAATCTCCGCAACTACTGCCTCCTAATAGAGTTTAAAAAGCCTCCAACCACCGATGTTCTAAAGCATTTGAAGGCTATATGCCTAAAAGAGGGCATAGACGCTGAGGAAAATGCCCTAAAGTTTATAGCCCAACGCTCAGAAGGCGACATCCGCTCGGCGGTAACAGACCTTCAGGCACTGGCGCAAGGCAAAAAACGCCTAACATACGATGACGTTGCGTGGCTGGGCTTCAGAGACCGCCAAGAGACGATATTCACAGTTTTGCGAATGATTTTGTACGGGAAAACATGCGAAGGAGCAAAACGCGCCGTTAATATGGCGGACGTAGACATCGACATGCTCTTTGAGTGGATATATGAAAACGTTCCAGCCCACCTAACAGACCCCCACGACTTGGCAGCAGCTATGAATGCTCTTTCAATGGCTGACGTTTACCGTGGAAGAATTCGCTCAACCCAAGACTATAGTTTTATACGCTATGTAATTGACTTCATGACGGCTGGGGTAGCCATGGCAAGGGTTAACACAAAAACCACTGGTTGGACGCCCTTCCGCTTTCCAGAGCGGATACAAGCATTATCAAGATCGAAGGAGGAGCGGGCAATGCAGTTGGAGATAGGCCGTAAAATCAAGCGTAGATGCCACATATCCGCCACTAGAGCCTCAAAAGAGGTTCTGCCGTATCTGCGGATAATTTTCAAAAACAATGTGGAGATGGCTGCTGGACTTGCAAAATGGCTTGACCTAAGCAGAGAGATGGTTGATTATTTGGCTGAAAGCAAAGAAAAGGCTGAAGCAATAAACAAGTTGTTAAGCCAGAATCCTTAGTGGATTCTGCTTCCTTCAGCTATGTCCTTCTCTGGTTGCAGTGCAACCACATTGCCTTTATCGTCTTCAGCCGCCAGAATCATGCATTGGGATTCCACGCCCATAAACTTTCTCCGCTGAAGGTTTAGGATGAAAGCGTATTTCTTGCCCACAAGTTCTTCGGGCTTGTACCATTGGAGAAGCCCGGCAACGGCTTGGCGTTTCTCCGTCCCAAAGTCGACAATCATCCTTATGAGGTTTCGTGAGCCAGGAATTTGGTTTGCCTCCAAAACCTTTCCAACACGCATGTCAAGTTTTTGAAACTCTTCAAACGTTATTTCTGTCATAGGCATCACCCCAAATTTCGTTTAAACGCCATTTTAAGTTTGCGTGAAGCCCTTTTCCTCTTTATCTTTTCAACGGTTTTTGTTACGCCTTCCCAGCCTTCGGCAGCCTTCGAGTGGATTATTTCGAAGGCTTCCTTCGAGGTTAAGCCCGGCAACTCTTCACCGACAGCCTTCCTAACCAGAAAAGCGGCAGCATTCAAGACTTCGCCGTTCAGCCGTGAATCCATCAAATCCGCCAAGTGGCAAATCAAAGCCTCAATAGTGTGCGGTCTGATGGGACCATATTCTCCATGGTGGGCGGAAACCACGTGGATAAGCTCCAGCGGGAAGCCCCTTCGAACAAGCTCTGATATGACTATGGATAAGTGGTCCATGTAGTCAGCCAAACCAGTTGTGCCATAACTCCCATTCTCATTCACGGTGTAGGTTAATGGTTTGAAGATATCGTGGAGCAACATGCCAGCAACAACAAGGTCGCGGTTCACCTTCCCATGATAAACCTTCTCCACAGAATTGCACAAAGCCAAAGCCAAATTAGTTGCAGATACAATATGCTCCACATAGCCGCCCGGATAACAGTGATGATGTGACAAACCGGCTGGCGCAACATCTAATGGCAAACCAGAATAAACCTTCCCGTCAACCTCAAAAACTGGATTTTCAAGAAGCTCAACAACCTTTTTGCGGAGCTCCTTGTCGCGAATTTTTTCAGCCAAAGCCATTATTTTTGGATGAAGCAAACTTTCACATCCACTCGGTGGCTAAGCGTCATTCACCTATTTTGCACTTCAGCAATATTACATTTTGGAACCACGATAATGCTTAGAGCAAATTTTGTTCCGTTCCGCACTCGCCATCTCATGTGCAATTCTTAACGGTTCTGGAACACCACCGTGACGCGTGCAGTGCCTAACAATTTTTATGGCTGTTTCAAGAGAAACCATGTGCCCCACGCTGACATAAATAACTTTCCCAGCGGAAGTCTTTAGCGCAGCCCCAACAATCTCGCCTTCATGCCAGAGAAAGGCGAAATCCCTTTCACCAAAAGGTTCAACTTCGCCAATAAGCCTGCTCTTAGCAACACCTATCGTTGGCTTACCCAAAACAACTCCTAAGTGACTTGCGAAACCGCAGCGAAAAGGATGCGCAAAACCTTGCCCATCAACCAGAAAAATGTCTGGCTGGGTTCTCAACTTTTTAATGCATAAAAGTGTTGGCGGCAACTCCCTAAACGAAAGAAGTGTCGGAACATATGGAAAAGTGACTTCGCGCATAGCTATTTGCACCTCAACAAGTTCCAGACTTTTAAAATTTAGAACAGCGACCGCACCCACCGCTAAGTCTCCAGCATAGGCGGCATCAACACCAGCAACATAACGGATTTCCTTTGGCAGTCTATCCTCAAAAATAATGCGCCTCGAAATCTGCAGCTGTGCCTTACGTGCCTTCTCAACTGAAAAGCGGGGCTTTAAATCCGCTAGGCTCATCTATCTTCCTTTTTCAAGAGCCTCAAAATGCCTCTCCAACTTTTCAAAACGCTTCATATACTTTTCAAGGGACTGCCTTCGCACCTCGTGGGTTACGTCACCCCTCGTGGTTTCAATAATCTTTCTTGCCACATCACATTTCCTCCTAAGTCCAGGAACAATCATGTAGGCTTCATCCATAGCCATAAGCTCAGTATAAATCTCATCCATCACTCTTAGGCATTCCTCGCTTTTCCTAGCGTCACCCTCCCGCAGAGCATCCAAAGCCAAACGTCTATACTCACCAATGACATCTGCAAGTCCAAGAACATAATCAATAGAAGGCACATTAATCTCCGTTGGCGTGACAAAGCGTCCCTCCTCAACAAGCGTGAGAAATATGTTCGCCTCAGCAAACTCCTGAAGGGCAACGTCATATAAGCCGCTGTGAATTATGTCCGGATGCTCCCTTGCAACCATATTAAGCCTAGAAATTATTTCCCCAGCCTTCTCAAGAAGCCTACGCGCCTCTTTGAACCTTTTTTGATGGATGAAGAGTATTGCCTGCTTAGAAATGCTTGTTAATTTCCTCATGTCAGCTTGGGCTTTATCACGAATTTTCTCTTTACCCTTAAGCTCCCTTCTAATTTGCTTTAATACAGCTTTCAAAGAGACCATAAGCATTAACACTTCTATTTCGTCGCTCTTATGAATTAGAGGAAAACTGCTATTTTATTGTTGCCAAAAAGTTTGGAAGATGGCGGTGAAACTTTGAGCTTTTTGGACTTTTAGCTGGTTTGCTGCTGTTTTTCTTGCTGTTCTGGCCAACGCTCTATGAGTAGCTTGTCGTCTCCGATTTTGAAGCTTACCTTCACGAATATTGAGTCTGAACCTTTGAATGGGAACATGCTGTCTTCAGCCAAGTCCTTTGGCAAGTAAATTAGGAATTTGCCATCTTTCCTCCTGAATAATCTTCCTTTTCCCTCATTAACCATAGGTTGCACCCTTATGATAGCGATTTGAACACCAATGAATAAAAAGCGAGTTATTTAACCTTTACTCCACCCTCTCAAATATAGAAGCGTTTAACTAAATGAAAATTTTATGGGCTTTTCAAGCCTACTCAGCAACACTACACGGCTATCCTCCGACTCGTCAATAACCTTGTAGCTCGTGACGTTGGCAAGCTGCATCGCAAATTCACGTATTTCCTTGTGGCTTGGCATACTCTCATAACCCAACCGCAGCCTTGAGAAACCAACATGCATGTAAGCTTTAGGCTCAATGTATGTGGGATTAGCCTTCTCTATTAGTTTGGCATACTCCTCAACATTTCCCATATTAAGGCCGCGAACAGCAGTTATGCGAATCACAGTCGGGCAGCTAAAACTTTTTAGAAGCTCCAATGTCTCGTTAAGCCTCTCCCAAGCGTCCGCAGATATGGGGCGGCAAACTTTTCGGTGAACCTCCTTGTTGGGAGCGCAGACAGAAATGTAAAGCTGGGTTGGCTCATGGCTTAGCTTAGCTAACGCGGATGGAACAGTGCCATTGGACACAAGAAAAGTAGTGAAACCCCTCTTGTGAAAGGCGTGTATAAGCTCCCCTATAGGCTCGTAGAGGGTTGGCTCTCCAGTTAGGCTTATCGCCGCATGCCTCGGTCTTAAGGCTTCCTTAAACTTTTGATGATCCGTCTTAGGATTTCCCTTATACCCGCTTAAAATTTCAAGCTGCGCCTTTATGCTTCCCTCCACAATTTCTTCTGGGGAATCCCATTTTGGTAGTTTAGTCTCCTCCCATGTGATTTGGAGGTCTCCGCTCTGGGCTCTCCAGCAGAAGAGACATCTCTGCGTACAATAGAAAAGCGACGGTGTCATCTGAATGCACTGGTGGGACTTTATCCCGTAAAACTTCTGCTTGTAACAAGGCCTGTCGTGAACAAGGCTTTCATAGAGCCACCTACATCTCTTGACGGCGGAATGCCTACCAACAATGTGGTATTTGTGTTTCTTCAACGCTTCGACAAGCGCTTCTGGAACGAGACTCATCGTCAACGCCCATTTGGAAGGCTTTCACTAGTGTTAAAAGTTTAGACAGTTTTATAAAAGGTGCCCTATTCCACCTATTTGAAGCAATATTCAACTTCTTGAAATTCTGAACATAGCTTTGCAACTTCACGCTTAATTGTCTCCGGGTTTTCACCGTCCAAAACTGTCCTCTTAATAAGTTCGGCGATTTTCGCCATCTCCGCCTCTTTCATTCCACGCCTTGTAACCTCGCATGTCCCCAGCCTTACCACGCAGTCGACGATTATGTTTGCACGTTGAAGTTTTTCAGCTATTTCTCTGCCTCGCTCGTAACCTCCAAAATCCAAGATAACCTGATGGGACTGGGTAAAGCCCAAATGTGAACATTTAACCGGAAAGCCGTAACTATGCAGACTTTTGGCTAAAGCCTTCGCGTTGCGGATGACTTGTTCGGCGTATTCTCTGCCAAACTCCTTCATCTCAGCAAGCGCCAGTGTCAGTGCTGCAATTCGGTTCCAGTGGGCGTTATCAACAAATCGAGGATAAATCTTAGCCTTCATCGCTTCGCCATGCTCTTCATCAGCCAGAATTATGCCGCCCTGCGGTCCGAAGAAAGACTTATGCGTAGAGCCAAGCAGTACGTGGGCACCTTCCCTTAGCGGATCTTGAAAATGTTTTCCAGCGATAAGCCCCAAAACATGGGAGCCGTCAAAACCAACACAAGCGCCAACTTCATGTGCAATACTGGCTAACTCCTTAACGGGATGCGGGAATGTTATGAGGCTTACGCCAAAAATTACGAGTTTTGGCTTCACACGCCTAATGATTTCCTCGGCTTTTCCAACATCAATGTTCATGGCTTCCTTCAAAAACGGTAGAGGAACAGCCCTTAAACCAAAAAGTCCGGCCAAACCATCATGCCATAATCCCGGATAGCCACCATCTTCCGGTGAGACGCACATGAGCACGTCGCCAGGCTTAGAAAAGCAAGCTACAAAAATCATGTCGGCAACATGCCCAGAAAGCGGACGCAAATCAGCAGTTTCAGCTCCAAAAACCTCTTTCGCCAGTTCCTCCCCATACCGTTCAACTTCGTCCATAAACCTTGTGCCCATGTAAAAGCGGTCTCTGGCAGTATAGCGGTGAACCAGCTCAGAGCAGAGAAGACCCCGCACAGCAGGGCTCATAACGTTCTCTGATGGAATAAGGTTTAGGCATTCTTTCCCACGCCAATTCTCATGCTTCTCAACCAAAGCTAAAATCTCGCTAATCATAGTGAGACACCGTTAGCCATGGGCATACTTTTGAGCATGACTGTTTAAATGGATTGCCTCAAAAATAGTTTAAAACCAAAGCTTTAGGCTGAAGATGAACTGTTGAAAAGGTAAAGTTTAAAATGTTCTCTTGATAGTAAATGTTTCACATCACAAACAAACTTTGGAGCAATGGAGAGTAGCGGCTTGAAAAAGAAGACTGCCATAATTGTGCTAATAATCCTGATTACTTTAACTATTTTCTCGCAGATAACTACTCCACACGTAAACGCAGTTGACGTGAAAATTACTTCCATTTCACCCGCAACTAAACGCGGAAAAGTCGGAGACACAGTTCGCGTCACCGGAACAATCAACACTACGGGTGGCCGGTACGAAATATGGTTTGAAAAAGATCCATGGCACGTTCGCGTAGCAAATGGAACCGCCTCCGAAAATAATGTGAGCGCTCCTTTTACTATCCCGCCACTCCCCGGTGGAAATTACACGCTGATTTTGAAGGATGTTGATGCAAACATTAATGCAACTTCTTGGTTCATTATTGAAACCGACTACATCTTGAAAATAAGCAAACCAGAACACCCAAAACAACTACAGCAAAGGGCAAGAGTCAACATTTCAATAAGCATAACTGGTGGAAAAACAGAGCCTCCCTATATTGCAAACATAACCGTGAAAACACCCGCAGCTGATGAGGCGTATTCAATATGCGTGTCCCTTACAAACACAACGAACACGGGAATTTGGAACGCGACAATTACATATCCTTTTGCTGATGTTCCAAAAGCCCACACGAATTACACCGGAACGTATACAGTCAGTTTTAATGGAACACTGGCGTCTGACACATTCTTTATTGGATTAACAGACAGCGCAGAATATCATAGACGCCAAACCGTTGATATTAAGGCGGTATATGCACCTTATGAAAACGTTACTTTAACGATAGTGGGTGAGAATGTACACTATTCTAAAAACTTGACAGCAGATTCTGAGGGCATAGTTCATTATAATGAGTGGTCTATTCCGGAAAACGCCACAATCGGCTCATATCGGGTTAGCATAACATCCATATCAAATATAACAAGGAAAACGCCTTCAGATGTACAAAATTTCACAGTTCCAGGCTTTAAAATTGAAATTTGCACACGCAACCTCGCAGGCGAAACTGTTTCAGATGTTACCTTAAAAATTCACGATATATGGGCAAACATAACCTATGGGGATGTTGTAAGCAACAAAACTGGTTTTGTAAGGGTGATGCTGGAAGTGGGCGACCACAATTTTACCGCTTATTATAAAGGAGTAAGGGTTAACCAAACCGCAGTTTACATTGAACATGAAGGAGTAGTTAACATCACATGTCGCCTTACAAACTTAAGAGTAACCATAGTGAGCGCACGAGATAAAGCAGTGACAGTCCCGTTTGTAAACGTGACCATATCCTGCAATTTTACCAGAGATATTGATGGAAAAAATGACCGGTACGTTAATTCTACCTTAACCGACATTAAAGGAACGGCAAAGTTTCATTCGCTTTTGCCAGATGCAAATCATACGATTGTCGCTTTGCGCTATGGGAAAAATTTCAATCAAACGATTTACAGAATGGAGCCACGCGATTGGAATGATATAGACATAACCTGCCCCACATTCCCAATGCACATAAAAGTTCTTGATGGTGAAAGCAACCCTATAAAGGATGCCACTGTTGAAGCGCTTGAATTGGAAGTTGGAGCACATTACAGTAATTACACAGATAGCAATGGAAATGTAACCCTTAACTGTATTTTCGGAAAATACATTGTGAAGATTTACTTTAACAGTATATTATTAAACGAGACGAAGGAACCAATAATATTATTCGGCGAGAACAGCACATCGTTTTATTGTATTCTTTATAACCTGCCGATTTATGTTAAGGTAGTTGATTACTTTGGACAGTCAATTCCAAAGGCAAACGTAACACTGGAAAGAAATGGCGCCAAAATAAACTCGAACCTCACTGGGGCGGACGGTATTGCCCGCTTTAGAGGAATTGGCGGCGCATTGACAATAAAAGTTTATTTGACAAACCCGGAGCTTCCAGAAGCCACCGTCACAACTTATATTGGCGAGAGGAGAGACTATTCAAATCCGATTGTGGTTAAAATAGGGAGATATGTTGTTTTGGCAGGCTTGTTGGTTGACACAGCCAAGTTTGTAATGGTTATTCTAATCCTTGCGACAATAGTGCTGGTTGCAATAATGGAGATTGTTAGGAGGAAACGCGTTAAACCGGGCAAAACTTCGAGTTAGAGTTTGAATATTGAGTTTTATGGGAAAAACTTTATATCAAAAATTGCGGAAGCATATACCAGAAAAACTGTGAAGCAAAGATTTTAGAACAAGTTGGAAAAGGTTGTATCCACATTGGCGCAGGTAAAGATGTGTTCTCCCACATGTGAACTCTTCAAGTGTGGCAAAAACGCTGCGGTTTACCGACGAAACGGGGTTTGGTGCCGCTGGACTGAGGACGTTTGCAACGTTGCAAATTGCTCATACGCCCTCTGCACAAAGAGAAGACTCCTCCCACGAGGAATCTGTGGAGAAACTGTTAAGAGAAAAACAACTGAAAAACAGCCTGAAGAGGTTGTTGGACCAGCAATAAAGCTTCGGGGAAGAGCCTTACGCAAGATAGGTGAAAGGGAACTATTCTAACTATATAAGGGAGCTCAAACTTTCAAACAGCCGTTCTTCACAAAATAAGCCTACTTGACTCTATTTTGCTTGGACCCGCTTAACAACAGGCGGCCTTATCTTTTTCAAGACTCTGTAGCCGCATACGGTGCATTTTATTTCTCCGCCGCGAAGCTCCAGCTCTTCTGTAGAAACTTTTGCTCCGCAACGCAAACACTCGTAAACGATTCCCGTTGTTATTTTCTCCATGTGTGCTATCCTCCTCCATTACAGAGGGGTTTTTGCTTTTAAGCATTTCCAATATTACTAATCATTTTGAGGACTTACAGTGAAAAAGCGCTTGAAAACGCTCCTATCGGAGGTTCTTCCGCCGGAGGAGATATCCCACATTTACAACTCCTACGATATTGTTGGAGATATAGCCATAATACGCTTAACCGAAGAATCCAGAAAGTACAGTCAAATAATCGCTGACACCATTATGAAGGTTCATAAGAATGTTAGGACTGTTTTGGCGCAGACAAGCCCGGTTCATGGAGATTATAGGCTTCGGAAACTGGAGCACATAGCCGGGGAAAAAAGGACGACAACTGTTCATAGAGAGTCTGGATGCCTCTTTTCAGTGGACGTGGATAAGTGCTATTTTTCTCCAAGACTTTTCTATGAAAGGATGCGGATTGCCAAACTTGTTAGGGATGGAGAAACCCTCGTGAACATGTTTGCTGGGGTGGGGTGCTTCTCGCTGGTGATTGCCAAACACTCAAATGCCGCTAAAATTTACTCGATAGACATTAACCCAATAGCTGTTCAGTATATGAGGGAGAATGTTAAGCTTAACAGAGTCTTTGGAAGAGTTATCCCAATAGAGGGAGATGCAAAAGAAATAATCCTAAAAATGCTACATGGCGTGGCTGACAGAGTGCTAATGCCACTGCCAGAAAAAGCTTTGGAGTATCTGCCTTACGCCCTCCTAGCCCTAAAAGAGGGTGGCGGTTGGATACACTATTACGATTTTGAACATGCTGGTAAAGGGGAAAACGCTGTTGAAAAAGTCAAATTTAAAGTTGCACAAAGACTTGAAAGCCTTGGAGTGAAGTTTGAAATTCCCTTCGGCAAAATTGTCCGTATAACCGGTCCAAACTGGTACCAAATTGTTTTGGATATTAAGGCGTCTTCCGTGCTGCCATGTGTGGTCTAGCAACACTTTAGGGGATTAAATGTTTTATACTTGACAGTAAAATGTTGGTTTAAAGGAGGAATGCAAAATCAAAAGGAAATTGATGGAAATACTTGCATGCCCCATCGATAAGCACCATCCGCTTGAGCTTTATGTTTTTGAGGAAAAAGACGAAATTGTCGAAGGATTAATTGTTTGTCCAAAATGTCTCAGATGGTACCCGATTCGCGATGAAATTCCAGAAATGCTTCCTGACGAACTGCGCAAAGAAAATGAAGACGTGCCATTCCTTAAAAAATGGAAAGAGAAGATTCCCGAGAAAATTCTTCTAGAAGGAAAACCATTCAACCTAAAAAGGAAGGGGCTCACTTAAGCTTAACAAGTCTACCAGTTTTTGAGGATTTAAGCGCAGCTTCAGCGATTTTCAAAGCCTTCAAGCCATCCAACCCCGTTATAAACGGCTTTTCTTTCCCCAAGACGCACCTTGCAAAGTGCTGAAGCTCAAGTTTTAGAGGCTCCTGCCATGGGATTCTCGGCTGAACGGTTTTCTCCGCCGTTTCTATCGTCAATTCCTGCGTGATGTAGTCAAGTTTTGCTATGGCTCTGCTCCCAGTTACCACAAGAAACCTCGTCTTATAAGGGGTCAGCCAGTTCGCTTCGATAAAGGCATTTTTCCCATGCTCAAAGGTTAGCATTATGTGGGCATAGTCCTCGAACTTTCTATGCCTCATGCTGCCAGTTTTCGCATAAACCGCCACAGGGTCGCTGCCAAATAAATAGCGCATTACGTCTATGTCGTGAATCGCCAAGTCTTTTACCACTCCAACGTCCCCTATCCTTTCAGGCCATTCTGAAACCCTCTTGGCTGTGGCGCAAACAATTTCGCCTATTTCTTGACTTTCAACAGCTTTTCTGATGTGCTGTAGTCCGGGAATAAAACGCATTAGAAAGCCTACGGAAAGGTGTAGTCCCTCACTTTCCGCAGTTTTTATTAGAGTTTCAGCTTGTTTCGAGTTTGCAGCCATAGGCTTCTCAACTAAGACATGCTTTCCAGCTTTTAATGCCTTTAAGGCTTCTTTTGCAAGGCTTGTTGACCAAGTGCAGACGCTGACGGCATCTAAGTCCTTCATCTTCAGCATTTTCGCTGTGCTAGTATAGGCTTTAACACCAAATTGTTTAGCAACAGCCTCCGCCCTTTCAGCATCAATATCACAAACAGCCAGAAGCTCTGTTTCCTCCAATTCGGTGAAAACCCTTGCGTGGTTCCTTCCCCAGAACCCTGCTCCGATAACAGCAACTCCGAGTTTTTTCATTTCTTTTAAACTCCCCTTCCAAAACCACGATATATAAAACCTTCAGCCTCAACTTTCACGGGATCTAAGACACTTTCAAAGTCAACAATTGCCGCCGGCATTTTTGCCAAAAGCTTAAGCCTCCTCAAATTTAGCCGTTTAAGCTGATCGTGCCCTGTAAGTATTACTATGCAGTCTGCGCCTTCCACCGCCTCTACTAAACTTTTCATTACGGATATGTGCTCGAAGTCTGTTAGAGCTTTCCCGGACCAGTACGGGTCATAAAGCGTCAATTTTGCCCCTTTATTCTCAAGTAGGCTGATGATTCTCTTTACAGAATCTTTGGGGACATCCGCGGTGTTTGGTGTTTGGGAAATCCCAAGCAGTGCAATTTTTGACCTTCTCAATGGTTTTCCACAGTTTTTAAGCGCATCCCGAATGAGCTCAACTCCATGTTTTAAAAATTCCTCGCCTAACTCCATTGCGGTTTCTGTGATGCAAAGTTTAACGTCAAGGTTTTCAGCCTCTTCCAGCAATATTCTGAACTCCTCGCTTGTTGGCGTTAGTTGCACAGGCATGTTCATACCAGAACTTAAAAGGTTTCGAACTGCTGAGTAATCTATGCCAAACCTCTCGCAAAATAAGGCAAACTCGTTATTTAATGCGGAATTAACATTTCGGAAAATAGCCTCAAAAAGCACAGCTGCTTCAGCTGCCTTCAAATTCATTGTTTTAACAACCTCAGCATTTGTTACCGCTTTTATGACATTTGATGCAGCCTCTAAACTAGCCTCATCCGATGCCGCAACCATCCGCCTATGGCTTGTTAGGCTCTTGAGTGTCTGTCTCTCCGGAAATAATATTGGGCTATAAGCCAAATAGAAGCTTGAACCAGCCTTTAATCCAGAGGAGCTTTCGAGAATTTCTTTGATAAGCCCGTCCATCATGCCTATTCCAACAACGCTTGCGATGATGACCAATGTTTCTTTGCGGAGGCTTGAGCCTATCAATTTTAGAACCTTTTCCAGAGGGGAGTAATCCACTCCACCCTTATCGTTCACGATGATGGGGGTGGTAACCACTATAACGTTGCCTTGGGATATTGCAGCTTTTAAATCGCTGGTAACTTTTAGCCTTCCGCTTGTCAAGTTTTTCCGAAGAATTGGTTCTATTTCATACTTCAGAAATTGAACTTTGCCTTTAAGTACACGCTCTACAGCGGCTTGGTCGCTGTCGGCGCATACAACCCTAAAACCAGCCTCAGCAAAGAGGCAAGCATGAAGGATGCCTACGCGTCCACAACCAACTATGCCGACTACTAATTTTTCACGCTGTTCCAAAGTTTCTGTTTCCACAGACTTTATCGATAACATTGGGGTTTCTCCGGGTTGCAGAAACACCTTACATGGTTTAGCCTTTTAAGCTGTCGATTATCCTTTTAAGTTTTAAACTGTAATCTTGAATAAGCCTTAGGGCTTTATCCCTCGTTTTTGCTTCCGCGTAAAGTCTGTAAAGGGGCTCCGTTCCACTTGGTCTAACGAGAATGGAGCTTTTATCCTCAAACCAAATTTTGACCCCGTCGATGGTGCTTGTGTTCAGTCCCTTCGTCTGTTCGATGAGTTTTTCTAAAACTTTTTCTTTAAGCTGTTCTGGGCACTCAACCTTGCCTTTCTCGATAAAATATTTGGGCAGTTCATCAAGGAGGCTTGAGAGTTTCTTGTTCGTTTCAGCCATTATGCCTAAGATTAGGGCTGTTGCCATTGCGCCATCTCTTACTGGTTGATGTGGTCCGTAAAAGATTCCGCCGTTTTCTTCCCCGCCCAGTTTTGCACCAGTTTTCTTCATTGTGTGGGAGACTGTGACGCTTCCAACTTTTGTCCAAACTATTTCTCCGCCATAAGCGTCTGCAATATCCTTTACTAGGGTTGAAGAGCTTATGGGTGAAACAATTTTTTCGCCAGGGTTCCGCAGCAGAAAGTGTTTTTCTACGAGGGCGAAGGTTTTGTCGCCCCAGTGGATTTCTCCCTTTTCGTCAACGAATATGGATCGGTCGGCGTCTCCGTCAAAGGCTACTCCCAAATCTGCATCCACAGCCTTAACGGTTGAGGCTAAGTCTCCAAGGTTTTCTGGTCGCGGTTCAGGTGGTCTGGATGGGAATGTTCCATCAATGTTCGCGTTTATGGTTGTGACGCGGCAGCCAAGCTCTCTGAGAAGTTTTGGAACTGCAAGTGCAGCGACACTGTTGGCGGCGTCAACCACAACATGGTAATGCTTGCTTGATATTTTGGCTGTGTCAACATGCCTTTTTATAGCTTCCACGTATTCCTCAATAATTCCCGTAAGTTTTTGCACGTCTCCTATCTTGTCCCATTCCGCAAAGCGAATCTTGTTTTCAAAGAATATGTTCTCAATTTCTATTTCTTGTTCTCGCGCAATTTCTATTCCATCACTCCAGACAACCTTTATCCCGTTATATTCTGGCGGGTTATGAGAAGCGGTTATAACGACTCCGCCGTCAAGCTTGTGGTTTTTCACCGCATACTGCAGTGCTGGTGTGGGCGCCATTCCCGCAAAAAGCACATTGCAGCCAGCGGCGTTTAATCCGGCTATTACGGCTTTTGCAAGCATGGGACTGCTTGTTCTGGCGTCATGTCCAACAAGCAAATCCCCGCCACTAAAGTATGTGCCTATGGCGCTTCCAATGGTGATCGCAAGCTCTGGAGTTAACTCCTTATTAACTAGCCCACGAATCCCGTTGGTTCCAAACAGTCTCCTTTGGCTTAACATACGTCTACCTCATTTAAATAATACATTTTGCTTCTAGCACGTCGTAGAAAACCTCTTTAGCTGGGCAGATTGAAACTCCTTCAGCTAATGAAACATTGTCTCCTATAACCGCGCAATCACCTATAACACAGTTCCCGCCAATTTTAACCCTTCTACCAACGACAACATTCTCGCCAATTATAGCCCCCGTTATCAATGAACCATCGAAAACCGAGACGCCCGGAAAGACTATGGAGTTTTTTATTTGAACGTTCCTTCCTATGCTGACGTTTCTTCCAAGAACCACGTATGGTCCAATAGTTGATCCCTCCCCGATTGTAACGCTTTCATCAAAAAATACTGGCTCGTTTATCTTCCCATAACCCGTTATCAAGTTTTCCCGTTTTCCACGAAGGTTGTCCAACAGAATTTTGTTTATCTCTAGATAGTCTTCGGCCTTACCGATGTCCGTCCATAAGCCGTCAAACACGTAGCCAAAAAGCTTGCCTTCCTCAGCGAGCTTTGGGAAAACTTCACGTTCAAGAGAAATTTTTCTCCCTTTTTGAATGTATCTAAAAATCTCATGGTTTAGAACGTATATCCCAGCGTTTATGAGGTTTGAAGGAGACATTCCCGAAGGAGGTTTCTCAATAAACCTTCTTATTCTGCCGCCATTTTCAAGCTCTGCAACTCCATATCGGCTTGGGTCTTTAACAGTGCATAGAGCAATCGTAGCAACAGCATCTTTTTCCTCTTCATGCTTCTCAATTATCTCAGCGTAGTTTATGCTGGTGAAGATGTCGCCGTTCACCACCAGAAAATTGTCGTCTTCTAGGAGATCTTCAGCGTGCTTTATGGCGCCGCCAGTTCCAAGGGGTTTCTTAGGTGGGTCGTATGAGTAGGCGATTTTCATTTTGCCCTTTGAAAACTTGGAATTTTTTATGTGGAAGGCTGTTTGATGATTAACAGCCAATATCGCCTCTTTTATCCCGCTCTTTGAGAGGCTTTCGAGGGTCCATTCTAAAAGTGGCTTGTTAAGCACGGGGAATAGAATTTTTGGTCTAGTGCAGCTTAGGGGTCTAAGCCGTGTTGCGAATCCTCCAGCCAGAATCAGTGCTTTCAAAGAGGTTTCACCGGTTTATGCGCAAGCTTATATTCAAATTTCTTCGAAATAAAACAGTTTCGTGGAATGGAGGATAAGCCCATGAAAGTCCTACTTCACGAGATGAGCTGGGTGGAGGCAAAGGAATATTTCAGTAAAAATGATGTAGCCATCGTTCCAGTAGGCTCAAACGAACAGCATGGTCCACAGAACCCTCTTGGAACAGACCATTTTATAGCTAAGGCAATAGCTGAAGAAGCCGCAAAACGTGCCGGGATTCTTTGTTTGCAAGTTATCCCCTTCGGCGTGAGCCACCATCACAGACAGTTTTGGGGAACCATCCACGTTTCGCCTAAAACCCTAAAAGCCTATGTGAAGGATGTTT
>Ga0080004_1112849_pt1 | contig 70283 bp, 54 predicted proteins | sample WasSprMetagenome_FD_69207 | JGI IMG/M metagenome (GOLD analysis project Ga0080004, IMG submission 69207) | Sulfidic aquatic microbial communities from Washburn Spring, Yellowstone National Park, USA - WS (SPADES assembly) (version 2) | ecosystem: Environmental > Aquatic > Thermal springs > Hot...
TTGACAACGCTTACAACACATGCTTTTCTTTCCCTCCTCGTTCGCGCCTTTTGCGCCCCATTACAGCCACTCGTTGGCTCTGCCCTTCTTGGCATCGTTAGCGGTTTAATGTTCTTGAGCAAGGCATCAACTCTTTCCCTCATACCACTGATACCGATTGGTGCTTTCGCCTACGGGCGCAACGCCAAAACAGGACTGGCTCGCATCATTAGTTTCCTTCTCCCTCTCTTCCTCCCAGCCGTCATTTCAGGGTGGTGGTATTTGCGTTTCTATGTGCTCTACGGTAGGTTGATGCCAATAGTCAAGTGGACATATGAGCCATACATGCTCTTGAACTCGCCACTTGACTTCTTAACCGATGCTCGTTCTTGGGCATTGCTTTGGAGGTTCATCAAAGGCGCTCACAGAAGCATTTGGGCACAGGTTGATTGGTTCATCTTCAAACAGGAACATGGCATGCGTTGGAGCCAATTCTACGGCTCAATAAACAGCGCCTTCTATCCGTATTCAGAGGCTGTTTACTTGCTCCTCGTCCTGCTCACCATCGCCGTGCTCTTCGGCTTGCTCGTCAGGTTTGCGCAGTGGGTTAGAAACATTGATTGGTCTGAGGCTTATAGCGCAAGGCTGATTTTGTCAACGGCGTTTTTGTTATTCTACCTTGCGTTGATGCACTACACGCTCTTCACACACCCAGGTGGCTACGAAGGCGGAAGGTATCTCCTTCCGACGATTTATCCGTTCAGTGTCATTTGGTGGAGTGGCATTTGCGGGTTGGTCGGGAAAAAGCATCTTTCGGCTTTAGCGGTATGCTTCATTGCGCTCTTGCTCCTTCTCAACTTGCTTTGCATTGGCAACCTTGTTTACTTCCTCAACCCGCTTTATGCGCCATCGTTTTGAATTGGGTATGGCACGGTGTCGCAGAGGTGATATCTCTACATGCGCATCCATACGCTTTACACGATTGACCAAAAGCTGTTTGGGTTGCTCGTGCGTTTCATCCCGATCAAGAAGCGCAAGAGCAGTCCTGCACCAAGCGAATGGAGAAGGGTTGCCATATCAAAGTATGTTGGCATGGGAAGCATAGTCCTCACGACACCTTTAGCGAGCACGATACGAAGGGGTTGCGATGGCGTTGAAGTTTCGCTTGTCACATTGAAACAGCATTGCGAACTCGCGCTCATGCTCGGTTATGATAAATGCTTCAAGCTTGATGCCTCAAGTGTTGGGAGGGCGTTGGCATCGTTCCCGAAGTTGCTGAAGGGACTGCGCAGTTGGTCTCCGGATGCTTTCTTTGAGCTTGAGTTTTTCTCAAACGCAGGTGCTCTTATCGCTTTCCTTTCTGGAGCGCCTGTGCGAGTTGGCTTCCATCACGCCCAATCGCCACGAGCCCGCTTGCTGACGCATTTCGTTCCAATAACACCGAGGCACACAAGCGAGCTTTTTCTTGCCCAAGCGTGGTCGGTTGGTATTGAGGTGCCAAGTGCGTGGCATCTTGAGCGCCCATCTTATGATTTGAAGAAAGTGCGAGAGCATGTTCTTCATCTGCCGCGCCCGTTCATCGTGGTCAACCCAAATGCTGGTGAACTCTCGCTCCAGCGTCGCTGGCATGGCGAGCGATTCTTGGAACTCATCATGCGTTTGCTTAACGCCTACAAGCAGATCCACATTTGCACAATCGGCTCGAAGGAAGAGGTGGCATATGTGAGGAGCATTCTCGGTCACCTTGAAGGACATGAAAGGGTGCACAACCTTGCTGGGAAACTTAACCTGCACGAGCTTTGCATGCTCATTGATGAGGCGTTACTTCTCCTAACGAACGACAGTGGACCGATGCATCTTGCTGCAGCTTTGGGCACTCCATGCGTTGCGATATTCGGTCCAGAGTCACCGACACATTATGCACCTCTGGGCAACTACCACCGCATCATTTACAAGGCTTTGCCATGCTCACCTTGCTTAAACCCTTACGATGGGAAGATGTTTCAGTGCCCGTTTGGGAAGAAGTGCATGGAGCTTATAAGCGTTGACGAAGTTTTTGAAGAGGTTGCTTCCCTCATCGAAGATCGGCTCAAATGTGCGGTAGGGTGAGAGAGCGAGGCTTTTGTTCTTGAGGTGATAAAATCGTGTTTGTGATTGTGCCCGTCGGGACAAGCGCAAAGCTCGTCAGGAAACCGACGGTGACTTTACTGCTCATAGGCTTGAACACCATCGTTTACTTTCTCGAGCTTGTGGTCTTCTTCAGCGGTGGTAGCAAAGCCTTGCAGAGGTTGTTTGAAGAGCTCGGATTCATTCCGATCTCGCCAAAGGTTTATACGCTCTTCACATCGATGTTCGTGCACGATGCCCCTTTCCCTTTTCATCTTGCTGGCAATATGCTTTACCTTTGGATCTTCGGCAGATACATCGAGGATGTGTTGGGAAGCATCATTTACGCCGTCTTTTACATGACGAGCCAGCTTGGCGCTATAGCGATGCAAACGGTGGCGCTCAAGTTCTTCAATGTGAGTTTGCTCTCAGTCCCTCAAGTGGGTGCTTCAGGTGCTATAGCTGCACTGCTTGGGCTTTTCGTCGTCCGCTTCTACCACGAGCGAGTTAAGCTGTTTTATGCCTACCAGATTTGGTTTCGGTATTATGACTACGGCACGATATACCTTCCTTCAACTCTTGTGCTTGGTGGCTGGTTCGTTTTGGAGATAGTGAACGGCGTTATCTCGTTGGCTTCACATAATGCATCAGTGGGGCACTGGGCACATGTTGGGGGCTTCCTTGTCGGTGTATTAGCTGCGCTCTTGTTCGGGTCGCTTAAAGAGGCGCAAGTTGAATCGCTGATCTCGTGTGCGAGGCAATCTATCGGATGTAGCATGTGGAGACATGCCGAGAGGCATTTGAGGAGAGCTATCAAAGCCAACCAGAGGCATGTGGTTGCAAGGTTGCTTCTTTCGCTGGTGCTCGCGCATTCAAGGCGCACTGATGAGGCAAGAAAGCATTTGCAAGTCGCCTTGAAGGAGAGCGCACAACTGAATCCAGATGAGGAGATGGCTCTCTCCGAATGCTTCTTGGAGTTGGGTGAGAAGTTGTTAATGACGCTCCTTGAGTTGAGCACGCCGGAGATGAAGTTCGATATAGCGCTCTTGCTTGAGCGCATCGGGAACCACGAGTTGGCTATAAGGGCGTTCAACAGCGTGGCTTCTGAAGAAACTGCCGATGAGGAGACGAAGGCTCTCGCTATGTTGCGCTGTGCTGAAATACTTCTTAGAGACTTCAACGACAAGGAGAGCGCCCTGCGAGTTCTCAACGAACTTTGCGAGCGTTTCCCTTCGTCGCAATGGGTGACGCTCGCAAGGCACATCATACAAAAAGTGGCACACGGGTGAGGGGATGAGCACGATACATTTAAGGTGCTGAAAACACGCTTAGAGGTGAGCAGGCGATGGGGGTAAGCATTGTCGTTGTAGGGAGTGCAAATGTTGACATGGTTGCAAAGACACCGAGGCTACCGATGCCGGGGGAGACTGTCATCGGGACGCATTTTACGATAGCGTGTGGTGGCAAAGGCGCAAATCAAGCGGTTGCTGCTGCAAGGCTTGGAGCGAAAGTTTGGTTTGTGGGGCGTGTCGGCGATGACATGTTCGGCGAGATGCTCGAAAGAAGTCTGAACGAAGCTGGTGTGGATACGACATTTCTAAAGAGGGATCCAGAAGCCCACACTGGTGTCGCTCAAATCTATGTAGCTCAAGGTGGTGAAAACTGCATAGTTGTTGTTCTTGGCGCTAACGGGCGCGTGTGTGCTCAAGATATTGAGTCCGCTGAGAAGAAAATCAAGGCTTCGGATTGTCTCGTCTTGCAACTTGAGTTGCCAGACGAAGCAGTTGAAACAGCGTTTGAGCTGGCTAAGAGACATGGTGTGCGCATCGTCTTCAACCCAGCACCCGCACGCCAGTTCAATTTGGAACTGCTGAAGCTTTGTGATGTCGTCACGCCCAACGAGAAGGAGGCGGAACGAATTACGGGCATCGCTATCTCCAACTTGGAAGAAGCGATGAGGGTAGCATCAGCGTTCCTTGAGCTCGGCTCAAAAGCTGTTGTTTTAACCCTCGGTGAGCAAGGTGCTGTTTTGGCAACTCATGATGGTGTTGAGCATGTCCCAGCATTCAAAGTCGAAGCCATTGACGCGACTGCAGCAGGTGATGCTTTTACAGCAGCGCTCGCCGTAAGATTGTGCGAAGGGGCTCAACTGAAAGATGCTGTTATTTTCGCGAACGCAGCTGGGGCGCTTGCTACAACAAAGCTTGGCGCACAGCCATCTTTACCCTTCAGGGAAGAGGTTGACAGGTTGATTTCGGAAGCTTTGGGAAGGTGAGCTGTCATGGGTATGAGTAAGAAGGATTTCTACGGCACGACTATAATCGCTGTTAGGAAGAATGGGGAAGTTGCAATGGCTGGTGATGGTCAAGTGACGATGGGCAACATCGCTATAAAACACACAGCACGCAAAATACGCAAGCTTTACAACGGGAGTGTGCTCGCTGGCTTTGCGGGCGCTGTGGCTGATGCTTTAACGCTTTTCCAGAGGTTCGAGGAAAGGTTAACGGAGTATCATGGAAACCTTAGGAGGGCAGCTTTTGAGCTGGCGAGAGATTGGCGCACTGATAGGGTTCTTAGGCGCCTTGAGGCAATACTTGTAGTGGCTGATTTGAATGACATGCTCTTGATAGCTGGCTCTGGCGAGATAATTGAGCCCGATGACGATGTTGTAGGCATAGGCACAGGCGGAGGTTATGCCGAAGCTGCAGCGAGGGCTTTGCTCAAGTTCACAGACCTCGATGCCGAGACGATAGCAAAGGAAGCGCTTTCAATCGCATCGCGCCTCTGCATTTACACGAACGACAATATCGTAGTTGAGAAGTTACCATGAGCAGGCAAGAGCATAAGCTCACAGTCGGGCGCGCCTTGAAGGAAGCCACGCAAAGGTTTCGCAATGCGGGTATACCGACACCTGAAGTTGATGCCAGATGGCTTATGGCTCACTTGCTTGCGTGTTCTGTGACGGAAGTTTTCTTTCATCAGCGTGAGCCTCTAACAGCGGAGATGCTGAAAGCATGGGAGGAGATGGTTAAACAGCGTTGCCTTCGTCGCCCTTTGGCATACATCATCGGTTCGTGGGATTTCATGGGATTGAAGATAAAAGTGGATGAGCGAGTTATGATACCTCGCCAAGAGACCGAGGAACTCGTTGAGCACTTCATAACAAAATTGCGTTCAAGGCGCTCTGAGCAACTCACCATTGCGGATGTGGGGACAGGAAGTGGGGCAATCGCGATAGCGTTGGCAGTCCATTTTGCAAACGCTCACATCTTTGCGATTGATATCTCCGATGAGGCGCTACAGCTTGCTGAGGAGAACGCCAAAGCTCATGGAGTTGATGAACGCATCACTTTTGTTTGTGGGTCACTCCTTGAAGCACTCAAAGGGATCGTGGAGCATGGCAGTTTGAGCGCCGTCATAGCAAACTTACCTTATGTTGCAGAACATGAGGTTGCGATGCTACCGCCCGAGGTTCTTAAATACGAACCGAAAAGCAGTTGGTATGGTGGCTTTGATGGCTTATGCTACATACGAGAGCTTTTGAACCAAGCACACGATTGGCTTTGCGTTGGTGGGTTGCTCGCGCTTGAGGTCGGACACAATCATGCTGATTGTGTCCTCAACTTGCTTGAGGCGTCGGGCAAGTATGAGCAAATCGAAGTGCTCAAGGATAGCGCGGGTGTAAGGAGATTCGTTTTCGCCAAGCGCAGGTGAGGTTGCGGTATGACGAAAGTTATTAGCGTTGATCCAGAAACGCCATTTGAAAAATTGCGTGACGAACTCAAGCCCGTTGCGCAAGCCATACTTGAGGGAGCGTTGGTCGCATTCCCAACGGAGACGGTTTACGGTCTCGGTTGCAACCCGTTTGACAAGGGAGCGGTTGAGCGGTTGTATGAAATAAAGGGCAGACCGAAGGGCAGACCACTCCCTTTGCTCGTCAGCTCGCAAAGGCAAGTTGAAGTGTTAGCAGTTGAGATAAGTGATCCAGCAAAAGCTTTGATGGAACGCTTTTTCCCAGGACCACTTACGCTCATATTGAAGCGCTCAAAGGTTGTCCCTGATGAAGTTTGTGCTTACACTGAAAAGGTTGGTGTCCGTTGCCCAAAACACAACATCCCGCTTGCCTTAATAGATGCTTGTGGGGTTCCTTTGGCTACCCCTTCTGCCAACCTCTCTGGGCATATCTCCCCGACAGATGCTGGTGAAGTCTTGAGACAGCTTGGCGGACGGATTGACTTCGTCATTGATGGTGGGAGGACAAGCATCGGCATCGAATCAACCGTCATAGACATGACTGTTGAGCCACCGAAGATAATCCGCCTCGGCTCAATCACGCCCGAAGAAATTGAGGCTGTTATCGGTAAAGCAGTTGAAGTCGACGAAGGGGCGATGGGAGCACGATACCGTCCGTTACATGCCCGCATGGTTCTCGTCGATATTGAGGAAGAGGAAGGGCGCATAAGAGCGTTGATTGAAAGCGCAAAGAAGCATTTGAGCGAAGGCGCTCGTGTGTGTCTCCTCGCAACTGATGAAACGGTAGCATTGCTCAGGCGTGTCGGTGTGCCCTCGGGTGTAGCGTTGATCAGCATTGGTAGCAGGCATGACTTAGATGAAGTTGCCCTTCACATCTACGAACGCATCAGCGCTTCAGACAGGGAAGGGTTCGATACTTTGATCGTTGAAGGGCTTCCGAGAGAAAGGATTGGTCTTGCTATCATGCAACGCTTATCTTCAGCTGCTCACGAGATAATCAGGTGAGCGGTCCCTTAGGTTTTTCTCCTCACTTACCTTGTGAGGCTTCTTGTTTTGGGTTGACTTTGTAATTCGGCGTGCGCACACCGGTTGGCACATAACCCCTATCGGTTGTGAGATAAATCTGGTCAATCTTTATGCCCGGTTCCGTCCCTATGAGGTGGAATGTGTGTTCACCGGGCGAGAGCTTCACTTGGACCGTTGAGCGTGGCCAGTGCCATCGGTTGTAAGTGTTGTCCGTTATGACCATTGGGCGTCCATCGTCAACTGCTACCGCTACAGAGTTACCGCAACCGTGAATCCAATAGGCTCGCACCCAAACATAGTAAACTCCACCCTCTGATATGTTGAGCTTGTAAGTGGCTTTGCCGAGGGGTTGATCCTTCTCCTTCTTGAACCAGGGTATTTCAACGAACGCGTTGCCTGAGACTTTCTCCGTCTCCCCTTTCTCAACCTTCGCTATCCGCATTGGTTGTTCAATCGTTGTCACATCCTCAGCCTCAAAGCAAATGTAAGTGGAGTTGTTGGGCTTGCCTAACTTCACCATCAGCGCCAGAAGAAACGAAGCGGTGATCCCACTTATCAACCTATGCCACTTCATGGCTCTTACCCCCGAAAGCGTTGTTTTGGTGTTCACTCACATTAGATTAAGGCAACCGCATTTGAGTTGCGCAGAAGCTTAGGAGTGCTTTAGCGGAGCTCAATCGAGATCAACGGAAGCCATTTCCTTTTGTGGCTCGCTCACTTTCGATTTGCTCTTTGAGCTCTCAGAGGACTTTGGACCAGTTGGACCATAATCGGTGACATGCCATCCAGAGCCCTTGAATATGATAGGCACTGGCTTGAATACCTTCCTTGCTGGCGAACCGCAGACAGGGCATTTGATTTGAGGGCGCTCTTCAGCGCTATGCTCAACATCAAAGTGTTGCTTGCATGCATCACACGCATACTCGTAAACGGGCATTCCTCATCACCTCCATTCCCATCTGCCTGTCTGCGCATCGCCCAAATTATTTATGATGCCGACATTCGCTCAGCTGTATCTCGTCACTTTCAACCCATCAAACTCGAATTTGAACTGAACGATGACACCGGGCATGCTCTTGAGGGCGTTTTCAACCTGTTGGCGCTTGCCTTCTTGAGCGAGGAAGACAAGGCATCCGCCACCGCCTGCCCCACATGCTTTCCCACCAATGCAACCAACTCGCATAGCCACATCAAACACGCTCTCGATTTGCTCATTCGTTATGCTCTCGTGCAGTGCCTTCTGGCATTCCCAGTTCTCGCTCATCAGCCTCCCAAACCTATCAATATCACCAGCCTTCAACGCATCTGTCATCTCGAAAGCTATTTCCCTCATCCTGACTAACCAGTGCCTGTTTTTACCAGCGAAATAGTTACCCCAAACATGCTCATGGAGCTTTGATGAAAGCCTTGCCTTACCCGTGTCGAAGAGTATGAGCCTGCTCTCAAGCTCACTTATCACCGTTTCATCAAGCTCAAGCCTGTTTATGCTCACCCTCCCATCGTTGTGGAAGATGAACAGGTTAATCCCACCAAACACGGCAGCGTATTGATCTTGCTTTCCACCGATTATTCCAAGCTCCCGTTCTATGCGATGCGATTTCTCAGCTATTAGCTGGCGCATCTCAAAAGACTCAACATCCTCGTTGACAGCCTTTATCAACGCCAACCAAAGAGCATTAAGTGCAGCACTCGTCCCGAGCCCAGAGCTTGGTATGCCAGCCTCGTAGGAAACCATTGTCCCTCTAACTCTTTTCTGTTTAAGCGGACCTGAAGGTCCTCTCACTGTCTCATACTCCGCATCAAGCAAGCTTCCACCTGTATCAAGCACACCCCTGACATACGCTGGATGTAGCTGTCCCATAGCATCTGGTATTAGTGGCACAATCGCCGCATTAAGTGTTGCGCCACCTTCAGGTTCATTCTCGTAAAACTCAGGCGTGTCAGTCCAAGGTCCTCCAAAGTCTATACGCACGGGTATCCTTGCCTCTACACGCAAGCTGTTTCACCTCCATCTTCGTGTTGAAGTCATCAGCGCAATCGTTTTTAGAACCGCCTTAGCGCACATTGTCCTTCAGCGAAGGGGGCGTCCTCGGTAGCTCAGTGAAGCGTCGTTCATTTGAGCAACTCCTTCGCGTAGCGCTTCAAATCCTCAAGTATGTAATCGGATTTTGAGTAAACCCCTTTTACCTCGGACGACTTCAGGTAGACATTGTTTTTGCCCGCTTCGTATGCGCCTATGATGAGCTTGATTGGGGGATGTCCTTTCAACTTGACTGTCGCAACGAGTTGCGGTTTTTCGAAGCCGAACTTTTTGTCTCCCGTTTCCTCGCCAACATACTTTTCAGCTCGCACCTGCTCAAGCGTCCAAAGTATGTTGCTCACCGAAACGCTGTCTGCCTTCTTTCGCTTCGGCTTTGTGACATCCCATTCATCCTTCCCTTTGCGCTCTATGCACACTTGTTTCTCTTTCCCATCTTCAAGCCATTCAATCGTTACCTCCACTGCATCGTCACGCTCGAAGCGCACGATCTCAAGGTTGCGCAAATCATTCACATCCTTCCGCACCTTTTCAAGAATGTCTCTCGGGACTTCGCACACTACCTCTTGCTCGTTAGTTTTGGCATACAGTGTCTTATCCGAAGCGGGCTTGCCAATAAAGAGCTTCAGCGTTTTCTTCTCCTCACCTAACTCAACTGTGACTTGCGGTTTATCCAGCCCATACTCCTCAAGCCCTTCAGGCTTGTCTATGAACCTTTGAGCCTCAAGGTCATGCACATCCCATAGCAGGTTCGTTACCGTTGTGTTGTCCGCACGCATCCTAACTGGCTTGGTGATCATCCACTCTTCCCTCTCACCTTGCTTTCTGCGCTCAAGCACAATTTCCTTCCCATCATGTATCAACCTCAAGTTGCTTACCTTCCCCGTTTCAAAAGTGAGCAACCTCTTTGAGCGCAGGTCATTCAAACGCTTCCTTATGTCGTTCAGGTTTCTCTCATCAATCAAAAACACAGAAGGCACATAAGAAGAGCGTGCATAGAGCTTTGAGGCATCTTCTTCCGACTTGCTTCCGACCGAGAGTTGTATCCCCTTCTTCCGTCCCTTCAGCCAAACAGTGACGGAGAACGAGGGCTCTTGTAAACCGTATTTCTTGAGTGCCTCTTCGGTTGGCTTATCGTCAACGAACTTTGAAGCCTCAAGAGTTGAAAGCTTATCAAGCAGTGTGTTGATTGTGTTTTCGTCAGCGTTAGTGCGGATTGGCTTCACGATGCGCCATCTGTTGTCCGATGTTCGCTCACAGAGCAACTCCTCATTCGCATACCGCAGTGCCAGCTTCTCAACCTTCTCCTTGTCGAACTTAGCTACATGCTTCTCACGCAGGTCATCGAGGCTCTTGAGTGCGTCGTCAAGGAGCATGCTGTCAACCACAACTGGTTTGCGCTTATCCTCACGATATGCGTATGCATAAAGCGTATCTGGTGTTTTCTTAGCGAGCACAAGCCTATATCTTTTCCCGCCCTTAAGCTCAATCGATATTGCGCCCTCTGGCTTCTCAAACCCGAACTCCTTCTTCTTCAAAGCATCTTCATTTAGCGAGAGTTCAATCTTCACTCGTTGCAACCTATCAAGCATTGACTTCACTGTGTCGTTGTTTGCTGGGGTGTTCACTGGTGAGATGATACGCCATGTTTCCTTCCCAGCCCTGTGAAGGACTATCTTTTTCCCCTCCTTCAAGTTTTGCAGTTCGAGCTTTTCAACCTTGTTTGGGTCAATGGAGAGGAGCAGTTTGCCTTCGGGTGCAGGTCCGCGCTCAAACAAGAAAATCCACAGCGCAAGGAGAACTGCTATTATGACGAGGATGAATGTTCCACGCATCCTGTGCATTCAGCTTCCTCACCTCCGTGAGAGCCACACGGTTATGCCCGAAATAAGCACGAGCAATGGGAGCACTATGACACTCCATGCAAAAACGAACACCTGTTGCCCACTCGTCGGGTAGAAAGTATCTGGCGGTTCTTCCTTCGACTTTATCTCTATCAACTCCTCTTCGTAGGTGAGCCAGTTTATGGTGTTCAGGAAGAAATCGGCATTCCACAGGAGGGCACAATACTGGTTGGATGCGAAGTCCGAATCCCCGATGATTACTATCCTCGTCTTCTTCTCGCCTTTTGCCGTGGACGATGGAGCTACAGCGATCGCAACGGGGAATTGTCCTCTCTCGTCGTCTTTTGTTGGAGCGATGTTGCTTGTGAGTTCTTTCTTTATCCAAGCCTCTGATGTTGTCTTGAGCAGTTCTGTGACGGAATATCCAGTTGGTGTTTTCTCGCTCTTCTTCAAAGCCCTGCACTCGGCAAGCAGTAAGGCGTTTGCCCTCGCCTTCATGAACGGACGAGTTATATCATGGAATTCAAAGTTTGAGATGAGCAACACCCTTGGGTCTCTCGCTGCCACGAATATGTCAAACAGGTATCCATCTTTAGCTTCGACACCGTAGTCTGAGAGCAGTTCGCTCATGCTCGGGCTCTTTGGGTCAAGCATGATCAGTGCTTTGCCACCGCCTTTAAGATAGCTTTTTACAGCTTCGATCTCCTCTGGCATGAAAGGCTTCTGTGGTCCAGCTATCACGAGCACATCGCAATCCTTCGGGACTTGCTGTTTGCGCATCAGCTCGAGCCCTTCAACGGTGTATTCAAGTTTCTCAAGGAAGTCTTTGACACGGCTGTAACCTTCATCGTCATAGCTATCATAATCGTGCTCACCGTGCCCTTGCACGAAATACACCTTCTTTTTCTTCTCACGCGTCAGCTTGAGTATGGCATTCGTGAACTCCTGTTCACCGCCAAACGAGACTGTCTCACGCTTCCCCTCGCACTCAAACACGACAACCGATGTTGAGGTCACATTATACTTCTCAGCGAGCAACGGGTTTTCGCGTGGATCTACAACAGTTGCTCTCACATTTGGCGAAGCCTCATCGTAGGATTTGAGCAAGTCTCTTACGCGCTCAAATTCAAACGAGTCACGCCTGTAGAAGCCAACTATGTTCACCTTCTTCTTCAACCCTTTCAGTATCTTGAGGGTTTGGGGCGACAGTGTATGGCGTTTTGTCCTCGTCCAATCAAGCCTTGCGTGATGCCTATCTCCGATCCAATTCACCATGACGATGATGGCGCTCATTAGCAGAGCTGAAACGAGAGCGTTTGTGCTCATGCGTCCACGCCTCGTTAAGAGGAACCTCAAAACGATTTCGTAATTCACCAACAGCGGTGCTATGAGTAGGAGTCCACCAACAATCGCAATGGAGAGCCATAGCCATCCAAGTTTGGCGTGTCTCCACGCCAGCTTCAATGTTATGCCACTTACAAGTAACGCAACCCCAATCACTACTAAAGTAGCTGTCCATTCGCTAAGCTTTTGCTTGAGCCTTTTGAGCACATCCCGCATCACCGTCACCTCCAAAGACGGCTCTCAAGCACCTTTACTGCAAAGTAAAGTGTGAGGAATGTTGTCGTCAGGTAGAATACGATGTGTTTTGTGTCAACCAAGCCTTCAGCGAAATCTTTGTAACGATAGTAGAGCGAGAGGCGTTGGAAAACCTCACTCCAACCGCTCAACCCCTCGGCTGGCCAGCTTATGATGTAAAGCAGGAGGAGCGTGCCGAATGTCGCAACCGCAGCGATTATCTGGTTATCTGTTGTGGCTGACCAGAAGGTTCCTATGGAGAGCATCACCGAGCCATAAAACAAGAGACCGATGTAGGCACTCCAATACGGACCAAGATCTGGATTGGCTATCCGCTTCACCACGATCGGAACATAGAGAGTGAGGGCGAGCGTTATGCACAGGACGATGAAAGAGCCGAAGAACTTACCGAGCACTACTTGCCAATCCGTCACAGGGGATGTGAGCAGTAGCTCAAGAGTTCCAAGTCGTCTTTCCTCGGCGAACAGGCGCATCGTCATCGTCGGCGTGATAAACATGAGCAATACTGCTACATCCCAAAAGAAGTAACGCATATCGGATGTGCGTCCGACCATGAAAATGGCATAGAAGATGAAGCCACACAGCACGAGAAAGAAGAGCAACATCACATATGCTATCCAAGATGTGAAGAAAGATTTCACCTCACGCCACGCTATCAACCAAATGACATAGAGCCAGCTATATAGGCGGTTCAGCGAGCCCTTTGCAATCGTGCCAAACACGCTCTTTCTTTTCTCTTCCTTCAATTCCTCTTTCGTCATCATATCCAATTCCGACCTCCTCAATGCCAGCTTACGCTTTCACGCCCTCTTCACGAGTGATGATGTTGAGGAATATCTCTTCGAGGGTCATTTCATCGCGACGGAGCTCAAGCAAGCCCCAACCGTTGTTCACGATATACTCGGCAACCGTTGTGCGCATATCTTGCCCAGGTGCAACATCCACCGCAAAGAGATTTTCCTCCCCTCTCACCCTTTCAGCCTTAACCACATTCGGTAGCCTTTCGAGCAAGCTCACCATGTTGCTTGGAGGGCGATGAACGCGAACAAGCAATCTTTCGCCTTTCCTTAGTTTCCTCTCAAGTCCATCTGGCGTATCCTCTGCCACGATTCGCCCACGATGGATGATGAGCACCCTCTTGCAAGTCATGCTCACCTCTGGCAGGATATGCGTTGAGAGAACAATAGTGTGGTCTCCGCTTAGTTCTCGTATCAGCTGGCGCACCTCAACAACTTGGATTGGGTCAAGCCCTATCGTTGGCTCGTCCAGAATGAGCACTGGTGGGTCGTGCACAAGTGCTTGAGCTATCCCGACACGCTGTCTGTAGCCTTTAGAGAGCTTCCCTATGATTTCGTCCACAACCTCGGTCAGCCCGCACCTCTCAACGACATAATCAACCCTCTCCTTGCGCTTATTCTTTGGGACTCTTCTTATTGCAGCCATGTAATGCAAATAGCTACCCACCGTCATCTCGTTATACAGCGGGACAGTCTCAGGCATGTAGCCGATGAACTGGCGAGCCTCATTTGGGTTGTCAACGACATCGTATCCGCCGACTTTAACAGTCCCCTCAGTCGGGCTTAAGTAGCCACATATGATGCGCATCGTTGTTGTCTTACCAGCTCCGTTTGGTCCAAGGAAGCCGATTATCTCCCCCTTCTTCACGGTGAAGGAAACATTATCAAGCGCTTTGAGGGTGCCGTAATACTTCGTCAGGTTGTATACCTCAATCACTTCGAAGCCACCTCGCATGATGGGCTTTCAAGATGGCTTTGAAGAGCCAATCTCATCCCACACTCACCCTACCAAAACCTATTGAGGAGCAATCATGAGCGCAAGCAAGGCAATACATCCTCACATCGCAAGTCCCTTCTTATTTGACACCGATTTGACGCAAAGAGGCTTGCCACCGCTTACTAAAGCCAACAGCGCAAACGGTGTTGAACGCAACTAACGCAACTTAAGTCCTAAATCCTCGCTGAGCATTCCAAATTGCGCACTGCATAATTAGTTTGCAGCAGTTGAGCAGGATTTCATCGTTAGAAGAAGCTGAAGATGGAACGATGCCAACATCATTTTAACGAGCTCAATCGGCTTTGTAAATCACGAGCGACTGATGATAGGGGTGGGTTGAGCCGTGTGTGGGTGGCAACCTTTCTTAGAGGCAAAAGACAGCTTGGTGGGCAAGCTGGCTATAATCGGAGTCCCATGGGACGGCTCGGCGAGTTTCAGGAAGGGTATGCGTCACGCCCCTGACGCGATACGAGTAGCCTCACAGAGCATCGAAAGCTACAGCGCTGTTTTCGGAAGGGATATCCGTGATGTTGATCTGACAGACTTGGGGAACTTGCCAAGGTATGAAGATGCACTCTCCCTCCTTGAGGCGCTCTCGGGGCTACTCTTTAAACTGCACTCAAATGGGATACGCACAATCTGCATCGGTGGCGATCACTCAATCACTGTTGGCATATGCTCTGGTCTGCTCAAAGCTTACGGGAAGTTGCAGGCTATAGTTTTTGATGCCCACTCCGATTGGCGTGACGAGTATAATGGTTCTAAACTTTCGCACGCGTGCACTATACGAAGGCTCTCCGAAATGCTCGGTGACGAATTCGTCCATGTGTTTGGTGTTCGTTCTTTCGTCGGGGATGAGCCAATGAGGTTGTATCGCAAGTTCGATGAGCTACCTTGTGGGATCAGTGTAGATGTGCCAACACATATCAGCATTGACTTGGATGTGCTTGATCCGAGCATCATGTCAGCGGTTGGCAATCCAGAACCAAACGGTGTAGGGTATGGGGAGCTACTTGAAGCGCTACAAAAACTGCGTGAGGGACGCTACAATGTAGTTTCCATTGATGTTGTTGAGCTGTGCCCTCAATACGACAATGGCGCATGTGCTGTTGTGGCAGCAAAGCTCATCGTTGAGTGCATACTTGGTTTGATGACATAAAAGTAGGAGCCAAACGGAGGTGAGTGATATGGAAGTCGGTTTTGCTTGCTGTGACATAACGCCTCCAGTTGGTGCAGTCATCCCCGGCGGGATGCATCCGAGGTTCGCAACGGGTGTTCATGACCCTCTGCTTGCAACTGCTGTTGTGTTCAGCAGTGGCAATGAATCAGTCGCCATTGTCTCGGTGGATGCGCTTTCAATCAAAGCCTCAATTGTGAATGAAGCCAGAAGCATCGCCAGCGAACGCACTGGCATACCAACTTCCCACATCATGGTTGCAGCAACTCACACACACAATGGTGGTCCGATTGCCGACGCCTTTTTATGTGAATCTGACAGAGGCTATTGCGAGCGTGTCGCATCAGCCATTGCACAAGCAATTTGCAACGCAAACGAGAATAAGCGAGAGGCACTCATAGCAAGCGGATTTGGCTACGAGGATACCGTTGCTTTCAATCGCAGGTGCGTTATGAAGGATGGCACTCAAAGAACACACCCCGGTAAGCTCGCAAGAGACGCTGTCGCAATTGCAGGTCCCATAGACCCCTATGTTGGTGTGCTCGCTGTGACTGCTACCGATGGTTCGTTCTTGGGTTGTATTGTCAATTACGCATGTCATGCGACGGTGATGTGGGGAAATGAGTTTTCGGCTGACTATGTGCACTATGTTAGGGAGACGATAAAAGCCGTCCTCGGTGAGCATGTGCATGTCGTTTACTTAAATGGTGCATGTGGTGATGTGACTCAGGTTGCACAACTCATACCGAGGGAAGCAGAGGTTGGTGAGAAGTGGGCGAGGAGGGTAGGTGGCAAGATAGGCGCAGAAGCGCTCAAGGTCATTTTTGGGATGGACTTTGTAGCCCCTGAAGATGAATTGCCGTTGACAGCCGTCTCAAAGGTTCTAAGGCTTCCAACGAGGAAGGTGCCAGAGCAAATGCTCGAGGAAGCCAAAAAGCTACTTGAGGGTGGTGGCGATTGGAACACGGAGCACATCTACGCCCGAGAACTCATACTCCTCGATGAGATGAACAAAGCCAAACCGTATGTGGAAGCGGAGATTATGGCGATGCTCATAGCAGATACGGCTATCGTCTCATTCCCATGCGAGTATTTCTGCCAATTTGGGATTGAGCTTAAAAGGGCATCGCCATATGCGTGCACATTCGTTGCCTCATGTGCTAACGGCATGGTTGGCTATGTCCCAACCCCGAAGGCTTTTGAGACTGGTGGCTATGAGCCGAGGTTGGCGAGGAGTAGCAAGCTAATGCCAGATGCTGGTTTGATCATGCTTGAAACTGCCAAGGAGTTGCTGACGCAGTTGCCGAAGCCCTCCGTTAAGAAGCCTGCTCAACTGCCAAAAAACTCGTATTGGGACGCTGGCAGTTCACCACCTCACCTAAGTGGCTTGTAATCTCATTCGTATGGGTTCAGCGAGGTGTGCTTTCATGCCATACATGCTTGCGGTTGACATCGGAAACACGAACATCGTTTTCGGTGCTTTCGAGCTGGACGAAGTGTCGTTAGTGAAGTCGGAGTTGAAGGAACGCTTGATCTGCTCATGGCGAGTGCATACGATTCACTCAAGGACTGCCGAAGAGAATTTCGTGTTCGTTCTCAACATGCTCAATTGGCACAAGATAGACCCGAGCGCTGTTAAAGCGGTGTGCATTTGCAGTGTAGTCCCACCGATAACGCCTTCTTTTGAGGAGATGAGCAAACGCTTCTTTGGGATACCACCCCTTGTTGTCGGCGTGAACATGGATGTTGGCATGCCCATACTTTACGAAGACCCAAAAGCGGTCGGCGCTGATAGAGTGATCAATGCTGTTGCAGCATACGAGCTTTATGGAGGACCTTGCATAGTTGTTGACTTTGGGACCGCAACCACATTTGATGCGGTAACTGCTGATGGAGCATACATTGGTGGCGCAATCGCCCCGGGAATAACCATCTCTGCAGAAGCCCTTTTTGAGCGTGCTGCGAAGTTGCCGAAGATCCAACTTGAGGTGCCAAAGAACGCTATCGGGCGTTCAACGGTGGCAAGCATGCAGTCTGGAATCGTTTTCGGCTATGTTGGGTTGGTCAAGGAGTTGGTGCGACGGTTTAAATCAGAACTCGGCGAGGCGAAAGTCATAGCCACTGGCGGTCTCGCAGGATTCATGGCTCCGCTGATTGAGGAGATCGATGAGGTTGAAACCGACTTGACACTCCTTGGGCTATACATCGCATTCGTTCGCCATCAAAGCAGGAGTTAGTTCGTGACGGAGAATTCTTCAATGGTGTAAGAGTTACCGAGGTGGTTGCCGAGCAAGCCAGCAAGCAGATACTCATTATTAGCGAGGTTACCTATAAACACATCGTTGAGAGTGACATTGCCTCTCAAGCCAATAGCTTCGCAAAGTGCTGAGACATCAATGTCCACTTTGAAAGCACCATTTGCAGTTTTGGTTATCTGGACGCCGTTTGTGTTCGGTGTCAGCACCGTTACATCGTCTTGGTGTTCAAGTTGCGAGCTCAACGGTATTGCGACCGTCTTCCCGTTGAGGCGAAGGTAAAGGTTCACGAGCGTGCCTTCGCTGACGCGGATTGCCAGCTTGAGCTTCGTTGATTTTGTAACATTCATGTCCCTCACTGGTGCTCTCACAAGCATCCTCCCGCCGGGCATGCAGTTTATGACCTCAACCTTATTAGCTATGTTGCGTTGCACAACCACTTCGCTTTCTTCGCTCAAGATAGGTTTCCAGCCGTTGACATCTTGGTTTGCGGTTGGCATCACTTGGGGTAGGTTTGAAGGTGGCATAGGCGCTGTTTCAAGCGCGTTCAACTTCTCATACCAGATGCGAGCCCTCGCTATCAGCACACCGTTATCAACAGTCCAGATGGCAACCCTGCCAGAGTTTAGGGGTTGCGGGTCCTGCCATTGAACAGCGAGTTGCCTGTCAACATAGCATGCTATGTGCCCTCCAAATTTGACTATTCGTATGTGGAACCAATGCCTATGGAAGCCAGCGAAGTTGAGCGTTGACACACGCTTGAATACGAAGTCTGGGTTGGTCGCTATCAGCGTGCCTTTCCTAAGCAACCCCGAAGCTGAGTTTTTCCAACCAGCTAACAGGAATGAGTAACCACTGCCGACATTCCACCCATCAGCGCAAAACGAAACATTAATGTCACGCGGGTTCGGATAAGGGTTACCGCGCTCCTTCATTTTGATCGCCGCAAACACTTCAATGACCATGTTGCCTTCGAAGCTACCCTTGCTCCAGAGTGTTGGGAATCGATGTTGTGTTCCACCGAACCATGCCCACCCAGGTGAGCATGGCCATCTTGCAGTCACTTGCCAGACGCCTCTCGTTGAGCGCCATCTTGTTGGTGCAATCGAAAAAGTCTCATCAATCAAGTTGGAGCATATCAAGTCGCATCTATTCCAATCAGGCTGATAGCCATCGCTCCTGTAGCTTATGAAGCGAGCATAAGCGACTGCTGGGTGCTCGGTGCTCGCTATAACTTTGTTTCCGTGCATCACAACGAGCCTGTTTGAGAGGCGTAGCAAGCGCACTGGCGCTTCTTTTATGTCATCCAAACTGACCTTTGCGCTCTTCAGCGTTTGCGAACCATACTCGATTGAGATGAGAACATCGTTAATCCCACCGACGCTGATTGGTGCGTTAATGTTGAACGGGAGTGGTGTTGGGAGACCGATTCTAAGGTTTGCTATTTGGCGTGGTCTTTCGCTTCTCCTGATGAAGCGTATTGCTATTGGGCGTGCGCCCGAGATTTGCATTGGGCAAAGGTAAAATGTAAAGCTACCTCGCCCTTCGTCGCTCAGCCAAATTATGAGCTCAAAGTCGCCAAAGAAAGCCCCTTGATGCCATAGCAAGTTCGGGTCTTGTGCGTCCTTCATGAAGGAGCCATAAAATGTCGCCCAATCTGCCATCGTGTCCTCGTGCGTATATTGCTCAGTTATCTTCGTGCGTGCCGTTGCTAACAGCAGTTGCTGAAGTGGCGCAACGATAACATCGTCAAAGTAGACTCTCCCGTCGCCTTCGGCATAAAGCCCAACTTGCCCCATCGGGAATACGGTGATGTTTGCACGGACTGCCTCAATCCCATCAACCCAACCACGCACAGTGCCCTCAGAAGCGTTTATGCGCAACTCATACCATTGGTCATACTCAATCGGCATCTTCTTTTCGGCGATGACTTCCCTCTTACCGTCCTTGACCCATGTCAACCTGACGGTCCCCTGCGGGTTGTAACGCCAGTTCCCCTGAGGCTCAAGCGTAAGTAGCCAATAACTTTTAAGACCATCCGCATAAGCTATCAAGCCAGCAACTGCGTTCCCTTGCACTTTGACCGAAGCCTGAGCGGCGTAGCTGTGCCAAAACCAATAGCCAGTTAATGCGGTTGCATTCTTTTGCGGTGAGACTATAGCGCAAAGCGCGAATGGGTTAGCACTCAAGTTCGGGTTTGGTTGAGGGCTATCGACACCTTGCAATGCCCATTGCCCTGTCCTATCCCAAGAGGTGAGGTTGTCATCGCCCTGAGTGAAGTCATCGGCGAAGAATACAGGTTCGGTGGGTTGATAGCGTATTTCTTCGGCGGAGATATGAGGGCATCCGAGCGCATACTTGAAAGCTCCGCGAGAAGGTATACGCACCATTGCTCTCATTAACTGCTCACCGTTGGAGAGTAGCCTTATTGAATCGGGTTCACGCACGAGCAACAAGCGCCACAAATTGCCATTGCCCAAGCCCTTGCCTTGTGCGATGACCCTCTTTCGGTCACGCGAATACCAAATGAGCTGTGTCTCGTTGCGCCCAACATGGAGCATGTAAAGGTCTTGCCCTGCAGCGAAGCTCAAAATGCATGGAGTTGAGTGGGTGCATGAGGCATCCGTCTGGCGAATTGAAATCGCAAAGCAAAACGAAGGGTCATTCTCTTGCTCCACCGTTTCAAACTTAAGTTGAGCTCTGGCTTGAGTGAAAGTTGCGAGGAGTAAAACGACCACTTCAGCTTGAGTGAGGGTCGCAAAGAGTAACCCAACCAATAGAGTGCTATCAACTTTCCTTCCCATGCCCACTCACCTCATTGCGTGCTTCCACTACAATTATACCGTCCCGCATTGTGAAGGTGTCTCCTTTGCTTTCGCTTTATTTGACGCACAATATCTGACGCAGGTGGGGCTTAATAAGTGGCGAAGGGCGGGCAGTGCAACCTTCCTCTCTCGTGTGAGCTTGCGCAGCTCTTCCAATATTTCGCTCGCTTGTTGCCCTTCTGCCCGCCCGTGTCCTTCTCGACTACGCAAGTTGTCCCATGCGTGCTGCTATCTCTCTCAACCTTGCTATTCGTTCTGAGGTTGGTGGGTGAGTGCTAAACAGTTTCCAAAGCACATCTCCATGTGCGGGGTGGACGATGAACATGTGCGCCGTGCTCGGGTTGGCGTTAGTCATTGGCAACCTTTGCGCTGCAGCCTCAAGCTTTGCAAGTGCACTCGCAAGCGCCAACGGCTTACCGCTAATATACGCTCCACCCTCGTCAGCCAAATATTCCCTTGAGCGGGAGATCGCAAGCTGAATTATGATCGCAGCAATCGGGGCTACGATTATGATCAAGATGAGCAGGATGAGTTGCAACGGATTATTGTTGCGTTCCCTGTCGCTTCCAAGCCCACCGAACCAAAGCATCCATTGTGCCATCCTCACTATCACCATGATCGCACCAGCAATTGTCGCTGCAATCGCTGAAATGAGTGTATCCCTGTTTCGCACATGCGTCAGCTCATGCGCAAGCACTCCCTCAATCTCATCCTCGTTGAGAATCCTGAGCAAACCCTCCGTGACGGCAACCGCTGCATGCTTTTGGTCTCTACCAGTCGCAAACGCATTCGGTTGCATCGCAGGTATGATGTAAATGCGTGGCATAGGCATATTCGCCTTCATCGCCAGCCTGCGCACTATGCTGTAAAGGTGCGGGAACTCGTTTTCGTCTGCCTCCCTCGCCCTATACATGGCGAGTATGAGCTTATCGGAAAACCACCATGCCCCAAAGTTCATCAAGCCCGCAAAGATGAGCCCAAAGAGCATCCCATGCCTACCGCCCAGAAGATCGCCAACGAGTATGAGCAAGCCAGTCAGCGCTGCAAGCAGTAGGAACGACTTCAATTGATTTCCCATGCGATTTCACCCCACTGCAGTTTTGTGGGAGTGCTTTCCTCACGCAACCATTAACCATTATGTCACATGGCAAATTCGTTCACCCTCGCTGATGCCATCTGTTGGTGTGTGGCATTCTAAATTTTGGTTTTTCCATGAGCACACGCTTAAGACCTCGCAAGCAAAGGGGGAGATCGCCATCGGGAGGAGCATAGCGAGGAAGATAATTGATGAACACCTTGTTGAGGGTGAGCCTGTGGTTGGAAATGAGATAGCCATCAGGGTTGACCAAACGCTTACGCAGGATGCAACTGGGACGATGGTTTGCCTCGAATTTGAAGCGATGGGTGTGAAGCGCGTTAGGACGAAGCTGTCCGTTAGCTATGTTGACCATAACATGTTACAACTCGGCTACGAGAATGCGGACGACCATCGCTTCCTGCAGACATTCGCAGCTAAGTATGGCATCTACTTTTCGAGACCGGGCAATGGCATTTGTCACCAAGTTCATCTTGAGCGTTTCGCAGTCCCCGGTGAGACATTGCTTGGCTCTGATAGCCACACACCAACATGCGGTGGCTTGGGCATGCTGGCTATAGGTGCTGGTGGGCTTGATGTAGCGCTCGCTATGGCTGGTGAGCCTTTCCGCTTCATCATGCCGAAGGTTGTCTTGGTGAAATTGCGTGGGAGGCTACCAAAGTGGGTCTCCGCAAAGGATGTGATACTTGAGCTTTTGCGCAGGCTTACAGTCAAAGGCGGTGTTGGCAGGCTTTTCGAGTATGGTGGTGAAGGCGTCGTTTCTCTCTCTGTGCCTGAGAGGGCGACAATAGCTAACATGGGCACTGAGCTTGGTGCGACAACGAGCATCTTCCCAAGCGATGAACAGGCGCTCTCCTTTTTGCGTTCACAAGGGCGTGAGGAAGCTTGGAGGGAAATTCGTTCCGACCACGATGCCGAATACGATGAGCAAATCGAGATTGACTTATGCTCACTTGAACCATTGCTTGCCTGTCCATCAAGCCCCGACAATGTCAAGCCGGTGAGCGAACTTGAAGGGTTGCCTGTTGACCAAGTCTGCATAGGTAGTTGCACCAACTCCTCATACCGCGACCTTATGACGGTTGCGAGCATACTTCGCGGTAGAAGGGTTCATCCGAAGGTGAGCGTGGTGCTTTCACCTGGTTCAAGGCAAGTGCTCCTCATGCTTGCAAGCAGTGGAGCGCTCTATGATTTGCTCAGTGCTGGCGTTCGCTTGCTTGAGTGTGCTTGTGGTCCTTGCATCGGTATGGGGCAAGCTCCACCGACGGGAGGAGTTTCTTTGCGCACATTCAATCGCAACTTCAAGGGCAGGAGCGGAACGAAGGACGACAATGTTTTCCTCTGTAGCCCTGAGGTGGCAGCAGTTTCAGCGATAACAGGTGAGATAACCGACCCAAGGAAGTTTGGTGACCCACCAGCAATCGAGATGCCAGAAAGGTTCATCATTGACGATTCGCTCATCTTGCCGCCCTCGGAAGAGCCAGAATCCGTTGAGGTTGTGAGGGGTCCGAACATAAAGCCGTTGCCGAGGTTTGAGCCGTTGCCTGAAACGCTCAACGGGAAGGTGCTACTCAAGCTTGGCGATAACATAACCACCGACGACATCCTCCCAGGTGGGGCGAAGGTTATGTCGCTCCGTTCAAACTTGCCAGCGATAGCTGAGTTTGCGTTTGAGCGAATTGACCCAACTTTTGTTGAGAGGGCAAAGCTGTGTGGTGGTGGGTTCATTGTTGGGGGCGAAAACTACGGGCAAGGTTCAAGCAGGGAACACGCAGCGCTCGTGCCACGCTACCTCGGCATAAAAGCTGTCATAGCGAAATCGTTCTCTCGAATCCACTGCGCAAACTTGATCAACTTCGGTGTGTTGCCCCTCATGTTCATCAACGGCAAGGATTACGAATCGATCTTGCAGGGCGATGAACTTGAGCTCCCCGATGTGGTGCAAAGGCTTAAGGAAGGTCAACCGATAATCGTGCGCAACATCACCCAGAGGAGGGAGTTCGTCGTGCGCCATCAATTGACGCGCCGCCAAATTGAGATAGTGCTTGCTGGAGGCGTGCTCAGCATGTTTTGTTCTCGTGTTTCTTAGGTTGCTCGCAGAAACAATCCTCTGGAGGTGTCCTACATGAAGCTGGCTGAGGGAGTGGTTGAGGAAGTGCTCGAGAACGGCTTGAAGGTGCTCGTCAAGGAGGATCACTTCGCACCGCTCTCAAGTTGCTATGTTTGGTATCGCGTTGGCTCACGGAATGAGCATCCAGGCATAACTGGGATCTCACACTGGGTTGAGCATATGCTATTCAAAGGGACTCAAAGGTTTCCAAAGGAACTCCTCATGCGCCTGATCGAGCGCAAAGGTGGTAGGTGGAACGGCTTCACCTCACATGATTACACAGCTTACTTTGAGGACTTGCCTGCAAATGAGGTTGGGCTCGCCATTGAGATTGAAGCCGATAGGATGTGCAACGCTGTATTTGACCCAAAGGAGGTGGAAGCGGAGCGAACAGTCATACTGAGTGAAAGGCAAGGAGCTGAAAACCACCCTGAGTTCTTGCTTAGCGAAGCTGTTCAATCGGTCGCCTTCTTAGCGCATCCATACCGATGGAGTGTCCTCGGGTATGAAAGCGACATACGCTCAATAACTCGTGATGAACTCTTCTCCTACTACAAGCGCTATTACGCTCCTAACAACGCTGTGCTTGTTGTGGTTGGCGATGTTAAAGCCTCAGAAGTTGTCAAGCTCGCAAGGAAGCACTTTGGGCATATCGATAGAGGCGAAGAGCCACCACAGGTTAGAACCACAGAGCCACCACAAGTTGGTGAAAGGAGGGTTGTCATTAAAAGGCGCTTCCATGGCGAGTATGTGTTCATTGCATACCATGTCCCAGAAGCAACACATGAAGACATACCCGCTCTGTATGCTCTCCAAGCTGTGTTGAGTTTCGGGATGAGCTCGAGATTTTACAGGGACTTAGTCGAAGGCAACATAGCCGTGTGGGCGAGTGCAAGCATAGATGTAGCAAAAGATCCTTCACTGTTGTGGCTTAGGGCGCAGGCGAGGGACGGCGTTGGTGTGGAAAGGCTTGAAAGGGCGCTTTTGGAAGAGGTTGATAAAGTGGCTCAGGATGGTGTCACAGCAAAGGAATTGCAAAGGGCTTTAAATCAGATCGAGGCTTCGTTCGTTTACTCCCAAGAAGGTGTCTCAAGGATAGCAATACAGCTTGGCTTCTTCGAAGTGCTCGCAAGCTACGACTACGCTGATGAACTTCTTGAGCGGATCAAATCTGTCAGCCCACAAGATGTGCAAACAGTAGCCCAACGCTACATGCACGAGGATAACAGGACAGTGGGACACTTCGTGCCAATACGAGGGTAGGGTGATGAACTATGCACAAGCCTGACGGGAACGGTTGTAATATGGTCAGCTACATTACAACCTCTGGTGATCTGCCAATGCACTTTGGGGCGATAAAACCAATCGTGCATTCGCTAAGGAACGGTCTTACAGTCATAGCGGTTGAGAAGCACAATCATCCAAGTGTGGTTTTGAGTGGTTGGTTGAAGGCGGGAAGCACAAGGGATGTGGAGGGGAAAAGAGGGCTCGCAAACATCACAGCAAATATGCTACTTAAGGGCACAGGGAAGTATACATGGCAACAAATAGCTGAGGAACTCGAAAGCCTTGGGGCTCACATCTGGACATGGTGCTCATACGACTTCTGTGGCATCGGTTTGCGTTGTCTCCCAAAACACTTTGATCGTTGTCTCTCTATCCTCAGCGATGTGCTCATCAACCCATCTTTCCCAGAGGAGGAATTTGCGAAGTGCAAATTACGCATCACAACTGAACTTCGCACCTTGGACGACGACCCTTGGGTAGTGGCTAAAAAGGTGCTCTTGAAGCTTTTGTATCCGCAGGCGCATCCATATCGCTACCTTTCTGAGGGCGAGGTTGAAGATGTTGAAGGGTTGAATGTCGAAGAGTTGCGTGAATTCCACAACCGTTGGTATCTCCCGCAAATGACCACATTCGCCATCGTTGGTGATATATCCTGTGAGGAAGCTTTCTCATCTGTTGAGCGCCACTTCTCTGAGTGGGAAGTCGGTGATAGGCTCGTTGGTGACGAAATGATTGAAGATTCTGAGCCTCAGCCACCTCGTGTTGAGGTGCGCACCATAAGTGACAGGTCACAAGCAGTTGTTATGTTAGGGCAGTTGTGCATCAGCAGAAGCGACCCAGACTATTACGCTTTAAATGTCTTCAACTGCATACTCGGTGGTAGCGCTGGCATTGGGAGGCTCTTCAACAGAGTTAGAGGGGTTGAAGGGCTCGCATACAGCGTTCATTCAAGCATTTCGGCGCACTTGGGGAGAGGCACTTTCACAGCGGTTGCAGGCGTTGCCCCTGAGGCTGTTAAAAGGGCTGTTGAGAGCATGCGCCGACAGATATCAGCGATACTCACCGATGAACCTCCAACTCCTGAGGAACTGTCTGATGCTATCAATTACATCGTGGGGAGTTTCGCATTCAGCGTTGAAACAAACGGTGGGATAGCTAACGCTATCGCAAGGGCTTATGTGATGGGGCTCGGTGTGGATTACATAAACAGGCGCTGTGAGATCTATCGCTCAATAACGCTCGAGCAAGTGATCGAAACTGCAAGGAAGCACATCAATCCAGATGCCTTGTCGATTGCGGTTGCTGGACCTTGGAGTGGGGAGTTGTGAGCCACCAACTCAAGCTGTTTGAGTCGCTCTCCAACATCTGGTGCTATAGACAGCTTATATATGTGCTTGTATGGCGTGAGTTGCGCCTGAGATACAAGCGTGCTTTCCTTGGGCTACTTTGGTCTTTGATACCTCCGCTTGCTCAGGTCTTCATACTCGTCATAGTGGTTGAGCATTTCTTCAAGCGTGACTTGCCAAACTTGTCGGCTTACTTCATGTGTGTAATTTTCGCTTGGCAATTCTTCAGCTCGTCCATACTTGACGGTTGCTCGTCCATCCTGCTACATGCTTCGCTCGTCAAGGCGTTCCCATTCCCGAAGGAAGTTCTGCCGATTGTTTCTGTGCTGACTAACCTTGTCCACTTCCTCATAAGCATGTCTTTGCTCCTTTTATACCTGCTCATCTTGCGAGTGCAACTCGAGCTTAAGGCTCTTTTCGTTCTCCCCATCATCCTTGGGCAGACCATATTCTGCATCGGGCTATCACTCATGCTTTCCTGTTGGACTGTCTATTACCACGATGTTAAGTTCATAACCGACACTGCACTGAAGTGGCTATACTTCGCTGTCCCCATCATGTATTTCCTTGAGGATGTGCCGAAGCGCTGGTTGAGGCTTTATATGCTCAACCCGCTGGCTGTTTACATTGATGCATACAGGAGGTTGCTCATGTATCCACCGCCATTGAAGGGCAAACAGCCTTTGCCAATCGATTGGTCTTACATAGCTCTTGCGCTTGCCATTTCGTTTTTCGTCTTCCTCATCGGCTTGCTCGTCTTCAGGAGGCATGCTGATAAGTTGCCCGAGTGGCTCTAAGATTTGATCAAGTTGGTTCGTCGTTTGCTCTTCGGTGTAAGGTGAAGCGCACTTGCTCAAAAGGCTTCAATGGCGATGGCTCATCAAGCCATGAGGCAAAAGTTTTTATCGCTTCCGCCTTCGTCATCTCCTTGCCAACGAACCGATCAAGCAATGTGTTGAGCACTCTTATCTTGGCTGGCTCGCTTGAGATGGCTAAGTTCAAGCACTCAATAACATCGTCGCTTAAGGCTTCAAGCCATGCCTCATCGGTATCGTCGGGATCAAGGCTTAAAAGCCTTTCAAGTCTTTGCCTCGTCAACGAAGCTGGCATCGCTTCAGCGAAGGCTTTAACCTTTGACCTTATGTCGTGTGACGAAAGCAGAGCCTTCGCCTCATTTGAGGCGTTTGTAGCCATCTCCAGAAGCTTCTCTATCGGTGTTAGCTCAACATGTTCAGCCAACCTTAGTTTGCAAACTTTGCACACTGGTCCTTCCGTCAGGTGGTTGCGTAACTGCTCTTCGTGTTGGTGGCATTGCTTTGACAGCTCAACATCAACTGCTTTCAAGGCATCGTCGATGCCTCGCATCGGCATCCTGACCTGTGTTAAGCGAAGCAGGAGTTTAAATGTTGCATCCCGCCTTAGGCGAACATATGGCTCAAAGCGTGAGGGCGCATGCTCATGGCGATGGTGCTCCAGATACTGCTTGGCGTAATCGACTTGCAAACTCTTCCAAGATGTGAGCAGTTGGCTTAGCTTTGTGAGCATACCCTCGCCTTCATCAAGGATGCTCAGTAGCCCTTCCGCTCTCTCTTTCAACTCGCCAACAAGCTGTAAATCGGTGTGCGTTAACCACCTATGCATCGTGCGCAACTCTTTACAACTTTCATTCAGCAGGGTGTGAAGCTCCTTGAACTCGTCATACGCTTCCTTAAGCTCCTCTGGCTTTATGCCGTTCGCTTGCATGGCGAGAACGAATTCTTTTAGCCCATCTTGGGGTGTGGCATCTTCTGCTATTGCATTTATAGCCGTGTTGACTGTGGCGAGCGAGTTGAACGATCTCGCCCACATGGCATTGGTATGCCCGAGCTCTGAGACAAGCAAGTTGAGCAATGTGCTACAATGCTCGTGAGCTATTGAGGTTTCGCTTCCCCACGATTTGAGCCTTTGCCAAAGCGCCATTTGAGATGCAGTCCCTTCACGCTCAACAAAGGGTATCCCAACTGCATGTGCATACGAAGTGACAGCTTGCCACACATCCTCCTCAACCATGTAAGATGGGCATAGCGCTCCTATGCACTTCGCCAACGGTGAGCTGAGCCTGTTGATCGGCAACGGGTTGCCATACCTATCGAGAGCCATCACTTCACCACGCCTCAGGAGCGCTGCTACGAGCAGTTCGCACTGCTCTTGGCGGATTGCATACTCGCTCTTTCGCAATAATGCCGAAACATGCTCATATGGCAATGGAGAGTCCGCTTCAGCTATGCGTTGGTAGGCGAGTTTCATAGCCCCTTCAAGTGGCGCATGGTATTGCAACGATTGCTTCGTTATCCCAAGTGGCATTGCCACATGACGCCATAGCTCTTGCACATCGGTGCTCAGACCATGAATTTCCTCGCCTGCAAGGAGCGCGTTGGTAAGCCTTCTAAGTTCGTCTGACTGGCGCAATCGAACTCTTGGTGCGATGCTCATAAAGCTTGGGAAGGCTTTAGGGACGGATGCGCCAACTACAGCCACAAGCACATCTTTGAACGAGGCGTTCAATGGAAGGAGAGCCGACACTGGCAACTTCCTGTCAACCGTGATAAGCGTCCCGTGCAAATATGCGTTGCTGATTATGCGGAGTGTTTCGTTCCGCCTTGCCACTTCCTCTTCGCGCAACCTCTGATAGATTGCCAAGCCTATGTCGCTGTCCCTGAGCGTTGGGTCTTCAATCAACATGGTTGCAGCTGTATTCTCCATCAAGCGCATCATCTCGCCTTTCCCGATAGGCTTTGGGATGAGGATGACGAGCGCCTCTTTGAAGCGTTCGCCTTTGATGGCGTGGATCAGTTCGGTTGCACGCCTCTCCTGTTCGCTGATGGCTATCGGTGGCACGATGAGGATGTGGATATCGTAGGGGCAAGCTGGCGAGGAAACATGCTCTACGATGTTGAGCAATTCCTTATCAGCCATGTCTCTCAAGTCGACGCATTGAAGCATAACGGTGAACTCAGCATTTTGCCACTCAACAGTTGCGGTTCTTCCAAAACCCATCTTCGGGATCACAAGCTGGGCACTTGAAAGCGCCTGCAGAGCATGTTCAACCACTCTTATGTCCTCGTCGGAGAAACAATCGAGCAAAGCGTTCAACCTGCGTTGCATCATCTCTGTCAGCGTCGTGCCCAGATCAACCACATAGATGTCGTCATACTCCTCGCCTCGTCTTGAGCAGGCGATATAGTTCACATTCGTGCGGAGCATCTCAAGGAGTGAGAGCATGTAGCTGTAATTCATTTCCCAACCCAGACCGAAGTCCCAAAGGAATGTGTGCGTGAGCCTTCTGACGGAGGCATCAATGCCCGCTATCTTGAAAACCACAAGCGTCCTAACAAGCTTTTTGAGCGAGCTTTTTCGCTCTGGTGCGATCTCACTCGCTTTGCCATCAAGGTAAGGGATAACCTCATCTGCGTATGCGTGCAGGTCTGGATGAGTGATTATGTCGGGACGGAAGTGCTCAAATATGCTGTCTGGGGTTATGAGTTGGAATGCGTCGCCATCAATCGCATCGCTCGTGATTGTTTGGATGAACTCAACTGCGGAGCGAGTGCGTGAGAAGAAGCGTCCCACTGCCCTCTCAAGGCATGAGATGGTGATCGGGTGAAACGGGTAGCAAGCCATCAACTCTTCAGCGCTGAATTCAAGCATCGGGAAGGAGCTTACAAGGTTGCGGTGCCACTGAAGTATGAACTGCCTAAACTTATTTTCGTCCTTTGGCGGGAGTAAGTTTTTCCGAATGAGTTGGCGTATGTGAGTTAACGAGAGTTGATGGCGCATGTATCTGTCCTTGATCTGTGTGAGGGAGTATGCTTCGAGCTCGCCCATTTCCTCGATTGTCTTTTGTATGGCTACGATAAGCCATGAAGGTGTGTGCTGGCAATACTGCGCTATGAATTGAAGGAAGGAAGCATCCGCTTGGAGTTCGCTATGTGTCTTCGCACCGAGAAACATTGAGAGTTCGTCCACAAGCCATAATACGCTGTCATAGCCACAGGCTACCGCAGCATCTTGTAATATCTTCATCGCTTCGGCGCGTGACGGTGGCATTTGAGGCGGGATTTTATTTCCCACGAGTTTGTTGCTCTGCTTCAGAGATGCGACCGTTTCTTCCCAAAGGATTTGCTCGAGTGGCAAGCGTGGTGAGTAGGCATCCAAAGTTATCGAGACCACAAGCCATTTGTGATCGCCTATTCTGTCAACGGCATCGCTGAAGCCTTCGTTCAAAGCTTTGAACAGTTCCCTTGCCCATCGGAATTGGCATAGCAATCCAACGAGGGCTATCAAGTGGCTTTTCCCTGTGCCATACGCACCGCTCAACATGTGAGCGCACCCTCTCCTCCTTGCCATCCCACCGAGTATGCTCTTGAGCACAGCTTCGTTTGAGTCACGAGCGACGATGTAAGATGTGACAAGCGTTCTCAATTCCTCGGGTGGCTCTTCGTGGTCAGCTGTGCGCATCTCTTTTGAGATGCTTGATAGCTGTATCACAGTTGCCACATTGCGCACATCTATGAGTTCTCGCATGAGCATAATGCTTCACCCCCTTCATCGAAAATGCTGTCACAAAGCTTGAGAGTGTGGCATCATCCTCTCGCGATGGCAAGCCATATGCGGTGTGGTGATGAGGCATAATGCTTCTCATGTTTGCGAAGCACCTTCAGGAACTCGGTATTGAAGGGATGGCTGACGCGATAGCGGAGATGGGGTTTGACGGTGTTGACTTAACTGTTAGAGAAGGAGGTAGCATTGCCCCGCAGGATGTGAAGGAACTTCTCCCAAAGGCTGTTAAGGCTTTTGAGAGGAAAGGACTTTGTGTGGGGATGCTCACGACTTCAATTGTATCAGCCGAGGATGAATACGCCGAGGAGATAGTCTCCGTTGCGAGCGACCTCGGCGTGAAGTTCATAAAGCTCGGCTATTGGCGATACGACAAGTTTGGGACGCTCAGGGAAAAGATGGAAGAGGTTAGAAGATGCCTCTCTGGCTTGGAGAAGATGGCTGAGAAATACGGTGTCACATTCGGCGTGCACACGCATAGTGGCAATTTCATCACATGTGATGGCGCAATCGCATTCATGCTTGTTGACGGTTTCCAAAGCGAGCGCATTTGCGTGTATGTTGATCCTGGGCACATGACAATTGAAGGTGGCTTAAGCGGTTGGCGCGCATGCATTGACTTGCTCAGGGATTACATTCGCATGGTCGCTGTTAAGGACTTCGCATGGAGAAGCGTTTTTGACGAGTCTACAGGCGAGGTTAAGTGGTATGTTGAGCCAGCGCCACTTGCTGAGGGCATAACGAGGTGGCACGAAGTGTTTGAGTGCCTCTCACAAATCGGCTTTGATGGCGTTATAAGCATCCACAGCGAGTATCCACACATGGACGCAGCGCAGATAATCAAGCAAACGAAGCTCGACCTTCAATACCTTCGTCCGATAATTGAGCGAACGCTTCTCAAAAGGATGGTTTGATAGGGCTGAGCTTAGCGTTCTTTGCCACTTTCATCCTCGGGTTGCTCGAAGAGCTTTGGCATAAACTGCATGAGCGCCAATTTTATGCATCCAGCGAGTGGGACTGCAATGATCATCCCGAGGACGCCGAATGCAACGCTTCCAGCCATCACCGCAAATATGGCTACGATTGGAGGTAGCCCCACCTTTTGCCCTACGACCTTCGGCATCACAAGCCAATCAAAAACTTGATTTACAACTATGATCACGCCAGAGGAGAGGATGGCTGTTAACATGTTGTGGTGGTTGCTCGTCAAGTAGCCGATTGCGAATGCAAGGAGCGTGCTCGTGATCGTTCCAAAGTATGGAATCGAGTAGGTTATGCCAGAGAAAAAACCGATGGCTATGGCATATTTGTTGCCGAAGTAGAGTGACAACAACCAAAGCAGGAATGAGTTGACGATGCCGACACACGCACAAAGCAACATGTAGCCACGAAAATATCGCCCGATGAGCTTTCCCGTTTCCCGCAAGAGAGCTGTTAGTTCAGCGCGGTGCTGTGGTGGTAGGAGCGAGAGGATGCGTTGGCGCAGAGGGTCAATGACTTGAAGCGAGTAATATGTGACGATCGGCAAAAGCAAGAGCGAGATTATGCTCCCAATTGATGTGACTGCCCATTTGATCCTCTCCAAGATGAAATCACCAACTTGCTTTGAGAAGCTATTGAGGACTTGCGAAGCGTATGCTAAGAGCGGGTTTTGCGAGGCATTGTTTTCCTCAAGCCGTTTTATGAAATTGACAGCGATGATGTAGTATCTCCCATTCGGTGGCATGCATTCCTCGATCAGCGCTTGCGCTTGTGAAATGATTAGAGGTGCAATGGTGAGGACGATGATGGCAAAGAGCAACAAGAAGAAGCTGAAGGCAATCAACGCTGCTACATTGCGAGACCAACCTCTGCTCTCAAGTTGATCGACGATTGGGTCAAGCAGATAAGCGAGCAGAAAGCCCGCTACGAAAAGAGGCAATATTGCTCGTATGCGGTAGATGAAGAACAGACCACCACCAATAAGCATCAGGAGCAAGAGAGTTTGCAATTGGCTTTGTTTAGGCGTTGTCTCCCTGTGATACACTTTTTCGCTCACCACCAGATCAAAGTTGATCAAGCTTCTTGAGTGGTTTCCTCGTGCTGTTTAACTTCTTCAACGCATTCACTCAAGCTGTCTGACGGCTTTTGGGAATCTTCAGCTTTCACAGGCTCTTGCGTTTTTTCCGTGAGTTTGCAGAGGGCTTCTCCAACTTCGTCCGTCATCCTGATGAGGCGCCATTGCAAATAGAGAACGACGCACAAAAGCACGAGGAGAAGACAGCCAAAAGCGAAGCCAAGGAGTATGAGGCTAACAACGATTACATCCATCGTCATGCACCTCCGAATGGTGTTAACATTTTTCTGACTTGCGCCATCGCCCCTTCGCATCTTGACTATCACCATTGTGCGAACCAAAATTCAATATTGCACAAAAGGACAACACAAGGTCTGCCTACAGAGTGAAAGCATAGCTAAGGCAGTGTGGTAGCCTCTTTCGCTCCCTTTGGTCATGGGTTTTTGTGAGGTGAAGTTGTGGTGGCAAAGGTTGTAGTTTGGGAAGCAAGAGCAACGCAAGCACCGTTGTAACGAAGGATGCAGTTCTATCCGAAAGCATGATGTAGACCACGCACATTAGCGAGTGGAGCTTGGCAATCGGGCTGGAGAAATAAGGTGCAATTCAAATTTGCTCTTGAGGTAGCCAAGACGCTTTTTGCATTGGTGCGTTAGAATGTATAACACCACCTGAAACAGGGTGGGTATGCTGAGGCAGGGTGGAAGGAAGTGGATAAAGATGGTGAAGCGAGGCGTCATCTTGGCGGCAGGGAAGGGGACAAGGCTTTACCCGATCACAAAAACACAGCCTAAGGAAATGATGCCAGTAGGCAGGAAGCCAGCGATTGAATACATCGTTGAGGAGTTAGCAGGGGTTGGCATCTCAAACATTCTCATCGTGGTTGGTCAACAAAAGAGCTCTCTGGAAGCCTACTTTGACGAAAATGTCTCAAACGCTACCGCAAGCTACAATGGCGCTTGCATTTACTTTGTCAGACAACCTCAGCCACTTGGCACTGGTGATGCAATAAGGCGTGCTTCTGCATGGACAAACGACGAACCTTTCGTTGTTGCTTTAGGCGACTGCATTATTTGGTCGCGCAAGAGCATCGTTGAAGAAATGATTGAAGTGCATGAGCGTTACGGTGCTGCAGCAACTGTAGCAGTTGAAGTCGTTAGCAAGAGGGATGTCGCAAAATATGGCATCGTAAACGCAATCGGGCGTGGGCGCATAAGACGGCTATCTGGCATAGTTGAAAAACCAGACCCAAAATCTGCACCAAGCAGGCTTGCTATAGCTGGCAGGTATGTGTTTAGCCCAGTCATTTACGAAGTCATAGACGAGGTTGAAAAAGATGACGGCAAAGAACTCGGCATAACAGATGCGATTGCTCTGCTCATAAAGAAGAAGTTGCCTGTATACTCCGTCAGGCTCAGGGAAGAGCAGATCAGGATGGACATAGGTGACTTTGAAGGCTATTTTAAGGCATTCATCAGAGCAGTTTTGAGTGACTCCGAGCACGGCAAGGCTGTTAGAATGTTCGTTAGCAAGATGCTGAGGATGAGAAACCTTCCACCAGCGTTTTAGCGTGGGTGACAACTTCGGGCAAAATCTTTACAGCTATGAAGCTTGACGCTAAAATAATTTGACGCTAAAATGAAAAGTGAGAAGAACAGCTGTGCAAAATAAACACAACAAGGGAGGTGCTCAGTGATGGAGGCGAAGTATGTCTTGGTCGTCACAAAGAAGGGATATGCAAAGCGGGTGCCGATTGAGCAGGTGCGTCTGCGCCATCGCCCTGCAAAGGGTGTTTCTGGTGTTGAGCTCACAGAAGGTGATCAATTGCTCACAGCGATACCAGTTGGTGAAGAAGGTCAAATAGTTGTAGCAACGACGATGGGTCGCATTGTCAGGTTTGACCTTAAGGAGATCAAGGAAGCATCGCGTGGCGCAAAAGGCTCTCGCCTGCTTGAGCTTGAGGAAGGAGATTCAATAGCGAGTGTTTTTGCCCTTTAGGTGGCGTAGAAGCCAAAGGGCATTAAGGCGTTTCGTGAAGATCGTCCTTCTCGATGAATCGGCTACAACGAGGACGCCATCCATGCTATCACGCCATAGGTAGAGATTGCGATATGGCGTTGCGGTGAAATGGCACACCTGGGGAGATGTATTGAGGGTGGGCAACGGTGAGGGTAGGCGAGAGGGTGGGAGCTTCACCTCAGGTGATTGAAGGAGCCTGATGCAAAGTTTGCACATCGTTTGCCCTTGAAGGCACGACGAGCAATAGCGTTGTTCGCAAACCTTGCATACTTTGCTACATGAATGGCAGATGTGAGAGCCACAAATGCCACATTGAGCGATGTGGTTGGGGCACACAGCTTCGCCACACAGGTCGCAATAGATGGCATGTTCGTTACATATCGTAGTCAAACAGCACACTGTTGAAACGGCGTGTGTTTTGCAAATCACCCTGCCACAAATGTGGCATTCTACTGCACAGTTGCTACAGAGCAGTTGACTGCAAATCGCACATTCTTTTGTGTGGTCTTTGCAGATTGTTTTGCCACAAACCTCGCACACTGCCATATTGCCTTCATTGACACAGTGTTCGCAAAATGCCTTGCCACAAACATGGCATCTACTCGCTTCATCAGAACAAACTCTCTTCCCACACACTTCACACTTAGATGCGCATCCTAAGCAAATGCTTCGCCCGCATATCTCGCAAGTCGTTATATCAGCCTTGCAAACAGGTCTCTGACATATCTGGCAGAAAGTTAGACAAGCATCGCACACTGGCAATCCGCAGATGTGGCATCTTTCCTTGATGCAACCTTTACAGAACCAGCTTCCGCATGAGGCGCACTTTGTGATGCACTTACCGCAAGCGATGTGCCCATTGAAGCATACACCGATTTGGCTCGTCCTTGTGTTGCAACTTTCGCACTTTGGAAATATGAACGAGCCATCATGCATGTTGAAGTAAACTTTGACGAGCGGGAGCGATGAGTTAGCTTTGAGTTTGATTTTGAACTCAACCGCAGGTAGCGTCACCTCAGCGATCCCGACGACCTCAGCCAAGATGAACGGTTGATGCCTTTGCGCCTCTTCAGCCATCTTTTCATCGCGCTCGGCTACCAACTTCTTCAACTCTTGCCAAACATTCTTATCGTCGGCTCTTACCAAGAGTTCCTCGAGTTGACGCTCATAGTAGTTCGCAATCCGCGAAAGCTCCACATGCATGCGTTCCTGCGCAGCGTTCTCCACCTCACGAAGCCAACTTGAAAACATCGCCTCACACTCGCCTTTCATCCGCTTTAAAAGCTCATCAACGAGCCTCTTATCAAAAGCTCTCTCACTCGCCTTGGCTACGGAAAGCAACTTATCCACTTCCTCCGTGATGTCAGCCAAGAAGCCATTTTCAAGCACAAGCAAATTCTTGAAACAAGCCCACTTGATGCCTTGCATGCACCTCAAAGAGAGGCTGACAATCAAGCCTCTCAAATTCACCCTCTTTCGTGTTACAGAAAACGCCTTGCAACCGATGAGGCGAAGCTTAGGCTCTCTTGGCTTCTCAAGTTCTGGTAGCTCAACCGCTACATGGGATGCTTTCTCCCGTAACCATCTGTGGACACTGTGGAAAAGCTTACTCCCCGGGACGAACAATTCAACATCCACGCTACTTGCGATGCTTTCGTCAAAGCCAACAACGATCTCCTTTCCTTCCCACTCAAACTGGCAGTCATCAGGCAACCTGACGCGAAGCAACTCACCTTCATCGCTCACGCTCGCCCCTAAAAACTCAAAGAAGCTCCTGCATAAATGCCTCATGCACTCTTTCAAGTTGCTATCGTTGTTCTTATCCCTCGCGTTGTGAGTTCTTGAGTTCATCCGCTTTCCCCTGCCTTCATCATTTTGAGGCTTCGACACCCACTAACTGTTGTAGCATTTCGTTAGCCTTCTTAACTCTCGTGTATCGTTCCATGGCTCTTTGCAACAACCTGCTTATCTGGTTGAGCCTCTCTTCCTCCTCTTGGGGAGTTTCACTTTGCATGATCGCCTCAGTGATCATTCGTTCGATGCTCTCTTCAAGGTGTGATATCCCTAACATGAGTTCGAGTTCCCCGACCACCATCTCGAAAAGCCCTATTTTGGTGATGAGGAGGTCAAGTATGCGTTCTTCAACGGTTGACTCGGTTGCCAAGTTCACAATGAACACTGGCTTATCCTGCCCCAACCTATGGATGCGTCCTATGCGTTGCTCAAGGCGCATCGGGTTCCATGGCAGGTCAAAGTTGATGAGCACCCTGCAAAACTGCAAGTTACGCCCTTCAGCACCAGACTCCGTGCTTATCATCACTTTCGCTTCATCCCTGAACCTATTGACAGCAATGTCTTTTGCCTTGTCATCCATCCCGCCATGATAGACAACCACTTCCTGTCCATTGCCCTCAAGCGTTTCTTTGAGCAGTTCCATGCTCGCTATGTAGTCGGTGAAGATGAGCACTTTCTCATCGCAAGCGCTGACTATGCGAGCTGTTTCCTCAACCTTTGCGCTCATCGGTATCGAGTTAGCCAGTTCGTAAAACTCCCTCATGCGCTGTCTCGTTTCATCTGGATACGCATCCTTTGATAACTTCAACAGCGTTTTTGCGACGGCACGGGGTGTGCTACATAACTCCTTTTGTAACAGCACTAACATGGAGCGCAAGAACCTCTCCTTACCCGATGAACCCTTAAGTTGCTTGTAGCTCTGCCTCAAGAAAGCCGTCAGCTCCTCATACAGTTTCATCTCCGGTTGTGAAAGCGAGATCAAGTGTGTCGTTGCATATCTTGGTGGGAGTGTCACTCCAACTTCATCCCTGTTGTGGCGTATCATCACAGCCGACAGCAGGTGGCGTAGCTCATTTACATTTTTCGGCTTCCTCAAATCGTCTTTTGAAACATAACGCCTCTTGAAGCTTTGCACAGTCCCAAGCAAGCCGGGCTTCACTAATGTGACGAGGTTGTAAAGCTCAAGCAGGTCGTTTTGGACAGGCGTGGCCGTAAGCAGTAGCATGTAGCGTTTCTTTATCTTCTGGCAGAAGCGATACGCGAGCGTGGCTCTGTTTTTAAGCTTGTGTGCTTCATCAATGATTAGCAGGTCAAATTCTCGCCCCACTATCTGGCTACTGTGAGGCTCTCTTTTTGCGAGGTCAATTGAACCGATTATTTTGTCACCCGAGAGCCAGTCGCTCACCTTGTGAGCCACAGTGAACCTCTCTCCAAACTTTTCGAGCATCTCATGATACCACTGCCAGATAAGCGATGCTGGGACTAAGATTAAAACGCTCTTCACTAGCCCCCTCATGATCAACTCCTTCATCACCAAACCTGCCTCAATTGTTTTACCGAGCCCAACATCGTCAGCGAGCACTGCGCAACAGTTCATCTCGTTCAAAACTCTCAATGCCGTCTCAACTTGGTGAGCGAAACGCTCTATCTTCACATGCCCCCAGCATCGCAGTTCCTCGAAAGAACGCGAAAGCAAAAGCTTCTCAGCTATGAGCAAGAGGGCATGCGCATAGCTTGCCATCGGGTATTCAACCTGAGTGCTATCTGTTGTCCACGAATCCAACCACCCAATCATCGTTGAGACCTTAGAGAAGCGTTCGACCACTTCATCGACTGTGCTCAGTTCATCCATTTCTCCCTTCCCCTTCCAACTCGTAAATCCAGCTTCGAAGGCAACACCTTCATTCCCGTGCGAGCAAGGGTTTGCCTAACTTAAAAAAGTTTAGTGCAAGCGTATCTTCAAGTAAATTGCAAGCCATTGCTTGTTGGCTTGCTGTGTTTTCTCACCGCAGTTTTGCTTCGGTTATGGTTTCGTGCCTGCGTGACATAATATGGTATGGCTTATGCGACGAACCATGCTAAGTTGAATAGTTGGGTCAGGATAAAGGAAGCGCCCCTCCTCTCATCACGAGTGGCGGAGGGTCACGCGCCCGATGAAGCCCGGCAACCTACCGACAACCTTGTTGTCGGCAAGGTGCCAAATGCGTTGAGTCCTTAACAGCGCGCACGCGCTGTTGGAGGGCAAAAGATGAGAGGAGTGGGATACCGCATAGGCATGATCGGTGCCAATGCCCAGGTCCCGCTCCTCTCCCTGAAAAGGGGCGCTTCGAAAGAAGCTCCATATTAAGCCTTTCAAGGGGGCGGGACGAATGGGCAAGATAGCATTCGCACAGCTTGCCTCAAAAGGCTTCATCTGTGAAGTTAACCCCTCATGTGTTCTGCATCCCCTCACCCTTTTAGAGTGCTTTTCTGCCTCGATCATGCTTGCTACATGCTCTTGCTTCTTGAGCATGGATTCATCTCGTAACCATCACGGAGATCAAACCATGAGAGGTGTTAGCGATGGAGATACGCGTTAACGCTGGCAAGAATGTGCTCGTTGAGGAGATGCCGATGGAGATAGTTGAGCGAAAGGGCAAAGGGCATCCTGATACGCTTTGTGATGGTGCAGCTGAGGAATTGAGCAGGATGTTGTGTGCATTCTACTACGAGCACGCAGGACGAATATTGCACCACAATGTGGACAAGTGTGTCCTCGCTGGTGGGCGCTCAACACCTCGCTACGGTGGCGGTAGCATTGAGGAACCGATTTATGTGCTCCTTGTCGGTAGAGCTACGCTTGAATGGTATGGCTCTCAAAAAGAAATCTGGAGAGTCCCGATCGGGAAGATGGTTCTTCAAGGGATACAAAAGTGGTTTCAGGAGCAGTTGCCAAACCTACCGATACCCGGAGGGCTAATGGTGGATTACCGCATCAAACGCGGGAGCGAGGATTTGATAGCCAACTTTGAAATTGGTGATGAAGTTCCAAGGTCAAATGACACTTCGCTTGCTGTGGCTTTCGCTCCGCTTTCCATAACCGAGCAACTCGTTAAGGAGGCAGAGCTATTCCTCAACTCAAATGAAATGAAAGCCGATTTCCCTTCGCTCGGTGAAGACATCAAAGTGATGGGGGTGCGCAACGGACGTAAAATCCATCTCACAATAGCTGCAGCCTTCATCGATCGGTATGTTGGATCAGCGAACCAATATTATGAGCTGAAGGAAGCGATAAAGTGCAGGCTGAAGGAACACCTGATTGAAAACTACCTCTCGAGGCTGCAGGAGGAATATGAGTTAAGCATCGACATTAACACCGCTGATGAGGGTGACTTGGTCTACATCACAGTAACTGGAACGAGCGCAGAATGCGGTGACGATGGGCAGGTTGGCAGAGGCAATCGCATCAACGGTCTGATAACGCCATATCGTCCCATGAGCCTTGAAGCAGCCTCGGGCAAAAACCCAGTCTCGCATGTCGGGAAGATTTACCAAGTGATGGCACAACTTATAGCCAACGAACTCATCGAAGCGCAACCACACCTTAAGCAGGTCTATTGCTACATGGTCAGCCAGATAGGACACCCTATTACCGATCCGCAAGCAGTCAACATTGAATACTACGGCGATGTCTCCGAAAAGGAGATGAACCAACTCGCGAGGGAAGTCATTGAACAAGTGCTCTCAAGGTGGCGGGAGATAAGAGATGGCTTCGTTGACGGGACTTGGGGCGTGAATTACCCCGGAATACCTGTTGCAACAAGATTGGAGTTGATACGGAAGAGCAGTTGAGCCAATGATGGCTCAGCCCAGCATCGGGACTTCTTTTGGTATCCCCAAAACAAAACCACAAGTGAGCAAGATGTGTCTTAATTGTTGCCTATAGCATGGTTTTCAAGCGCACCACAGCATCATAATGAAGTGGTGGAGGTGACCCGAAGTGCTCAAAGCACAAAAGAGCTGTGCGCTGTTTTGCAGTGCTGTTATGTTTAGCATCGCATTCGCCTTCATGCTCCTTTCGGATATGGTTGTTGGGCAGGGCAATAAGTGGAGCGCTACTCAAGTTGTTGAAGCGCTTGAAGCACACCTCAGGAAGCGCATCTCAAACCCAGTGAATCAGAAAGCGTTGCACATAAGAATCGTCCCGTCTTCAAATCCTGCAGAAACAGCGAAGGGCAAATTCCAACTCGTTGAGATAAAGAGTAGCCCAGCCAAAATCAAGTCTGTGATGCTCCTCAAGTTTGATGCGGTCATCATAGAGCCAATCGTTGATGTTGAACTGCTCGTTGAGAAAGACAGCCTGAAAGTGCTTTCCGTGAAGGAGTCACATTGCGAAGCCATATTTACGCCTCAAAGCTTTGAGCAAATATTCGCTGACGGGAAGCACACGAAGAACATGAACATCAAGGTCAAGTTTAGAGATGACCAGCAGGTTGAGCTTTCCGGACGATGGCTGTTGTTCGGCATCAACAACCCCTTTAGAGCTGTCGCGAAGTTTTTCCCGGCTCAGGATGGTTCGGTGCATGTGCGTATAAGCGAGTTCTACTTCAACTCAGTGCCAGTGCCAGAATGGTTACAGCGTCGCTTTGAGTCAAAGCTTAATCCAATCCTCAAGCCAGACGATATGATCTTTGATCCCATCATCAGGAGCGTCGTCATTGAGGGCGATAAAATGATTGTGAGCACGAAACCACGAAAGTCTTGATAGCAAGCGCCAAAGGAGGTGGGAGCGTGACCAGAAAGAACGAAATTGAGGGTGAACAAGTAGGTGGTGAAAGAAACGGGAAGGATCTCATGGAACAGGAAACAGCACCCACTTTTAAAGGCGGAGGTTTTGCGAAAGCTGTTGCACTTGGCGGGTGGGTGGTAGCTATCCTGCTGTTTGTTCTCGTTGTGTGGATATCGTTTCGTCTCAAGTCCGCTTTGAATGAAGTTGCTCATCTCACAAAACAGGTATCGCAAAGCAAAACTGAACTGGCACATGCAGCGTGGCAGTTGCTATCCCCGGCGAGGAGGGAACTCACCTACGCGAGCTTCAGCTTTGATCCAGAACTCTACACACCGCATCAGGTCATCGAATACATTGAATCAGCGCGCCCTTGGATAAACCTCGCAAGGGAGATAGTTCCAGACCCGAAGCATGCAGAACAGCTTTCAAACGCGATTGCGTTGCTTGATGATGTGAAGGATTTGCTATCGCAGACAGGACAGCAGGAAGAAGCGCAACGCAGGTTGAACAAGGCAAGGGACATAATCAGAAGCGTGATGGGGGAACTGCAGAGGGTGCGCTCGCAATTGTGAGCTTAATGTGGGGGTGGTAGCATGGACGCAATTGAGGCGATCAAAACCAGAAGGAGTGTTAGAGCGTTCAAGCCAGACGCCGTTCAGAAGGAAGTGATTGAGGACATAATCGACTGCGCGAGGCTTGCCCCAAGCGCGATGAACTTACAACCTTGGGAGTTCATCGTCGTCACAGATCCTGAGATGAGGAAGCGCATCGCAGATGAAACTGATTATGGGAAGTTCATAGCGCAGGCGCCAGTTTGCATCGCTGTCTTCTGCAAGGATGTGAAATACTACCTTGAAGACGGTTGTGCTGCCACTCAAAACATACTCCTTGCAGCGCATGCTCACGGTTTGGGTGCGTGCTGGGTAGCTGGTGACAAAAAGCCATACGCTGAACGCATAGCCAAATTGCTCGGTGTGCCAAGTGGTTATAAGCTCATAAGCCTCATAGCTGTTGGCTACCCAACTCAGGTGCCGAAATGCCCTTCGAAGCGGAAGTTGAGCGAGGTCATCCATTGGGAGAAGTTTTAACCTTCGTTAGTGCTCTGAGCGTCAAACAGAGGCGCTCACAAGCTGTGCGAACACCTGTTCATCGTTGAAGCCTTTGAGTGTTATGCTTTTGTTTCGGCATGTGCCAGCACATGCACCACAGCCTTCACATAACCCCGGGTTGACCGAGGCTACAACTTTGATGATGTTGCCCCTCCTATCCTTTATCTCCTTCCGTTCAATTGCGTTGTATGGACAGACCCTCTCGCAGTCGAAGCAACCGGTGCAAGTCATCTCGTTGACTTCCGCTATCGTTGGTTCTCTTTCAATTCTTGGCATGCCAAACAAGCTTAAAACCTTCGCAGCTGCAGCGCTTGCCTGTGCCACTGACTCTGGTATGTCTTTCGGTGCTTGGCATGCGCCAGCAAGAAATACACCCGCTGTATTTGTCTCCACAGGACGAAGCTTTGGATGGGCTTCGCTGAAGAAGCCATGCTCGTCATATGTCAGGCGTAGCTTCCGCGCAAGCTCGTCAAAGCCATCGGAGGGGCGCATCGCTGTCGCAAGCACTACCAAATCAGCCTCAACTTCAACTAACTTCCCACTAAGCGTATCCATGCCACAAACTATGAGCTTACCATTGCTTTCGTAAATCCTCGAGACCCGCCCCCTTATGTAACATGCGCCTTCCTCTTCAATCGCTCTCCGAACGAATTCATCGTAGCCTTTCCCACCCGCCCTTATGTCCATGTAGAAAACATATGCTTCGCCATCGTGCACCCTGTGTTTGAACAACAGGGCATGCTTTGCGATATACATACAGCATATCTTTGAGCAGTATGGAATCCCTTTTGCTCTGTCCCTTGATCCAACGCATGCTATGAAGGCAACGACTTTCACCTCTTTGCCGTCTGATGGTCGAACAAGCCTGCCTCCTGTTGGTCCTGAGGCGCTGAGCAAGCGCTCAAACTGCAACCCGTCAATCACATCCTTGAACCTTCCACCACCATATTCGCCGTAGATGGATGGCGAGATCAACTCGTAGCCAGTGGCGACAACTATCGCTCCAACATTCTCGGTGATGAGCTCATCTTGCTGTTCATAATCGATTGCCTTGGCGGGGCAGACCTGCTCACATACCCTGCACCTACCCGTTAGGAAATAACGACAGTGCTCCCTATCTATCACTGGCACATTAGGGACTGCTTGAGGGAACGGAATGTAGATTGCTGGGCGTGTAGCTAAACCTCGTTCAAACTCACTTGGTATGCCATCGCGCCTTGCCGGGCAACGCTGTGTGCATATCCCACAGCCAGTGCACAGATCTTCACGCACAGAACGAGCTTTCTTCCTTATCGTCACAACGAAGTTGCCCACATAACCGCTTACTTCTTCAACAACAGAGTAGGTGAGGAGCTTTATCCTCGGGTGCTGTCTCACTTGAACCATCTTCGGCGTTAGGATGCATTGAGAGCAGTCAAGTGTTGGGAATGTCTCCGAGAGTTGAGCCATATGTCCACCGATTGACGGCTCCCTCTCAACTAACACCACTTCGTATCCAGCATCAGCTATGTCCAACGCAGCTTGTATTCCAGCGATGCCACCCCCTATGACAAGGGCACGCTTCGTCACATCAATGTGGATTGGGAAAAGTTCCTCGTTGCGCTTGACCCTCTCAACAACCATCCTGATAAGCTCAATCGCTTTCTTGGTTGCCTCTTCCCTATCTTGGTGCACCCAAGAGCAGTGCTCCCTTATGTTCGCCATTTCACAAAGGTATGGGTTGAGACCAGCCGAAGCACATGCTGAACGGAATGTAACTTCGTGCATTGATGGACTGCACGCTGCAACCACAACACCAGTCAAGCGATGTTCCTTTATTGCCTCTTTGATGATGTTCTGACCCGGGTCCGAACACATGTATCGGTAATCAACAGAATACGCCACGCCGGGGTGCTTCGCAAGCTCATCCCTGACCCTCTCAACATCGACTGTTGCGGCGATGTTGACGCCACAATGGCAAACGAAAACGCCTATGCGTGGCATGCACGATGCACCTCTCTATGTTTGTTTCTGTGCCAAGGCATTTTTCAAAACCTTCATCGGGTCAACCATGTGCTTCTCCAAACCCAGTTCCTGCGCTGGGATGCCAAGCGCTATACCTATCAGCTGAGTGAAATAGGCTATCGGCATGTCATGCTCATAACCGAATTTCGCGTTTGCATCGATTTGATAGACATCGAGGTTGACATGGCAAAGTGGGCACGCTACGCAGATGATGTTTGCTCCTCTCGATTTCGCATCTGAAAGTATGCGGTGAACTCTCTCTGCCACCAAATCGCTCCTGCTTAAAGCTAAGCTCGCACCACAGCACTCCGTCTTAAACGCCCAATCAACCACTTCGGCTCCAACGGCTGAGATGAGTTCGTCCATGACGCGCGGATTCTCTGGATCGTCAAATTGCATGACCTTTGGCGGGCGCACAAGCAAGCAACCGTAGTAACATGCCACCCTCAAGCCTTTAAGTGGATACCTCACTCTCTCGCTCAAGCGCTCGATCCCATAGAGCTCCCGCAACACTGTAAGCAGGTGAAGTATCTGCAGTTCATAAAGCCGTTCAACCGTTTGCCCATCAAGCAACCCCGGCAGTTGAGATATTTTTTCCCTCGCCTCACGGTTGTGTTTAAGTTCGTAGGCTGTCCACTTCAGCCTGTTGAAGCAGGCTGCGCAGACAGTGAGCAAAGGTTTATCAAGCTTTGCTGCGAGCGCTAAGTTCCTTGCGCCAAGCGCTAAGGGAAACAGTGTCCTTATGGCGTGTGCCGGCGTTGCACCACAACATATCCAGTCTGGTATTTCCTCGAGCTTTATCCCAAGGTGATTGCAGAGGGCTTTCGTTGAGATGCCATATTCAACTGCTGTCCCAGAGAGTGAGCATCCGGGGTAGTAGGCGAATTCCAGCTTCCTTTCAGCATCCTCAGGGTGTGCATCAGCTGTGCTTTGTGCCTTCGCCTCCATGTCTTTCACCTTCCGAGAGCTCAAGCTTCCTTACCATCTCCCAGATGCCTCTAAGCTCCTTCAGTCCGCGAACCCTTTCTGGAAGCATCGGGAGTTTGCCACGCATGAACAGCTTTATGCCTTTGCCGAAGTCTTTGAAAGGTCTTCCAAGTGCGATGTTTAGCCTTATAGCAAGCTCTGGCTCAAACACTCTACCTCGCCTCTCTATGTTCTCAACAAACTGCGATAGAGCCTCGGTTATCTCCCTTTCCGCCTCTGTGTAACCAGCCTTGAGCGCCATTGAACGCAACACATCCATGACATGCGCTATTTCAACTTCCTGTGGGCATCTGGTGGTGCATGTTTGGCACGCAGCGCAAATCCATATCGTGCGACTGCGTAGAACATCCTCTCGTTGCCCAAGTTGTATGAGGCGCATTATCCTCGCTGGGTCTATGTCCATCGCGAAAGCCATCGGACAGCCAGCACTGCATTTCCCACATTGATAGCATTGGCTCACCTTTTGTCCTGAGAGCCTCTCAACCTCGGTGACGAACTCTTTCAGCTTGGCATCGGTCAGCCTCACGACATCGCTCACGCTCAATCGCCTCTCTACATGCTACAATGTTGTGTGAACTTGCCCCCTGCTTTGAGTTGCAACCCTGTTGCCTTCAGTTCGTGCTTGAGGCTAAATTCGCTCTCTTGTTATCTTTCGGTGCTTGCAACTCAACACGCTGACTTGAGTTCTTCAGCGTGCGTGCGCACTTTGTCGATTGCCTTCGCTATGTCTTCCATGTCCTTTTCCTCAGCGAGGAGAACCCATTGCGGTAGCCAAACAGCGGTTTCAACCACTTCTTCGGTGACGGGAAGATGCACACTTGAGTAATCAACCTTTCGCCCAAGCAGTTTCTCAAAATACTTCGGAAGATACTCGAGGAAGACAAGCTCACGGTAGAGTGGGCGTGAGTAGCCGGGCGACAATGGAATGCCTTCGCTTTGAACTGCTTTAGCAACTTGATGTTTCGTTACGCCGCCAAACTTACTCAACTCAAGCCTGAAGATGAAGAGGTGATATGCATTCCTTGTGACCCTCTCATCGTCTTTCGGCAGTAGCACGCCGTCAACTCCTGAAAGCAGTCTGCGCAGTTGATTTGCGTTGTGCTCTCGCTTTTGAGCCCACTCCTCCATGCGCTCAAGCTGAGCGAGCAAAACTGCAGCTTGCCATTCTGTCATCCTGTAGTTGCCACCCATTATCGGATGCTCATACCACTCGCCACCGGGACGCCTGCCAACATTGTGGAGCGACCATGCGGTTGTGTAAACCGATTCATCGTTTGTGATAATGATTCCGCCCTCGCCAGCGGATATGTTCTTTGAGTTCTGGAATGAGAAGCAACCTGCATCGCCTATTGAGCCAACGGGTTTGCCACGCCAAGATGCGGTGTGAGCCTGTGCGCAATCTTCAACAACGCGCAAGTTGTGTCTCTTAGCCACATCCATAACTGCATCCATATCAGCGGGGCGCCCACCTATGTGCACCGGTATGATCGCCTTCGTGCGTTCGGTTATGTGGGCTTCAACTGAGCTTGCATCTATGTTGTATGTATCTGGCTCTATGTCAGCGAAGACGGGCACAGCGCCTATTTTGACAGCACATGTCGCTGTTGCAACGAATGTGTATGGTGGTATGATGACTTCGTCGCCGGGTTCAACACCGACAGCCTCTAACGCAAGCTGAAGCGCGACAGTCCCGCTCGTCACCGCAACACCATATTTGCATCCGTGGGCATTCGCAAAGCGCTCCTCAAATTCGACCACCTTAGGTCCCCTCGTCCCCCAGTGTGTTGAATTGACAACCTCTTTGAGCAACTCAAGCTCTCTACCAGCTTGCTGTGGCCAAGGGATGTTCCAACCACCTTTGCGTATTGGCTCTCCGCCAGCTATCGCAAGCTTGGGCATATCAAACACCTCCCATCAGGTTTTATCAGCCATAGTGTTCACAGTTAAATTATGGCATCGTGATGAAATCACTCTCACAGTAAGCCACCAAGCGCTCTTTGAGAGACCAACACAGGTGCAACCACAGGTGCGGTGACAGCATCAAAATGAACGAAACCAAGATGTGGTAAAAGATGAAGTGGCTAAGCGATCAGAAAGCATGCTCACAAGGAGGTGATGTGAGGAGGTCAAACGGAAGCCGATGATGAAGGGTCATCCGAGGGTTTGAACGATGAAGCGTGAGCGACGACTACCCAATCCTTAAGAAAGGAGGCGCATGAGAGATGAGGCGAAAGAAGGCGTTCACCCTCATTGAGCTGTTAGTGGTCATCACCATCATAGCGATACTGGCAGCGATCCTGTTCCCTGTCTTCTCACGAGCTCGTGAGAAGGGGCGCTCGGCAAGCTGCCAGTCTAACCTCAAGCAGATCGGGCTGGCTATGAAGATGTATCTTGAGGACTTCGACCAAGTGAATGTGCCAGGTTATGTGACAGATCCTAATGTAGGTGAAGTGTCATGGGCATTGCTCCTAAAGCCTTACCACAAGAACACCCAAATCTTCACATGCCCAAGCAGGGCAAGATGGGAAATAGAGCAAGGCAAGAACGATCAATCAGGTGGCTATGTGATGGCTGTGCTTACAGATAAGCAAACTAACACTTCAGGCACTGGTTGGCATGACTCAGACATTGAAGACCCATCTAACACGCTTATCGCGATTGATTCTCCATGGTATGCGAAGTGTGGAAGTTGCTCACCAAGTGGTAACGACGGACCAGTCACGATAGACCCTTCCACCTACGACCCAAAGGACTCAGATGTGAATCGGCACTTCGACGGGATAAATGTGCTTTGGTATGATGGGCATGTGAAGTATATGCGTGCTGAGAAGGTCAAGGAACCGCGCTATTGGACGATTCAGGAAGACTAATAGGCGCATAGCTTAGCGAGTGCAAACGATGTGACGCTGGCTGAGGGCGATGGGGAGGTTGCCTTCGGGCAGCGTCACTTTGTATCTACATCATTGTCAACCACCGCCGATTTTGTAGCCTCAGGAAGGGAGAAAAGTCTTTTGCTCCTCAGGTGAGCGAAAATAATATCGGTAGATGTTTTGCTCTCCAAGAGGGGCACAAGGTGTAGTTCCTCCAAGTGCGGTTAACATTGATGTGAGTCATGTTCTTAAGCGGTGGTGAAGCATATGGTGCGTGTTCGCATAGCGCCTGCGCCGACTGGTGCGTTGCATGTTGGCACTGCACGCACTGCCCTCTTCAATTGGCTCTTTGCGAGGAAACACGGTGGCTCTTTCCTACTGCGCATTGAGGATACTGACAGGGAGCGCTCAAAGCCCGAATTCGTTGAGCAGATACTCGATGGGTTGATGTGGCTCGGTTTAGACTGGGACGAAGAGCCAATCTACCAATCGCAGAGGCTCCAACTTTACAGAGATGAGGCACATCGCCTCCTTGAGGAAGGTAAGGCATATCAATGCTTTTGCACGCCCGAGGAGCTTGAGGAAAAGCGCAAGCATATGCTCTTGAAAGGTTTGGCACCGAAGTATGACAGGCATTGCAGGCAGTTGGATGAGTCCGATAGGAAGAGGTTGTTGAGAGAGGGGCGGAAATATGTCCTCAGGTTCGCAATGCCGATCGAGGGCGAGACGCACTTCTACGATTTGGTCAGAGGGGAGATAAGTGTCCGAAATGAAGAGCTTGATGACTTCGTCATCTTGAAGTCGGATGGATTCCCAACCTACAACTTTGCGTGTGTGGTTGACGATCATCACATGCACATAACGCATGTCATTCGCGGTGAAGACCACATCCCAAACACACCTCGCCAAATCCACCTTTACATCGCCCTCGGGTATGAGGTGCCACAATTTGCGCATCTGCCACTTCTGCTCGGGAGCGACAGGAGCAAACTTTCGAAGCGTCATGGCGCAACGAGCTTGCTCGAATATCGCAAGATGGGCATCTTACCTGAGGCTATGTTTAACTTCCTCGCATTGCTTGGCTGGTCGCCCGGCGGAGTTGAAGGCGAGGAGATCTTCAGCAGGGACGAGTTGATTGAGCGGTTTGATATAGCGCATGTTAAGCCAAGTGGAGCTATCTTCAACTTCGAGAAACTGCTTTGGATGAACTCGCAATACATACGCAGGTGCGACTTGAAAAGGTTGACAAAGTTGTGCATGCCATACTTGCGTGAAGCCAACTTGATCGGCGATACACCGAGCGAGTCAGAGGTAAAGCTTATTGAGCGCTCGATTGAGCTTGTGCGAGATAGGATGAAGCTACTTTCGGAAGCACCAGTGCTGTGCGATTTTTTCTTCCGCGAGCCCGTTGAATATGACGCTGGTGGCGTCCAGAAATGGCTGACAAAAGAAGGCATTGACGAACTCCTCGAAGAGCTCGCGAGTCGCTTGGAAGAGCTTGAGCAGTTCGACGCAAAAACCGTTGAGTGCACACTACGAAAGCTTGCCTCGGAACGAAATATTCAAGCTGCGCATATAATCCATCCAACAAGGTTAGCTGTGACAGGTAGAACCGTAGGTCCTGGCTTGTTTGAGCTGATGGAAATTGTAGGGAAGGACGCATGTGTGCGTCGCTTAAGGAAATGCGCCATGTGGATCAGGGAGAACTTGAAAGCAAAGCAAAGTTCACCTTAGGTGTGCAAGTGTTTGCACCACAGCAACTGAAAGCCTATTGTCACTTCAGCTCAATCTTGTGTCCCTCCTCAGCGGAAGCATAACCAGCATAAATGACGCGCACCACATCAACAGCCAATTCAATGCCAGAGAGCGGTTGGTAGTCTGGTTCGAGGACTGCTTTGACAGCATCCTGCATTTCCTGCGGGTAGCCACGAAGGAAATCCTCGTTGACGCTTGGGAATGTCCAACCAGCTTTTGTCTCGATCTTCTCAACGATGTATTCGTCAGCGAAAGCATCAGGCGATGGTGTATAGGCGACGCACACATTGTTCGGATTCATGTTCAGTTTTATGCGACAGTTTGATGCGTATATTTCCATGTGGTCATAAATTCCGCCAAGACAGCAATCGTTAGCGAATATGACAGCCTTCGATCCGTCTTCAAAATCAATCACAGCCATGCTCCAGTTCTCGACATCTTGCCACCCTGTGACGAGGAAGTGCCGTTCCTCTCGTTTGAAGCCCTCAATCTGTGTTAGGTCAGCCACTTGCGCAAACACCGCAGTCGGTCTGATCGGTTTGCCATACTTGAGGATGCCCTCACATTGCTTCAGGTAAAGGACTCCACCAATAGGGTGCGAACCCAAGCGCAGGAGCGCTCCACCACCGCAAGTGCGCCACTTGAACGAGAACGGGGACGCAGAACCACTGTGCGATTCTTCAGCTCGTATGAAGAGGACAGTCCCCCTTGATGCTTCGAGGAGGCGTTTCGCCTTTTGTATCGGTGGAGCATAAACCCAGTTCTCAGCATATGTGAATTTAACACCAGCATCGTTCACCGCCCTTTTTATCTCTTCGGCGTTAGCGACAGCCTTCTTAAACATCTCCTTCTTCGGCACCACATGCCCTATAAGCTCCACTTCCTCGGGCATGTCCTCACCGAAGTAACCAGTCATTGGTTTCTCACAGACGATGTGCTTACCTGCTTGTGCAGCCTCAATGCATATCTGCTTATGGAGGTAGTTCGGTGTGCACACATCAATCATGTGGATGTCCTTGCGCTCAAGCAATCTTCTGTAGTCGTCATATGCATCTGGTATGCCACGCTTCCTTGCGAACTCTTCGGCTCGCTCTAAATGCTTTGATGCGACGGCAACAACCTCAGCCTGAGGTATCATCGCATAAGCATCATAGTGGAACCTCCCAGCGAGCCCAACACCAACTATGCCAACACGCACTTTCTCCATCGCTTCATCACCCCCAAAATTGTTTTGGGTGGCTATGGCAGTGGCTCACACTGCTTTGAGTTGCTCGCCACCAGTGTGTCATCCACCTCAATCGGCTACTTACATTATTGTCGCATCAATGCCCTCTCTATTCAACGGATTTTGATTTTCGTTTGCACTGCGATGCTGGCAAACTTGAATTCGCAGTGACCCATCCTTTGGCGCATCGCTTGGTGGTATAGGGATGAAACGGTTGAAGGTTGGTGAGAAGCTCGAGTTATCTCAGCTGTGGCTCGGGATGCTTCAGCTTGGGCAGTTGCAAATCTATCAGCCAGTTGATGCACTGATTGATGTTGTCACCTGCGCCATCTCGCTCGGAATAAACGCATTCGATTGTAGCTCGGAGTATAACGGGCACAACATCATAGCCACAGCCCTTAAAACGCTTGAGGAGGAATACGCATCTCAAGTTGCCGTTGTAGACAAATCGAGGGTTCGCACTTACGATGAGATGGAAGCCATGCTTGCTGAGAGCTTGGTTGAGTTTGAGAGAGAGCACATTGATGTCTACATGTTGCATGATGTGCGTGGCGTGAGGGATTTTGAGCTTCGTAAAGGTGCGTGGGAATATTTGCTCGAAGCGAAAGAGATGGGCGTGGTGCATGCTTTGGGCATATCAACGCATACTGTTGAGGGCGCAAGGCTTGCAGCGACACTTGATGGGCTGGAGATCGTTCAAGTCCCGTTCAACAAATTCGGGCTGGGCATATACGATGGCGACATACACATGATGGCTGAAGCGCTTGCAAAAGCCAAAGCAAACAACAAGCTCATCTGCGCGTTCAAAACCATAGGTGGTGGGGCTTTCTTTCGGTCGTGGAAAGAGGCGTTGAAGTTCCCACTCTCACACGAGCTTGTGGACTTCATTTGCGTTGGTGCAACAAGCGTTGAAGAAGTGAAAAGCGTTGTGGCTTTTGTGGAGGGGAAAGTAAATGTGGAGTTTGGCGAAGGTGAGTCGAACAAAAGATTGTTGGTTGCCGATTGGTGCACGGAGTGCGGCGATTGTGTTCAGGCGTGTCCGAATCGTGCATTCACCGTCGATGGTGAGGGCATAAGGTTTGAGGATAGCAAGTGCACACTTTGTGGTGCGTGCATTGCTGTGTGCTTTGAGAACGCTCTCTTCATCGTTTGATGAGCCTGAGGTTCATTTTGGTTTGGTAAAGCCTCTTCATGTTTCTTCCTCAAGTTCGTCAATCAACCTCTGGAAGCGCTCCCAATCATCGTCTTCCTCGTTTGTTATGGAGATGAGCGAGTCTATTACATTGCCGCTTATGTAAACTGGGGCATTTGTGCGCAACGCGAGTGCGAGCGCGTCGCTCGGGCGAGAATCAATCTCGCGGATCCCGAACGGTGTCTCAAGCGTGATATATGCGTAGTATGTGCGGTCTACGAGGTCGTGGATGACGACACGCACAACCCGCACGCCTAACTCATCGAGGATGTTACGCATGAGGTCGTGCGTTAATGGACGAGGCGGCTTTTCGCCACGCAGTTCAAGCGCTATAGCAAGTGCCTCTGCAGTGCCTATCCAGATTGGTAAGACACGGTTCCCATCAAGCTCACGCAATATGACGACATGGTTGTTGAATGGATCCCTTGCTACCGTCTCAATTTGCATCTCAAGCATCTGCCTCACCACTTCGTTTTGGTTTGGTGTGCATGTTCTACTTCGCATTATATCAAGGCTTAGCTGTTTGTGCTATCCGCTTTACGGCGGGAGAGTAAACGCTGAAGTAGTGTGGTGGGAGAGGCTTCCATTTTGTGAACACCCTCATAGTTCACGCCCTCCGCACGAAGCAACGCAAGGGCTTTGTCCAAGTGCATGCAATGTAGCTTTATGCAAATCCCACAGTCGGAAGAGATGTATCGTGGCACTGGAACGAGCTCCACATCAATGCCCGTAGACCGCAACAACTTCTCAGCGTGCAATACATGGTGTGTTGTTGAGAAGGTGATGATGCATGCCTTTACTTCGGCTTTCTCCATTCGCCTTCCTCTCCGTGTTGCTGCATTTGGGTGAAAAGCAATTTTGTTGCACATGCAATTATGTCGGAGGCAAAGGCAAATGTAGAGGTGGTGCTTTAACTTACGGGAGGTGGTCCGGCGTGAAAGCGCAAACCCTTTTGAAGCTATGTCTGATGGTGATGGCGATGATGGAGGTGACTGAGTTGAGCGCAGAAGAGGTTGAAGGGCGAAAGTGGGTTCTTTGGTATCGGCAACCTGCCCGCAACTGGAACGAAGCGTTGCCCTTGGGCAATGGGCGACTGGGAGCGATGGTCTTTGGCGGCGTCGCAAAGGAAAGGTTGCAACTTAACGAAGATACGATGTGGTCTGGCTACCCCTATGACCCGACAAACCCCGACGCTCTTAAGCACCTCAATGAAGTCCGTCGGCTCGTCTTTGAGGGCAAGTATAACGAAGCCGAACGAATTGCTGACCAGTTCATGATGGGTGTGCTCAGGGTGGGTGACAGGACTTATGCGCCATTTAGGCGCCTGATGGCGTATCAGCCCCTTGGCGACCTATGGTTGGAGTTTCCGCACGGGAATGAGCCTCAAGGTTACCGCCGCGAGTTGGTTTTGGACGAGGCGGTTGCCCGCGTCCGCTACCGAGTTGGTGATGTGACTTTTGAGCGAGAAATGTTCATCTCCGCTGTTGACCAAGCCCTCGTCATCCGCATCACTTCCGACAAACCCAAGCGCGTCAGTTTCACCGCACGCTTGACAACGCCCCACAAAAAGCATGAGACGAGACGCGGAGACCGCAATCTGCTCATTTTGCAAGGGCAATGGGTTGGCGATGGAGAAGTTCGAGGTGGTCAGACCGATTTGCCTGGTCCGGGCATCAAGTTTGAAGTTTGGTTGGCAGTGAGGACAGATGGCGGAAAAGTGGCTGTGAGCGATGAAGTGTTGACAGTTCAAGATGCGGATGCCGCCACGCTGATTTTGGTTGCAGCGACCAGTTACCGAAGCCCGAAGGACATTTCAGCCGACCCGCACAAGCGATGTTCCGAGTATTTTGCCCGGTTGCAGCGACGGAGTTACCGACAAATGAAGAGTGCCCACATCGCTGACCATCAGAAACTTTTCCAACGGGTGGACATAGACTTGGGTCACAATCCAGAACTTGAGCGACTTCCCACCGACGAACGCCTGAGGGCGGTGCAACAAGGTGCGGAAGACCCTGGCTTAATTGCCCTCTATTTCCAATTCGGTCGCTACCTTCTCATTTGCAGCAGTCGCCCCGGAACTCAACCTGCTAACCTGCAAGGCATTTGGAACGACCAAATCAACCCGCCTTGGGGCAGTAAGTGGACAACCAACATCAACGCCGAGATGAACTATTGGGCTGCAGAGACAACCAATTTGAGTGAGTGCCACGAACCGCTCTTCAAGATGATTGCCGAGGTGACGGAACAAGGTAGTAAAGTGGCGAAAGTTCATTATGGCTGTCGCGGTTGGGTTTTGCACCACAACACCGACATCTTCCGAGTTGCCGTTCCCGTTGACGCGGCGCCGCGTTGGGGCTTTTGGGTGATGGGCGGGGCTTGGTTGTGCCAGCACTTGTGGGAGCACTTTTTGTTCACCGGTGACCGAAAGTTCCTCAAGTGGGCTTATCCGATTATGAAGGGTGCCGCCCTCTTCCTACTGGACTGGATGGTCCGCGACCCCAAATCGGGACGCTGGACCACATGCCCATCCCTATCGCCTGAAAATGCTTTCCGAACAAAAGACGGGCAAGTGGCGAGTTTTTGTGTCGGTAGCGCTATGGACCTGCAAATCATCCACGACCTATTCTGCAACTGCATCGAAGCAGCAAGGCTTTTGGGCGTTGACGATGATTTGTGCAAAGAACTGGAGCAGCGATTGGCGGAACTTGAGCCTTTGAAAATCGGCAGCGATGGCAGATTGTTGGAATGGCATGACGAGTTTGATGAACCTGAACCTGGACACAGGCATGTTTCCCACCTGTTTGGGCTTCATCCGGGTCGGCAAATTTCGCCTATCCGAACACCTGAGTTGGCAATGGCGGTTCGTAAGTCATTGGAACACCGACTCGCTCACGGTGGCGGTGCAACAGGATGGAGCCGTGCGTGGACTGTCAACCTGTTCGCTCGGCTCTTGGACGGCGAAAAAGCCTACGAACACTTGCTGTTGCTTTTGCGGCGCTCCACCTTACCGAACCTTTTCGACAACCACCCGCCTTTTCAGATTGATGGCAACTTCGGCGGTTGTGCAGCAGTTGCCGAAATGCTCCTGCAAAGCCACGACGGAGAACTTCATTTCCTGCCAGCACTTCCGATGGCTTGGCGCAACGGGTATGTCAAAGGCTTGAAGGCTCGCGGCGGCTTTGAGGTTGACATTTACTGGCGGGACGGGAAACTGGAGCGTGCAGTGATTCGTTCGTTGTTAGGCGGGGTCTGTCGCGTCAGGACGACTGTTCCGGTCAATGTTGAAGGGGCGAAAGCACGCGAACCGAAGGGCGAAGTCAAAAACCCGCTGCTCAAACCTCAGCGTCCAGCCAAGTTTGTCGCTCTTGCCACCAACGCGTTAGAAAAACCTTTGCTGCCCTCAACCTTCGTAACGGAATTTGACACGAAGAAGGGCGGAGTTTATGTCTTGAAGCCTCAGTGAAAGTTCACGGCCATGGGAAGAACGGGGCTGGTTTGCGGGTGATTAGCGAATGGGTCGCCCAAACGACCGCCATGAAAAACTCGCCGTAAATTAAGCCGACAAAGAAAGGTGCGTATCGGTGAAAGGCTCGGACTCCTGCGTAGCGCAAAATCAGTGTTTTGACGAGCCAAGCGACGAAAATGGGAAACCAAAACACAATCATCGTCCACGAGGCGCTCAAGGCGTAAGCCAAAGGGTGAAGCGGGAACCACCAAAAATGGGAGCGAGCAACAATTATCGCATATGTCAGCACAACGCTGGCAATGAAAAAGCCGCGAATGTAGCCCGGGGGATTGTCCTGCCCCAAGATTGAGCCGATGTGGTCTTCAAAAGCCCAACGGGGGTTGCCCTGATAGGCATACCAATACATCGTCAAAGCGCCGTAGGTGTAGGGGAGTTTGAGTTGGTAAATCGCCGCCGTCACGAAGCCGACGACCATTGCCAACACTGCTGGCAAGAGCAACGAGCGTCTCCTCAGGCGAACGCTCTCGCTCATTTTCAAACTGTCAAGGATGGGTGTGACGAGCAACCCACGCAAGTCCCTCGTGAACACGGCATCGGTGAAGCCCAAAATCGTCAGGTTGCGAGCGCCGAGTTGATGCTTGGGCACAAAAAGCCGCATCAAATCGATGGGACGGAAAGATGTTTCCGTCATCATCAACCCACCTTCAGCAACGCTGCGAGCCATCACCATAACAACGACTCCGAGATAGACCGAAAACTCAACGATTGCGATCGTCGGGGATAGCCCGGCAGCGATGCCCCAGACTATCGCAACGGTGAGCCCGAGCACTCCCAAAAAGACAGCAACCCTGTAAGGCATCAACTCGTTGGTGTCGTCAATTTCGCTTCGTCCAAAGGTTTTGCCGAGGACTTGACGGAGGTAAGGCAACGCAGCGCGCCAGAAAAACCAAACGAGCACAAGATACGCGCCCAAAACTTGATAGCCGATGTAAAGTCTGGTCGGGTAGAGGGGCATGTTAACGAGCATGTGCTCGTAGCCAAGCCACGAGAGGGCAATGTCCTGCAAACGGGTGAGCCAGAAGAAGAACCAAAGGCTGAAAAGGAGTTGTGTCGGCAGAAAGTAAGCGAAACCGATGGCAGCGTAGGAAGTGTAAACGGGCGTGAAAAAGATGGCATTGAAAGGGCGGTCGGTGAGATAATCGTTAAGCGTCCAATCAACGCGGATTCGAGGGATGGTAGGATAGAGGCGGTTGAGCCCGTTGACGAAAAACACGAAAGCTGAAATGGCGAATCCCATCCAAGCCAACCTGCTGCGCAAAAGGTTTGAACGGTTTGACGGCTCAATCAACTGTAACGGCGGCTGAGTGAGCGGGAAATTGAGTTTTTCGTGGTCAGCCCACTGGCGACGCCAGATCGCCGCAATGGCGAGAAAACACATCCAAACCCCCGCAACCACTACCGACCAAGCCAACAATGGAGTCAGCCATTCGCTCCAGACCACAACGCCTTTGCTGCCCTCGTAAAAATACTTTGCTGGCGGCTGCGCTTCCATGCCTTTGGGGTCAAAGGGAACGAGCCATTTGGGAATGTGAGGGAAGAAAGCCTCCGCCCAGCGATTTTGCGGGTTGGCAAAGTAGTTGATGGCGACCAACGCTGGCAACAACTTTTCCATCAAACCCCGCGACGCAATCATCGCTGCAAGAACGGTCATCGTGTAGACGATGAGAATTTCGTGGGGTCGCAAAAAGGGACGGCGCAAAACCCAAGATACCAACCCGTTCAACGCCACTAAAACTGCCAGCAAACCTAAAGCCAAAGGATTGAACTGGCAGATGGCAATTTGAATTTCCTTGACAACCAACTCGGCGTAGGAGACAATCAAGACCGCGCAAATGCTGAACACTAAACCGACCAAAACCGCCCGTATAGATAGCCCCTGCAATTGCTCCCTTTCCACCTTTACATCCAGCCGTTGCATGCCCGTCCCTTCTCCCCTTAGGTTGGCTCAAAGTTAACTTTCATGCGGCGCTGAGAACCAGACTTGTGTGCCGCGGACAAAAATTTTGCGGCAGGGGAGTTACCCCTGCCGCACCTTCAGACTGATTCACCTCGCTGCCGACGCTTCAGACTTCCCCGCCTCGTTGCGGAGTTGGAATTCTGCGCCGGTGATAGTAAGCGAGCCGGTTAATGGCTTGAAGATAAGCCTTCGTCGCCGCTTCAATCGTATCAGGCGAAATCCCGTGCCCGATGAAGATGTTGCCTTGCTCGTCCTCAATCCTCACGACAACATCAGCAACGGCATCGGTGCCCGGACCGACGGAGCGAACTTGGAAGTCAACCAACCGATGGGGCTCTTCAACTAACTTGGCGATTGTTCGGTAAACAGCGTCTATTGGACCAACGCCTGTTTCCGAAGCCAGCAGTTCATTCCCATCCTTTCGTATCCGAACAGTTGCCGTTGGCACCGTCCCTTTGCCCGAAACGACATGCATATAGTCCAAGTGATAGACAACTTCATCGGCGGGAACAGCATGGACAGTATCAGCCACGAGGGACTCAAGGTCGGCATCAGTTATGTATTTCTTGCGGTCGGCGAGTTCCTTGAAGCGCTTGAAGACTTCGTTCAGTTGCTCCTTGGTCAACTGGTAACCCAACTCCTTCAGTTTCGCTTCCAAGGCGTGGCGACCACTGTGTTTGCCCAAAACTATGCCACTACCTGGTAAACCGACCACTTTGGGGTCGATAATCTCGTAAGTCAGCGGGTTGCTGAGAACACCGTGTTGGTGGATGCCAGACTCGTGTCTGAAAGCGTTGGCTCCGACGATGGCTTTGTTGGGTTGAACTGGCATCCCTGTCAGGTCGCTAACCAATCGGCTCGTTCGGATGATTTGGTCGTGGCGGATGTTGGTGTAACAGTCAAGGACTTGGTGGCGGCAGTAAATCGCCATTACGACCTCTTCAAGGCTCGTGTTTCCTGCCCTCTCACCGATACCGTTGATGGTGCATTCAACTTGGTTTGCTCCTGCCATTATGCCAGCGAGGGAATTGGCAACGGCGAGACCCAAATCGTTGTGACAGTGAACACTGATGAACTGGACTTTGTGGATGTTCGGAACCCGCTCAATGACTGTCCGAACCAATTGACCGAACTCGTGAGGCAAAGCGTAGCCAACAGTGTCGGGGATGTTGATGGTCGTAGCCCCGGCATCAATCGCTGCTTCAAAAACTTGGTAGAGAAACTCTGGGTCGCTTCTGGTAGCGTCCTCAGCGCTGAACTCAACATCGTCGGTATAGTTCCTCGCCCACTTGACAGCGTTGATAGCAGCCTCAAGGACTTGTTCTCTTGTCATCTTGAGTTTGTATTGCATGTGGATGTCGCTGGTGGCAATGAAAGTGTGGATGCGCTTTTTCTTTGCGGGCTTGAGAGACTCTCCCGCCACATCTATGTCTTGCTTAACCGCTCTCGCCAATGCGGCAATTACGGGACCATCAGCGGTCCCAACTTGCTCGGCGATGAGTTTAACCGCTTCCGCCTCACCCGGCGACGCTATCGGGAACCCCGCTTCAATCACATCAACGCCCAACCTCGCAAGTTGCCTTGCTATCTCCAACTTTTCGTGTTGCATCAAACTTACGCCCGGCGATTGTTCACCATCGCGCAGCGTCGTGTCAAAGATGTAGATGCGTCTCGGCATCACCATCGACCTCCTTCAGGGAATTTGGCTTGATGTGTGGGTGATTGGGCAAAGGAAAAGTTGAAGCAAGCAGCACAGTCCTTTTTCGGTCGGGCACAGGCTCAGCGCCCGACCGATAGCAATAGGGGTAGAGGTAGGCAGACAAAAAGGCATGGGGCGGCGGTTTCAACCGCCGAGGCAAAGTGACCTAATTGTCGCACTTGACTTTCGCTTCGCCCCATATCTTCTCGCCTGCCTAACGAAGTCGCCGATTATTATGGCACAACTCATCCCGCTTGTCCATAGCCATCTATCGGCAGGGGATTGCGTCAAACTTTAACAGTGCAGCAAAAAAGTCGGTAAGGTCGCTGCCCAAAAATTTTGCGGAGGTGAGAAGCGCATGCGCTGGCTTGCTATTGGCAGCGTGGCGTTGTTGTTAGCAGCGTGGGGCGCTTGGGCTCAGCAAGAGCAAAAAGACCAGCCCCCAGACACGGGTCTGAAGGTGGGCGACATCGTGCCCGCCTACAACCCCATCCATGTCGCAGGTCCAGACAAGGGCACTAACACCTGTCCTGTCTGAAAGTATGGGAACACTCCTCAGGTCCAGATTTGGGTGCATCTGGACTCTGAGGAGAACGCCGCCGGTCTGGCGGTGAAGTTGCAGGAACTCATCCGCAGTGTCCGCAAGGAAGGCAAAAAGGCTTATGGGTTCGTGATTTGGACCCAAGGCGAAGCTGTTAAGGACAAACTTGTCAAACTCGCCGAGGACAAAAAGATCGAGGACATCGCCATTTGCTACCTCCCTGACAAGCAACGGGAAGCCTACCTGAAACTTTTTAAGGTTGAACTCTCCGACAAACTCCGCAACATCGTCTTCGTTTACCGCGACAAGAAATTGGCAGCCAAATTCATCAACCTCAACGCCAAAGACTTCGGCAAGGTTGAACAAGCCTTCAAGGAACTGGTGAAGTAAGCCGAGCAAATTGAGGGCGTGCCCCATCGGGCACGCCCTTCCCGCATCAATGCCTCCGCTGAAACTCCTGAGCAACCTGCGGTGATTTTCCTTGCAACTTCTCCCAGCGAATTGCAGCAAAATAGTCCCTGCAAGCGTTCCAAACCAAATCCCAATCAAGGAGGGTAGAAAGATGGCGACCGTTTTGGTTACAGGCTGCGCCGGTTTTATCGGCTCTCACACAACTGAAAGGTTGCTCAGACGGGGCGACTTTGTTGTCGGTGTTGACAATTTTGACCCTCTTTTTTACGGGCGCGAAATTAAAGAGCGAAACCTGAGGTGGGCGAAAGAGCAACGGAACTTTGCCTTTTTCGAAGCTGACATTTGCGACCAAGAAGCGATGCAGGAAATTTTTGAACGCTACCGTCCCCAGAAAGTTGTCCACTTGGCAGCGCTCGCAGGTGTCGTGCCTTCACTGGACAGACCCATTGACTACGACCGGGTCAATGTCTTCGGCACGGTCATTTTGCTTGAACTCTCGCGACGATACGGGGTTGAGATGTTTGTTTTCGCTTCTTCTTCGTCGGTTTACGGCGCTGACACGAAAGCGCCGTTCAAAGAAGACGAACCGGCAGTTCGCCCGATTTCGCCTTACGGGGCGACGAAGAGGATGGCGGAGTTGATTGCTTACACCTTCCATCACCTCCATAACATGAACATCACTTGCCTTCGCTTCTTCACTGTTTACGGACCTCGCCAGAGACCGGACCTCGCCATTCACAAATTCGCCCGCTGTATCGTCAAGGGCGAACCTGTCCCCATTTACGGCGACGGGACAAGCCAACGGGACTACACTTACATTGACGACATCGTTGACGGGATTGAAGCAGCCCTTGACAAACCCATGGGCTACGAAATCATCAACCTCGGCTGCGGCGAACCGGTAGTGCTTCTCAGGATGGTTGAATTGTTGGAACAGGCTCTTGGCAAAAAAGCAAGATTGCAGTTTTTGCCGATGCCGAAAACTGACCCACCTTTGACCCACGCTGACATAACGAAGGCACAAAAGTTGCTCGGCTATCAGCCCAAAGTTCGCATTGACGAAGGCATCCCGATGTTCGTAGAATGGTTCTTGCGGGAGTTGAGAGACGGGATGGAGATTTGAGAACGGGCTGAAAAGCCAAGGGGGCGAAGAACTGTGCTTTTTGAAGCGCAACTTCTCAAGTGGTTGGAAGAGTGTGGAGCGCTTCTGACCGGTCATTTTTTGCTCACCAGCGGGCTTCACAGCGACAAGTATGTGGAAAAGTTCCGTCTCCTTGAGCGACCCGACTTGGTGACTCAAGTTTGCTCCGAAATCGTCCGCCGATTTTCTGGGGAGAAAGTAGATGTCGTGCTCGGACCTGCAGTTGGTGGCATCGTTCTAGCTTTTGAAACCGCTCGGCAACTCGGCTGCAGATACATGTTCGCTGAAACTGAAAACGGGCAAAGGGTGCTGAGACGGGGTTTCGCCCTTCAACCCGGCGAAAGGGTTTTGCTCGTTGAAGATGTCGTGACAACTGGTGGGTCGGTGAGGGCGACTTTGGATTTGGCTTTGGCGAGCGGTGCGGAAGTTGTCGGAGTTGCTGTCCTCGTTGACAGGGGAGAAGTGCCACTGCAACTTCCTGTCAGGACTGAAGTCCTTCTGCGCTTGCCACTTCGAACCTTCCAACCGGAAAATTGTCCTTTGTGCCAGCAGGGAATCCCACTTGAACGGCGGGGCAGCAAAAGGTAGGTGAAATTTCTCGTGCCCCAACTTTTGCTTTTCGGCTATTTCGGGGCGGGCAATTTCGGCGACGAATGGACTCTCGCTTCGTTCTTGAAAAGTTGCCAGCAGTTTGGCTTCAACCGAAACGACTTCGTTGCTATAAGCAGGGCACCGCACCGAACCACCAACGAGCATGGCATCCCCGCAATCCCGAGGGACTGGCGCACAATTTTGTCGTCCATGCGAAAATGTCAAGCAGTCGTTGGATGCGGTGGGTCATTGCTGCAAGATGTCACCAGTTTCCGCTCCCTCGTTTTCTACTGCCTTTTGATTTGGTTGGCGAAGGGGATGGGCAAAAAAGTTGTCCTTCTGGGGCAAGGGTTAGGTCCGCTCAATCGTCCCATCAGCCGAAAACTCGCCAAACACGCTTTGAACGCTTGCGATTTGGTGACCTTCCGCGAGCGAGTGTCCTTTGAAGTCGCAAGGAAATTGGGCGTTCGCGAAGAAATCTGCTTTGTCACAGCCGATTTGACCTTCGTTTGGGACGATTTGCCAAACCGCGAGTTGAAGGCTGAGTTTGGCGTAAACCTTCGCCCAGTTAAGGAGCGCTGGCGAGTTGACACTTTTGTGAGGGCAATGGAAAACTCACTCGAGGAAGAGAACCGCATTTTGCTTCTGCCATTGCAACCTAACTCCGACGAACTTGCGCTCAGACCTTTGGCAAAACTCCCACGGGCTAACTGGTGGCGCTACGAAACTTGGCTTGATGGGCTGAAGGGAATTGCCAGTGTCGGTCTCCTCGTTGCCATGAGACTCCACGCCCTAATTGCTGCTTGCTTGCTTGGCATCCCTTTTGTCGGGTTGAATTACGACCCGAAAGTCGCCAACATTTTGAGCGGCGTTATCGGTGGGCGAATACTGCCCCTTTCGGCAGAGGAATTTGAATTCGCTGACGCAATCAAGCAAACCATCGACGACCATGCCACCTTTTCGGACAAGTTGCGAGAATTTGCCGCAACCCAAAAGGCTGAGGCTCAACGAAACTTTGAGTTGCTGGCGAGCAAGTTGCTTGGCTGAGAGGCTACTCACGCTTGTTCTGTTTTTGCTGGCGGCAAAATTTCGTCGGGCATAAAAGCATCAAAATTCGGGGGTGCTTTGCATGCGGGTGCTCATAACGGGTGGAGCAGGCTTTTTCGGGCTTCATATGGCTCGCAGGTTGCTGATGGACGGGCACCAAGTCGTTCTGCTGGACGTTGCCGACTTTGACCCTGCCGAATATCAGACTTTAGGCGAACCACTTCCTGAAGGTTGGGAGAGGCAGGTTGACTTCATTAAAGGCGATGTTCGCGACCCAAAAGCGGTTGACAAAGCCCTTGAGGGTGTTGATGTCGTCATCCACGCCGCTGCAGCGCTCCCGCTTTGGCACCCGCGTGACATTATCACAACGAATGTTGATGGGACGAGAGTTGTCTTGGAACGCTCGCAAAGGCGCGGGATAGAGCGAGTGGTTTTCATATCGTCAACGGCAGTTTATGGTATCCCGGAAAAGCATCCACTTTACGAAGATGACCACCTTGATGGTGTTGGTCCCTACGGCAAAAGCAAAATCGCTGCCGAGCAAATTTGTGCGCAGTTTCGCAATCGCGGCATGGTCGTCCCAATCGTTCGCCCTAAAACCTTCATCGGACCAGGAAGGTTGGGGGTTTTCCAAATCCTTTTTGACTGGGTTGAGCGGGGAAAGCCCATCCCTGTCATCGGCAGCGGTCTGAACCGCTACCAGTTGCTGGATGTTGACGATTTGACGGAGGCAGTCATGAAGTTGCTGACCTTGCCACCTGAGTTTGTCAATGACACTTTTAACATCGGCGCTGAGCGATTTGGGACAGTTCGCGAAGATGTTCAAGCCTTGTGCGACCACGCCGGCACTGGTGCTTTCGTCGTGCCGACGCCAGCAAACTTTGTGAAAGCGACTTTGAGAGTCCTTGAGGCTTTGAAACTCTCGCCGCTTTACAAGTGGGTTTACGGCACTGCCGACAAGGACTCTTTCGTCGCAATTGACCGAGCAAAAGCGAAATTGGGCTGGCAACCAAGATACAGCAACGCCGAATCTCTGTGCCGAACATACGATTGGTATCTCGCCCACAAGGAGGAACTTCAAGGTCGCACCGGTGTGACTCATCGCGTCGCATGGAGTCAAGGTGCACTGAGGATTGTTCGCGACCTTCTCCCGTCGGGTAAAAGAGCAAAGGCGCAAAAATCCCTAAGCCCTTAAGGGGAGAACAAAAGCCATGAGAGCGATCAGTCTCTTGCTGGCAATTCTTCTGACGATTGTCGCATTCTCGGTGGGTAGCGGGCAGGAGAGCGAAAACACACCACCGCCGGAAGAGCCGACACAAAAAACTGCCGATAAGGAGCAAGTTGGAGGCGAGAAAAAGGAAGGACAGTCTGAAAGCGAGTCGCCTTCAGAGGAAACTGCACCTTCCGGGACAAAGGAGAAGCAGGAACCTGCCGAGCAAACTTCTCAACAACCCAATTTGCCACCTTCTCCTGCTGAACAGGTCAAAAAGCGAAAGAAGCGCCCCTTTGAGTTCAAGATTTCCGCTCACGGCTATGCAAGTTTGCAGTATCAAGTGGGCAGCACAGTGCAAGGGACTGAGCAAGGACGCCAAGTCTATCGCTACGAAAACTATGGCTTGTCAAAGGGTTTCAATGCCTACGGCTCGCTTCAAGTTGACTGGCAAATCGGGAATCTTTCCATCAAGGGCGAATGGACGCCCGCGCGATACTCGCCGACGGCTCAAAGGTTCCGCACCGAATACAACGCCGGCAGCACTAAGTTCACCTATGGCAACTTGTTCCTTTCGCTCCAAGGCAACCAGTTCGTCTCCTTCTCCAGATACGCCCAAGGGTTTCAGGTTGAACACAAGTTCGGCAAGTCGGGCGATTTGGTCTTGGTGACTTTTGAAACGCCGTCGCAAATCGTCACCGATGTCTTTCAGGGTAACAACTCGCCCGGTCCATATTTTCTGCGGCGTAGCCCAATCATTGAAGGCAGCGAGCAAGTCAGGGTTGATGAAAGACCGCTCCGTCGCGGCGTTGACTACACCATTGACTACAACTACGGGCAAATCATGTTCGCAACGCCGATCCCGCCGACTTCAACGATTGCTGTCAGTTACGAGAGCGTCGGCTACGGCGGCGTCGGTCGCTTCATCGGTTTCCGCTCAAACTGGCGCATGGGAGAGAATAGCAGGCTCGGCGTCACTTTCCTGACGCAAAATGTTCCCTTTACCGTCACCGAAAAGGCTGAGAGGTTTCGCGAGGAATTTTTGGGCACGGGAACGACGGGTCCTTTCCTTTTGCAAGTCAGACCGGTTGCCGTTGGGAGCGAAAAAGTTTTTGTCAATGGCGTCCAACAAACCCGCGATTTGCACTACCAAATCAACTACCAGCAAGGCATCGTGACTTTCCTTCAACCTGTCCCCGCCGGCGCAATTGTTGTCGTTGAGTATTACCGAGCAGCAGCCACAAGGGCAACGGTCGGAAACTTGAGGCTCTTGGGACTTGACTGGAACGGGGTGCTCGGGAAAATCGGGAGGCTGAGTTGGCAGTTTGGGATGAGCAGCGGCGGCGACAGAAACGGCTGGGCATCAGAAATTCGCTTGGGCAACGAGAGCCGACGGCTCGCTTATAACATCCGTTGGCAGCGGGTAGGGAAGGGCTTCACGAGAGTTGAAAACACCGACTTCTTCCGCAACGACTCCGGCTTGTCAGCAGATTTGCGATACGAGTTGCTCCAAGGTTTAGGTTTGGCGCTAAGTTGGCAAAGCAGCAAAACCGCTGGAGGTCGCTACTTCGGCATCGGTTCTTTGGACAGCGTCTCCGAGAGTAGAAACCGCGATTTGAGTTTGCGCCTGGATTTTGAGCGCCCGAAGTTGCCGAGGTTGCAATTTAGCCACCAAAGGTTGCGGAGCAGTTATGGGAGCGGAGAGACGGGCACCGAAACGGCGAAAACTTTCACGACACTTTACTTGGGCTATCGCATCGGTCATTTTTCCCTTGACGGTGCGTGGGAAAAATCTGACGACTCCTTCAAGCCGACAGGGCAAAGCACTTCAACTTTGACAGCCACCACTGCCGAAACCGACAGGAAGCGGTTCAGCCTTGTGTTTCAGCCGGGTAGCAAGTTGTCAGTGGCGCTTGATTGGACGCAAAACAGTTCTGACAGCCCTGAACGGCAGTATCGCTCAAAAGCGACCCAACGCATCTTGTCCATCAACTACACGCCTTGGCAAAACTTGCAGTTCTCTTTCTCGCACCAAAAATTGAGCGGCGCTGCCAGCGTCAGTTCGCTTTTAGGTGGAACTGCGCTTACTGGAGTTGCAGGTGGGGTTTTGAGCGGTGTCGGGTTCGGATACACCGGCTTGGGGACAGGTTGGGGCACAGGTTACGGAACGGGATTTGGCGGCTACGGGACTTTCGGCGTCGGGACGACAACGAGACCAAGTTACGGCTGGAGTGGCACTTCAGGTTCATGGGGAACTTCAGGTTCAAGCGGTTGGGGAACTTCAACTGGCTGGGACAATTCTGGTTGGTCAACTTGGGAGACGCCCCGCAGCAGGATAAGGCAAATCTTCCCCAACCCTAACCCCTCACCGACTTTGACCCGAAGGGGCAACGAAAGCACGGTCACAACTTTCGGCGTCCAGTGGACGCCAATGCAAAGGCTCGTCCTTTCAGCGGATTTGGTGATGAACTCCGACAAAGGTTCGGAGTTGGTGGGAAGTTTGAGGCAGAAGGATTTGAGTTTGAGCGGCTCTTGGCAAGTCTCCCGAAAACTCAACCTGTTCGCACAGTTCACCCGCAGCCGCAACACCTACCTTGAAGAGTTGAACGATTCGCTGACACTGATGGGCATGTTCGGGTTGACTTGGGGCGATTATCAGGGCTTGAACTTTTCGCTCAACTACCAAAGGCTTCGGATGCAAAACTTGAGGGTCATCAACAGAGTCCCGCAACTTGAGGAGACGAACTACAGCGCCATCACAGCGAGTTTGCAAGTTCCAATCACCAAACGAATCCCGCTGAGAATCCGAGCAGCGAGGTTGCAAAATCGCAGCCCAGCAGGGATTTTTGGAGGTCGCTACCGCGTCACCGAAATTGAGGCTGAGTTGACCTACAATTTCACCCGCAACATTGGCTTCGGTCTCGTCTGGACGATGACGAAACGGAAGGGCGACCGACCTGAACAGGATTACTCGGCATCGGTCCTGAGAGCAGCACTCACCCTGCAGTTTTGAACGCTCTCGGTCAAAAACCGTGAAAGGCGGTGTGATGATGGCAAGGAAGCGACCTTTGATTTTGCTGAGCAACGATGATGGCGTTCACGCCCAAGGCTTGCTTCACCTGAAGCGAGCGATGAAAGCAATAGGCGAGGTGATAATGGTCGCTCCTGACCGACCTCGGAGTTCGTGCAGCCACTCAATCACTTTGCACAAACCTTTGCGGGTTTTTGAGTGGCGGGACGAAGACGGAGACATCGTTTACGCTTGCAACGGCATGCCCGCCGATTGTGTCATTTTGGGCATAAGGGTTCTCTGTGACCGAATACCCGATTTGGTCATCGGTGGCATAAACGATGGACCAAATTTGGGCGACGACATCATCTATTCGGGCACAGTCGCCGTCGCCCGCGAAGCAGCCTTAGAAGGATGCCGAGCCTTCGCAATCTCAGTTGCAGGGTTTGAAAACATCCACTACGAAACCGCAGCGTTGGTGGCGAAATGGTTGGCTAAGCAGTTGCTGAAGATTGAACTTCCGAGGGGCGTGTTTTTGAATGTCAATGTCCCTAACTTGCCACCTGACCAACTGAAGGGGTTGAAGATCACGAGGCGAGGCTTTAAGCACTATGTTGGTCCGCCAGAAAAACGGGTTGACCCGCAAGGGCGCGTTTACTTTTGGAGGGGCGCTGAACGACCCGTCAGCGAAAACTTGCCCGGCACTGATGTCGGGGAGGTCGTTGCAGGTTTCGTCTCAGTCACACCGTTGCATGTTGACACCACCTTTTCGCCTTTGCTTGAGGAGTTGAAGGTTTGGGAGTCGTCCTTTGGCAAAATGGCAAAAGCAACCAATTCGCCTAAGCGGCGGAGAAGCCTGTAGCGTGTTCCGTGCCACTGGCTTTAGCCAGTAAGGGACAAGGGGCACGGGGCAAGGGACATGGGATTTAACGGCGAATCTTTATGAACACCGAATTTGTTCGGCGGCTACGCTTCTTGAACACGACCCGTTGTGCTTGACGGCGCTATTGAAGCCGGCCACAATGAATTTCGGCTGCAATTTATTCTGCGCCGTTCCACCAACCGCCAGTCGCTAATCGCCAGTCACCAGTCGCTGCCGTTGGAGGGATGGGCGATGAAGGAGAAGTGGCTAAATCGCATTGCGCTCGTCGGCTTCGTCCTCGTCATGGTTTTGTGGGCTTGGTGGCTCTTCCGCCCTCAACACATGCCCTTCGTCTTGCGGGCGCGCTGGAAGGTGCAGGGCTTTGAGATAGGCGGCATCGCCTTTTCGCCGAAAGGCGATTGGTTGGCGGCGTTGGTCTCGGATTTCCAACAAGGTCAATCAACGGTGCAGTTGTGGCAAGTTCCCAAAACCCAAAACAACCCAAAGGTGTTCCCCGTTAGCCAACAAGTTCAGCCAATGCTCATCGTTGTCCCTCAACTGGACTTTTCTCCCGACGGTCGCCTTTTGGCGGTCGGTTACTTGGAGCAGGGCGTGGGCAAGGTTGATCTCTTCAAGGTTGCTCTCTTCACCGTCCCTGAAGGTCGCAGGCTGCAAACGATCACGATGGGCAAACGGGTGTTAATGCCCACCGTCACCTTCTCCACCGATGGGCGACTGGCAGTTGTCTTTAACTTCCGACTTTGGTTCGTTCGGATTGATGACGGCAAAAAGATGCCTACTAAAATCCAAGCGGAAAGCATTGCCTTCTCGCCTGATGGTCGGTGGATAGCGGCTAATCAACCGAATGTTGTGAACATTTACGACGCTAACGGTCATCTTGTCAAGGAAATCCAACTCCATCCGACTTCGCATACCATTGCGTTTAGACTCTTGACCGCTACCTTTTCAAAAGACGGTCAACGCCTTGCCTGTCTTTGGTTGGAGTCACAGCAAAGGAGATTGCCGATCGCTCCCGTGCGGTATGGCATCTCCGTCTGGCAAACAGATGGTTGGCGTTTGATGCGGTCAACGCCTTTGACGCCATTCTACGAAATTTCCTTCCCTTACACTGCCTTTGCCCCTGACCTTTCAATGGTGGCACTCGCTGAACCAGACCCAAGCGGTTGGGATGGGACGCTGTGGCGATTGGTGAGTTTCGTTTGTAGGTTGTTGGGGCGCTACCTTCCATTCTTTCCGCCAACTCAAGTGGTGGTGCGACGGCTCAGCGATGGGCAGATTGTCGCCAAGTTGCCCCGATTTGGAAGTGCGTTGGGTTGCGCCTTCTCTCTCGATGGGCGTTACCTTGCCGTCTCGCATGGCAACCTCATTGCCCTTTGGGAGCGCAAGGGCGATTGAATTGTCCATTGGCATCCGCTCTCGCTCTGCAATGTTGTCATCCGCTTTCAAGTTTGCTCCCGACAGTTTTAGGCTGCATTTTCCAACGAGCAACAAAATTGGCTTTGAGGCGTCTCAAAAGTTAGGGCGCATGAGGAGGCGATGAAGAATGAAGAGGAGGCGATTTTTTGATGGGCATTGGGGCGATTCCGTTCGTTGCCTCTTCCCTGCCGCACGAGGCGAAAGAGGAGCAAGAGCGCAAAATCAGAGGTCCGTTGCGCGTTCA
>Ga0080004_1122879_pt1 | contig 70221 bp, 63 predicted proteins | sample WasSprMetagenome_FD_69207 | JGI IMG/M metagenome (GOLD analysis project Ga0080004, IMG submission 69207) | Sulfidic aquatic microbial communities from Washburn Spring, Yellowstone National Park, USA - WS (SPADES assembly) (version 2) | ecosystem: Environmental > Aquatic > Thermal springs > Hot...
GAAATACAGTCGATAAACTGGACATCTCACGTGGACGAAGGCAAGTGCGAACTTTTCACAAAATATGCTCTAAAGCTTGGCTTCGTTGAAAAGGTAGACCTGTCCCTATACTATCTTACAGAAAGCAACTTCAGCATATACGTGGACAAGAAAGAGGAAAACTGCTACATATACGACTCATTCGAAACCTCTGAAAAAGAACTATACGCCATAGAAGACGATGAGCAAGTAAGAAATGCGTTTGCAGGAAAGTTCCCAGAAATAATAGAGGTAAAAAAATAGGACGACCTAAGTTTACGACACTATCGTAAAATTTTTTTTCGGGTGATATTATGCCAATTTGTCCAAAATGTGGAAAGGATATAAACACACTACTGTTGCATGCAAAGCAAACGCAAACGTTTATAGTATCTCTTGAAGAAGACGGGAAGCTTGGGTATTTATGGACTGATGCATCATGGGGCTTCGAAAATGAAGAATACGCTTGCCCCGAATGTGGTGAAACCCTGTTCACAAACGATATTGATGCAACCGATTTTCTTATGGGAAACGATATTGATGTAATGGAATTTTTTATGGAAAAGAAGAGAAAAAAGTTGGAGGGGCCGTAAATGGCTGATAAAGAGGTTGCATTTAATCGTAGAAGCAAGTGTCCAAAATGCGGAAGCCAAATGATTGACCAAGAGGCAAGCGAAGACATTGGGACAGTAGTATGGTACCATTGTGCATGGTGCGGATGCTGGTACAACGATAAAGGGGAAATAGACATGGAGGACACTGTCATAGAAATGACTGGCAACCCCATTTTTTTCTTCGGGTGAAAAAATCTTATGAGCGTTGACATAAATTCTATCCTTTCAAAGGTTCTGTCCGAGCTGGCTACCGCTAAACCGTGTAGGCTATGTGCTGAACAAGGGAAGAAGGGTGTTGAGGCACTTGGAACATATACTCTCGAAGGCATACCATTCAAACTTTGCAGGCAACACTATCAGGAAATCGCTTCACTAAAGTCTGTTAGGGCGTCGAGGAAGCAGGCTACGGAGTTGAAGGAGATAATATTTCCAGAGGACTTCGGTAAAGAGGAAGTGAAGGAAGAGAAAAAGAGTGCTAAAGCCTTTGTTCCACCGATAAGGTTCGTTTTCGACACAATCGACCTGATAAACCTATTTTCTCTTGGAAAGGAGTTCGATGAAGACCTGTACATGCGAGTGAACAACGGCATAATTGTTAGGGAGCTGAGCGGTGACCACATTATGTTGCTTGAGGCTGTGATAAGACCATCTTCAGGCAACTCATCCTATGAGGCGAAGATGGCTGTACCGATTCAGATAGTGCAGAAGGTTCTTTCGAGGAGAAAGGTTGAAAGCGTGCTGGTAGAGGTTCCGAGCGAGAATAGGATTGTTTTCAGACCGGACAACTATACAACATACGAGATAAACACGCTATCCAGCGACTACATTGGGAAAGACAAATACAGGTTCTTCGAGGGAGAACTGTCTCTTGGGCAACCTAAATGCTCTTTCAGAATATTAAGGAAGGATTTTCTAAAACTTGTCGACGACAAGATACACGACTACGATTACATAACGTTCGAAGCTGACGATGGCAAGGTTGTGGTAAAAAAGACTGGGGAAACAACTTCCGAGGTAACGTTGGATAGGTCGTCAGAAATACTAATACATTTGGATTGCACGACACCGGTTAAGTCAACGTACAGGCACACTCAACTGCTCGATATATTAAGAGCCTTCAAAACAGATTTCGTTGACCTAAAATTCTATGGAGACGACATGCCAATCGAAGTACACTACTTCATAAACTCAGAATCATACATAAGCGTGTACATTGCACCAGTAATACCCGACTAAACCTTTTCACATATTTTTTTCGGGTGGTTTTCGTGGAGAAGGCTGTTAAGGCTACACGCCTCATATCCGGCTTCGATAAGCTGGATGAGAGGCTTAAGATAATCAATCAGGTTATTGTGAACAATGTTAGCCCAAAGGACAGGGATACTGCTTATGCGAGTGCAATAATGATGCTTGCACGCTTTTTCTGTGGAAAAGGATACGATGTACATGAAGTGACGATACTTGCGAGGGTTAAGAACAAGATGGAGCCTCTAAAGGTAACCATAACCTACTAAATTTTATTTTTCGGGTGCATGCTATGGAGAGGGAGAAGAAGAGAGAGGATGTTTTTAGGGAGCTTATGAACCTTAGATGGAAGAGAATGGAGCTTGTAAAGATATTTCTTTCAGAACGTTGGGATACGCTTACTGAGAAGGAAAAGGATGCTATTAAGGCACAAGTTGAAGAGCTTGAGCGTAAAATAGGGGCTTTAGAGATGCAGTTGAAGGCGATGTCATAATGAGGGTTGTGAAGGTGCCGAAGATTAAATCTCCATAATTGAGCTTGTCCACGTTGGAGATGTGTCGTCAGGGCTTTCAGGAGAAGATAGGCTCCTGCTACACTCTCACATGGTAGGGGAAGTTTTCGAGGACGAAGGTGAAACGTACGTTAGGCTCGACAAACCGTTTGTAGAGCCATCGGTTGAATCCTCTTAGCATATGAAACTAGGCTACTCATCGTGTCTCTTGTATCCTGTCTCTTTATCGTAGAATCTTTCCAAATCCTTTTCTGCCACATAATATAGGGGTCCAAGTGTTTTTTGGGGCAGAGGATCCTTGGCCCTTACAAGCACTGTAAACTCTTCAATCTTTGAAAGAAGAGATTTTCTTTCCATCCTTAAGTTAAGTGTGTTCCTTGAACGCATCTTTTCCAATAGCCCCTCGTACTCGCCTAAAGTTGCACTGGCTTCACTGTTAAGTTCTATGAAGACAGGTGTTTTTGGCTCATCTTCTATTAGATTGAAACCTTTTAGACTATTTTTAACATCCTCAGCCTCGCTTACCATTTTTGCGTAATAAAATACTTCTCAATTTCCATAATACCTTTCTTTTCGTTATTCCAAATCCCAGAACCCGATAGTCCTTCTTTTCATAGCTCTAAATCCCTTTCTAATAACTCTAGTTTGTTTAGAGATAGAGTCTTCAGCTTCTGAACCTCCCTTATATTTCATATCCACCAAATTATTTTCTCAATATTTTTTCGATTATTTTTTCCCTGATGATTTTTCTATCTTTAAGGTTGGGAATGTTTTTTTCAAGCCACTCATCAAGAACTTTTATTCTTTGGTTGTATTCTTCTTTGAATGTTTGAGCAATGCGAGCCATCTTTTCCTTGTCAACTGGAATAGGAACCTCTGTTTTTCCTGTAAGCGCCGACCAGTAAAGGTATTTTGCTTCTTCAAGGCTCGAACATTTCACTTTTTCTCCGTCAACGTTTAACCAAGTGCCTTCAAGTGTAGTCTCTACCTTCACATTTCTTCCAGACGGAATATTCTTAATTTCACTGATCTTAAGGTTTCTTATGTAATCGTCTGGAAAATTTGGCAAAGGCTTCAGTTCAGCCTCCCTTATAACATCCGCTGCAAGCTCTTCTACATCCATCCCCTTTTTATGTTCCTTTCTCTCAACGCTTTTTGCCTTCTCTACTCTCGATTTCACTAAATCAACTACTACTCTATAAACCTCTAATTGCTCATCTTCAGTTAAGCCTAAGATTTCTCCCATTATGATTTTATCTAGCTCTCTTCTATCTGGCTTTACTTTATCTAAAGATACTTCTTCTGAACGAGTTGCACCAATTTCTTTAAAAATAGAATTTATTTGACGGGTTGATAATTGATTAAAAATTTCTTCTAATTTCTTCATCTGTGATTTAGAAATCTTTTTAGGATTTAATACGGGAAAATTCATAACTTCGTAAACTGCACTCCATAAAGCTCCCAACCCCAACGCTATCCCTGCACCACTGATTATTTCTCTAAAGAAATAATTTATTAAAGTTGAGTTTAATATAGCTGCAATGAATTTTTTATCATTAGCGCGCACGTATATGGAATAAAATGTTTGGTCGTGAATTAAACCTTCTTCACTAAAATAGACAGCTGGTCTATCTTCTGTAGCACGTAAGAAGAGTATATTAGCTAGTTTTCTAATACCTAAATCATACCATCTCTCTCTTGAGGCGCAGGTAGGTCTTTTATTATATCCTTGCTTTTCTCCCCACTCAATATACTTCCAAACGTTTGTTCCTCTAAGCTCATTTTTGTCCTTATGAATCATTAAAACTCTGTACTTTAAATCCTTAGGATTGATTAGAATTCCTTTGCATTCTCTTGGACTTTTTATAATGTAGTTTGGAATCCAATTTCCATTTTCTTTATGCATCCAAAATTCATTTTCTATACCCCATTTCTTAATTTCATCTTCGGTTAAATAGAAGAACTCATTAGCACCAGTTGTAAATCCTCTTCTAACTTCAGCAATTTCTCTTAAAGGAACAAATATGTCTTTACCTTTTTCTAAGATTTTAAAGAATATTTCTGGTGCTCTTAGGTATTTACCCCATTTCGAACCTTCATATACTTTATCTTCTTCGTTGTACCCTTCATCCCATAGTTCTTGCTGCCTTTTAGGGTATATTCTTAATTTTCCATCTTCATAGTAGGCGTTTGTGCTTTCGATAAGTTCTACAAGTCTATCAATCGCGCTCCATCTTTCGTTTTCGTTTGCTGCTGGTATTATTTCTTCAAGCCCTTTCTTAAGCTGAACAAACTTGACAAGATTATTGTTTCTTTCATCTTCATTACTACATTTTTCGGCTATTGTTATGGCAGTATTTATGTCCGCATCCTCGAACCATCTTTCAACCTTTGATTCTATTACGGCTATTATTTTGGTGTTTTTGAGAAGAAACTCTTGAAGGTATTTTCCGTATTCCACGTCAAGCCAAGAGTTGCTTGTAACATATCCGAGCCTTCCACCTTCTTCCAAAAACTTTAGGCCGTGAAGCATAAAGTATACGTAAATGCTACACCTTTTCCCTAAGCTGAAGTCCCATTCGGCTTTAATCCTTTTTGCAAGATTATCTTTATATTCTAGAATGTAGTCTTCCATCTCCTCTTGCCTAGTATATGGCGGGTTTCCGACAAAAGCCTTGACTGGTGAAATAGAAATTTCCTTCTCCTTTTTCGCTAAGAGAGCCAGCCTTTGTCTTATGTCAATCCACTTTCCTATAGTATTTGGGTCTACACTGGCTTCAACTTTAAAGAAGTCTTCGTTTATTATTATCGGATAGTTTTCTTTCACGCTCAAGTCTCTTATAGCCAGGTTTATTGCTGAAAGTAGTGCTGGAAATTTCGCTATGTCTACACCAAACAGTCGGCCTATTATCTCCTCATGCCTCAAATAGGGGTTCAGATATTTCATTCTAGCGTAGCTTCTGACAAGAAACGTCCCGGCGCCAACTGCTCCATCTAGAACGATGGTGTCTGGAGATTTTAGAGTGAAGCCTACTATTAAGTCTACTACGTCAGGCCAATATGTTCCATCCTTATGCCTTTGACTTGTGAAATATTGGCCTAACTTGTGTCTTTCCTTGGTTGGTATAAGCTTATCAAATATTTTCCCCAAATCAGCATAGCCTATCCTTCCAAAATCATATTTCGAAAGACTTCTAATGAACATTTTTAGTGAATCGACAACTTCGTTTGGTATAGGAAATCTTTCGATGAAGTTCATTCCGAATATTGTATCGTAGTCCCCACTCAGCTCCTCCGCCTTAACAAAATATTTTTGAAGTGCTCTCTTCAAGCCGTCTCCATCTTCATCTTTTACTTCGTCCACTTTAAGGTCGGGTAGGCTTGGAACATGGATCTTGAGCACTAAATAGAACATGAGTTTGTTCGCTAGAAGATATAGGTACTGTCTGGCGGACCTATTAAATTCATCGTAGTACCCTTTAGTATTTAAAGGAGGCTTCCAACCCTGTTCCATAAACCAATTTTGGAAGCCTTTTCTGAAAACTGCATCCTTCTTGAAAGCATCCATTATTGCTTCAGTTAATGGAATTGAAAGAGAATCAACTAGGGTTCTCAAGTTATATACAAAGAATTCGTCAACTGGAATTGTAGGTAACACTCTGATTCCACGATATATTTCGGCAAAATCTTTCAGAAATCTTCTTAAACCTTCCTCCATTTCTCTTCTAACTTCTTCTCTTACTATATCATTAGGGTGACCTATGGAAAGAGAAATACTGTAAATCCCCTTTCTTCTATCCATTAAACTTGCCTTTTCAAACGAATCGAAAAGGACTAAAGTTTGCATGTTGGAGGTTGCAAAATATGGCGCCCCAACTTTCGAAGCCTTAAGAAAGGCCGAATCCACTATCTCAGTATCAAAAGGAACAAACTTTGGCTGCTTCAGCTCAATTAGAAGAGAAGCCTTGCCTAGAACCCTACCTTTTTCCCAAACAACTATGTCGGGAAACCTTTGCCTTCCATAAGCATCCTTTATTTCAACCTGCGAATCAGCACGTTCAAAAGGTAAATTCTCTTCTCTTATGATTTTGTTCATAATTTCGACAATGTACTGTCTTACCGAATCCTCGACAAAACCGAAAGAGGCCATTCTGTTCGTCCAAATTATTGATGTAATGCTACTTTATAAACAATATGCCTCTCCCAAACCTAATCCTTTCCCTTATTATAACATCATTAAATTTGCAAAGGCGGAAAATTCGCCTCAGATTGTAATTATCGCTGGACCAAATGGTGTAGGAAAGTCGACGCTTCTAGAGACTTCAAGAAAAGTGGGAAGTAATTTATCTTACCTTAAGCGGGAAAAATTTTGGATAGGCTCAAGATTACTTAAAAGATATTTTGTGGTCGTCGCAAAGCTTACTAGGAGAAACTTTCAGGGGCTCAGAAATCAGATATCCTCAACCCTTCATAGAGTTTCTTAAGAGAGCGTAAAATTTATTTTCTTGGTAGGTAAAGTTCTGGTAATGCTTTGCCTGAACGCATACCATGTTGTGGAAAGAATTTTGAAGGGGTTGAAGGTGCAGGCCTGGTGTCTTCTTAGGTTTGATGAGGGTAAAATCTTTGATTCTGGTTCCTCTGCCTTAGAGCCTCAAAACTTTTTAGGTGTTGTCGAAGGGCTTACAGGATTTGGATTTAACTTTTTGGGCGGGTACACCGACAGGGGCGTCTACAAGCTTGTGAACACCTACGATAATGTTAAAAGCTGGCTTAAAGGTGAGAGAGGGGCTTTAGGCTTCATAAACCTCTACTGGACGTTTATGCACAGGATTGAGCCTCCATCAGGCCTGCTTGTGCTTACACCCGAATGCCTCATTTTCCTACAAGGTGTCAGCGAACCGTATGAGGAAATGTGGTTCAGGCTTGTTGGAGTGCCAGAAGAGGAAAAGGAGAGGGTGGATGAGCTTGCTTTAAAGCATGGACTCCAATGGTGGGGCGAACCAGTGCACCCCATACTCTACAGGAACTGCAAGCTCAGCCTCGAAAATGCTAAAATGTTTTGGCTGGACACATTAGCATTTCTTAAAGAGACACGCTACTCTAAGATTTAGCACCCACTTTAACAGCCGCTCAAGAAAAGTTGGTGGCTCTATAAAATTTTGGGTTGCCAACCCTCAATGTCCTGATAGGCTTGGCAACACTATGCGCACATAAGCTTTATATCTGTATTCTCTCATTTCCTAGATTTGAAGTGTGTCATGGTCGACATAACTGTGCTGTTTGAGCCGGAAGGGAAAAAGACAAAAACTCTGATTGGGTCCACAATTTTGCAAGTAGCTAAGCAAGCTGGGATTAGTATACGATCTGAATGTGGTGGAAAAGGTGTTTGTGGAAAATGTAAGGTGGTTGTTAAGAGATCTGAAGCTTTGAGCGAGTTGACTGAAGTCGAAAGAAGGTACTTATCTGAAGCAGAGATAGAGTACGGTTATAGGTTGGCTTGTCAGGCTAGAATATTGGGGAACATTACTGTGTTAATTCCGCCCGAAAGTAGGCTGAGTTTTCGTAAAATTCAGTTCGCGGGTATAGAAGTGCTAGTGAAGCCGAATCCGACTGTAAGGAAAATTCATGTCATATTGCCTCAACCTACACTATCAGATGCAAAGCCAGATTATGAAAGACTTATTGATACACTGTCAAATACAATAAGAATTGATGACCTAAATATCAGTTACCCGATACTCAAGACATTATCTGATAAATTACGTAATTCAGATTTTAACATAACTGTAACTGTCTGGAATAACCGGCAAATTATTTCTATCGAGCAAGGCGATACCTCAAATGAACTTTTCGGCCTTGCTCTGGATATAGGTACTTCAAAGATGGTCGGCTACCTGGTGAACCTGAGTAATGGCGAAACTTTGGACATAGAGTCAGTTGAAAACCCCCAGCTCATTTACGGCGAAGACGTAATGACAAGAATAACGTTTGCAATGGCTGAACCCAAAAATCTGGAAATAATGCAGAAGCTTATTGTAACTGGGGTAAACGAGGTTCTAGATAGGATATATGCGAGAACGAAAATAGATTTGTCCAAAGTGTATGAGGTTGTAGTCGTCGGTAACACAGTGATGTTACATTTTCTGCTAGGACTTCAGCCTAAATATGTTGCGTTGTCACCTTTTGTACCCACAGTAAAAAGGCGGATGCATTTTGAGGCTAGGGAACTTGGTTTAAATGTGAACCCCTCCAGCATTGTTACCCTTCTGCCGGTTATTGGAGGGTTTGTTGGTGCTGATGCTGTTGCAGACGTATTGGCCACTAGAATACATGAGTCCGATAAGCCTTCATTGCTGGTTGATATAGGGACAAACACGGAAGTTATTGTTGGCGATTCTAAACGTCTATTTTCATGCTCCTGTGCTTCTGGACCAGCTTTCGAAGGAATGCACATAAAACATGGTATGAAGGCCGTCGCGGGCGCGATAGAAAAAGTTAGCATAACCCCAGATCTTAATATTGAATATAAAACTATAGGAGACACGAAGCCTGTAGGATTATGTGGTTCAGCAATGATCGACATTGTAGCGGAAATGTTCAAGCATAAGATAATAGATAGCCAGGGAAGAATTAACTCAAAACAAAGTTCCCCAAGATTAAGAGTGAACAATGGTGAAATAGAGTTTGTCATAGCCTGGGGACGTGAAACGGCTACGGGGAAGGAGATTACGGTAACCCAGAGAGATGTTCACGAGATACAACTTGCAAAAGCAGCTATATATGCTGGATCCTCTATATTAATGAAGAGGAGAAACGTGTGTGCGGCGGAGCTTAAGAAAGTTTTAATTGCCGGCGCCTTAGGAAACTACGTTAATCCAGAAAATGCTAAAATTTTAGGTCTACTACCTGACGTGCCGGAAGATAAGATAAAGTTTGTCGGTAACACTGCAATAGTTGGTGCCAAAATGGCCCTAATTTCCAAAGACGCTAGAAGAAAAGCGGATATAATATCCAGAAAAGTTCATTATGTGGAACTTTCTACAGACCCAAGCTTTAAAGAAGAATTTCTGCAAGCCATGTTAATTCCCCATAGGGATTTAAATAAATTTCCATCGGTCAAGAAGATTCTACAATATTAAATCTTTTTTAAAAATGTTAAAAAGGTAAAAAAATTTACTTAGAGACTCTTGATTAAACCATTTTTATGTTATATTGTGCCTTCGATTGCAAGCTTCTGTATCTCTCTAGCGCTTAGACCTGATAACCCTAGCTTCTGAACCGTTCTACCAATGCTCCAGAGGTCAGTTTTGACCAGTAGCGATGCTACTTTTATGATCAACTTTATGTTCGGTGTGGGAACGTTAAGGAGTTCTCCTAAGGAGGCGAATGGAACTAGACCGGTTGGAATGTCTTCAAATATAAATCTATGCTGGAGCGTGTCTGGGCCCATAACTCCTCCGTAGGCATCAGTATGTTGAATAGCATCGTATACAGTTTCTCCTTTCACACCATAGGCACGGAATATGTATTCTTGCAGAGAGTACGTGTTCGCTCCTACAGCTTCTGAAACACTCATTCGTTCTTGATCAAGCACTTCTAGGACGCCTGCTACAGATTTCGTTATTCCTTCATGGTACCACTTGAAAGGTGATTTAGATTCAACGCGGCCTGCATTGAAAATCATTGGGGCTGTATGGACAAGCGCTCCAAAGTTATTCATGCTAGTGTCAAGAACACTGTTAGCTCTACCGTATGTTGGAAACACCTTATTCAAAACTTTTAGCACTTCATCTGTTTTTCTAGATGGAATAGCGGCTAACGGAACACTCCCCTCCCTCTTGAGGGCAAGCATTCTCGCTTGAGCTGGCCCCGTACGCCTAGCGAGGTAGATCAAGGTTTGGGCTTCGGCAACAGTTACTTTTCCTCCAACTCCTTTGCTGTTCAAGATGTTCTTGACTTCGAGAGCCCCAAAAGTGCGGCCCGGGTTAAGCACTATTATTTGGCCGTCTTCTACATGTGGCGCTAAATTTTCCGCGACATTTCTATGGGCGGATGCTGGGACAACAACCATTATGACGTCCACACCTTCAACAGCCTCTTTTATGTTCGTTGTAGCGAGCTCAACCTTCCCAAACCCTTGGACAACGCCTGAGAGCTCTATTCCACCTTTCTCCTGAATTGGCTTAATAGCTTTCTCATCGATATCATATATTTTTGCATTGTAGCCCATAATGCCTAAGTGTGCTGCAAACACGTGTCCCCCATGTCCTGCACCAATTATGGCAAATTTAGGCTTCTCCATCTTATCACAACCTTAAGATTAAAAGGAGATGTATTTAAAATTTCTTCATAAATTAACTCTTTAACTCCCTTTTTTCAATTTCCTTAACTATTCGCTCTAGCTCATTTTCCACGTCCCTTTCTAGTGGCGTCGGCTGATATTCTCTTAGGATTCTCTTAACCTCCTCTCTTGCTATTTCTCTCAATTCTTTTGCACCAGCAGACTTCCACTCTTCTCTCGACCTTCTATCGCTGAGCTTTGGAAAATATTGTTCTGACATCAGGTAATCTATAGTATGCTTCTGTCCTAAGTACTGTCCACCAGGTCCCACTGCCCCTATTACGTTGAATGCTAAAGTGTTCTCATTCACATCGATTCCTTTAAGGGCGCGGTAGATCATTCCACATATTTCATGGTCTATGACTATGCTTTCATAGCTGACTGTCAGCGCATATTCTAATGTTCCTGGATACCAAATGTAGTTTACACCGGCGAGAGCAGCCATTAATAAGGTTATAGCTTTTTCGTATCCTGCTTGAATGTCAAGCACTTTAGACTCTGTATCACCCGCAGTCCCTCGAGAGGGTATCCCATAATATTGGGCAAGCTGGGCTGTTGCTACATTAAATAGTCCAGCTTCCACAGCCCCCTTTGCGATTATCCCAGAACGCATATCCATGATAGTGCTAGCAGTCCCGTAAAATAATGGCGTCCCAGGATTAACGAGCTGTGCGACAGTAATTCCGCTTAAAACCTCAGCGTTCTGTATCACCAGCGAGCCTGCCAAGGTAACCGGCCCAGTAGCACCAGCCTGAACTTCCGCTGCAATATCAACGGGTAATCCATATTTAGCATATTCTATTAAACCTTCTGTCTGCCCTTCCTGTAGCTGTAATGGTGCAACAGTATTGCATGTTGTAAAAATATTAGGCTTTCTCCTAAGCTCCTCTATTTCGCATCCCGCGAGAGCTGAAGCCATCCTAATACAGTCTTGGGCCACGACCTTATTTCGACCACTTCCTTTAACAACCTTCTCTGAATTCTTTACACTTACTAGGTATGAGTATGCATGAACTACCTTATCTGGTACACCTTCTATGTGGGGCATCATCACTCCACTGTGAGGAAGCTTATAATATTCGAGAGCACTTGCAAGCTTGGTAAGGTTTGCTACGTCCTCAAGTGTAGTCTTTCTTTTTTCACCAGAATCCAGGTCTAGAATGTAAATACGCCCTATCATCGGACCAAAGTAGACCTTTCCAGGCTCTATTTTAACATCGTTTTTCGGATTCCTCGCATAGAGAGTGAACTCGCTCGGCACCTTTTTCACACACTCTCCTATCAAATGCGATGGTATCTTAACAAGTTTACTTTTCTCGTCTACATGGGCCCCAGCATCCTTAAGTATAGTAAATGCTGATGGAGAATAGACTTTGATCCCTACCTTCTCTAGGACATCTAGGGTGGATTGGTGGATAGCATAAATTTCGTCCCTGGACAGGACTTCATATCTACTCAATTATTAACCCCTCTCTTGCAAACATACTCATCATTTCTTTGTTTAAAAATTTTTCCACCTTATGAACTAACAATCTCATGACATGACTGCTTCTTACAAAATATTTTTATAAACCTATGATAATGTGTTGAAATTTTCCAAGTTGAATGGAGCCCTAGACCCAATCCATCCATTCAACTCTAGATTTTAATTTTAATTATTTTTAATTAATTTTTTATTGATGAGCATTTTGCGTGAGTAGACCAACTATAGCTCTTCATACGAGCCACGCACAGACATGAATTTAATGGAGGTTTTGACCGTTGATGTAAGTTGGTGTGCGTCTAAAGCCTTATAGAATATTTGCCGTACTTTCTTCCTGCCCTTATCACTGCCAGAACATTTTCTAGCTTTACTTCATGATGTAGGCTATGGCTGGAGCCTAATATGTAGCCGCCGTGGGGTGAGGCTTTGGAGGATCTGGTGCTTAGACACCCTATAATATTTAATGATGCTGTATCGAAATACAAGCCTATCAAGGACTTATCATAAGGGTACTATGGTTCAGATTTATCATAAGCCCTTGTTATATTTTCCCAACCCTCTACTTGTTCCAAGATCTTTATTTAAAGACTTTTAAGGTTAATTACTCTAATTTAGGTGTTCAAATTCTTAGGCCTAGTTCTGCAAGTTCTTTCTCAACCCTGTTCCAGACCTCTTTATATTCTTTGCTTGGGCTTTTAGAACGCAAATCATAGCATTCAAGGATAGGCCTACCTTTGGGAGGCTTATCAAGTTTATCTTTGTACATCATGTATAGTTCCTTTACTATTCTATTTGCCTCCTCTCTTCTTAATCTTGAACGTATTACTGCATCGGCAATATCGATCATCCATAGTGCTTCTACAGGCGTCTGTACATTGTTCCATCGAGGAACAGCCGTCGTACAAGTATGTAATGCGATATGCGAACCGTTTACAGTTAGAATGAGCGTCTTAACTGCAACCTCTTGTAGGCACATTTCTGTGCAGGGGCCAGCATAGTGCGTTATATATTGTAGTAGAGGAAGCTCTGTGTTTCGGACTAAAGCCTGTATTGCTATATCCATTGCCCATAGAGTTTCTCTTTCTTTACTTGGCCATACACAATAGATGCCTGTGCTACCAAAATTTGCACGATAAGCTAAAATGCCGTTAATCTGCGCCGCCACCGCCCCTATGGCAGCGCCTTCAGGCCCACCTGAATAGCTACCTATGCCTGCTGGTAAACCTCCACCAACAATGTTACAACCATACTCTTCGGCTATAACCGCGGCTGCTAAATATTCATATTCTATTTTCTGTCCATTAAGTGGATTTAGAGTGATGCCATCAGAAGGTTTGATACCCCATTCTGGATTCAATATTGAAGCTAATGTTGCAGCCTTTGGTGAAATAGGATAGGCTAGAATACCCATACCAGGTCTTCCAGCTTTCCTTATCCCTTCCCTAAACCAGCCTATTTGTCTCTTTTGTGCGTAGACCTCGAATGGTAAGCCGTAGATTTGATACCCTTCTATCGTTGGAAAGTTGCAGCCCTCTATTATATCCGCTCGAGGTATCATAGCTACAGCTTTAATTAATTCGGGAATAACATCTTCAGTGTATGGTGCGTGGAATCCCGGGCAGATTCCTGGTGGATGCGTATCTTCAACATTCCTCTTAATGAACTTTCTTTGATCCTTTCCTTCTCCAAATACTACTTCTCCTTTTATGCTTTTTATACAATCCCTTACCTCTTCTTCGGTATATTTTATAACTCTATTCGTCGTTATACAGTAGGCGCCTGTTTCTAAGAGAAACTCCATTCCAGCTTCAAAGACGGCATCCGCCATGTCATCATCCAAGTTAATTATAATATTGAGGTCTTCAGGACATTTTATTTTAGGAAATCTTTTTAGAACTTCTCCTGTTTTTTTAAAGTACATTAAGTCGAATTCCTTTTCATCCATCTTTTCTCCAGTATTTGCTCTTTCTAAGATTTCTAGAATGTCTAGCATAATTCACACCTGTTGTCTACTGCTCTCTATTAGTTTTTTGATAACTTCTACAGCCTCCGTCGCATCCTTACCATATCCGTCTGCACCTATTTCTTTAGCCCATTCAGGATAAACGCATCCACCTCCAACAACTACCTTAAATTTTTCTCTAAGACCTCTACGCTTAAGCTCCTCTATCAATTCCCTTTGTGCTGGCATAGTAATAGTCATGAGTGCAGATGCTGCTATGACGTCAGCATTAACCTCTAAAGCTTTATCTATAAACCTATCTTCATGAACATCTTTTCCAAGGTCATGGACTTCAAAGCCTGCGGCTGTAAGGTAAGCGGCAACAATATTCTTACCTATGTCATGAATGTCTCCTTTAACGGTTCCTATAACGACCCTACCACGTTTACTCATCATAGCCTTTTCTTTGGGTATAGCTTTCTCCAATATTTTAACCACTTCGGTCATTGCATCACCTGCCAAGACCAAGTGTGGCAGGAACACCTCTCCCTTATGGAACTTCTCCCCTACTTTACGAACACCCTTAGCAGCTCCTTCTTCTATAGCCACCATCGGATCAATTCCTGCCTCCAAGGCTTTTTTCGCAGCCTCCTTTGCGGCCTCTACATCACAGTTTTCAACCGCTTGCTCTAACTCTCTTAGAATCATCTCTTTTTGCATATAGAACCTTTTCCATCTCAACTTTATAAATTTTATGAACAGAGATATAAATATAGGGTTCAAACGTCATGGGTGCTTTAGAGGAGCAGAAGTTTGTAATTGAAGTTATAACATATAGAATAAGAAGCCGTAATGTCAATTCTGTATCGTTAGGATAACTAACCTCACATCACTAAAGATAGAGGCCGATCAATTTACCCTTCCAGTTTTTAAGGTTATGTTTATAAAACGTTGTCTTAATAGACATCAAAGGGCCTTATTTTCTATACAGAAATTTATCTTTTTACAGCACCTAGAGTTAAACCTGCAACAAGGTACCTCTGAATAAATATGAATAGGATGAAGACAGGAACCGTGAACGCGGTACAGTATGCCATTAGTTTCCCCCAAGACATATATTCTACATAAACAAGGGTACTCATTCCCGCTGTAAGAGTTTTCATTTCTTCATCCATCATTATGGCCATTGCAAATAAATACTCTTGCCAAGCTAACAGGAACGACCATATTGTAACGGAAGCTAATCCGGGTGCAGAAAGAGGTAAAACGATTCTGTAAAATGCGCCAACTCTTCCACAACCGTCAACCATTGCAGATTCTTCTAAATCTGGTGGAATTGTGTCAAAATATCCTTTTAACATCCAACTGCAAAAAGGCAGTGAGAAGGTTATATATGCACAGATTAGGCCTATATAAGTATTAACTAGATTAAAAAGTCTCAAAATATAGAAAAGGGGGATTAGAATCAATATACTTGGAAGCATTTGTGAAATAAATAGGTAAAGGGAAAAGAAGTTTCTTCCGCGGAATCTTATTCGAGAAATGCCATATCCTGCAAGGCATGAAAGGATAACTGAGAAAAGGGTTGAACTTAATGTAACAATTAAAGTATTTGCATAATATCTAAGAAATAATCTTTGTGTGAATAGCCAATAGTAATTTTCCAAAGTAGGATGAGAGGGAATTAATTCTGGAGGCAACTTAATCGCATCTTTATCAGTCTTGAATGATGTTGAGAACATGTAGGCCATCGGAAATAGCAAGAAAATGAGCATTATTATGATGGCAGCGTATGAAAAAACTTTATAGATATCGGTCATTTATCTTCCACCCTTTAACGTATTACTTCCCTTGCTAAGACGGCTACAAATACCAGTAAGCATCCTACTGAGAAGACAGCTATAGCAGCACCATAGCCGGCTTCAAACATACCGAAAGTAGTAAGGTATATGTATGTAACAATTAAATGTGATGAAAATGCAGGCCCTCCCCCTGTGAGGAGCCAAACGATATCAAAGTGATTCCATCTCCATATGAATCCTAGCGATAGTATGATCACGAATATGGATTTAAGACTGGGCAGTGTGATGTATCTAAATCTTGCGATCCTTCCAGCACCATCTATTTTTGCCGCTTCATAAAGATACTCTGGAATTGATTGTAGTCCAGCTAATATTGATACGGTATACCAAGGAACGAATTTCCAGAGGGAAATAAGTATAAGTGCAGGTAATACTGTTTCTGTATTCCCAAGCCATTCAATGGGGGAACTTATAAATCCAAGCTGCTGAAGATAGTAATTGAGTACACCATAAGAGGAACTATATAAGCACATCCAAATGGCTGCTGCAACAACTGAGGGAACAATCCAAGGCAACAAAAATAGGGCTCTAAAAACACCTCTAAATTTCAACTTCTCATTTAGTAGTAGGGCCGCGGCAAGGGAAAAGGTAAAACAAGCAGCGACACCCGCTAACGTGAAGAGAATAGTGTTTATAAGTGCCTTATAAAGATACTGATCGTTGACGAGCTTAAAATAATTATATAGACCAACAAATTCCATTTTCGTGAAATCAAATTTTGTGAAACTTAAAAAGATTGAAAAAAATAAGGGAAAGAGTGTGAAGAGGAACAAGAAGATGGCAGCTGGGAAAATGAATATTAACACCGGCTGGTACTTTCCTATACGACGCAAATGCGTCTACCTACACTATTTTATTTCCCTTCGAGAATTTTAGTAATCTCTGCGTCCATCTTCTCCGCTAACGCTTCGGGAGTAATTTTACCTAAAATTAGGTCTTGTATTCCAGGCTCAAACACTTTTACATTTATATCATAGGCCTTTGGATGGGGTGGGAATATGCCTCTACAATATGGGAATGCAAGCACATGTTTTCTTTGAAAGTCGTCACAGCGTGAATCGTCTTTCCACTTTGTAAATGGTGGTATATATCCTTCCGGCACATATCTTGCAGCTACATTCTCATAATCTGACATGTAGAGAATCCATTGCATTGTCTCACGTGGATATTTTGATTCCTTAAATATAACATTGCTCCCAACCTCCATCATCATCGAATTTTTCTGTACAGTTTTTCCTAGCTGCGGAGTATAGCAGAAGCCCCACTTAAAGTCTGGGTTAAAAGTTTTCAGTTGACCTGCAAACCAGCCTTCACAATGAACCATTGCAACCTTTCCTCCACAGAATGCTGCCCTCTGATCGTCCGCCGACTTCCAGTCCACAATTCCTTTAGGCATTACTTTATACGTGTAAACCAAGTCATATATTTTTTCTAACGCTCTCCTAAATCCAGGTAAAGAGGCGCCAGACTTCCACACACCATTAACTTGCACTAGAGTATCTACACCCTCTATAAAAAAGAACCAAGTAAAATGTCTTGGTATAAAATAACCTAATGCTGCTGCTCGTGCACCGTAAGCATAAATGCCTTCATCTGGTTTAGCTAACTTCTTACAAATTTCTATAAACTCATCCCAACTCCAAGGATTTTCAATAGTTGATGGTTCTATACCAGCCTTCTCAAACATTTCCTTATTATAATAAATTCCTCCTACACTCGAGTATGCAGTCGGCACCCCATATATTTTCCCCCCATAGCTTGCCGCATCCCAAAATGATTGAGGAATTTCATTTTTTAATTCTTTGGGGATAAGTTCATCTAGAGGTAAAAAGTATCCAGCATCCGCAAATTTAGCTATCTCTCGATCACCTACACCAGAAACTGAATCAGGAGGGACTCCTGCCTTTATCATTGCCGTTACAATAGGCACCATATTAGTCCAATCTAGGAACTGAGCGTTAACCTTAACACCAGGTGTTATCTGATTATATTTATCGATCTGTTCTTTAAAGGGCTTATAAATAGGCCTGGTCTCTACCCATGTATAGAAAGTACGCAAAGTGATCTCTGTAGGTGCTGTTGTTGTTATTACTGTTGTCGTTGGTTGCGTTACGGTAGTTACTACTGTTGTTGGCTGGGTAGTTGTTACTACTGATGTTGTGGGTACTGTTGTTGATGTTGTTACTGTTACTACCGGAGGGTTCATTGCAACGTATGCTGCAGCACCTATAGCGATCAATGCTACAGCACCAAGGCCTGCATAAATAAACTTTCTTCTATCAACCTTTTTAGGTTCAGACATATGTTTTCGAGTTATAAGTATTGGTGATGCTTGTTTATATACTTTTTCTTCTTAAGTCTAGCAATTTTTTAATGAAAGTTAAAATTTTTGCAATGTTTTTTATATAATGTTCTCTGTTGTGATATAGTTGCTGTTTGCCTTTCTTCCTGTAAGCGGCCTGATTTTTCGAACTCTGGTGAGATTGGAATGGTTTTCGTTTGAGCGTCTGCCAACGTGTGCTAGATGGTTTCTTTTTTGAACGTTTACACGGCTGTGGAAATGCTTGATTTAGGGTGGGTGGAAGGGTGGCTTAGAGAGTGATCAAACCATGCTAGGATTGTGTTATCTGATTTCATCTCTCGACTGGATCCGTGGCAGGTCTTTCTTCTGTCCCCCTCAATTTTCTTTTACGGTCGGTAGGTTTCCAAGGCCTCCGTTTCTATTTCAAGTTTTCTCTTTAACGATATGTGGAATTGTAATCAATCTTTTTGATATGAACAGAATGTTCAAGAAGATAAAGACATAGAGACGTGCTCTATAGACTACTGTTAGTTGGCACGTTCTCCCTGATTAGGGCAAAAAGTTGGTCTATAGAGCATGGCAAGATCATCATCTAAGTTCTATTGGAAAAGTTTTGTTCATCATGCCATGTTCTTCTTCTGACATCATCTTAGGAAGATAGGTTGCCAAAATTAAGCTTACACTACCGGTAGCTTTGTAGTCCTCATAGACCATACTATCCCCCTCCCCCAGGTAGGCGACCCATCACTAAGCAACTGACCTTAGAGCGGAACATGTATCACTAACCCCTAATCAGCAACGTCATTATCTTCTTTTTTACAAGAGAAAAGTCAGCAGACCAAAAGGAACAAGAGGAGCCTTAACTGCATGATGGTGGAGCGGTAGTCTAATGAACAGAGGATATTACCAAGCATTTCCTTGACAGAAGACAGAAGCCTTGATAACAGTCCAAGAGCTGAGCAAAAGAGGAGCAGACGGAACAATATTTTATGATGAGCCTAAAGGAGTACAGCCTGAACTATCCAGCGTTAAACGGTGCAGACCAGATGATAGAGGCTTCTGGGGAAAAATGCTTTATCCGTGAGGGGCAAAGATATATTTTTCAAAACATGATTCCCTCTCTCGGATATCGGAGCATTCTTGTCAGCATAGGGGGCAACTGGTAAAGTATTCGTTGCATAATATAACGTCAAGGTTATGAATTATAATTCTGGCGGATAATAGCACTTTGGAAATTTAAAGTTTCGAGGACGAGTTGCTATATTATGTAGTTCTTTACTTACTGCTTTTTCGTCCATAAGATGCCAGACAATTAGACAAATTAGGTTGGTGAGAAGCCCTGAGCGGAGTGGTGCGCCCTTAGTTCCATGCAAAGTAACGTTTCTTAAGTAATATATAGTGTCCCAACCGTCGCCTGATTTTATATATGGTGGAAGAATTTGGGAGGATGCGGCTATGGATTCCACTTGTAATCTGAAATCTTTAAGATTTAAGGCTAGGTCAGGGTCGGACGAGATTGTCGATGCATTTGCCTCAAGGGCACGAAGAAGTACTACTAAACTGCTCACCTTCTGGCCTATCCTAAATTGTTTCTTCATAATATCTGATGATACTTTAACCTGACCGTTAAGATCAATGACAGGAGACATAGCAAATTTCACAAGTCCTTCAAGAACTGGAAAGCAAAGATACATGACTATTACATCTTTATTGGTAATAAGCTCTTTGACTGGTTCTGATATTACTTCATAAATTACTTTGTTTAATCGGTCAACGACCGAATCCCGAGCCGCATAGCCTAATTTGGCACAATGAGCTGCTAAAAGCGTGGTAAAGGTCTCTTTTAAAGGCCATTGTTCAAAAACACTACCGGCTGGAGACATTACAATATCATGGGTGAGCGCCCAATACCATAAGCTATCGAGTTCCACTTGAACTGCAAACTGCTTTAAAAGATGCACAGGTAACCTTTTCAAAATTTTAACTGGAAGCCTTGCCAAATCAAATTTTGCAATCAAAAGATACGGTTCCTGCCCAAATAAATTAAACATATAATTTTCTTGTTGCTGTTGTGGTACTGAGAAAAACCTTTTAAATAACTGGGGGACATTCTGTAAGTAATCATCAATCGCCTTCTGAATGTCGCTTTCACTTACCTGCGAATTTTGATTAGCCGTTATCTAATCACCCAGATGGCATAAAAAATATTTCCTCACTTAAAAAATTTTTCATTCACTTTCATCATACCTCTATTGGAAAGACTAGAAATTTACACACGCACATTCTCTCTATTATATTTCTACTCATGGCGGCTCAGGTTCACTTTCCATCATCCTTCGGCTCGTAAAACGGACATTTCGAGGCATCCATTATCGACGCTATAATATCCGGAATACTCTTCTCCGGTAGCACGTAAATTAGATATGCGAGCGCCCAGTATAATGGATCTCCTGTGGCGTTCGCATGAAGAATGAGCTTGGTTAAAAGGTCGCTTTTGGACTTAGGTGTCATCGGATCGTTTATAATCTTGAATCCAACTTCAGGCTCGATCATTACCATCCCTCGGCTCATATTTTTCACATGTTCTCGCCGTTGGGATGATAATATCATGTGGGTTAAGCTCACACGCAAGTCTAACATAGTGTTTGCACGAATGGCACATGGTGTACGATTCTATTCTCTTAAGCTCCTCGCTCACACTTTTTAAAGCTCCAACATTAACTCCGACTTCTGGAGATGTTACATTTGTTACAGATGTTACACTTTTAATCTGTGCAGGGTTATATAGTTGCTTTGCACCGTTATTCCCCTGCTGTTGAACAGAGGGTTTAAGCGTAACATCCGTAACAAATGTAACAGAAGAATAGTCCGGTACAAATTCCTCAAAGCGTGTTATTAGCCTTCTTTCATCAACCCAGATAGGACGGTATGTTCGGTCTAATCGTATAACCTTAGGCAGAATTTCAAGGCTCGGGTGAAGCTGGAGGCTGTTTATCAGGCTTCTAACCTCTCTAGTGCTCCATTGCAGTTTTTCCGCTAGGTCTGATGTTTGAAGTGGTATGTAGAAGTCTTCACCGTTGGGCTTTTTACCCTTCGATTTAGCAATATACTTTATACCATTATGTTCTCCAATGAAGCCATCCTTATAAAACTCGTAAAGCTCGTTTATGATTAAACCATCTCTTGATATAGCCTTAACTTCACGCCTTCTTCTTTCAATATTTTGAACCACTTTAACTAAAATTTCATTCAAAGCTGGCACATGCTGAGATAGGGCTAAAAGTGGTAGTATGGCTGAAGTGAGCCTATGGTCTTTTAAACCCTGTATCCTCGCACCCTTATCAATTTTTACCTTATCCCAGAACATTAGCCTCAAGTATAAAAGCTTGTTTTGTAACGTTATACCCTTTTCAATCCACTCATCCAATTCTAATGTTGGAAGAGGTTTTTGGCTTTTCTCACAGTAGAATGGTATGGCGCGATCTTCCAATGCATTATCCTGCCAAACCCTACGTTGTGTTACAATCGTGAGGCCAAAATTGTAGAATACTTCATTAACTCTAGGATTGTCCGGATTTTGTCTCGATATAGGAACTCCGTAGGTTCTACAATTCAAATAATGTGTTAAATCGTTATATTCACTTGTTAGCCTAAAGTCCATTTCGCTAAGACATAGTGTTCCACGCCATTGGTCTAACGGCCGGTAAAGTGAAGGCACTCTCTTTGTTGAAACATCATAGAACGGTCTTATGCTATTAAATCTTAGAGCGTTTAAAAGCCTATCCTTTCCACTACCCGAAGGCCCTCTCAAAGCTATGATTGGAGCGAAAGCCCCCATACCCGGTATAAAAATTTCATGAAAATACCGATCTAAAAACCACGATGCTTGAGCTATTGCTACAAGGAAATATAATTCGTCCATTTTTTCAGGCTCACAATCATATAACGTTGAAGCTAGATGGCATCCTTCTTCAAAGGCTTCTTGGAAACCGCATTCTCTCGGCTCTCTTGGTAAAAGTATAAGGCCCTTCTCCAACGTTGGATTGTTAAGAGGCACAAAAGTTTTATCTCCAACCTCAACCTTTTCAACCAACTCTACCTTATTGCCTTCAAAATATCTTACAGCAAAATAGGTTTTCCCCTCGCTCTTTATATAGCATTCTTCAGCTATAAGCGTGCCCGTTAAAATGAAGGGTGTCTTATAAACATCCTCTTCTTTTTCAACCGGCTCTGATAATAGGACCTTCAATTTCTCTTCATCCAATTCAAAACAGTGGTCGTCGAAGGGCTTATCCAATTCATTACATGTGTAGAGGCCCTGAGCTATCAGTTTAGGCGTTTCCCTAGGACATTCCGGTGTATGAAAATGTTTACATATCCCACACGTGTATCTACTCATGGTGGACCTTCGCTCTATGGAAATTTTTGGAAGATTCTATTTCCAAAAGCTTTAGCCAGACGTCAAGTTTAACTAAAAAATCACGTACTAGAAGCATATCTTTTTCTCTCAGCAAAATTTCTCTTAAATGAGAACCCGTGCTCAGTTTTTGTAAGGCAAAAGCTTTCAAGGGACGAATGTCTAGCAACTTTGTCCTATTCACACTCGCTCACCCGAGTTCTCCTTCTCCAATTGCCTGATCTCCTGTTCCTACTGAACAGCAAAACATTTAAATATTAAAAATGTTGCAATTATCTATCATGATTGTTTCTAAAAACATTAACAATCTCATTTTATGTCTTCAGAACTGGAGGATAATCGTTGCCCTCTATGGTTTGCGTGAACGTGAGAATGTGAGAATAGAAACGATAAGGGAGAAGGTGCCCATACATAAGCCCGCGGTTTCGAAGTCGCTTAAAATGTTAAGCCAGCTAGGGCTTGTTGAATCATCGATAGATAAAGGGGACCACAGGATTAAATACTTCAAGCTTTCTCCAAAGGGCGAAAGCCTATATCTCATGGTACAGGATCTGCTCGAAAAAATTGAGCGCTTAGAAAAGCAGGAGAAGAAAAAAGTTGAAGTAAGCGAAAAGGAGTTCAGAGATAACCTTGAGAAAATTGAGGAACTCATAGAAAAGCAGAAACAGTTGGAGAGTGAGAAGGAAAAAATTGAATCCGAATTAAAAAGATTGGAGATAGGGGAAAGAGGGGAAAAGGCGGAAGAGCTGAAAAAAACATTAAAGGAGTATGAGGCCAATTCACACACGCTACAGTATCGGCTGGAAAAGTTGAGGACATACCTGAGGCTCGATTTCTGGTATGACGAAATTAAAGGTCTGACACTTGGTAAGGGTGAAAAAAGTTTTTTGGATAAAGCTTTAGAAGAGCCTGAGAAATACAAGGAAGTTCTGACCGTCCTCTTCGATGAAGCCTACAAAGGTTTTGTCGAAAAGGCTGGAGCTCGAAAGCTTAGAGAAAAGCTTAAGGATAAATGGAATGAGGAAAAGGAGAAAGAAAAGATGTTACGGGCGGTCGAAAAGCTAGAGAGTGAGAGTGGGTTAAGGTTCTTGATCGAGGAGGCTGGAGCAATGGATGAATTAACAAAAGTGTCTTCCAAATGGCTTAGAATAAGGCTTTGTGGAATGCACGAGTACCTATACCGGATGCTTGGAGCAAAGGTTGAGCATGTTTACGAGCAAATGCTTAAAGACGAAGACGACCGGGTAAAGACTGCAGCCTTAGAGGCCCTAAAAAATATAGAGGAATTGAAGAGGCCTTACTAAATAGAAAGCTTCCGACTTAAGCTGATTGAACTATCTTAAATTAGTTGAAATAAAAAAGTATTTTCTATACGTCAATTGTTCAATCTTATTGCAAGGCTGTAGAACTTCATAAGGAAAAAAATCCTTGCTTGTACTTCAGTCTTTAGGTCTGAATTTAATGTATTCTGAGTTGCCTGACTGATGTATTTTCACGTGACAATTGGAGCATACATTTATTGTCTTATCTTCCTTGTAACTTATATGATGTCTAACAAGTTTCCTGATTTCTCCATACTTTTCAAGTATTTCCCTCGCCTCCGGATACTTTTTATACTCTTCAAACATCTCAGGGTAGAATGATATATAGCATCCGCAGACCTCACACCTTCCAAGCGTTTCTAGGCTTCGATATAGGAAGAACTTCCAATACTTATCCTTAAACTCTTCAATAGTTGATAAAACGTCGAAAACACTATCATTCTTGATGAGGATGAGTTTAAATTCTTTGGGTGGTGTGTAGGCGATTTCTAAAAGTTCATCTCTTATAAACCAGTCCCCTTGCAAGGCTCCACAATATGGGCACACGTTAGCCATGTAGGTGGTGCCAGCGGTTTTCGAATACCTTAACTCCCTGTTAACGCCAAACGATTTTAAAATATCCTCGTTGTCGCCGGCTCCTTTCCAAGGCTCTTCATAATGATCGAACGGATTAAAGGAACAGCCATCGGTATCTATTGCAACCTTTACAGACTTCCCACATTTCCAACACTTTGTCGCCCACACAGCCCACAGCTCGTAACCGGATTGATTCTCCTGAGCCATCCAAAATCTCCGATTTCTAGTGAATGTTGCCCTTTTTAAGGTTAAATTTGCAGTAAAAGGTCGAATAGTATTCTCCCGGCCTCGATCATCAAGAGTTTTAGGCGCTCATTGGAACGGAAGCTTCACAATAGCCCTTTCGTTTGGCAGCTGTGCTACAAACTCCCACCCCTGAGCTATATATCCTTCTAGATCCCCTAAACGGATTACCTTCTGTCTTGCACCGTTGTTGGCCACGGTCCCGAGAAGCCTGTTTCTGACCATCTTCTGAAACTCTTCATCGTCTATTGAGGAAAGATCCATTTTGTCTATCTCATCCTGTCTGAACCCTGCTATCAGTAGTAGCTGTCTCCTGAACGCGTCCCTTATCCTCTCCTCACTCGCAGATTCAACTTTTGTAGTCTGCAGGTATTCCTGGGACCTTCTATAGGCTTCCCTCATGTCTTCAACAACTTCTTCTGGAAGCTTCTGCCTGTTCGTCGTATACCTGTTCTCTATGTCACCCTTGTGTCCCATCCAGAAGGTCCTATAGTCTCTTAGCACCAACCCCTTCGATTCTGCAAGCATGAGCTGTGTGTCAAAGTATGACCTTAGAACGTAAGGCCTCCATGGGAATCCAGCCTTCCTTATAGCCCCTCTTATTATGTCCCCGATGTTTATCGCTCTAATAAACGGCTTAACCTTATACTTTGGCGTGATTATCGGCGACTCTCCACCTACGGTTTCACCTTTTCGGATTCTTTCCTCTAAGTAATCCTTCAGATATTCGCATCCCTCCTCGCTTAAGAAGGTGAAATATTGGTGTCGGGCCTTGCTCAACTCCCTTCTAACTATAACGAGTGTGGGAACCTTTTTGAACTCGACTTTACCATCTTTTATCTCCATTTCTGGAAGGTCTCTGACCCTTAGCCCATCGTCTCCCAAATAGTTTCCTAGAACCTCGATCCTCAGGCCAGAATGTGCCACTAGAACGCATGCAACTCTGGCCCTCTTATCCCCAGAAAGGAATATCTTCCTCAGCTCGTCTTTTGTGGGAACTTTTTCATGTTTTAATGTAGGGGTTTCTTCAGCTCCCTTTATCTTCAAGTTGACTTTTAACTCCCTACGATTAAATGAAAGCCAAGACCGTATCGTCTTTAGAAGGGACTGAATATAGCTACCTGCATAATTTTCTTTCTCAAGATTGGTGATAGCATCGGAAAGAAAATCTTGTAACTTTTCGTCATCCAAATCAAGCATCCTTTCAGGAGACAGCTTGAAACGATTACAGAAATAACCGAGCCTCCTAAGATAGACGTCAGCAGTAACCCTCGAACCTCTCGAAATATTTTCATACCATCGCCTTATCTTCGCGTTTTCTAGAAGACTAGAATACTCGGATTCCATCCTAACCGACAGTTATAGACAAAGGCCCATTAAAAAAGTTTGCGGACTAAAACCCAAAATGGAGCGGGCCCGGTGGGACTTGAACCCACGATCCTCGGCTCCGCAGGCCGATGCCTTAGTCCATTCTGGGCCACGGGCCCGCATATCTCATACATGTGTGATTGCTTTTTTATATTTTCTCTTTAATTGACTTGAGTAATGTTGCTTATTTTTGTGGAGGACATGAATATTGTTCTCTTAATATTTTTGTGTAGGCTATAGTGTTAGTTTTCCAAGTTTAGGTTGTATATGATGATTGTTAACTTGTTTCCCCATGGTGTGTCTATTATTTTTTCATCAACCTGTTTGAAGCCATTTTTCTCATAAAATTGTCTTGCGTGATCTTCTTCTTTTCCAGTTGCTACTATGATATTTTTTACACCGTTTTGTTTTTGGTCTTGTATTATTTCTTTTAATAGTTGTGTTCCAATGCCTTTTCGTGGGAAAAATACTATTATTCGGTCAAGTTCTATTGTTTTTGCATCCTGTTGTATTATTTGAGCGAAACCTACTATTTCTTTATCTTCTAATGCAAGGTAGAATGTTGATTTTCCTGTTTCAGTTGCCTTTAGAAGCGTGTTTTCTGAAAAAGCTCTTTTCACATATTCGTCTGGGATACCAAATTTTGTTATATTGTCTTGATATAATTTACTGCTTTTATCTTCCAGGAGTGAAAGTAGTTTCTTGCTTAAGGTGCGGATCCCTTCTTCATCAGCTTTTTTGATAGTGATCAAATTTTGACTGCATCAGAATATTCTAGAATCATAAGTATTAAAATATTTAATATTTATGATAGAGTTTGTGTTATAATGTAGCTAATAGTTGTCGAATAATCTTTTTAAATTGCAATAATGGTATCGTTTTATTTTGCATAAAGGTTATATTGTTGCATCTTTTGCCCCTTGGTTAAGGGCCTGTCTGGGACAGAAGATTGTTCTGTTCTTCTATCAACCTTTTTAGGTTCTTGGCTCACTCAGGCAGGCCCTTTCCACTATCCTATGCGGTCTAATGTGTCATCTATTTTAGTGGTATAGTATGCATGAGGGTATGATGTTATCTTGTGATGCCCACTCCAATTGAGGTTGTCTACTGAGGTTTTCCAGGTATGTTGAAGTTGAGAGGTAAAGCTTAAATATATGCACTATTTCCTCTTTAGCCTGACCTTCTTGGCTAAGAAGAAAAAGAAGGAGCAACCTCAGCAACCAGCTGAGCAGAAGAATCCATAAAATGTTAAAAATTTTAGGTTACTATTCCCCCCTTTCTTTTTTTATTGTAATATAATGATGGCGGTTGTGTCTGCTATTGTGTATGTTTAAATTTTTTAGATCGTTGGTATTTCCTTTAGTTTGGAGCCTATCTTGTTGAATTCTCTGTAAACGTCCTCTATTCCAATTGATGATTTTCTTTGAATATATTGTCCTGTTAGCACTAGGGCGCTTCCGACTAGGTCTGATATTGTGGGGTCTGGGAAGGCTATTAACGCTATTCCTAGTGATGTAATTTTGTTTCCGAGGTTTCTTTTTCCTTTGTTTGATATTCTATTAACGTGTTTGTTTACTTCTTTGCAGTCTATTGAATTTTTTGCCGAGTTTATTGTATAGTTCCTTGTATTCTTTTGCAACTTTTGTTATAGTTCTCTCTTGCGTTTTTTGCATACTTGTTTAGATGTTCTTGTTATAATAGATTAGGCTGACGCTATAGAAAAATAGTGTTTTTGCTTAAAAATTGTTTAGTTTACTCTTCTATCAACTTTCTATTGCCTGTGATAGTATTGTTCGCGCCTTTTCTAATCCTATGTCTACTAGGTATGGTCCGAGTCTTGGACCACTTTCTGTGCCGAGTAAGATTTTGTACAATTTTTTAAAGAAGTCTTTTGGTTCCACCTCATATTTTTTTGCTATTTGAAAGATTGCCTGCTGGGATTCTTTGGGGTCGTTGGTTAGAGAGTTAATTAGTTCTTTTATCATTTGTTTTTCTTTATCGCTTAACTCAACTTTCTCTCTCTTTACCTCATGCATGTCCTTTGACCAGTTTAGTGCGAGCTTTATCCTCTGTATGACTGATTCATCGGCTTCCTTAATCATTCCATACTGTTTCAGCTTATTTGAAACATATTCTATTTCTTTGCCTTCTGGGGCTATTGTACAAAGTTGGACTAGTAGAGAGTAAGGTATGTGTTTTGAAGGCTTTTCTGGAGGCTTTAGTAAATGGATGTATTCGTATAGTCCTCTTAATTTTATTTCCCACATATTTAATGCCTCTTTCCTGTTAAAGTATAGTTCTTCAAGTTGGTCTACTTCATCCATGTAGTTTGGTATGTCTTCTATTGAAATAGTTCTTGTGCCAACTATTCTTTTGTATAATAGGAGTAGTAGTGATTGTGGTGTGCCGTACTTGAGCCAAGTTTGTGGTGTGAAAACGTTTCCAGCTGATTTCGAAATCTTTTTCCCACCTTTGTCTAGGAACATTTCATATTTTACATGATATGGGTGTGGGAAGTTTAGTATGTTATCAGCCACCCAATCGTTTACCTTCACAGAATCCGCTATATCCTTACCGTATGCTTCATATCTTATGTCAAGAGAAGCCCATCTTGCAGCGAACTCAACCTTCCAGGCAAGTTTACCTTGGTCTCCGTCAATTTTTGTTTCACCTTCGTGACCGCATCCTTTTATGAACTTTTTTCTTATCTCTGTACCCTCACATCTGTATAACACCTTCTGGCTTTCCCTGTCATATTCGGTAGCCTTTGCAAGATATATTCGGTGACAGTTTTCGCATATTGGAAAATATGGAAGTTGCATTTTAAATTTTGTTTGGCCTGTTAGCTCTTCTATCGCTTGCCCGATTTTTTCCCAGTTTTCAAGTATCTTTATCGCTTGCTTTGTGTAAACACCTCTTCTGTAGGCGTCTCTTCCACTCATAAACTTGAATTCTATACCACATTTTTCCATAGCGTCAATAAGCATTGAACTCATGTGCGAGCCGTAGCTTTCGTGACATTTGAATGGGTCAGGTATTGAGGAAACTGGGTAAGCTAAGTAACTGTTTAACCAGTCAGGGAGCCCTTGAGGAACCTTCCTAAGGCCGTCCATGTCGTCTGAGAATGCTATAAATTCAGACTTGTAGCCTAGATTTTCTAACGCAAGTTTTACTGCTGCGGCTCTTGCTGCATCAGCTAAGCTTCCTATATGAGGTATTCCTGAGGCACCTAGTCCACTTTCTACTCGAATCAGGTCTAGTGGCCGACCTAAACTTTTTTCTCTTTCTATAACTCTATACGCTATTAGGTCTATCCAGGTTCCTTTGCCTATTACTTGCATCAAAAAGGGTGAAAAGGAGGTGTATAATAAATGTGTTACCTGTAGTATGGTTTTATTTCCTTTTCTGGAAGCCTGCCTTCCTTCGTTGCCTTAACCCTGTTTATGGCCTGGTCTACGTGCCTTTGTGTTATAACAGCTTCTTCAAGATGCTTTTTAGCCTCCTCTGGGGTAGGATACTTTGACACGTACTCCTGTACTAGAAGGGATACTGCTGTGTTAGCTATTGCTGCCAGGTCTGCTCCAGAGAAGCCGTCTGTTGCGTCAGCGATCTTGTCGATGCTCACTTCTGGGGAAAGCGGCTTACCTTTGAAGTGTATTTCGAGTATCTGTTTTCTTGCAGCCCTGTCAGGTAATGGTACGTATATTAGTTTGTCAAATCTTCCAGCTCTGAGTAGTGCAGGGTCGACCATGTCTATCCTGTTCGTTGCGGCAAGTACTATTACATCTTGGAGCTCCTGTATTCCATCTAATTCTGTCAAAAGCTGGCTTACAACTCTTTCTGTAACCATGCTTTCACCTAGGCCGTAGCCTCTTATAGGAGCTAGAGAGTCTATTTCGTCGAAGAATATTATACATGGTGCCGCTTGCCTTGCTTTCCTGAAAACCTCGCGTATACCTCTCTCAGATTCTCCAACCCATTTTGATAGTAGTTCCGGTCCTCTCACACTTATGAAGTTCACTTCACTTTCTGTTGCAACTGCTTTAGCTAACAATGTTTTACCAGTACCGGGAGGACCATAAAGTAGTATGCCCTTAGGCATCTTGTATCCTACTTTTTTATAGACTTCTGGGAACTTTAGAGGCCACTCTATAGCTTCCTGCAGCTCCTTTTTCACAGCCTCTAGGCCGCCTATGTCTGTCCACCTAACGTTTGGAGTTTCTAGAAAGACTTCTCTTAATGCTGAAGGTTGAACGTCCTTTAACGCCTTCTCGAAGTCCGCCATTGTCACTTGAAGCTTATTCAATGTTTCATAGTCGATTCTGTCTTCGTCAAGCTTAAGTTCTGGGAGAACTCTTCTTAGGGCCTTCATGGCAGCTTCCTTGCACAGGTATTCGAGGTCGGCGCCGACAAAACCGTGTGTTAATGCTGCAAGCTTTTCTAGGTCAACGTCTGGGGCGAGGGGCATGTTCCTTGTATGTATCTGTAATATTTCTAGCCGGCCCTTCTTGTCTGGAACCTTTATCTCGATCTCTCTGTCGAATCTTCCTGGCCTTCTTAGGGCAGGATCTAGTGCGTTTGGTCTGTTTGTTGCGGCTATGACTATAACTTTGCCTCTAGCTTCAAGTCCGTCCATTAGTGAGAGAAGCTGGCTTACAACTCTGCGTTCTACTTCACCGGTTACCTCTTCACGTTTTGGAGCTATAGAGTCTATTTCGTCTATGAATATTATTGATGGAGCCTTCTCTTTAGCCTCCTTGAATATTTCTCTTAGCCTTGCTTCAGATTCACCGTAGTATTTGCTCATTATTTCTGGCCCGCCTATGCTTATGAAGTATGCGTTGCTTTCGTTTGCAACTGCTTTAGCTAACAATGTTTTACCAGTACCAGGAGGACCATAAAGTAGCACTCCCTTTGGAGGCTCTATACCAAGTTTTTCGAATATTTCTGGATGCCTTAGTGGTAGCTCAATCATTTCCCTAACCTTCTGTATTTCTTCTTTTAGGCCACCGATATCTTCGTAGGTTATCTGTGGTATTCCACGTAACGCAGCACTTTTTTCAGAGATTATGAATTCTGTTCTTTTGGTTATTACCACGGCGTCAGCGTTAGGATATACTGCTGCAACATTAAATATTAGCTTACTTCCAAAGTATGGTACAATAATATTGTCTCCTTTTGTTACAGCAATACTTTCTAGAACTTCAGCAAAATATCTTTTATCCAGTGGAGGATATCCTTCAGGAGGTATTAGGGTTATTTTTTCAGCTGGTAATGCGTTAATTTTTCTAACGATCACTGTATCACCTAAGGGGACATCTGCATTGCTTCTTGTTATACCGTCAATTCTTATGATGTCCTTTCCCTCGTCCGATGGGTGTACTGGTAGAACCTTTGCTACAGTCCTTTTTCTTCCCCTAATCTCTATGACATCACCTGTGTGGGCTTGAAGTACGTCCATTACCGAATAGTCTACTCTTGCTATACCTCTTCCAACGTCTCTTGGATACGCCTCCATTACCTGGAGTCTAACACCTTCACTCAAAGCTTATCACCTCCATATTATCATCTAGCTTATACTTAAATTTGTAAATTCGTCGCCCTTGCCCTTTGTTTTAAAGACTACTGTAAGTATGCCATTTTTGAATGAGCATGAGGCTGTTGATGGGTCGACTTCAGTTTCCAGGTCTACTTCAGCATGATATTTTCTGTCCTCGCTTTTTGCGTCAAGTATCAGTTTTGTTGAAGAAGACTTTAGCTGGATATCGTCCTTTTCTACGCCTGGCACCTCGAATATTATCGTTAGCTGGTTTCTGCTCTTGTCGAGGTACTGGTCATAGAATGGTGTCCTCTCTTCGGATGGTGAAATGAAGCTGTCTCCGAATTTTGTTATCTTTGGTAAGCCGTTTTCGTCTAACTGTATTGAGAAGCCGTATAGTTTTGGCTTATAGAATGATTTGGTGTAGTCGCTTTTTAGTAGGCTTCTTATGGACTTCTCTAGGTCTTCTATCGTCTTCTCCATGAGGTCCTCTAGTTCTTCAAAGAATTCTTCAAATTTTCTTTCATCAACCATATTTTACCACCGGTTAATTAACCAAAAGTTAAGTTTATAAATCTTTCTCTCCAATACTGAAGCGATAGCATATGGACATAACCATAGAAGAGTTGCTGGAAATAATTGGAACATTGAACAGGTTTAAGATCCTAGACATGCTTAAGGAAAGGCCGTTATCTATCGAGGAGATCGCTGAAGAACTTAAGATTAGCGTCCCAGCTGTCTTAAAACATTTAGACGTGCTTGAAAGGGCAAAGATTATTGAGGCAAAGAGTGTTAGGGAAAGAAGTGAGGGAAGACCTAAGAAGGTTTATTATCTAAAGTATAAGGTTATACCAAACTTTTTCTTCGATGACGAGATAATGGGCTTAGAATTCTATATCATTAACCCTAAGCTTGAAGAAGAATTTTATGACTTAGAGGATATAAGATTGAAGAAGGCCATGTTAAAGGTTAAGTTGAAGAAGCTTGAGAAGAAGAGAATTAAGTTGCTTAAAGAGTTGGAAATGCTGGAGAAGCTGGAAAGCATGTGCGGAACTTAGGCAAAAATTTTTCACATAGTGTTTGAAGTTTCTAAGTCTTCTCTGGAATAGTATTCTATGTAAACTATTGCTGAATCGCGGGAGGAGGATACTGTAAGCGCCTTCGCATCGAGAACGACTAATGATGAGTTAGGTGAAAGGTTAAGGTTTGCGATGGCTACACTTTTCCCTGAAACTGTTTCTAATGCGACAGTCAATGATTGGGTCTCTATTCTTAATCCAGAGGTTATGTCACCGTTCTTAAAAACTAGGAAACCTTCCTTTGTTGCAATAAAGTTCAATTTTACAGGCTGAGGGAAAACAAATTTTTCCTCCATCTTCTATCACGTTTTCTTTGTAATATTTTAGTTTAAAAAGCATTATCTCCAATAATATATGGGGATAAGAATGGTTTCGACACCATACTATAGGGGTAGGGCTAAAGAGTATAAGGTGATGGAAATTCTAAGAAAGGATGGGTGGCTCTGCAGTAGGAGTGCAATGTCACATGGGCCTGTTGACATATTTGCTGGAAAGGATGGTAAAACGTTTTTGATTCAAGTTAAGAGTGGTAAGGCGAGAATCAATAGGAAGGAGAGGGAAGAGTTGATTGAATGGGCTAAGGCTTTTGGCGCGGAAGCTGAGGTATGGTATATTAGGAAAAAGAAGGAGATTTTAAGGGAAAAGGTTTCTGCCCCTTAGGTTTTAAACTTAAATTTTGTTTCGTAAAGTAGTATAAGTAGGCCTAGTAGAGCGAAGGCTATTGCAAGTGAAGTTAGGGCATATATAAAGTTTGGATCATTTATAGAAAGCAATATTCTTCTACCCTAATCGGATTTGTAGACAGTATTATTAAATTGTTTATAATGTGATAGGTTGACCCTCGTTTGGTATAATCACGTTTATATCACATAGTTTTTCAAAATATGATTTAAAGAAGTCTTGATGCTGTGTGTGTACTGGTATCAAATTTCTTGGATTAACAGTTTTTATCACTTCAATCAAATCTATTACGCTTGCGTGGCCGGAAGAATGTGCCCTTAATAATGGGATTCCAATGAGCATCGCCTGGTTTATGAACCTTTCTAGATCGTATAGAGATTCCTCATTTTCGTGCTCGGTAGTGCTTACTATAATTAGGCTTTTTTTCGAAAATTTTCTGTGAAGCATAGTAGGTAAATTGTGTAAGAGTATCATTGTTTTAGGTGGAATTTTAGAAAAATCGTTTTCGTCTGCAGTGTTTAATGAGAGCTTTTCAGCCAAACCTTTAAGTTTCCTTTCACCTCCCAAAAGAACCCCATAAGATTTTACCTCATTTGACCCCGGCCAATGTTCTTTAGCCTTTTCCTCTAGAGCATGGTTCCTAACTATTGCAGGCATGGGGGAGATTATCCTATCCTTAAGTTCTCCTGATAAAATGTAGTAGATTAATAGGAAGATTTCGTCTGAAACATAAAAGTTTAGGCCCATCTTTCTGGCAATGCCATACATTTTGCTAATCCGGTCTACATTCGTTTGAGATAATACTATGATAGCATGTTCTCCTTCATGATCAAAAAACTTTTTAAGGACAAGTTCTATTGAAGACTCAACCTCCTTTTCATCTTTTACCTGATTTAGGCCCAAATTTGTTCCTTCACAGATAAAATAGTCTACCCTTTCTTTAGACAGTTTTTCAAAAAATTTTCTGGAGAAAAATTCGGCTACACCATGCATTCTAAAGTCGCCAGTATATGCGATTGTAGAATCCTTTGTTCTTAGAAGGAAGCCGAATGCACCTGGTATCGAATGGTCTACAGCATAGGGTTCAACTAAAATGTCCTGTACCTTAAAGGGTACATTATTTCTAAAAATCTGGTATTTGTTTCTTAAAAGATCAAGTTCTAGCTTTTCTATACTATATCCTCTTTCTTTTATCTTTGGAGATAGTGCAAGCTTTTCATATAAGGTGCTAGCTCTTTTTACAAGATGTCTTGTAAGGAATGAGAGCTTTGAGAATGTTGAAAGCCATATTGGAACAGATGATGGTAGGAATATGGAGTTTGCTATATGATCAAGGTGGGCGTGGGATATTATGACGGAAAAGTCTTCATCTGGAGGGTTTTCAATGATATCCCATTCTTTACCACTCTTATCACCCTTTTTCTCTAATTCACAGTACTGGAAGAACTGTTTTCCATTATGCGAGAATATTTTTGGCAGTATGCCTGTTGTTACCAATTCTGATGTTGTCTTTGGGGGGTTAATGGGGTAATCGAAGTATAGGCGGTATTTTTCAAAGTCGAGTCCAAAATCTAAGAATACTTTTGAGTCAGAATCTTCTATTAGGAAGATGTTTCCCCCAATCCTGTTAACGCCACCATAAGGTGTTAGGAACGCTTTAGACAATTCAAATCAAATCTTTTACAAAGACCATTATTATAGTTTTTGAGAAAGATTAATATAAATTTTCTTTCACAAGTATGTTGTGCATAAAGAAAAATTTGATTTAGAAATACCCTTTTATGTTGTAAAAGAAATTGAGGCGAAGGGAGCAGAGTACGTGGAAGCGAGACTGCATTCAAGGGAGGAAGTAGGATGCATACTAAAGAATGGGGAGCAGGAGCCTGCTCTCATATCATCATCTTATGGACTTGGTGTTAGAGCAATTTTTAATGGATCATTAGTATTTTCAGCAACAAACATTGTTGATAGAGAGAATGCGAAGAAGATTGCTGAAGAAATGATGAGGAAGGCTAGGTCTGCATCGGGCTTGACAAAGAACAGGATTAAGTTTAGTAGGGAAAGGAGGGTGAAAAAGAAGTGGTCGGCTTTAGAAAGGGAGAAACTTTTGGATAAAGGTTTCGAGGAAATGCTTAGAGTTTTAAAGGAAATGGATAAAATAATTTTGGAGGAGAAAGAGTATATTCCAATGAGATTTTTAGAGCTAGAGATTTCTTTGGAAAAGAAGTTTTTCACGAATTCTCAGGGAACTTATGTTGAAGGGTATGTTCCAAGATTGTATGTTGGAGGCTTTCTTACTGGATTAAAGAATGGAAGAAGTATGCAAAAGTCTGTCGAGTTCGGTGGAAGTGGAGGGTGGGAATTGATCTCAAATCTTAGGATTTTCGATGGTTTAAAGTGTCAGGTTGGGGTGATAAAAGAGCTTTTAGAAAAGGCGAAAAAGGTTGAGCCAGGCTTATATGATATTATAACAGGTCCAGAAGTTACGGGGATCATGGTTCACGAGTCGATTGGGCATCCCTTTGAAGCAGATAGGATTTTGGGTAGAGAGGGGGCTCAGGCTGGAGAATCGTATCTTAAGGCTGGTGATATGGGGAGAAAGATTGGCAGTTCGGAAGCAAACATCTCTGATGATCCAACAATTCCAGGCTCTTATGGATTCTACTTATACGATGATGAGGGTATAGCTGCAAGAAAAAGAAAACTTGTTGTAAACGGTGTTGTAAATGAACTTCTACATAATAGGGCTACAGCGAGAGAGTTTAAGACAAAAAGTAATGGTTCTGCGAGGGCGAACAAGTTTGATAGGGAGCCGATAATTAGGATGGCGAACACGTATGTTGAGCCCGGCGACTACACTTTTGAAGAGATGGTTAAGGATGTTAAGAGAGGAATATTTGTGAACTCTTTCATGGAATGGAATATTGATGATATTAGGTGGAACCAAAGGTATGTTGGACACGAAACATATCTTATAGAAAATGGGGAGATAAAGTATCCTTTAATGAATCCTGTGATAGAGGTGACAACAGAAAGGCTGTGGACAAGTTTAGATGCTAGAGGAAAGGAGTTACAGTTCTGGGCGGCCACATGTGGCAAAGGCGATCCCATGCAAGGAGTACCTGTTTGGGCAGGTGGACCTCATCTTAGGTTCAGAAAGTTGGAGGTGAAGACTAGATGAACGAGATACTAGATAATGTTGTGGACAGGGTTTTCAAAAAAGCATTAGAGTTTAATGTTGACGACGCTTCTGTTATAGCAGCATATGGTAGAGAGAACATGGCCAGGTTCAGCAATAATTCTATAACAGTAGTGAACACGTTAGACGAGATGGCTGTATTTCTTTACATGATAAAAGAGGGGAGGAGGGTTGTTGGGGTAACGTATTCTGTAAAAAGTGATGAACTTGATAGGTTTGTTGAAAGACTATTTTCGAGCATGCAGTTTGTGGAAAAAAGTTTAGAGGCTACATCTTTGCCAAAAGGTGCTTTCAAATATTCTGGCGAAAATGATTACGATAAGAGGATAGAGGAATTAAGTGAAGGAGTAGTCGACTACTGTGAGAGTGCAATAAACGCTGCACTTTCAGAGGGGGCTAAAAGGGTTTCTGGAACAATTTCAGCGAACACCGAATTTTATAAGATAAAGACTACTGGAGGGGTGGAAGAATATGATAGAGTAAGCTACATTAGCGCAAATGTTAGAGCCTTTTCTGAAACAAACTCGAGCGGACACGGCCTCTCATGTGCCACATACCTTTCAAAATTTCATCCAGATGAGGCTGGAAAGACAGCTGGAGACTTTGCTAGAGAATCAAAGAAGACAGGATATTGGAGTGAAGGCGAATATGACCTAATATTGGGTCCCACAGTTGCAGCCGACATCTTTCAAATGGTAGGGTCTTCAGCTTCAGCATTCAGAGTCGATAGTGGAGTATCATTCTTTAAAGACTGCCTAGGCAAAAAGGTTGCTGTTGAAACCTTAACGGTAGAAGATTATGGGACAGTAGAGGGGGGATTTGGTGGAAGAAAATTTGACGACGAGGGTGTACCAACGCAGAAGAATGTTATAATAGAAAAGGGTGTACTGAAAACATATTTACATAATACTTCGACAGCGAGAAAGTATAATACGGTATCTACAGGAAATGCAGGAATAATCACTCCGCACCCATGGAATATTGTGGTGGGGGCAGGAGATATGAGTGTTGAGGAAATGATCAGAGAGTGTAAGAGAGCAGTATATGTTACAAACAATTGGTATACCAGATACCAAAACTATATGAGTGGAGAATATTCTACAATACCAAGGGACGCCACGTTCCTGATAGAAAACGGTAGCATAAAGTATGCTATAAATGGTACGAGAATAAGTGATAGTGTTCCTAGACAGCTTTCAAGCATAAAGGCAATTGGTAAGGATAGAAGGTGGGTGAAGTGGTGGGAGATAGAAGTACCAGTTTATACGCCAGCAATATTAATTGAAAAGTCTAGGATCACTAAGGCACAGTTCTAGTCTTCAACAATGTGCCTAATGTACATGTGAGTCTGGTGTATAGTTATCTTTTTACCCTCGTATGTGCCAGTGTTTAGTAGATAGAATTTTACTCCAGCCTTATAAAGTGACCTAAAAAACTCTTCTTCAACCTTCATATTATGTTCAGGAGGATATGGGTTGTAGAATGGTTCGAAACCGTATTGTCCCCACTTTTCAGGCGGTCCTGAGCCGGGTCTTATGATAAACTTCCCCTCTCTAAGAATCTTTATCGCCTCATCTATTTCTAGAAGCTTAACAGGCTTAGATGAGTCATCACGTGTTAGCAAGAGGATGTATTTGACTTCACAGCTGTTTATAACATTCTCTTTACCCTTTTCCTTTTCAACAAGTTCGCCGTTTGAATCTTTAACGAGCATCGGAAACCTTTCCCTTGGAAACATTACCCGAGAATTTGCATAAGACCAATAGCATCTATCACATCCAAGATCGAATACACATTTCCTTTCACCATCTAAAACAGCCTTGTAGCATTCACCCATTTTTGATGGATCATCAGACATTTGAGCACATTTACCCTTTTCGGTAACCACATTTTCTAGTGGAAGGTCATGGAAAAGTTTAATGAATGTTGGATGGTTTATCGCTATTTCTGTACGCATGTAAAGCCAATTTTCTGTAGCGTAGGCGATAGGTTTAGGTTCAAAGAAAACGAAAACGTAGTCGTCAGAATGAACTTTTGCACCACCAATATTGTATATGAGTTCATGAAATTGTGAGGTCTTGCCAGTTCCAGTTGGCGCAACAATGATAACGCCAGCATAGCCTGAAGAGTTTGGTACAGCAACACATGCACCATGTATGGCATAGCCACCCCTACCCTCAAGTATGTGTGTTGCGAGGCCTAGGGCGCCAGCCGACTTAGCTGCACCATAATATTCGCAATTTACTATAAGGGTTTTACGTTTTTCAAAATTGTAGAAGATCTGAGGCTCGTATCCTTCTACACCATAAACATTATAAATTATACCGTCAACATCGCCTTCATTGGAGGCAGGAAACCAGTTCAGGTTCCAGTATTCGTAAACGTGTAGGGAGTTAGTTTTTAGCATTATCTTGGCACCGCAAATGTCGGCAACAGCCTCATATGGGAGCTCTTGCACCTTATTGAGAATCTTGTCTATTTCACCCCTATCCCTAACCTTTGGAGGACGGCGGTCAGGGAAAGTAAAGTAGTTATTCTTAACCTTACTATCACGCATTAACAGTACCCCAATAGGATATTGGCTATAAAACTTTCTAATGTATATAGATGGCAAATTACTTTATAATGTTGCATTAAGAGTAGTTTTTCTGGCATTTTGCAGGAATGAAAATTTAAATGTTTATATAAGAGGGAGGGAATTACTTTTGGGCTAAAAGTTTCTTAAAAAATTTATTTTTTTATATTTTTTATATTAATTAAAGTTTTTTCGCAAAATTTATAAAATTATTTTTAGGAAAAGTTTATAAGACATATTATTGGAGGTATTAGCCCATATAGTGGCGATCAGAATGCGTCACTTTAAGGATGCCGTGTGGAAAGAAAATGTTACAAAGGTTGTGCAAGAGATAAGAGGCAAAAACATCAAATTTATCAAATTACAGTTCACTGACGTAAACGGAATTCTTAAAAGCCTTTCTGTGCATTCCAAGAATATAGAAAGCATATTCGAGAACGGCCAGTCCTTTGACGGCTCATCGATTACAGGGTTCAGACCTATCGAGGAATCTGACATGGTACTCTATCCAGACCCATCAACATTCGCTGAAATACCCTGGAGGCCGCATGAGAAGGCTTCTGGTAGAATGATATGTGACGTTTACACCCCCGAAGATAGGAGGTTTGAAGGGGACCCGAGATATGTTCTAGAAAGGGCTTTAAAAAAGTGCGAAGATTCTGGAATGAAGTTTGTTTGCGCACCGGAGTTAGAGTTCTTTCTACTAAAAGAAAGCGAGGATAGTAAAGTTCCGAAGCCAATAGACATGGCAGGATATTTCGACTACCATCCAGGAGACCTTACAGACTGGATAAGGCGGGAAATAGCGGACATGGCGGAATGCTTTGGAATAGAAATAGAGATAGCGCATCATGAGGTAGCGTTGGGACAGAATGAGATAGATTTCAAGTTTGATGAAGCTTTGGAGACGGCTGATAGGACGATAACAATGAAGATGGTTACAAAAATTGTTGCAGCAAAAAACGGTTACATTGCAACGTATATGCCTAAACCATTTTATGGCGTTAACGGTTCAGGAATGCATGTACACCAGAGCATGTGGAACCTGGACAGGACAGAAAACCTCTTCTATTCAGATGACCCTTCATCGAACTTTTTATCGGATACTGCAAAATATTTCATAGGAGGACAACTTTATTTTGGAAGAGAAATGTGCGCAGTTCTAGCATCTTGGCCCAACTCTTACAAGAGACTAGTGCCAGGATATGAGGCTCCAGTATATATAGCATGGGCCTTTAAAAACAGGTCTCCTCTTATAAGGGTGCCTAACTTTGGTGGAAGAAAAAATGCTGCAAGATGTGAGATAAGATGTCCAGATCCAGCGGGGAACCCATATTTACAGTTTGCAGTATTATGTTTAGCCGGTCTAGAGGGTATAAAGAGGAAGATTGACCCAGGTGAGCCGACTGAGCTTAACGTCTACAAGCTTAGCTACGAGGAAAGGAGGGCGAGGAACATTGTGTCCTTACCTGAGTCGCTTAAGGAGGCATTAGATCTGATGGAAAACAGTGAGTTCATGAAGGAGGCTTTGGGTGAAACATTATTCAACAACTACCTGCATATAAAGAGGAAGGAATGGGACCTTTACAGAACACAGGTAACAGAATGGGAAATTGAAAGGTATATAAGAAGATTATAGTATGAGGTGAAGAGAAAATCTGTGGAATAGCATGCATATTTCTTGACGAGAAGGGGCCTGTTGGAAAAAATTTGGTTATGATGATGGAGAACCTGCAGCATAGGGGCAAAGATTCTGCAGGTGTTGCCGTTTACGGAGGGGAAAGTGTTCAAGACGACGAGTATATTATCAAAATTTTTACAAAGGATGTTGTAGGAGCGCTTAGTAAAGTTTCAACAGCATTAGCGTCGGCTGGAGCGGACATTAGAAGCATAAGAATAAACACGTTAAGAGGGTTCGGCTTCGACAAGTATATTGTTAGAGTTCATAGGGAAAGGTTGGGTGATGTTGTTGAAAGAATTAATGAGACAGGATTAGCTAAGGTTATAAGTATAGGAAAGAAGATGGAGATAATAAAGGATATAGGGCTTGCCGAAGAGTTGGAAAAGAATTTCAAGATTTCTGAAATGATTGGAACACATGGGCTTGGGCATGTAAGATTTTCAACAGAAAGTGGGGTAGACATCTTTCACGCACACCCATTCCAGTCACTAAAATACCCTGATATAGCACTAGTACACAATGGGCAGATAACAAACTATTGGAAGGTAAGAGAAAAACTTGAGCGAGCAGGAGTTTCGTTTGAAACAGAAAACGATTCAGAACTAATTGTACACTATGTTGTGGAAATGATAAACAGGGGATACAGTTTAGAGGAGATATTAAGAAATTCGGTGAAGGAATTAGATGGACCGTTCTCTTACATAATTTCAACATCAGATTCTATTGGAATGGTAAGAGACAAACTTGGGTTAAGGCCACTACTTGTATTTGAAGGGGAAAAAATTAGGGCGGCTGCATCAGAAGAAAGTGCACTAAGAATATTCGGGAACAGTGGGAGGATAAGGGGGCTTAGGCCAGGTGAAGTTGTATGCTGGAAGAGGAACTGAAGGTAGTTGATGCAGAAAAATATAATATAAGAGAACTAAATCTTGAGCTTAAGAAGCTATCAAACTTTTTCAAAAAGATTGTCCTAGAAAATCCAAACGGAAAACATCACATTGCAGCAGGACTGACTAAGAATGTTGAGATAGAAATTAGAGGGTCTGTGGGATATTTTCTTGGAACAATGATAGATGGGCCAAGTATAATGGTTGAAGGTAATAGTGGATGGTTTACTGGAGATAATATGACGGGAGGAAAGATTATTATTGAAGGGGACGCTGGAAACGGTGTTGGACAAGGACTCTATGGCGGAGATATTATAGTTAAAGGAGACTGCGGGGATAGAATAGGTGCATTGATGAAAAACGGTACTATAATCGTTTTAGGTAATACTGGTATAATGAGTGGACTTTACATGATGGGTGGAGAAATAATAGTTTTTGGAAAGACTGGCGAATGTACGGGAGAATCTATTATAGGGGGAAAGATATTTTTTACAGGGCCTGAACCGAGTCTTGGAAAAAATGCTACAGTATCGGATGCTACAGAAGAAGAAATCGTTCACATAAACAGTATTTTAGAAGGAAATGGGTTACCAAAATATGGTGGGAGAGTAAGAAAGATTGTACCAGAAAACAGGAGACCATTTTATAGTCCAAAAAAAGCTATCAAAGAAAATGTTAGCAAAACTAAAACAAGGTATCAGATAATCTTAGACCATAAACTTTGCAAAGTCTGTGGAACATGCGTTAGAGTCTGTCCACAGGATGTTTTTAAAAAGGTTGGAGAAGACTACATTACACCATTAAACGAAGTAGACTGTGTAGGATGTGAAACGTGCATCGAATTTTGTCCGTCGAAGGCAATAAAAATTTACCCAATAGCAGAGGATGCAGGCCTTGCATGGAAACAGAACATTATAAGAGAGATACAGGCTAAAGCTTTAATGGGAAAGCCTATAGTTAGGGGGACAAGCGCGTGGAGAAACTTTCCAAGCTTCGACGACCTAATAATATTATGTGCACAGACTTCAAGACCGCCTATAGACCATTATAGGGAGCCATGTGAGACAGAGGTTGTTCTGGGAGAAAGGTATGCTGAAAAACCTTTGAGGCTTAAGGCGCCAATAATAGTGGGAGCAATGTCTTTTGGCGCAATAAGCAAGGAGGCGAAGATAGCGATAGCGAAGGCTGCAACAAAAGTTGGGATCGCAGTTAACACGGGAGAAGGGGGAATAATTCCAGAAGAAAGGGAAAACGCTTCAACCCTAATCGCACAATATGCTTCAGGAAGATTTGGAATAAATGCGAGAAACCTGCAGACAGCAGACGCTATCGAAATAAAAATTGGACAGGGGGCTAAGGCTGGACAGGGTGGACTGCTGATGGGTGAAAAGGTTACAGCAGAGATAGCTGCCGTGAGAGGAATACCTGTCGGCACCGACGCCGTGAGCCCTGCTAGACACTTGGACATTGTTGGACCAGAAGATTTGAAAATGAAGATAGAACAGTTAAGGGAGATCACGGACTGGAGGATCCCGATTATCGTAAAATATTCTGCTGGAAGAGTTTATGATGACGTTAAGATTGCAGCGAAGGCTGGTGCTGACATAATAGTTGTGGACGGAAAACAGGGTGGTACTGGAGCTGCACCGGATATAATACTTGAGCATGCAGGCCTGCCTACTTTACCTGCACTAGTGGAGGCTGATAGAGCGTTAAAGGAGATAGGGTTGAGAGATGAAGTTAACCTCGTAATATCGGGGGGTATAAGAAGTGGCGCTGACGTCGCTAAGGCACTTGCACTTGGAGCTGACGCTGTAGCCATGGCTACGCCAATACTTGTTGCCATGGGATGTAAGGTTTGCGGCCTCTGCAGTACTGGAAAATGTCCGAAAGGTATAGCTACACAAGATCCGGTTCTTAGAAGGAGGTTGAAGGTTGAAGATGCTGTGGAAAGGGTTGAAAACTTTCTGGCAACTGTTATCGAAGAGCTTAAAATGCTTACACAGTTGTCGGGTAAAACGCACGTCAAAAACTTGGAGAAGGATGATTTAAGAGCACTAACGTTAGAGGTTTCAACAATAGCTGGAGTAAAGCTTGTTGGAACAGGATAAGCAGTGTCCTAAAATCTCTAAGCTTTTTCAGCCTTTTCGACGAGCCTAGCACCTTTTACCCTAAACACGCCAGAATATTGGCTATATTCTATTTCATAGTCAAGTATTTCAATCTTTTTAGAAAAGAATGGCGCGTCCAATACTGTTGTCTCAATTTCTCCACCCTCCCCAGCAGGATTCAAGCCATACCTTTTCCCGTAGTCGGCTAGAAGATTTACAAGCTCTTCGTCTATAACTTTCCCCAAAAGATTTTTACCAAGAGGGTATGCGAAAACACCTGAAATTATAACAGTATATTTGTTGGATAGAACCTCCCTCAAAATTTCTACTTCATCCTTTAACCAAAGGGGGTTGATCGAGAATAAACCAAGTTCATCACAAACTTTTTTTATCCTTTGGGCTTGATAGTTTGAACGTATAGCTCCCGAGACAACAGCCTCTATACCATACTCTATTTTACAAGTCTTTAGAGCCTCCTTAAGGTCTTCAACCTCCCTCTCCTTAACACCAGTAGTATAACATTTTATTTGTGGAAGATTCAATGCTTCAGCCTGCAAGGACGTCAACTCAATATTCGGTACATGGAACATGTAGCTTTCTTTATTTTCAGAGAAAACTGTAACCAGACAAGCGATTTTATGGGAAGACATACTCTTCTGTAGTGCAAGACAGGAATCTTTGCCTCCAGAAAATAGAACAGCAGCCTTCACAATCTATCATTGAAGGGTAGAGTAAATAAAAGTTCCGTCATAAAGTTCGATGACTATGGAACCTTGACATATGGTTCAATCATATCTGAAGAAAAGTATCCTCTAGCCATTCCAGGAGTATTGTATGATATTCCTATTGAACCATTCTTGTCTAGAGCGATAAGTCCACCACTATTTTCTCCAAAATTTATAGTTAAAAGTTGAACAAGTTTTTCAGCAACCTCCTTAGCTGTAAAACCGTTTTCAGCATAAATTGAAGCGCGTACACCGACACCTAAAAGCATAATGTATTCTCCGACACCAGTTGAGGATACTGCGATATTTTTGTCAGCATATGTTCCAGCACCAACTATAGGCGAGTCTCCAATCCTACCGGGAAGCTTAAGGGATAAGCCTCCTGTTGAAGTTGCTGAAGCAAGGCGGCCTCTCGAGTCTAAAGCTACAGCACCCACTGTTTCATGAAAAAGTTCAGGTTTCAGCCTATATAGTGCCAAGTTTGACTTGAACCTAGTTTCACCTTTTAAAAAGTTTTCATTAAGCTTCCTAAATCTTTCAGCGAGAACACCTTCATCTAAGCTCATAGGTGGAACGCCTAGAGAGAGAGCGAACTTTGAAGCCCATTCTCCGGCAAGAAGAACATGGTCGGTTTTCTCCATCACAAGCTTAGCTGCAAGCACAGGGTTCTTGACACCCTTAACACATGCTACAGCACCAGCCCTAAAACTTTCGCCGTCCATTACACCTGCATCCATTTCTATTTCACCTTTAATGTTAGGGTATGAGCCTAAGCCGGCGTTCAAGACTCCACTGTCCTCGAGAACCATAACTGACTCTACAACTGCATCTAAGGCTGGGCCTCCAGCTCTAAGTATGGATGAGCCTGCCTCCAAACTTTTCCTTAGAACGGATTTCACGATATCGAACGTTTCTCTGTCAGGCCATGAGCCAGCGCCACCATGGACAACAATACACCACATGAGGGTTGGGGTGAAAATTTTATAGATATAAACTTGGCTGCAAAAATTTTTATGCGAGAACATGTAGTTTAAAGGGATGGAGAATCTTTGAATGACAGGTACAGTGTTGACGATGTTATATGAGCTGGGGCTGACGATTATAGTTGCTTCACTTGTCTCAGAACTCTTTAAGAAGTTCAGGCTTCCCGGTCTGATCGGCGCCGTCCTTGTTGGACTGTTCCTTGGAGGACCAGGCGGAATAGGTGTTGTTACAGACCTAGACCTAGTGAACACGCTTGCATTGCTTGGCGCGATCCTAATACTTTTCACCACAGGCCTAGAGTTTAACATAGAATCCTTTTGGAAGGATGGGGGGACTGCGTTCCTAACGATAGCTTCGACGGCCGTGATGCTGACGATTATAATAGTTTTACCCGTTTTCACAGCATTATTGAAGAAGATGGATTAGCTAGAATATTCTGATGGCTGCTACGAGGGATAAGGTTGCAGTGACGTCTGAAACGGAGGCGACCAAGGGTATTACGAAGTTGTCTGGGTCAAGGCCATGTTTAAATGTTTGGGTGGCAACGGTAAGAGAAAATGATGATATAAACAGGAAGCTGATGACGTTGGAGGTTAAAGTTATGGAAATAAGGTGGAGGAGGAGTGGTAGAGTCTGTAGGCCGCCTAGGGCGAACCCTATAATAGAGAATATGATGTGGATCACGAGAGCCGCGCATTCTACTGAAATTAGGTCAGCGAACGTTTCCCTTAAGGTTTTAGTTAGAGAGGTGGTGTAGCCGAGGGCAAGTTTTGTGGTTTCCATTGAACCTATGATGGAGCCGATATCGCCTAATGCGTCGATCAAAGCAGGGTAAATGATGAGGATCGAGGGCACACGTTCTATCTCCCTCCTTATGCTCGCTAAACCCATTCCACCAAATATTCCGAAGAGGCTGGCTAAAACTACTGTCGGCGCACCCTCCAAAAGGGTTCTCTTAAAAATCGGTTCACGCTTATGCCTTAACACTATAAAAATAAAGTAGAGCATAAGAAGGGCCAGTATGAAAAAGATTAGTGAAAAGTTTTCAAAGCGTATTATGAATCCTGCTACAGTGAAGTAGCATAATGTTATAAGTATGTCGTCGAGCGTTGACATAATAGGGTATAGGAAGATGTCGGGGTCTAAGCCTCTCTTGAACACTTCTATGCCTACAAGAGAAGCTATTGGTGCCGAGATAAGTATGGCGGACAAACATGAAAGAGGGGGGATCAGTATGAAGTAGGGTAAATGATTCAAGGATACTAAACCAAGCAGGTAGTTTAGGGCAAAAGATATGGCCCCTATCACGAGAGTGTCAAAGAATGTTAGCGAGAACACGGCCTTGATAAGAGAATAATATTCTCGAGTGTTTTTGAAGAGGCTTGGCCTAATAAGTCCCAGATGGAGCATTGTGCCAAGCTTTCCAGAAAGTATGCCCCCGATGTTGCCTCTTACAGTGAGAAGAGGTGTGAAGAGCAGTAGAATCCAGACCGGGTTGCCGAACATTGGATAGTATATGGCTGCGGCGGTGCCGGATAGGAGGCCTCCGAGGTCAAAGAATAGGGCTGTAATAGACTGTCTAAAAATGCTCGATTTAAATAATGTTGGCAAACACACCAGCCCATGCTACAACTACTCTTCTCCATGCTTGTATGACGCTATCCTCAAAAATTTTGATGCACCCTCAATATATCCTCTGAAAATTACGAGGTCATCGCATAAGAGCTGGAAAGAGTCTTGCGGATGATAGAACCACCTTTCACCTCTTTTAACGGCAACAATTCTTACGCCAAGGTCGTCCTCAAGCCCAAGCTCTCCAATCGACTTACCGCAGATGATAGAGTCTCCGCTAATGCGAACCTGAGCTATAGTTTCATCAGCTTCCTCGAAAGCCATCTTCACTATGGGATGAGCTCTAACGCCTCTTTTAACCAGCATCGCGATTCTTGCAGCGGCGTCAGCCAACTCTTCAGCAGCCATAGCAAGCCTTATCGAGCCCAAGACTTCTTCAGGCTTAAACTTGTCTTTAAACTTAAGCAATTCAAGCTCAAATTCAATGTGTAGTGTGTCGACGACGTCCTCCATCTTTAAAACCTGTTCAGCAACCTCTTCGCTGCCATAGATGAAGGACGAATAGGCTAGGTCAACCATCATTTCAGAAAGGTCTTTCAGTTGGGCCAGCGCGCTCACAAGATTACCTTCCATTGTTACCACTCCTCCAAGGAAAAGGTAGGCTTCGGGATAGACCTTAGCTCACCCTTAGCAAGTTTATCGAATTCTAGGACACCAACATCTGTTCCTTTAGCGATCAAGATGTCGCCTTCATTTATAGTAAAGTCTCCGTTAAGGTTTATGATAACATCACGCCCCCTTCTCGCAGCAATGATCTTTACGCCAATGCTTGTTTCAAGAGAAAGTTCGTCAACAGTCTTATTCACGAGAATCGAGTCGGATGCAATCTTGGCCCTGATGAACCTTTCCTGCGTCCTAGCGAAAGCAGCCAACATGTCTGGAGGTATGCTTAACCCTAGCAAAATTATGTTCGAAACGTTCTTCGCAGCATGGGATATGGAGTCGGATACTGTGCCCATCTGGAGCACTCCAGAAAGTGCTTCAGCGTCCTCAGGGTCCTTTATAACTATGGCCGTGTGCATTAGAAGAGATGCCTTAAGCTCCTTAATCTTCTCATCGAGCTCGATAACTTCTTCAGCCAGATCCCTGTCGTTGAAGATTATGGAGGAGTATGCGAGGTCAACCATCAAGGTTGTAGTATCATGCATTTCCTTCAAAATTTCTCTTACAGAAATGGGCCTATACCTTATACCTTCCCCCATACAGAACTCCACCATTGACAGAAAAGGAGGACATATTTAAATTTGCTAGCGAAAAAATTTTAGAAAAGGTTAAGAAAAGCGAAGCCGTCACCTTGTTGATGGTAAATGAGTTTAAAAAGCAAGTTGAAGGAGAAGAGGCCAGTTATAGGAACTTGGATAACAATAGCTCATCCCGAGGTTGTTGAAATCGCTTCAACAGTCCCATTCGATTGGCTCATGTTCGACATGGAACATTCGCCACTAGACATACAGACATTAGAAATAATGCTTCCAGGACTGAACGGCTCAGAAATAGCCCCACTTGCGAGAGTACCTTGGAACGATTTTGTCACAATAAAGAGGGTTCTAGACTTAGGGTTCGACGGGATACTCGTACCATGGGTGAACAGCGAAGAAGAGGCAAAAAAGGTTGTGGAAGCCTGCCAATATCCTCCAGTTGGCATAAGGGGGACAGGGCCGAGGAGATGTATAAGGTATGGTGCAAACGATATCCTAGAATACTATAACAAGTTTGAGAAAGAAAGGCTGGTGATAGCGATACAGGTTGAAACACAAAAGGCTTTGGACAACTTGACAAAAATACTTTCAGTTGAAGGAATAGACGTAGCGTTTATTGGACCGAACGACCTTTCAGCGTCACTAGGAATATTCAGGCAATTCAATCATCCAAAATTTACTGAAGCATTAAAGAAGGTTGTTAAAGCCTGTGATGACACGGGAAAAGTTGCGGGGATAATGACCTCAGGTTCTGAGGACGCTAAAAAGAGGCTGGCGGAGGGGTTCAAGTTTATAGCACTCGCACACGACTTCTCCAATCTCAGAAGAGCGTTCTTGAGCGAGCTGAACAGTGTGAAGGAGTTCCTGGGAAAAAGATGAGGGTGCAAACTATTTTTAAACCAACCCTCTTTTTTAATGCTCATTTAAAGCCTTAGGGAAATCTCCAGTTTCAAACTGTATCGTGACATGATCTATCCCGAAATCCCTTTTCAATCCTTCTATAAGCCTGGAGAGGAGGCTCCTTTGGTCAACACCTTCGCCTACAACCACATGCGCACTCAGAATGCACATTTTGTCAGGGGTGACACACCACACATGCAGGTCATGGACACCTTCTACACCACTTTCACCCAAAATCTTTTCCTCAACAGCCTTCAAGTTTATGTGAGGAGGCACACCTTCTAGGAGGACGTTCAAGGAGTCCACGATAAGCTTACCAGAGCTATAGAGTATTAGAAAGCCTATAGCTATGCTAATTATTGAGTCAGCCAAAAACCATCCTGTGAAATATATTATTAGGGCCGCAGATATTGCTCCAATTGAACCGATAAAGTCGGCTACAACATGAAGAAAAACACCTCTAACATTTAAGCTTCCACCCTCAGACCTATGAAGCACGTAGGCTGAAACACCGTTAGCCAATAAGCCAAGAAAAGCGACAACAAGCATGCCGAAGCCTTCAACATGCACTGGGCTCATAAGCCTCAAAAAAGCTTCATAAAATATGAAAACGACAACAACGCACAAGAATATTCCATTCAAGAAGGCTGCAACAACCTCCGAACGGTAGTATCCGAAAGTCTTCCTATCGTCAAAGGGCCTCCCAGCAACCCACGATGCGAGAAGAGCGAATAGGAGGGCGAAGACATCGTTCAACATATGCCATGCGTCACTTACAAGTGCAAGACTGTTAAACATTAAGCCGCCAGCAAGTTCAACGAAAAAGAAGGCTAGTGTCACGGTGAAGGCGACCTTTAAAGCTGTGACACTCTTAAAGCTGTAAAACTTCAACTAGGACACCTTAGACAACAAGCATACTAGAGACCTAAAAAGATTATATAAGCTTTAATGGCTTAGGGAAAAATTGGTGAAATAATGTTGTTTCGGTGGCTATTGGTGTGTACATTAGTCAACAAAAGCATCCTATAACAGTGCAATATAAAATTTGAAATTATTGAAAATTATAGGAAGAATATTTTTAAAATTTATATATGGGTTCTCTTTGGGGCTGGTAATGGAGGTGAACTAAAGATGCCCTGGAGCGACATCGACAGAATCGAGGAGGAGCTTGGACTAGTGCCTCGAGTTGATGACAAGAAAAAGAAGAGGAGGCTTCTATTCTTCTAGAATCTATCATAAGATAGATCATCTCCTCTTCTAAACCCCCTAAATTTTTTTAGCTTCAGCTATAAATTTTGTTTTAGAGATTTTTTCACCAATTTTGTATTAGAAGTTTTTCATATTCAGGGTTAATTTTCCCATATTTTGCTTGAATTACTGTTCTTATTCTCCGCCAGTCGTCCACTACTTTTGGCCAAAGTTCGCTAGCAACATTTTTCACAACATATTCTTTTAAAGGCCTTTCACGCTTAACCCGCCTATCATGCCAGTTTACTGTGACAAGCCCAGCCCTGCGGAGATGCTGGAGCTTCTGGTACAGTTGCTCCACTTCAACATGATAGCCTATCGAGTCCTCAAGGTCTTCGAGCAGAGAATCTATTGTGATCTCGCTTTCAAATCTTAGGCATAGTACTGCTACTATATCCTGTACAAGTTTAGCGGACTTGCTCATGTAGACTCCGATTTTCTTTGGCGGAATAAGGGTCTGTTCGAGGAGATACGAGTACCTCTTATAGAACCATGCTTTAACAACTTCAACGAGGACAAGATATGAACCTACCAAAGCTGAGAGGACAAGGTAGAATGTTATAGGCGGCTTAACGAACCTGAAGAGGGGGGCGAGAGGGGTAATCGGTAGTAAGAGTGCGAATAATACTATCGCAAGGCTGCTCAATATTAGAGGCTTACTGGGCCTACTTTTATAGAACGGTGACCTTCTTGTCCTGATTACAAATATGACCAAAGTTTGAGTTGATAGGGATTCCAGGAACCATGCAGTTTGGAAGAGGGGCTCATTCGCTTTAAATATGAAGAGCATTATGAAGAATGTTAGAAAGTCGAAGATTGAGCTTATTGGACCAAGAAATAGCATGAACCTTCTAATGAAGGAGACGTCCAGCCTCTTCGGCTTCTCCACGTACTCGTCGTCGACTTCGTCAAGTGGTATAACGGACTGTGAGAGGTCATATAGTAGGTTGTTTAACAGTATCTGGGTCGGCAGCATCGGCAGAAATGGTAGGAAAAGGGATGCGCCTGCTACACTGAACATGTTTCCAAAGTTTGAACTTGTACCCATCATGATATACTTCATCGTGTTTCCGAAGGCTTTCCTACCCTCGATAACACCATCGTGCAATATTGTGAGATCGTTTTTTAAAAGTATGATGTCAGCTGATTCCTTCGCGACGTCGACAGCGTTGTCCACCGAAATTCCTACGTCAGCGCTTTTCAAGGATGGAGCATCGTTTATTCCATCGCCTAGAAAGCCTACCACGTGCCCATTGCGTCTTAATGCGTTGATTATCCTGTTTTTCTGGGCTGGTGTAACTCTGCAGAAGATGTTCGCTTCCTCTACAACCCTTGCTAGCGCGTCGTCGTTCATCTGCGCAATCTCGTTTCCTAAAACTATTCCCTTGACCTCAAAGCCTAGGCTTTCGCACACCTTTCTCGTGACAAGCTCGTTATCCCCTGTGAGAATTTTCACTTCGACACCTGCTCTGCTTAGAAGCTGAAGCGACGTCCTAGCCGTTTCCTTTGGAGGGTCAAGGAATGCGACGAAGCCCAACAAGATCATGTCTCTTTCGTCTTCAACAGTGTAAATGGGCTTATCCTGTTCGATATTCTTATAGGATACGCTTAGAACTCTAAACCCTTCAGAGCTTAGTTCAAGGTACTTTTGCTGAACCTTAAGTTTAAGCGTATCATCCAATTCTTGAAGAGAGCCCTTGACTTCGATGCGGGAACAGATTTTGAAGACTTCTTCCGGAGCACCCTTTGTGACCATGATCTTTTGACCCTCATGCTCTAAAACTATTGAAAGGCGTTTTCTGACGAAATCGAAAGGCACTTCGTCAACCTTCATGTAGTCTTTGACGTCTATCTCCCTGTACCTGAGTATAGCTTCATCAAGAGGGTTTCTTAGCCCCGTCTGATAGTAGCTGTTTAAGTAGGAATACAATAGAACCTTCTCATCTTCAGCCCCGTATGCGTCCACGTGCAGGACTAGCTTTATCCTGTTTTCGGTGAGAGTGCCAGTTTTGTCCGTGCAAAGCACGTCCATGTTGCCGAAGTTCTGTATGGAGGCTAAACGTTTTACGATAACACCCTTCTTTGACATTGAAATAGCGCCCTTGGAGAGGTTTATGGAAATGATCATTGGAAGAAGTTCAGGCGTCAGCCCAACAGCCAACGCTACAGCGAAGAGGAGGGATTCGAGAACACTTCGCATAAAGAGTGCGTTAACGAAGAACACGAATATTACAAGCATGAAGGTAACCTGCATTATTAGGTAGCCGAAACGCTGTATACCCCTCTGAAACTCTGTCTCAACCTCTCTGACCGCAAGCCCCTTCGCGATCTTCCCGTACTCTGTGAGACTTCCAGTTTTAACCACGACAGCGGTCGCGGTTCCGCTTATGATAGAGGTTCCCATGAAAAGGTAGTTGTCCCATTCTATTATGGAGACTTCAGCCGACTTCAGAGGTTCAGGATTCTTTTCGACAGGAAAAGATTCTCCTGTTAAAGCTGACTGGTCCACGAAAAGGTCTTTCGCACTCAAAACCCTGGCGTCAGCTGGCACAATATCTCCAGCTGAGAGAAGTACTATGTCGCCTGGAACGATCTCCGAAAGCCTAACTTCACGTCTAACACCGTCCCTGAGCACTGTAGCAGTCGTTTCAACCCTCTTCTTCAACATTTCAGCCGCGTTCTCAGCCCTATGCTCTTGGTAAAAGTCTAGGACGGTGCTAAAAATCACTATAGAGAATATTATTATGGCGTTAGACAGTTCTCCAGAAAAGCCTGATATCAGGCCTGCGGCCAAAAGTATTATCACAAGAGGGTTTCTAAAATGGGAGAGGAAATCGACTACGACTGTTCTCCTCTTCTTTTTAGCAAGCTCGTTGTAGCCGAAAACCTTTAGACGTTCTAAAGCCTCGTCTGAGGTAAGGCCTGAAGGCGAAGTTTTTAAACGCTTTAAAAGCTCATCCGAAGGTAGTGTGAGAATTTCAGCCGTGTTTGGGACTGAGAAGGCTATACTGTCTTCAGAGACTGCAAAATTTTTGTTTACCATGACTTCACCCTAAAATTTTTAGAAAATGCTGGCCTACATGGCACAAGCTCATAATCTGCTTATATAAACCTTATCTCCTTATGCCAGTGTCCAAAGTTCAGCTCAAACGTGTAAAAGACATTGTGGAAAAATTTAACTTTCCAAGATTATTCTTATAATACGATAGCAGATTTATTCGGTGACATTAGATTTTATTCACACGTGCATGCTTTCTTGTCGAATCATTCTATAAAAAATATTTTTATATTCGCGTGTGCGATAATGTTGATGAGAGAGATGATTAAGAAAATTTTGGTTGCAATAGATGGCTCCGAGCATGCTGAAAAGGCACTTGACTTCGCCCTCGACCTTGCAGAAAGATATTCTGCTCAAGTTACAATATTAAATGTTTTCCAAATGCCCATATCAATATATTTTGGTGAGCCTCCAATGTATCCTGTAGCGTTAAACAACCTCTATGATGAATTGAAGAGCGCTCACGAGAAAATGCTTTCTAAGGCTCTTGAGAGAGCTAAGGGGCTTAAGCCTAGCCTAAAGATTTCGACAGAACTAAGAGAGGGTAGACCAGCTGACCAGATTGTTAGGGCAGCTGAAGAGGGAGGCTTTGACCTAGTAGTTTTAGGACACAGGGGGCTTGGGAAAGTTAAAGAGTTTTTCCTAGGAAGTGTGAGCGACAGAGTTGCAGACGAAGCGCGTTGCCCAGTTCTTATAGTGAAATAGTTTTAGATGGCCAGCAGTAGGACGCCTAAAAATATAAGTATTCCTCCAGCCGCGGTCTTCAAAGTTATCTTTTCCCCAAGCAGCAGAGCTGAAAGAATTATTACAAATAGCACGCTTGCTCTGTCTACAGGAGCAACCTTTGACGCGTCAGCAAGCTTAAGTGACGCAAAGTAGAAGAGCCACGAGAGGGCTCCGGCTACACCTGAGAGCAGGATAAACGCTGCCTCCTTACTAGTTAATTGAACAAGCTTTGGACCTTTGCCAATAGATATAACTAGGGCTATTATGAAGACAGCCATTACGATAGCCCTTATGGCTGTAGCCACATCCGAGTCAACGTTCTGTAGCCCGATCTTTGCAAAGATCGCCACCAAAGCTGCAAAAAAAGCGTCCAACAAGGCTAAAGTGAACCAGCCTATTTCCATTCAAACCACTCAAAAATCCAACTATTGTGTTATATATATTTGTTAATTAATGTGGAAGATTATTTAGGCAGCCTTCTTTATCTCCTCTCTAAGCTGCTCGTCACTCTTTCCTGTAGGGTCTATTCCAAGAGCCTTTGCAGCCGCCTCAAGCTTAAGCCTCTCAGGAGTCTTGTCCATTTCAGCCTTAGCCTTCTCTATTTCCCTCTCTATCTCCATCTTACCCTTCTGAAACTCGCCCATGGCCCTACCTATGGCCCTAGCTATCTCGGGAATCTTGTTTGCGCCAAAGAGCAGTGCCACGATAACAATCAACACCCAAAACCATTCCACGCCCAAAATGTCGAACGTGAGCCCCTCCAGCATATAGGTCAACCTAGCTACAAGGTAGCGGACTAATAAGTTTTGCTCACTCATTATGAGCATATTGCTTAAACAGTCCACTTCTAATCTTCACATTTTAAGGTCAAATGATGCATAAATAGCCTGTTCCTACATTTAGGCTTATCAACAGCCCATTCAACGGTTAAAACGAAGCTTGTTAAGCTGATATGATATATTGCGAGAGACGTCTGGAGGAAGCAGAAGAGGTGTACAAACTTGGAAAAGAGTAACCGGTTCCCTTTTTTAGCCTGGAACCTTCTTTTCGAGTGCAGCGAGCCTGGCCTTTATTTCTGCCAGCTCTTCCCTTGTTGAAATGCTCCTTTCTAGGCCGTCTATTCTAGTGTTCACGGCGTCGAAACTGGCAGGCATCTCATTTCTCAAGCTTCCCATTTCATTTCTTAAGCTTTCTATAGTCTTTTCTAGGCTATCTATCCTTGCATTCAAAGCCTTGATTTCACCACCTATCTCGCTGAGCTTTGGAAGCAGCAACATCTCAATCCACGATGGAATCTTTTCAGACAAATTAGCTCAAATATTTTGTTTCCACAGTAGCATATATCCTTTATCTTTTTCATGCTTTGTTGAAAATGTAACAGGCTAATAATTTATTTAAGTTTTAGGCGTCTAATCAAAAAATTCTTTATGAAAACAGCTTAAGATCCTAAAGCTATGATGATAGCAGAATGTTTTAGTTTAAGCTATTGTGTTGTCTGAAATTTTTATTAGCTTACGTGCTAAAATTTCCGCGTACTCGAAAGCCTTTTCCTCGGAGGCTGTTGATCCAACCATTAACACTCGTCTACCTGAGCGGAAGATTATGTAGTGGAAGTCGTTTAGTGGGTCGTAGAAGTATGCTCCTTCTTCGCCAAAATGGTCTAATTTTGTCGGATGACAAAAGTAGTATTATATAACATGAACCTAAGCGCTTGCTAACTTTTCTGTCAAACCGGTTTTCTTATGCAAACTCTTGAGAGGAAAATATTGGCTAGAAAAACGCAATAAATATTGTTACCAAGAAAAGGAGGGAGTTAGCATAGCAGAAGGGCACATCTATAAAAATTTGTAAAACTGGACTGAAAACACCTTAAATCCTATACACTCCGACGCCTGTCAACTTTGCTATTAAGTCGATGAAAGAGTCGGATCTATCATTCTTGAAAATCTTATGTCGTATATTTCGAGCTTAACGTCACTTTCAGCATTTCGCTCAAATGTTAAAAACCTCTTGACACCTTTAAATTACAACAATTAACTTTTATCATTTTGAGACCTCCCCCTTTCCTTTTTTCTTAAAGTTAAATAAGCCAATGGTAGCGAAACGAAAAAGAGCCAAATTTCCGGCCTTAATAAGCCAGTGCCTGCGCTACCACTTGTCAACCATTCCCATGTCCATGCTCCTCCCCCTAAAAAAGTTAATAAAGTCTCCAATCCATCTGCACAAACAATTAGCAAGTATATAACTCCATAGACGGTTGATAAAAGCGTTCCGACAAGAATAAATCCCAATGATTCTCGTACTCCCTTTAATAGTGGCATGGCGCTGAGGTATGTTACCCCAATAACAAATGCGGCGAATCCTCCAAAAATGTCTGCTGATACTCCTACAAGGCTTACGCTCTCTATTGGCGAAAACAAGTTATATACCCCAAGCGCGAACTCGACTGTTCCAAGAATAACGTACGCGACTCCAAGAATTATAGCGTAAATAGCAATCCATTTGTTTTCAACATTCTGTTTCATACATGCTCCCTCCTTAAGTGAATCCAATTAGTCTTCCAAACGTGACAATAATGAAAGCGACAACATACGCTAAAGTTAGCTCATACATCACTGTAAAAATTGTCCATTTCCACGAGCCGGTTTCCCTATAGATGACACCAATAGTTGCGATGCATGGTATGTAAATAAGTGAGAAAGCCATGAAAGCCAGCCCAGTTAACGGTGTAAACGTCCCGCTTGATCGTAAAGCAGTAGGTAAATCTTCTGAGCTCTCTTCTAAACCAAAGAAGGTTGCAAACGTCCCAACAACTATTTCTTTTGCTATAAAGCCGAAAAATAGTGCTACCACTGCCATCCAATTGAAGCCGAGGGGACGGAAGATGGGTTCGAGGAACCTTCCCAGCGTAGCAATGTACGAATTTTCTAGTACAACTGTATCTCCCTGATGTACAGCTTCCCACGGATAACTCGAAAGTAACCAAACGACAATTACCCCGAGGAAAATTATTGTACCAGCCTTTTTCAGGAAGAGGCTACCCCTTTCCCACATATGAACCAGCGTGCTTTTCATTGTCGGTACAGCGTACAATGGTAATTCCAGGATCAGCGGAGATGGTTTACCTTTGAAGTACGGAATCGTCCTCCTAAAGAGTAGTGCCATTAAGATGGCAAGCACAATTCCGAGTATGTACATAGAGTAGACGCCTGCCGCTGCGTATGGCCCAAGTACAGTAGAGGCTATAAGAAGATATATCGGCAGCCTCGCGCTACAAGACATCAGAGGATTTACAAGGATAGTTAGTATGCGGTCCTCCTCCCTATCAATGGTCCTTGTTGCCATGATTGCTGGGACGTTGCATCCAAACCCTATAAGCATGGGGATGAAAGATCTTCCGTGCAACCCCAGCTTGTACATTATTCTATCCATTACAAAAGCTGCTCTAGCCAAATAACCACTGTCCTCAAGTAATGCCAGTCCGAGGAATAGGAAGAAAATTGGAAACAGGAAAGTTAAAACCGCGCCTAAGCCGCCGAAGATACCATCCGCTACGAATGAAGCTAATTGCGGATCACTTATATGCGAATTTGCGATTTCTCCAAGTTTTGAGAATAGCATGTGTGTTAAATCTTGAAATGGAGCTGAGACGTCGAACGTGAAGCGAAAAAGGGCCCACCACAGCGCTAAGAATATCGGAATGCCGAGATACTTGCTCAGAAGTGCCTTATCTAATAAGTCTGTAAGCGTTAATGGTCTAGTGCCTTTAAAGACTTTAGGAAGTATAACTTCACTTATGATCGAATATCGCTTCTCAGCCAAGGCAGTATCTACATCTTCTTCCAAAATCTTCTTTGCCTCTGAAAGTTGAAGCTTCATCTCCTCATACACAGGACTCTTGCTAACAAGTTTTAGAACTTCCTCATCCGATTCTAAGATTTTTATTGCCAACCATCTGACAGGGTATTTGTTTGAAAGCTCTTTATCCTTCTGTAGTATAGAAGCTATTTTCAAGATTATTTCATCATAAGGTTTTCCGTAGCTAATCGTGTGCTCTCTTCTTTTTTCCTTGACCTTTGCGGCTTCGATTACGGCGTCTTTAAGCTCTTCCATCCCTATCTTTTCGGTAGCAATTGTTGAAATGACAGGGACCCCCAGTAGTTTGGAAAGCTCTTTTGCATCTATCTCGTAGCCCAGACTCTTTGCTACATCCTGTTTGTTTAATGCGATTATTATATTTGCCTCGAGCTCTAAGAGCTGGAACGTTAAGTAGAGGTTTCTCTCAAGGTTAGAGGTATCAACGATGTCTATTACAATATCAGGTTTCTCTTCGACTATGAAGTCCCTCGCCACTAATTCATCTATCGAGCGCGCTGTTAGGCTGTATGTACCTGGCAAGTCGATAATCTGCATTTCTACACCTTTATGTACGCATACCCCTTCCTTCTTCTCTACAGTTTTTCCAGGCCAGTTCCCAACGTGGGCTCTTCCGCCTGTTAAGTTGTTAAAAACTTGGCTCTTGCCGACGTTTGGATTTCCTATTAGTGCAACCCTTATTTTCTCCATGCTAAATCCCCTCTACTGGGTTAACCATGATTTTCATCGCTACACCTTTACCGAGTGCTATTCTTGACCCCCTAACCATCACCAGCATTGGACCGGGAGGAGCTGAGTGTAAAACCTTTACTCTTGTTCCATTCGTGAAACCTATTTCAGCCAATCTTCTGGTCAAGCCCATACCACCCCTAACTTCCACTATAACCGCCTCACAATTTTCTTGAAGCATTGCAAGCGGAATTGTTGCCATCATTTTTAAGGCCCTCCTTAACAGAAACGTAAACACTATCACTTTCTACTTTCCTCAAGCTTAGATTGTACCCCTTCAAGAGAAACTCGATTGGATCTCCAAGTGGAGCCTTCCTGATCATCGTCACTTCTGTACCCTTCACCAATCCCATATCCAACAGCCTTCTTTTAATCGCGCCGGATCCGCTAATTCGCGTAATGATGCCCTTTTCCCCGGGCTTCAGTTCACTTAGCCTCTTCTCCATAGTTTGCACCTTTCGGTCACCCTAAAATCAGGGTAGCTTTAGGTTAATTTGAAACTTCTCCTAAAAAAGTTTGATGATCGTCCTGAAGCCTAAAAGTGTTAGGAGATTCCTTCTAAAGTCTAAAACAGCGTTTCCACCAAAGCCCACTAAGCCCTTTCACAATATTTTCTGAACTCTTCAACCCACCTTTTAATGAACACCGGATGATCGGTTTCCATAGCCTGAGAGATAAACTCAACAAATCTTGTGAACTGCAGTATTGTTTTCGGGTCAAGCTGATGCTCCAAGATATGGGCATCCTTTGTCGCCACATCTTCAGGAACCAATAATATTTCTAGAAACTTCTTAAAAGTATCATGCCTTCTCTTCACAACCTCAGCTATCTCTTTTCCACGAGATGTAAGAGTGATGCCACCGTACTTTTCATAAACAACAAGGCCTTGTTCATGAAGTTTCCTCATCATTTCCACAACCGTGGACGGCTTAACTTCTAACGCTCTAGAAATATCTCTTATACGAGCATAACCCTTCGTCTCCACAATTTCATATACGATTCTCAGGTAATCTTCAACTTTTCTAGAGAGCGAGATCACCATAAGGCTTTCCTAATAATGTTCTATTAACCCCCATATAATAAATTTTTAACATCTTGATTAAGATAGTCTATTACCATTAGGTGGGAGAACCGTTTCTAGGAATGTATGTTTCCATATATTCCCATTCGGGGCGTTGGCGGCTTCTTCAGTCCAGCCTGCTCCCCACTGAAATCTACATGAACAATCCCAATAGGTTTAAATGAAACGAACATTTTTCCGCTCCTTTATGAAAGTGCCCACGTTTCCTGGATTTTTAAACCTTTAGACATTTTCAAATGAAGCCTAAGCAAATACTTGTCCTCTTCAGCCATACTATACCATATTGGCGTGACTATTGCATGATCAGCAAAGTTAGACCGAACTTGGCGTGATGATTTGAAAATGAAACTGGAAATAGATGCGAAGGACGAATATTCTTACATCGGGGGAGAAGAGGATGTTTTCAAGGCGGCAGAAAAGAGCTTTGTTCTAGATCCAGCCGGCATACAGGTTCCAGCAAAGTACATGAAACTTCTTCTCGAAGGCGATAGAACAGCATGGGATTTTGTTAACAAAGTTACAAAATCACAATTTCTAAGGAATGAGATGACCAGACTTCTTTCAATAGCAGTTGAAAAAGGCTTTAGTGTGGCAGAATCAATTCTTATAACGTATATTGAGAACACCCCAAACGGTAAACCGAAAATATATCTTATGCAATGAAAGGGATTTCTACTCCAAAAAGCTTGTGGAAATCACGGATGGAGATTTCTGTATAAGACTTTCCTTGAACAACGTCAGCGCTGGCCTGAGAAATTTTCCAGTCAACGTTTACGCGGAACATGATATAGTCTTTGATATTTGCGGGAGGAACTTTGAAACTGTTTTGAGAGAAACAGAAACGTTCTTTGAGTTTGCTAGAAGGATTAGAAAGTGTTCTAGTATCAATTTCCTAAAGCTTCTAGAATGCTGGAGCAAATATTTTGAGGACAGGGCTTCCGCCATAAACATTCTCGCTGAACTTGAAAAAGAGCAAGCGATTGTTGCTGAAAGAGATTCAGTATGCTCCAGGGTTACAAAAGACGAGGTTGTCAAGGTATCAAGCGGATATTTGATTTACTCTGAAGACTCATTTTATCTTGTTCGAGGAGATGGGAGAGTGCTGAAGATTAGAGGAAGAAACAAGGACGTGGTTAGCGAACGTCTTCGAAAACTGTACAACGGTACGGCTCAATTTTTCCAGAAAACATGGTTGCAATATTCATGCTTTATACCCTCTTTGGTTTACCCTTTGTCTCATGGTGGATTTGGTTCATTATTGTTGGTTTACCAAGCACCTTGTTGACGATGCTTGTAAGTTTGCTTGCGTTAAGGTATAAATAAACCCTTAGAAAGGTGTTTGTACGTATGACTTTGCATAAAATCGTCATGGTTGGTTATCAGTTTAGACCATGTCTTCTAGATGCGGTAAAAAGGGTCAATACGGTCTTGGGAAGTGTTCTTGACTTCAAATTTTACAACACTTATGATGTTGATGATGGAATTGTCGACAATCAAAGATTTGCGGATGATTTGAGGAGCTCTCAGGTTGTTTTGCTTGATGTTAGGGGCGGTGATATTGTTAGCAAGATAATTTGCGAAGAACTCAATGCTTTAAAAAACACAGTTGTCGTTTTTGTGGGAGGCTCTCCTGAGATAATTAACCTCACAAGGCTTGGAAGCTTCTCTTTTAAAAGCTTCACAAGCCTTAGAGAAAAACCACTACTTGGAAAACTCTTTAGGAAGGGCAGAATGGATTATGGAGCCATTTTAAGAATGCGTGACACGTTTGAAAAGCTTGGCGGTAAAATGCCGATTGGAGTGCTTAAGCATGCTAGAAATTATTCTTTATTGCTGAAATATTATGACACGCCAAGTGTGGACAATTATTACGCTATGTTTCTTCTATTGCTAAAGGAGTATTGCAAAGTTAAGGTAGACATTGATATACCTGAGCCTGTTGTTTTGCCGAACATCGGAATTAAAGACTTCAGAACCGACGAAAACTTCATTGACGTTAAGCAATATCTTCAGAATTATGCTTTTAAAGAACGCCCGAAAATAGGCATATTGTTTTACGGAGGTTACCATTATGATCAGTCCTACCCTGCAGCCAAGCTTTTAACGGAAAGGATAGAACAGCTTGGATTTGGCGTGATACCTGTTTTCTGCTCAGACCTAAGATATTACTTAGCCGTCGAAAATTGCTTCTTCATCGACGGAAAACCCATTATTGAAGCATTAATTGACCTTCTCTGGTTTAGGCTAGCTGGCGGACCGATCGGCGGAGACCATACTATTACTAGAAGTACTCTGTCAAAACTTAATGTGCCAATTCTACACGGAGTTCATTTATCATCTAAAACCGTTGAGGAATGGCTTAACTCAAAACACGGCATACCCCCCGTAGAAATGGTTACAACAGTCATACTGCCTGAGCTTGACGGTAGAAACGAACCAATAGTTACCCATGCAGTCAAAAAGAGAACAGTCGAAGGAGTCAAGCTTGAGGAATATGTTGCCATAGAAGACCGCATAGAGAAAATGGCTCAAAGGGCTGTTAAATGGGTTAACCTTAGGAGGAAGGACAATAAACAGAAAAAAGTTGCAATAATTCTCTACAGTTACCCGCCAGGAGAGGAAAATATTGGAAAAGCCGCCTACCTAAACGTTTTTGAAAGTTTATCAAGGCTGCTTAAAGCTTTAAAGGATGCCGGATACGTTGTTACAAGTACCCTCTCTGGCAGGGAACTGGGGGAACTTTTCATTTCTAAGGGTATTGTAAATTCGGGAGAGTGGATACAAACACGCTCAAAACTTGAAGAGATGATTAAAGTTCCCGCTGAAAAATATGTTAAATGGCACGGAAAGTTGCCGGAAAAGCCGCTAAGGCGAATTCTGGAAGAATGGGGGCCTCCACCCGGCAAAATAAACGTTTACGGCGATTCGCTATTGATTCCAGGTTATATTTTTGGAAACGTTTTCGTCGGCCTCCAGCCAGCCCGTGGCATGCATGAAGATCCATCAAAAATTTACCACGATAAAGATTTGCCGCCACATCATCAATATGTAGCCTTCTACAAGTGGGTTACGGAGGAGTTTAGCGCAGACGCCATCATACACTTTGGGACACACGGAACATTAGAATTTCTGCCAGGGAAAGAGGCTGGCTTGTCGTCTGAATGTTTTCCTGACATACTCATAGCAGATGTCCCAAACATATATGTATACCATGCTGTCAATTCCTCTGAGTCCTCGATAGCGAAAAGGAGAAGCTATGCAGTAATAGTGAACCATGCAAGTCCGCCAGTAATGTCTAGCGATTTACATGGCGACCTCCAAGAGATTGAAAGGTTGATTATTGAATACTTTGATGCAATGCAGTATGGCCGAGAAGAAGCTAACAAGATTGCCGAGAAAATACTCAACCAAGCCGGTAGATACGGGTTAGGATCAAGTGTGGAGGAGATTTATGATAGGATACAGGAGTATAAGCGTTCAATAATACCTAAAGGGCTGCATGTGATTGGAGAAAAACCATCGCTGGAGGATTCCGTTCAATATCTGACTTTCCTAGCTAGATACAATAGGGGTGAAATACCTAGCCTCCACCGCCTCATTATAGAATCCGAGGGACTTAACTACAACGAAGTTCTTGAAAAGCCACATTTAAGGGATCCGAGCGGAAGGACTTATGCTGAGATATTAAACAGAACCGAGGAAATCGTAAAGGAGATTATAGGAGATTATATTGTTAGAGGCTTAACGCCAAAGCTCAAAATTCCCGAAGACAGAGCCCTAAAGGCGCTGAGCTACCTTAAAGACGTTTATGAGAGAATGATGTCGTCAGACGAAATTGGAACAATCCTTAAAGCGCTTAACGGAAGATTTATTGAGCCTGGTCCGGGCGGAGATTTTGTAAGAAACCCCGAGGTTTATCCCACTGGTAGGAACACATACCAGCTTGATCCAACGAACTTGCCAACTGAAGCGGCGATGGAGAGAGGTAAAAGGATTGCCGATGAATATTTGGCAACATTCTATAGGAAGCATGGAAGGTATCCAAAAACTGTTAGCGTGGTGTTGTGGGCGTTTGAAACTATGAAGACAGGAGGCGAAACTCTAGCCGCAATTTTTCACCTTTTAGGCGTAAAGCCTGTTTGGAAAAGCATCTATGTAAGAGAGCTAGAGGTTATCCCGCTTTCGGAGCTTAAAAGGCCGAGGATAGACGTTGTTGTCACGATATGCGGGATTTTCCGCGACACCTTCTATAATATCATTGAACTTTTGGACAAAGCCTTTAAGACTGTGGCGGAGCTTGAGGAGCCTGAGGATTTGAACCTTGTGAGGGCTAACGTTAGGAAAATGTCAAGCGATTATGGAGAAAACGCAAAGTTCAGAATTTTCGGACCGCCGGAAGGCCAGTATGCGACAAGCCTCACAGCGCTTATAGAATCCTCACAGTGGAAAAGCGAGGCGGAGCTTGTGAACGCGTATCTTGAAAGTATGAAGTTCGCCTATGGGGAGAAAGCAAGATGTGTAGAATCTAAAGGGCTCATGAACTCCTTAATTTCTAATGTTGAATTGGTCGCCCAAATAAGGGACACTGTAGACTATGAAATTACGGATTTAGATCACTATTACGAGTTTCTCGGAGGCTTAACAAAGGCTGTTGAAAATAGAAGTGGGCAACGTCCAATGGTTTTAGTGGCGGACACAACAAGAGAGACCGTTAAAGTGAATGATGCGATAGAAGCCCTTAAAAGAGGTGTTGTGACGAGAACTGTTAATCCGAAATGGCTGGACTCTATGATTGAGCATGGCTATAACGGCATAGCGAAAATTGCCGACAGAGTCGAATATATGGTTGGATTGTCCGCAACCCTTGGAGGAGTTGAAGACTGGATGTGGAGGAGTGTTGCCGAAAACACTGTGTTTAGCACTGAAAGAGCGGAAAAGATTAAAAACATTAACATTTGGGCGTTCCGCAAAATAATTAAAAGGCTTCTTGAAGCTTCAAGACGCGGATACTGGAAGGCGGACCAAGAGATTATTAAAAAACTTGAAGAGGAATATTTAAAGACTGAGGAAATACTTGAGGAAAACGTTTGGTGATATCATGCCACATCACATAAGATTTGTTTTTCCGTTCATCGCTATAGTCGGCCAGGAAAAAATGAAGAAAGCCCTCCTCTTAAATGCTGTGAACCCTCGCATAGGCGGAGTATTGATAAGAGGGCAGAAGGGTACTGGAAAAACAACGGCGGTTAGGGCACTTGCAGAACTTCTCCCTGAAATAAAGGTTGTAAAGGATTGTCCCTTTAACTGCAACCCTGAAAACCCCAGGGAAATGTGTGATTCATGCTACAACAGATATGCTGGAGGAGAGGGGCTTCCATGGATTGAACGGAAAGTTAGAGTTGTAAACCTTCCACTGAATGCGACAGTCGATAGGGTTGTTGGAACACTCGATATTGGGAAAGCACTGAGGGAGGGGTTGAAGGCCCTCGACCCAGGATTACTTGCTGAGGCGAACCGTGGCATACTTTACATAGACGAAGTTAACCTGCTTGACGATTATGTTGCAGACGTGTTGCTTGATGTAGCCGCAAGCGGTGTAAATATTGTTGAAAGAGAGAACATTTCAGTTATGCATCCAAGCCGTTTCATCCTTATAGGCACCATGAACCCTGAGGAGGGTGAACTCAGACCACAACTGCTTGACAGGTTCGGGCTTCAAGTGGAAGTTGAACCCGTAACAGACCCTATACTGCAAATTGAGATCGTGAAAAGAGTTGAAGAGTTTGAGGCAGACCCATTAGGTTTTATGAAAAAATATGAGGAAGAACAGAGAGAACTGAAGCTTAAAATCAAAAGAGCGCGTGAGCTTATTCCCAAAGTTCAAATATCAAACGAGCTACTTCATGAAATAGCCAAAGTGTGCTCAAAACTTTCTGTGAGCAATAGAGCTCCAATAGTAATAACAAGGACTGCTAAAACCATCGCCGCGCTTTCGGAAAGGGTTAACGTAAACAAAGATGACGTTTTAGAGGCAATGGAGCTAGCGCTGCCGCACCGCATGAGGAAAAAACCCTTCGAGCAACCTTACATTCCACGCGAAAAACTTGAAGAGATAATTTCAAACAACTGTTCCGATGCAGAAGTGGAAAATGAAAAGCAAGAGGAGGAGAAAAGCGGAAGCTTACAGTCTGACGAAAAAATTTTCAACATCGGCCCTTCTCTTCCAGTAAACTTGGAAATAAGGGCGGATAAAGAAATTCATGCAGGAAAAGGGGGGAGAACGGTTAAATCAATTGGAACAAATAGGGGATCCTACGTTTACAGCATAATACCAAAAAGCGAACCACACGACATAGCTGTTGACGCAACAATAAGAGCAGCAGCCTCACGCTTGGCAAGCTTGCATGAAAAACTACCATTAAAAATTGTTGACGAAGACATTCGAGAAAAAGTTAGAAGGGCTAAGACTTCAACACTAATAACCTTGGTCGTTGACGCAAGCGGTTCAATGGCGGCCCAGAAAAGGATGGAGGCTGCAAAAGGAGCAGTTTTCGGGCTACTTTCTGACGCTTATAGGCGCAGGGATAGAATCGCATTCATAGCATTCCGAGGCGAATCCTCTGAGATACTGCTTCCACCTACAAACAACATAGATTTGGCAGAAAAGGCCCTAGCAAAACTTCCAACAGGAGGTAAAACTCCCTTACCACACGCCTTACTCACAGCACTAAATCTAGTTAAATCGGAAAAGGAAGTATGTTCCAAAAATATTAAACCAATCATCGTCCTAATTACAGATGGCAAAGCAAACGTCTCCTTGGGCGGAAAAATTCGGGAAGAAATAATAGGCATAAGCAGAAAAATAAAAGAAAATAACATCCACCTAGCCGTTATAGATGTCTCTGAAGATCCATACACTCCAAACTACATAAGCGATATCATCGAAGCCGCAAACGCCAAGCATATTAAAATAGAAAACCTAACCAGCACCGAAATCCAAAGGTCAATAACACAGTTGCTTTAAACTTAAGCATAAAAAAATTCTGCTAAATTTTAAATCGAACCTTTCACTTCTGATACACATTTTTAAGCCATTCCAGGTTATAATGCTTAATTTGAGAAAGAAGGAGGCTCTAAACAGCTTCTTCTTTTCAGTGTTATGGATATTTAATGAAAATTCAGATAAAATTACTGATAGAAATGTCACAAGAGTATTATCTAAAGGTATAATTTTATCGGAGACGCTGATAAAATTATTGGAGACAAAGTTAGATAAAACAGATGATATCAAATATATACTTTTTGTTCTCTCTTCATATATTCGAGATTGGCTATATAAGTATCCGAGAGCATTCACTGGATTAGAAATCGATGATTTAATTTATTTGATAGAAAAAGGCGAAAGACTCTTCGTTGGAAATATTGTAATCACTTTATTTTGTATTGAAAGTGAACTAGAGAAAATTAAAGAAACTGAACCTGAATTCATTTATAAGAGGACGGTCACCAAATTTGAAAAAATCAAATTACAAGTTAAGGAAATACTCGAAAAGAATCGATGGCAAATGTTTGTAGAGAATAATAGTTTAAATATTCTAGATATGAATGATAAAACCATCGGATCTACACAGCTGGCAAATATTTTAAGTCAAAACGATGTAAATTCTCTCGGATTATTTATTCAAAGGCATTTGACCTAACCTTTAGAGTAAAAATTGATAATCGAACGTTTCCGGTTCGAAAAAGTTTAATTCTTATACCTTTTGTCTCGAATTCAAACTTAAATCGATTACTGGAATATTGTCCAGGGTTCCTATACTGAGTCAACCCAGGGAAGTTAAAGGAAATTTACAACGAGGCAAACTTATTTTAAGCTTCGAAACTAAGCAGGATGAACGTTAAAGACTCTAACCGCTCGGGAACAGCTATGAGCGAATACATCACGATTTGGTATCTCATTTTCTGCCTCATAGGGCGAGGTTTTTCATCTACCTTGAAGATGGTGAGTGGAAGGGTCTTCTATTGTATTATTTAGGGCACACGGGTGTCCACTCCCTCTGGCTTTAGAGTATAGAAGAAGCTGCTGAGGGGCTCCTCGACGTTTCCTCATATGAAAGGATGATTTTCCACGTTTTCCCAGAATTTGAACCTATTGTTAAGCGGAGGTTTACTATAACAGCCAGATATCCTGTAGATTTCATGCTCCTGAGAAGAGGAGGAGAACACCTCTACATAAAACATGAGATAAGTCGGCTCACCCCGGCTGATGCCATTTCCCTCACAAGTTTAAGGGGAAACGCTTAAGATAAAGATGCTAAAGATGTAGAGGAGGCTAAAAAGCCTCATTAGAGAGCAGCCCTTCTACGGGATCTTTAAAAACGGTACGTTAACCTCTGTCGCACATATCCAAGCGAAAATCTCCGAAATATGGATAATAGGAGGAATCTATACAAAGCCGGAATATAGGAATAAGGGCTGTGCAACTCCACTAACATCATTTCTAGTAAAAGAGGCGCTAGCCGAGACAGAGCACGTCGGACTCTACGTTCGAGAAGATAATTATCTAGCCGAACACATTTATGGAAAGTCAGATTCAAACCATATAAGAAAAATGCTCTGGTTAGAACACGGCATCAACCTCATACACTAAACGGAAATCGCATAAAAGAAATAAATTTAAGGGCGAATTTCTCTGATATTATTTTGCCTCGTTTTTCTTTGTTCAAAAAATTCAAGGGAGTTGCATTACTAGTTCGTTACTTCTTCCTCTCCGCTGGATGAATCCTTACGTACTGCCCTAACGCCCTTTCTTCAAAAAGCTCTATTGGTACCTCTCTAGATTCCTCAAATTCCAAGGGATTATGTTCAGCGAATCTAATCGCGGCCGGGGTGAACTTTGATGAGGTAACTATGATTACTCGGTTAGGGTAGATCTCTTGGCCCTTACAGATATCTTCAACTATACCTTTAAACTCTGCAACCACGTTCACATCAACAGGCTTTACTTGATCCTTGCACTCCACGAAAACTTCGTAGCCCTTGAAAATAACGATGCCCATTACTTCTTTGGGCTCGACATGGACATGGACATCTATTTCATGTTCGACACCGCTCCTACCAGTCACCCGATCCCTGATCCTAACGGCGTCAGGGTTCTTCTCAAGAAGTTTCGTGACTTTCTTGTCATTTCGCTTCAGCCATTCACTAAATCTGATCTCTAAGCCTCTTCCCGTTTTAGGACCGTGGAGAATATCATACAGGTAGGAAACGAAGTTTTCAGGACATTCCTGTAAAATCTCATATGTCGTCATCCCTGCCCTAATCGGAATTCTAATACCTCGATTCTTAATTTGATCTATTACCCACTCTTTCCCAAGATTCATTCTTTCAAGGAGTGAAAGTAGCTTGCCGAGATCAACTTTTTCCATAACCACCTGAGCCTCTTCGGCTTCCATCGTCCTTCTCACAGTTTTCCGTTTAATTTCTTCCTCAACAACCTCCTCCTCAAGCCTAACATTGGAATATTTAGCCACTAGTCTCTCGACCTCTCCTTTTGTGAAATTCTTAGCGATCTCCTCGCAGAGCTTATCCTTCGACCAGGCCTTGGAAATAACTATGTCCTTATCTTCACATAATTTCATTAACTGGTTCTTCGTTAATTTCGCTAGTATTTCTGCCTTAGTGGACAAGGAAAGTCCTCATGATCAGGATTTACCAATCTACCTTATTAATTTTTAGCCAAATTCCTGGACATATCTCTTTTTTGTCCCTAAAAAGATAATATCTGAGGTTTAAACTTTAACTTCTAACTCAAATCTAACTCAAATCTAAGATAATTGTTGGGATATTGTCCATTATTTCTCTGAGGTTGAATGAAGATTTCTGATAGGAGAATTTCCAAAATGACCTCAATTCTTAGAGGTCGATGACTGTGAATCCGTGGAGACGCCGGGAGTGGGATTTGAACCCACGAGGGCCCTGAGGGCCCACAGGCTCTCAAGGCCTGCGCATTAGTCCACTCTGCCATCCCGGCTTCTTTCTATTCATAGCCTTGGCTTTAAGTATAA
>Ga0080004_1194661_pt1 | contig 69881 bp, 74 predicted proteins | sample WasSprMetagenome_FD_69207 | JGI IMG/M metagenome (GOLD analysis project Ga0080004, IMG submission 69207) | Sulfidic aquatic microbial communities from Washburn Spring, Yellowstone National Park, USA - WS (SPADES assembly) (version 2) | ecosystem: Environmental > Aquatic > Thermal springs > Hot...
AAACATGAAAGGGCCTAGTCTTCATTGGTGTTTAACTGCAAAAGACTGGATCCAGCAATGGCCGAAACGCGAAGGTAAAAGAAATGCCCAGATGGTTGCAGTACAGAACCCCTTGGGCTTATTGACATGGTTCTTAGGAGACGGAAAAATGAGCAGAGAGAGGTTGAAATATAGCATAAACGGAAATGAGGGACAGAAACCTAAAATCTTAGTTAAAGAAATACTACAAGCAGTATCCGGGACAAACTACAGCAAACTCCTAGATTTGCTTAATTGCAATAAATGGCAAACACTAAAAATCTCGAGCCAATGCGAGAACCAATATATACTGTCCTCATGGGTCATACTTTCTGGCTGATCTATTCCGAAAAAGCTGAACAAATACAAGCGAGAACACTGGTTAAAACTATCGAGGAGGCTCAGAAACTAGTAGAAAGACTCCAACAGCAGGGTATCAAAGCTAAGATATACACTTGGCTAGACTCAGGCAACTATTATTATGTCGTACAGCTCAACGGAACAAACATAGCTAGAGCCGCCCAACTTTATCCAGAGCTACGACCAGCACTTAAAGAGCTGATACAGAAACACGGCATAAGTCCAAGGGGGCCAGTAACACGAAGGCTACTCGAGCTCGCGGACAACCCACCCCTTCTCGCATAAAAAATTTAAACCCCAGCAAGGATTAATTTTTCCAAGCCGGGGTCGCCTAGCCTGGTCTAGGGCGCCGGACTCATAACTTCAAGGATGCGTAGGGGGTGGGAGATCCGGTACTCCCGGGTTCAAATCCCGGCCCCGGCACCAGCCTGTTCTGATGCCCTCTAGGGGGTTGGCTTGGAGCCTAGAAGCGTGGTGGGGCCGCCGGGATTTGAACCCGGGATTCGGCGGGCGCTCGTGCTCCGAGCACCCTCCACCTGGGTTCCCGTATTGGATCCCGAGTCCTGCGCCTGAGGCGTGCCAGGCATCCTTCCAGGCTGGACGACGGCCCCCGGAAAAGAGGGAGGAGGGTGGCGCGGATATAAACCTTTACCTGCTGCGGGCGCAGCCTGCGGCGCTGGAAAGGTTTATAATGAGTTGGGCGTGGGAGAGGGGGGTATGCCTACGTGGCGTTACTCGGTGGAGCTGGACCCTGAGAGGACTGCAAAAGCGTCGCTTAGGGATGTCAGCATGTCGTACAAGGCTACCGTAGAGACCCTGAGGCTGATAAAGGGGCTGAGGCTCGAGGACGCAAAGAGGGTTCTCCAGGAGGTAATTGAGATGAGGAGGCCTGTGCCCTTCCGCAGGTACAACGGGAAGGTCGCGCACAAGAGGGGCATTCAGGGGGCGGGCAGGTACCCTGTCAAGGTCGCGAAGAACCTCTTACGCCTGCTGGAGAACCTCGAGAACAACGCGGAGTTCAAGGGGCTTGACGTGTCCAGGCTGTGGATAGTGCATGCAGCCGCTCACAAAGGCCCCAGGATCAGGGGGTACATGCCGAGGGCTTTTGGTCGCGCTACCCCGTGGGATGACCAGCTCGTCCACGTCGAGGTGATCGCGGAGGAGAGAGGGGAGTGAGCATGTCGATGCCAATGTCCAAGAGGGTTGTCTCGCAGGGACTAAAGTACATGATGCTGCACGAGTTCCTGGAGAGGAAGCTCATGCGCGCGAACTACGTGTACTCGCAGTTCTTCAAGACGCCCATAGGCACCAAGGTTATAATATACGCAGGCACCCCCGGCCTCATCATAGGAAGGCGTGGGGCGAACATCAAGGCGCTTGCTGAGATCCTCGAGAGGGAGTTCGGGCTGGAGAACCCCCAGATAGACGTGATAGAGGTCCCGCAGCAGGACCTCAACGCGAAGATCATGGCTTACAGGATCGCGAGAGCGCTCGCGCGCGGAGTCAAGTTCCGCAGAGCCGCCCTCGTCGCTCTGAACAGGATCATGGCAGCCGGCGCCAGGGGTGCTGAGATCGTGATAAGCGGCAAGCTGACGAGTCAGCGACACAGGACCGAGAGGTTCACAAGGGGCTACCTGCCGAAGTCTGGAGAGCCCGGCGAGGAGCTGGTCGACGAGGCCACCGTGCAAGTGCTCCTCAAGCTCGGCATGTACGGCATCAAGGTCCGCATAATGAGGCCGGCCCGCATGCCCGACTTCATCGAGATAAAGGAGGCGGCCGCGGCTCCGACTCCCGAGGGCGCGGCACAGGGGGTGTAGCAAATGCCGAAAGGTGTTCTCAGCATAGAAGAGATCAGGAAGATGGCACCTGAAGAGAGGAAGAGAAAGCTCGCGGAGCTGAGAGCGGAGCTCGCCAGGCTGAGGGCGCAGGCTCAGCGGGGCTCGCTGGAGAAGCCCTCGTCAATACGCAAGATTAAGCGCACCATAGCCATGATACTGACTGTCGAGCGGGAGGAGGCTAAGCAGGGTAGAAGGGCTTGAGAATCACCCCCTGGAACATTCTCAGACACGAGCTCATAGGCCTGGAGGCAGAGGTTATCGACTCCCCGAACAAGTGCTTAGTCGGCATAAAAGGGCTGATACTGGACGAGACGCGCAACACCCTGCTCCTCGGAGAGCCCGGAGGCTCTAAGAAGCGCGTGCTGAAGCACCTCGCGGTGTTTAGGATAAAGCTCCCCGACGGCACCGTGGTCCGAGTGGACGGCCGAGTCCTTGTTGGAGCACCCGAGGACCGCCTGAAGAAGCGCGTCTACAGGTGGTAGCAGCACGCATGCCGCAGGTCCTGGTCTCGGTACGAATCCTCAGCTACCCGGGGTATGAAGGCTGCAATGCCTATGCAGCGCGTGGCACTGGCAGTAGCGGCTCTGATACCCCCGCGCGGTAAAGGTTAAAAAGCGCTGCCCGCTGTGGCGGTGTGGTGGGCATGGAGGGTCAGAAGGTTCGAAACGTCGGGATCCCGGGTCTCACACCCCCTGAGAAAGTGTGCAACGACCCGCTCTGCCCATGGCATGGCAAGCTCCCGGTCAGGGGGCAGATAATGCGCGTGAAGGTGGTGCGCATGAAGATGAACAGGGTCGCCACAGTGGTGCACGAGTACCTGCACTACGTGGAGAAGTACAAGAGGTACGAGAGGAGGCGCAAGAAGAAGCACGTCCGCGTCCCACCGTGCATAGACGTGAAGCCTGGCGATGAAGTGATCATAGGCGAGACAAGGCCTCTCGCGAAGTCCGTCTCCTTCGTGGTTCTAGCGAAGGTGAAGTGAAGGAGGTGAGTTGGTATGGCGAAGCGAGGACCAAAAGTAACAGGTGTCTCCTACAGGCTCGACCTCACACCGGGCATATTCATGGAGAGCCTCGTCAAGGTCGCCGACAACTCCGGGGCAACCCTGGCTAGAGTGATAGGCGTGATCCGCTACAAGCCGGTGTGGAGAAGGATTCCAGGAGCTAGCGTCGGGGACATGGTAGTCGTGTCCATCAGGGCCGGGAAGCCCGAGCTACGGAAGCAGATAATGAGGGCGGTCGTAATACGACAAAGGAGGCCTTACAGGAGGGCGGACGGCACGTGGATAGCTTTCGAGGACAACGCCGTGGTCATCATGACTCCTGAGGGCGAGCCCAAGGGCACGGAGATCCGCGGCCCCTTAGCGAAGGAGGCTGCCGAGAGGTGGCCCAGCCTAGCCCCTCTGGCCACGATCATAGTGTAGGCGCAGGAGCTTGAGCGCACGCCTCAGGCTAGAGGCGCTTCTGAGGTGCGCCGCGGAGCTTCTATCCAGCAAGGGTAGAACCACCCTTGAGGAGGTTTCCCACTGCGCTGGAACCCCCCTAGTCCTTGCCAAGCACCTCTTCGAGGAGCTCGGGCTTGAGGCCGAGGAGCTGGAGGGGAGGGTTCTCCCCCTGATGCTCATCCGCGCGTGGCTGAAGGGCTACTCCATCCTAGACTTGGCGCTGCACAGCGGCTGGAGCACGCTAGAGGAGTTGGTGGGGGCTATCTTCGGAGAATTCGGCTTCCAGTACAGGAGAGGGGTGCGCCTGAGGGTGGAGGGGGAGAGGTACGAGGTAGACGTCCTCGCCTGGAGGGGCGACGTGGCCTTCTGCTTGGACTGCAAGCGGTGGGCGAGGCTTAGGGAGAGCGCCCTGCGGCGCGCAGCGCAAGCGCAGGCTGAGAGGTGCAAGGCTCTCGCCAGGTACGCTGCATCCGGGCGCGTGGAGGGCTTCCCGGCGCCGCACACCCGCACCTACCTGTACCCCGTTGTCGTCTCTCTGCACAAGCCCAAAACCCCCGTTTACGAGGGAGTCCTGCTCCTCGACCTCTACGCCCTAGTGTGCTTGCTCAGGGAGATCGACACGTTGCGCCTCGCAGAGCTGGGAGCTGAGCCGCTGATTGTGGAAGCCCCGAGAAGGCTCCCCCTATGACCTCAGGAAAAGTACAAATATAGGTTCGTGAAGAAGGGGGAGGAAGCAGGGCCGGTAGCTCAGCTAGGTAGAGCGGCGGGCTCTTAACCCGTAGGTCCCGGGTTCGAATCCCGGCCGGCCCGCCACAGCTTCTTAAACGTCGGCCTACTGCGCACGACCAACTACGTCAGGTCTCCGCAAGCACAGAAGATTTCGTGGAGTATGTCGTAGAGCTGCTCTAGACCCTCGCCAGTCACAGCGGAGACGACAGGCACTCGAGTAGCAACCCTGAAGTCTTCCAGGGTTGATAGTATTCTTTCCGAGAGGTCCCCGAGCACCCCGGGAACGGTCTTCAGCTGCTCTCTTAGTGCGCTGCAGTCCAGGAGCCCCTCTGCCACCTGCTTGACACCCTGCAGGAGGTCGGACTTGTTCACGACGGGGACTACGTCCACGCCGAACCTCAGTTGCACGACCAGCGAGAGCAGCCTTAATACGAGCAGGTCCTGGGGTCTATGGCTCAGCGTGGGGTCCAGTACGAGCACGCCCGTCACGTGGCCCAGCTCTTTGAGCCTCTCGGTGAACGCTAGGCCGAAGTCCCTGAAGAGGAATAGCTCCATCTGACCCGGAGTGTCCACAATCACGTAGGGCTGCTTAAGCCTCGAGAGCTCGTCGAAAAGAGCGTCCATGAAGTTCAGGAGAAGCTCCGCGCTCCTTATTAGCGCGCCATTAGGTCCCAGGCGCTCCCTCCTCATCACCTCTTCGAGCTTTACGTACTTCCTCACGTTGACGTCAGGCTCGTAGGGCAGGTCCTCGGCTCCCGGGTCGAGGTTAACGTAGCCCACGGGCATGAACTGCTTCGCAGATATCCAGCTGCCCAGCGCCCCTGCCAGCGTCGACTTACCGCTACCAGCAGGCCCTGTTATCACGACGAAGTGCTGCAGAGGCACGATGCACCACCGAGGAAAAACTCCCAGGGAGGTTTTAAACATAGTACAGCGCTGAGGGAAGCAAGAGAAATACTTAAATCTCGGGTGTACAGATAGTACATGGCCGTACCGCCTGAGAGTCCACCCCCCGCTACCAGGCGCAAAGCCCCTCGCGGTGGAAGCGGGGTGGGGAAGCCAGGTATCCCGCGGGGCTCATAACCCCGAGGTCGGTGGTTCAAAAGGCGGTACGGCCACCAACGCGATTTCTATACCACGATCCTGGGAGCGGCGGAAATTCCTTTAGATGCTACCTCTTTCTGGAGTTTACTGGGAAGTGGCGCCGGGGCCGGGATTTGAACCCGGGCGCCCTGCAAGGGGCAGTGGCTATCCGAAGCTAGGGCTCCAGGCCACCGCCTTGGACCGCTCGGCCACCCCGGCTTCACCAGAAAGGTTTCTTGCAGGGCTTTAACGCTTTCGCGCGCCCTGCCACCAGCGGCGGCCGCCTGCTCGGCTCTCGGCTCGGCCTGTAAGTAGGTCACTTCACATATCTCATGGTCTCGCGGTGGCGATCACGGAGGTAGAGCTTCCTGCAGGTGCCTAGCGCGCTATTAAAGACCCCCGCAGTGGTTGCGGGTGTTCGCGTGATAGGGGGTTGAGGCTTACATCTCGTCTTCAACATATCAGTCGAAATTCTTTGGTTTCCAAAGCAAATTAATTAAGTGTAAAGAGGGAGAAAGCCCCGCGGGGGAAGGTGGGGGTGAGCCGGTGGCGCGGCATAGCCACGTTAGTGCTTTCGGGGCTTGGGGGACCCTTGAACTGCGGTGTAGCACAGATGTATGACCATGATAATTGGGACGTTTGTGCCAGGCGTTTCTCCGCGATAGGGGCAACAGCGGTCCTACGGGTAGTGCGCGACGGGGCTGCATGTCTATCGAGGAGATTTTCGAGCGGTACGTGGAGTCCAAGATATTCAAAGACCGGGAGAAGCTGCTGCCTGACTATGTCCCCGAGGAGCTGCCGCACAGGGACGAGCAGATACTCAAGCTCGCTAGCATTCTGGCGCCCGCGCTGAGAGGCTCAAGGCCCTCTAACGTCTTCATCTACGGGCTCACGGGCACGGGGAAGACTGCGGTGACCAAGTACGTCTTGAGGAAGATGAAGGAGAAGGCTCCACAAACTGTCGAGTACGCCTACATAAACTGCCGTCAGAACAACACCAGCTACCGCGTGCTCGCAGAGCTCGCAAAGCACGTCGGAGTGAAGATCCCTTTCACAGGGCTGGCCCTCGGCGAGGTCATGAAGAGGCTGCTCCAAGGGTTGGAGCGCAGGAGGTACGTGCTGATAGTGGTTCTCGACGAGATAGACAACCTGGTGAAGAGGCAGGGCGACGACGTGCTATACTTCCTGACAAGGGTCAACGAGAACCTATCCAGCAGCAAGGTGAGCCTTATAGGGATAACGAACGACCTGAAGTTCACCGAGTTCCTAGACGCCAGGGTGAAGAGCAGCCTCGGAGAGGAGGAGCTGGTGTTCCCCCCTTACAGCGCCGCTCAGCTGGAGGACATCCTCAGGAGGAGGGCGAAGGAGGCTCTCCACGAGGGCGTTGTAGACGACGAGGTGCTGAGAAGGGTCGCGGCAATTGCCGCGAGGCAGAACAGCGACTGCCGCCTCGCGCTGGACATCCTCCTTAAGGCTGCTGACATAGCGGATAGGGAGGGCGCATCTAGGATAACGCTGGAGCACGTCGAGAAGGCCAGGAATGAGATCGAGAAGAACCTGGCCGTGGACATAATAAAGACGATGCCTCTCCACGTCAAGCTAGTCCTGGCGTCCATCTACTTACTCTCAAGAAGCGACAGTGCGCGCATGATAACCACGGGACTTATATACGACAAGTACAAGGAGCTCGTTGGCAAGGTCGGCATAGAGCCCGTGACCTCGCGGAGAGTCAGCGACATAATCAACGAGCTGGACATGACCGGTATAATAAACGCGAAGGTGATAAGCCTGGGGAGGTACGGCCGAACAAAGGTCGTCTCACTAGGCGTCCCCGCGAGGAACGTGGAGGAGGGCCTCATGTCCGATTTGATACTACGTTCCCTAATCGAGAACATGGAGGAGTAAGCCCTAGAAGGGTATCTGCCCCTACTCCCTGAACTCCCAGTTCCACATCTCTCTTGCCAGCTTTCCGTCGTAAAGGAACTTGTCCCTCTTGGCTTCTGCCTGCTTCACCCGCCTCCTGTGCTCCTCTAGGAATCTCACCACACGCTCGGCAAGCTCCAGCTTGCACTCGCCGCAGAGGAGGCTCCCGGTCCTGCAGGCCCACTCCCTTTCCCTCAGTTTCTTGTCATCTTCCTCGAAGAGTACAGAGTACCAGTGGAAAACTGGGCATACATCGGGGTTTCCCCCCAGCTTACGCTGCTCCTCTGCAGTAGCCCTACCCCCGGTGAACGCGTTCATTATCTTCCTACGCACCTCCCGGGGTTCGTCGTTGAGCAGGATCGCTGTTTCAGGCTCGGAGGCCGACATCTTGGTCTCAGGTCCCGTTAAACCCCACACCAGCTTCGAGAGGAGCTCCGCGGTCTTAAACCTCTTCAGCTTTGGTGCTATGTCTCTCTGAAGCCTGAAGTATGGGTCCTGGTCTATGCCGCAGGGGATTAGCGGCCTCCTGTTCTCGAACAGAGTTGGCACGATCTGCAGGGCAGGGTAGAACACCAGGCCTATCGAGGTCTCACCGTCGAAGCCGAAGACCGCTCTCGCCGTCGACAGGTTTATGTGCCGCGCGACCAGCACCGCCGGCTTGTACATCTTAGCGATGTACTCCGTGTCCTTGAAGATAAATGTCCTGTCCTCGTCGAAGCCCAGCGCGATTATGTTGAGGATGTCCTGCTCCACGTATGGGGCCACCTCTTCGAGGGACTCCACCTTCTTCGCCAGGAACTTCTCCTCGTCAGGTATCTCTATGTAGACGTTGACTGAGAACTTCTCCTGCAGCCACTTAGTCATGATGAACGGGATTATGTGCCCAATGTGCATAGGCGACTTGCTGGGCGCGCGCCCCGTGTAGAGGAAGAACCCCCTGCCGGCTCTCGCGTCTTCGAGCACCAGGTCCAGGTCTCTGTGGGCAAAGAAGAACCTCCTCCTGAGAAGGAAGTGAAGATCGCCAGCGAGCTCTCTTATCGCCTCAAGGTGCCTATCCTCTACACGCTCCACACCGAACTCGGTAACTAGCTTATCGTAGTCCACCTTCCCCTTAATCTCCCACGGGGTCACGCTGAACTGCTCCATAGACCGCCGGCACCTCTAGGGGATCCGAAATTTTTCTTTTTCCTCACTCGCCAACCCTTGAAGCTACTCCTATCTTTGCTGCCTGGAGCCGGCGACACAACCTAGCGAGGGCGTCGAAACTGCCCAGAATCCTTGCACTCGGAGGCTGGTGCCCCGGCCGGGATTTGAACCCGGGATCCTCGGCTCGAAAGGCCGATATCCTTACGGCCTGCGCAGGCTGACCGGGCTAGACGACCGGGGCGCACGCTCAAGCGAGGAAGTACTCCAGGAGATTAAAAGTTTTTGGAAGGTAAGCTCTGCACCACCCGAAAGCATCGCCTAAGGGATGCCGAGATAAACCCTGACGCATGTCAGCATCGATGGAAGGGATCAGAGTTCGGCTCGCTCGTAGTCACCGACCAGGCGGAATGGCGCCGGGGCCGGGATTTGAACCCGGGCACCCCTTAAGGGGCAGTGGATCTCGAGTGTGGCCTCTTTTAGTGTCCACCGCCTTAGACCGCTCGGCCACCCCGGCGCTTCTATATAATTCCCCCCTCTTAGTCTTCTTTAAAACTTTTCCTTTCGCGCGACAATTAGGGGATCGGCGAGCGTTAATCACGCTTACGAAGTTAGGTTTTTACATCTCTAAGGATTGCTTTCCGCGAAGCTTATGTCCGCAGATAAGGGCACCAGGATAGTGCTGTGGTTCGAGGAGCTTACAAAGGACGATGTGCCCATTGTTGGCGGTAAGAACGCGAACCTCGGTGAGATGATCAGGGCGGGGATCCCCGTGCCTCCGGGCTTTGCTGTAACTGCTTACGCGTTCAAGCGCTTCATAGAGGAGACCGGGATAAAGGACGAGATATACAGGATTATACGCGAGCACGTTAAGCCGGGTGCCTCCGACCCGAAGGACTACGAGGAAGCTAGCAAGAGGATTCGCGAGCTCATCGAGAAGACCCCCATGCCGTCCGACATAGAGGAGGAGATAAGGAGGGCTTACAGGGAGCTCTGCAAGCGAGTGGGCAGAAGCGAGGAGTTCGTGGCTGTGAGGAGCAGCGCAACCGCGGAGGACCTACCCGATGCGAGCTTCGCCGGCCAGCAGGAGACATACCTCAACGTGAGGGGCGAGGATGAGGTGGTGGAGAAGGTTAAGAAGTGCTGGTCCAGCTTGTTCACCCCGAGGGCCATATTCTACAGGGAGAGCAAGGGCTTCGCGCACGAGAAGGTGCTGATAAGCGTTGCCGTCCAGAAGATGGTGAACTCCCGCTCAGCCGGAGTGATGTTCACAATACACCCTGTGACCGGCGAGGAGGACAAGATAGTGATCGAGGGAGCGTGGGGTCTGGGAGAGGCTGTGGTCGCCGGCAAGGTAACGCCCGACGAGTGGGTTGTCGACAAGAAGACACTCTCGATAATCGAGAGGAGGATATCCGAGAAGACCTTCGAGATCGTGAGGGACCCGAGGACTGGAAGGAACGTGGAGAGGGAGGTGGAGCCCGAAAGGAGGGCTGCGCCGTGCCTCAGCGACGAGGAGGTAAGGAGGCTGGCGGAGCTCGCTGTGGCCATTGAGAAGCATTACGGCAGAGCCATGGACATAGAGTGGGCCATTGATAGGGACCTGCCCTTCCCACAGAGCGTCTTCATCGTCCAAGCGAGACCCGAGACCGTGTGGAGCTCCCGCAAGGCGGAGGCTAAGCCAGCGGAAGTCAAAGCCGCGCGGCTCGCAGAGGCAAAGGCTGTTGTTAAGGGCCTGCCCGCGAGCCCTGGCGTGGCCTACGGCAAGGCGAAGGTCTGCCTGACGCTGGAAGACGCGAAGCGATTAATGCAGAAAGGCGACATTCTAGTTACTAAGATGACAGATCCAGATTGGGTCCCGTACATGAGACTTGCTTCAGCAATCGTTACGGATGAAGGTGGAATGACCGCGCATGCCGCCATTGTCAGCAGGGAGCTGGGCATACCCTGCATTGTGGGCACTAGGGAGGCCACCAAGGTCATGAAGACTGGGGAGTACTACACCGTGGATGCTAGAGCAGGGGTTGTCTACGAGGGCTACGTTGAGGAGCTCGTGGGCAGGAAGGAGGAGAAGCCCGCAGCTGCAGCCGCCGCAGCTGCACCCATCGAGATCGTGCTGAAGCCCGTGACCGCCACAAAGATCTACATGAACCTGGGCGTGCCCGAGAAGATCCACGAGTACAAGAACCTGCCCTTTGACGGCATTGGTCTCATGCGCATCGAGTTCATCATGGCCAGCTACGTCGGCGACCACCCGCTCTACCTGCTGGAGACTGGGAGGGGCGACGTCCTCGTGAACAAGCTGGCTGAGGGCATTGCGATGGTCGCGAGAGAGATCTACCCGAGGCCTGTTGTGGTCAGGTTCAGCGACTTCAAGACCAACGAGTACAGGCAGCTCAGGGGTGGGGAGAAGTACGAGCCGCACGAGGACAACCCGATGCTCGGCTGGCGGGGTGTCAGCAGGTACATTAGCCCGCAGTACGAGAAGGCATTCAGGCTGGAGGTCAGGGCGATTAAGAAGGTCAGGGACGAGATGGGCCTTAGCAACGTGTGGGTGATGGCGCCCTTCGTGAGGACCCTCTGGGAGGCTGAGAGGTTCATCAAGCTCCTGGCCGAGGAGGGCCTGGAGAGCAGCCGCGACTTCAAGATATGGGCTATGGCGGAGGTGCCAAGCATAATCTTCCTCGCCGAGGAGTTCTCCAGGTACTTCGATGGCTTCAGCATAGGTTCAAACGACCTAACCCAGCTCACACTCGGCACGGACAGGGACAGCGCTATCCTGCCTAAGATAGACCCGAGGTACTTCGACGAGAGAGACCCAGCGGTCAAGACGGCGATAGCCATGCTCATCGAGAAGGCTCACAACTCGCCCTACGGCTACAGGACTGTGAGCATCTGTGGCCAGGCGCCGAGCGTCTACCCAGAGTTCACGGAGTTCCTGGTGAGGCACGGTATCGATAGTGTCAGCGTGAACCCTGACGTCGTGGTGAGTACACGCGAGCTCGTAAGCTCCATCGAGCGCAGGATACTGCTTGAGAGGAGCCTCGGCATCGAGAGGTACGACGAGGAGCTGGGCTGGCCAATGAAGAAGCAGAGGAGAGGGTTGCCGAACGTCTGGGCACGCAGGGTCGACGACATATTTTAACCTAACAAACTTAAATCCTTAAGGTTGCACGAGGGGTCGCGAGAGTTTTTCTCTGAACCTATTCCCGGCGCAGCTGCAATCTATACGAAGCTCAGGTAGCAGCCTACAGATCAGCTCGCAGACCTCATGGAAGCTATCCGCGGTTCTCTGGGACACCGGGGACAGGAATTCCACGTTGTCGCTCACAACGCCTACTATCCAGGCCTTACCTTTGAGAGCTCCAACCCCCCAGGCCGTCGCGAGCAGCTGGACCGGTGTGATTCTGTGAGCCCAGAGGTTTCTAAGGACCTCCACGTCTACATTCTCAAGCTGTACTTCCAGGGCAACGACCTCGCCTGGCTTGCCCCACTCCGTCCCCAGAGCATCTACGATAACGGCCTTATCTGCGCCGCGGAGTAGCTCTACAGCCTCGAAGACGTCGAGCTCCACGGACGCCGCGGGAGCCCCGCACTCCTGCAGGGCTTCCGCTGCTAGCACGCCGAAGGCGTCATCCCCAGCCAGCCTGTTACCCAGGCCGAGGATTACTGCCTTAGGCACAGACAGATGCCACCTCACGCGCTGCGTGCTCTCTTATCAGCTCCTTGCACAGTCCTTCGTCCTCGGAAGGCTCGCACTCAACCACAGTTACGGTTTGCTGAACTCCCAGCACGGCGAGCCCTCCGAGGAGGTCATCAATATCCAGAGAGCCCCTGAGGCTAGCACCGAGCCTTTCCAGAGAGGGCTCACCGCCCCCCTCTGAGGCCTTGAACTCCCTTGTGTAAAGCCCGGGAGCGCGCCCCCGCCGCTTTAGGGCGTATATGACGATCTGGCTCGGCGAGTGCCTCTCGATTATGTACTTCACGGTGAGGCTGTCAGCCGACATGTCCTCTACTGCCACGTTGCCGCAGTCTGAGTACTCCGAGGCGAGAGTGCTCATAACCTCCATAAGCTCCTCGCACTCAGGGCTTGCGCCGCAGACGAACCCCAGCAGCTTCCTCTGCACGCCTACGAGCTGTCGCAGCGGCAAGGAGGGTCCGTGTTTCTCGACGAACTCCAGAAGCATCTCCAGGTTACCCCCTTCAGCTGGGGGTTTGAGCTTCAGCACCCTGTCTCTCAGGGAGGCTAGGTATGCTTCTCTGATTACTGCCATGGGATCAAGCAGCCTCTGCAGGGTGAAGTACGCTGCTGCTATTTTGCGAATAGCGACCTCTAGTTCTTTGTCCATGTGTATCGGCCTCTGCTTCCACCATACGCTGGGGGGCAGTACTTAAAATCATTTTGAGACTCCTTCCACTTACATATCAAAATTTCTACATAGTCACATTGCTTTTGCATTTTTCCAAAGCCTCCCGGCAAAGTCGTGATGAATTTTCTACATTGGTGTTACTTACAACATCAAGGTCTGGGAAAGCTATATTAAATAGAAAGGAAAAGAATAATAATAGCCAATTACAATGACCCTCCCGCTATGGGAGCTGGTCTCGACGAGAAGTTACAGCTGTCGAGAAGGGATTTCCTGAGAGCCGTAGGATCGACAGCGCTTCTAGCATCCCTGAATTGGCCAGAGCTCTACAAGGTAGCGTTCTCGCAGGTAGCCTCTGGTGCGATAAACATTGTCTGGTTCGAAGCTCAGGACTGCGCGGGCAACACTACAGCGCTGATTCAGGCTACCTCCCCGGACCTCATAGACATTCTGGGTGGGAGCTTCCACCTGGTGGGGCCTGGCAGGGTGAAGCTGGCGTTTCACGAGACGGTAATGCCCGAGTGGGGTGAGAGCGCTCTCGACATAGCCAGGGCTGCGGCAGAGGGGAAGCTTGACCCCTTCGTTCTCGTGCTTGAGGGAAGCTTCCCGCAGGATGAGAAGGCTGGGGGACCGCCCGGCAGCGACTACTACTGCTACATAGGGGAGGAGGGAGGGAAGCCCATCTCGTGCGTGGAGTGGATGCGGCGGCTGCTTCCCAGGGCCGTCGCCGTGGTATCGGTGGGTAACTGCGCCTCATACGGCGGCCTTGTTGCCAACAAGGTCATAGAGAGAGTTCCCGGCCTACCCTCCTCCACATGGTCCGACAGCCCCACCGGAGCGGTAGGCTTCTTCGACGACCCCATACGCGGCATAAAGGGTCTCGTCAGCCTGCTGCCAGAGGCAGAGCCCTTCAGGCGCTTCATAAGGGGTGAGTGCTCCCTGAAGCCCGGGGAAATAAGGTCTGACTGCAGGCCGGCGATGGCGGTTCCAGGCTGCCCGGCGAACGGTGACGGGCAGCTGAGGGCCCTCGCGAGCCTGGTTCTCTGGGCTCTGGGAGTGCTCCCGCTACCAGAGCTCGACGAGTACTGGCGCCCTAAGTTCATCTATGGTCAGACAGTTCACGAGCAGTGCCCGCGCGCGGGCTCCTACGCTGCGGGCGACTTCAGGCAGCATCCCGGGGACAACGACTTCAGGTGTCTCTACGCTGTCGGCTGCAAGGGACCGATCTCCAACTGCCCGTGGAACAAGGTCGGCTGGGTTAACGGCGTCGGCGGACCCACGAGGACGGGTGGTGTATGCATTGGCTGCACAATGCCAGGGTTCACGGACGCCTACGAGCCTTTCTACAAGCCTCTCCAAGCCCCGCGGGTGCCCACAGGCCTTGAGGGCGCAGCAGCGGTCGCAGCGCTCCTCGCGGGCCTTGGCCTCGGCTACCTGACCTCTCGGGGCGTTGAGAAGGCTAAGGCTGAGGCCGAGAAGGGTGAGAAGGCATGAGCGTGAAGGAGCTGTTTATCGACCCGATCACGAGGATTGAGGGCCACCTAGCCCTTCGAGCCCTCGTCGACGTGAATACGCGCAAGCCTACTAACGTCTGGGTCTTCGCGACGATGTTCCGCGGCTTCGAGGTATTCCTGAGGGGCAGGCCGCCCGAGGACGCCATCCACATAACCTCGAGGATATGCGGTGTCTGCGGCGCTAGCCACGCTAACGCGGCCATGCACGCCGTGGACATGGCCTACGGCGTGGCGCCGGAGCCCCTGGGGGTCGCGCTCAGGAACATGGCCTTCGCGATGACTGACCACCTCTACGATCACCCGCTCATACTCAACATGCTGGGAGGCCCCGACTACAGCGAGGCCATTGTGAAGAAGCTCACCCCGAAGGTCTGGGCTGACGCGCAGAGGGTTGACGCGCCTCACAGGGACATACACGGCTTCGCGAAGATCGCGGACATAATGAGGGCCCTGAACCCCATTGAGGGCAAGCTCTGGCAGCTCACGGTGAAGTACCAGAGGATAGCCAGGGAGGCCGGTGTCCTCATCTACGGGAGGCACAGCCACCCGTCAACGATCATCCCGGGAGGCATCTCGACGGACCTGTCCAACGCCGAGTACCTCCTCGTCGGCTACACGTACAGGCTCGTCAAGCTGACCGCCTGGGCCAAGTTCCTCTACGCCGTCTGGCAGGATCTCGTCTGGTTCTACGAGGAGCACGAGAACTACAGGGACCAGGGCACAACGTATAGAAGGCACAACATGGTAAGCAGCGGCATATTCGACGACCCCGAGGAGTACTCCGCGCTCGACGGCTCCCCGGAGGACTTCTACAAGAACATCGACAAGGCTGCGGCGAAGAGAGTGGTCAAGCCCGGGGCCTTCGTGAACGGCGAGCTCGTCACCAAGAGCTACAAGGAGATCAACGTGAGCATAATGGAGTACGTGGGCGCGTCCTTCTACGAGGACTGGGCTGGGAAGTTCCCGCCCTACGCGGAGAGCGACCCCGAGGGCAACAAGCTGCTATGGGGCAAGCAGAACCCAGCCTACCACCCGTGGAACAAGGTGACCATTCCGAAGCCCGGCGCTAGGGACTGGAACGGGAAGTACAACTGGGCGGCCACAGTGCGCTTCGTCTGGAAGGACGGGACGGTGGCGCCCTTCGAGGTGGGCCCCATCGCGCGCCTCACCGTCACGGCGTACCAGCCCAGCGACTTCGGCCCAGGCAACGGCGTGCTCAGGGTGACCCTGCCGAGGAGTGGCGGCGCCGAGGACCTCCCGCCCGCCGTAGTCGAGGAGATGACCCTGGAGTGGAAGGCTCCACCTTACTCAACCACGCTCCAGCGCGTGCTGGCCAGAGCCTTCAACGTGGCTATCGACGTGGCTGCCGCGTGGAAGAACCTGCTCGCGGCCATCGAGCTCGTGCGCGCTGGCAAGACCAAGACGTCGAGGCCCTGGAACCCGCCGGCGCGCAAAACCTTCGGCGTGGGCTTCACCGAGGCGCCCAGGGGCACTGTGAGGCACTGGGTCGTGCAGGAGGGAGGAAGGATTGTCAACTACCAGATCCACGCGCCTACGACAGGCAATGTGTCCCCGAAGGACAAGTGGGGCATGTCGCCCTTCGAGCAGAGCGTCGCGAACAGCGTGATCACCGAGGAGGTTGGACCCGACCACTGGGAGGGCCTTGACTTCGTCAGAGCGATTAGGTCCTTCGACCCATGCATCGCGTGCGCTGTCCACATACAGTTTGGAGACGTGAAGACCGTGAAGAAGCTGATATACAGGTGAAAGAAAATGGATATTTTTGAGCTTGCTATCTACATTTTACCACCCTACGTAGTGGCGCTCTTTGCCTTCGGGGTAGCCTACAGGGTCTCAAGGTACATCTTCATGTTCAGAAGAGTCCCGGTGAGAAGGAGGCAGAGGCCAGCGTCAAAGCTCCTGGCCGGGCTAGTTAAAACCTTCCTAGACCCCCTCATCATCGGTGCGCGTAAAAGGAAGTCGGACTTCATAGGCGGCCTTATACTACTGCATATCCTTGGAGTGATACCACTCATATTCCTCCTGGGGCAGCACGTCGCCATGTTCTCGTACTGGTTCCCGCCCTACTCCGTGCTGCGCCCCCTCTCCATACCTTCCTCTGCAACCTCTCCGGCGCTAACGCTCACAGCCCCCCTTAAGCCGGCGAGCGAGATGTCCTGGACGTTCGTTGAGAGCGTGTGGGGACCTCTCACGGTGATCCTCAACGGCGACCTACTTGCAGTCCTCGCCATGCTCGGCGTGTCGTATAAGATCGGCGATAAGCTGTGGAGAGCTTACAGGAGAGTGGGCCACGTCAGACTGGGGGATTTCGCAGCTCTGCTGCTGCTCCTAGCGATCCTCGTCACGGGATTCCTCGCCACCCACCACCTGCCCTCGGGAGACATCGTTACTTACAGGTTCGTGCTGGGCACGCACATCCTGCTGGCGGAGGTGCTGGTTGCGGTGCTACCCTTCACGAAGTTCTGGCACTTCGTTTTCGGCTACTGGTACGGCAAGCTCCATGAGTGGTATGACCTGAAGTACAGGAGGGGTGCCCTATGAGCGGCTGGGAGGCCTTCAGCCCTGATACCCTCAGAAGCGAGGCTAAAGCCGTAGCAGGCAGGCTCAACCCAGTGCTCCTCCACTTCGTAGAGGACTGTGTCGGCTGTGCGCTCTGCGAGGTAAACTGCCCGTACACCCCGGCTGGGGAGGAATACGGGCCTGTAGAGAAGGCCGAGCCCCTCAGGAGGATCGTGAGAGGCCAGGTCTTCCTGGCGGCGAAGGCCCTGCCGTGGCTCTTCGGCGCGAGGTTGCCGCGCAGCGCGGAGGAGCTCGACAGGTGGGCTGAGCTCGCGTACCGCTGCACTAACTGCGGGCTGTGCTACACTACATGCCCCTTCGGGATACACAGCGGCACCATGATACAGCACCTGAGGTACTTCCTCGCGAGGACTGGCCGCATCCCCACGCTGCTCAAGATGATGATGGACCTGGAGGCCTCTGGAAACGTACTGTCAGTCGAGGGCTTCAGCAAGGTGTGGTCCGAGCTCCTGGGGAAGCTCGAAGGGCTGGGCGTGTCCTTCGACAGAAAAGGTGCGAAGTACGTCTACCTGCCATCCCTGGCAGAAGCCCTGATAACGCCCGGCGCGCTGGTTGGCACGGCGAAGATTCTGAACAAGCTGGGTCTCGACTGGACTATGCCCGGCAAGCCCTTATCCGTGCGGGCGCCTATCGCGAACCTGGCGGGCGACAGCGGGGCCGCGCTAGAGGTCACGAGGAGGATAGTCGACTACGTCGCCGGGATCGGCGCTTCCACCGTGGTATTGAGCGACGGAGGCTACCCGTACCGGTTCCTCAGGTTCGACGCCCCCGCCTTACTCGGGAAGCCCCTAGGCTTCGAGGTGGTCCACATCGTTGAGCTGCTGCACGAGGCCCTGAGAAAGGGCTCGCTCAAGCTGAGGGAGGTCGACCAGAAGATCACCTGGCACAGCCCCTGCCAGCTGGGGAGGATGGGAGGCCTTATCGAGGAGCCCGTAGAGGTGCTAAGCTCGACCTCTAAGAACTTCGTAAAGCTGGAGAGCCACGGCCTCCTTAGCAAGTGCTGCGGCGGAGGCAACGCTATAGCCTGCGTGGTTCCACCGACCATTGAGATGTTCGAAGGCCTGCTGGGAGGCAAGATCCCCATCTCGGAGAAGGAGAAGGTCTTCCTCGACAAGCTCTACAAGGACATGCTGATAGCCAGCAAGGCTAAGGTCGACGAAATTAGGAAGAGTGGCGCATCGACTGTTATCACGGCCTGTGTGGGCTGCGTCCACACGCTGCAGCTGGCGAGCAAAGCCCACGGGCTAGGAGTGGAGATAAAGACGCTCCCTGAGTACATAGCAGAACTGCTTCCAGAGTAGTAGCGAAACTAGAAAATAAAAATCAAAAGAATTTTTCTTCTTCTGAAAAGCTTTCAGGGTACGCTTTTTTACATTGCAATTCTAAAGATGGATCAGAGGTACTCCTGCTCATCATTTCTCAGCAAGGCTATGTTACATCATCTCCTTGAGATAGTTCTCGCAGTTAGTGCGGATAAAGGTATTCGTCGAGCTGGGACTGTCCTGAAGCCTCCTCCAGCACTTCGCGCTCCTCACCGGCCTCCGCTCCGCCCTGAAGCTGTGCTTTGATCGCTCTCGCGAGTGAGGGTCCTATGCCGGGAACTCTGGCGAGGTCCCGCTCGCTGGCGGTCACCAGGTCGTAGAGCGACTTGAAGCCGTGGTTGAAGAGGCTCCTCGCTCTCACCCTGCCTATGCCGCGCAGGGACACGAGCTCGAGGAGCTCCTCCCTCACTCCGTGCTTTATGCGCTTGCTCAGTATGCTGAGGTTGGCTGAGTGCTCGGGGAAGCCGGCGACCTCTGCTACCTGGGATAGCGAGTAAGCAACCCACTCGGCGGTCTGCGTTAAGGAGTAGATGTCCCCCGGGCCCACGTCGTAGCGCTCGACTATGATGTCCTCCCTGACCTCGTTTATCCAGTCCTCCAGCAATAGAGCTGTCTTCAGGCGTGAAAGGTACCACTCGTACTCAACCTCGTCCTCGGGCGGGCTGGGCAGCTCCTCCCCGCGGCTCTGCAGCAGCTCTTCAAGCTTGTCGATGTCCTCCTTTCTGACGCTGATGGCAGTCATGTCCGGCGTGGAAGCCAGCAGGAAGAGGTAGGAGAGAGTGCTGCAGCGCTTCTTGCTCTTGAAGAACTCCAGGCCCATATGCGCCGTCATAGGGTCTATGTAAAGCTCGGCTACACGCTTGCCCACGGCCGTCGCCCTGATTCTCGCCCCCGTCCTCTCTAGGAAACCCGTGCTCAGGAGCCACCTGGTAACCTTCTCGACGGCGGCTTCGGCAGCGAGGGGGCTAAACTGGGCTGAGAAGAGGGTCCTCGAGAACACGCTTTTCAGGCTTTTCTCGTCCTTGATGCTGTCCTCTGTTGCCACCAGCGAGAGCACTTGCGACCTGAGCACCTGCTCGGAGCCCAGCTGGGAGAATATTCTCTCAGGCGAGGCGGCCACGTACTCTTTCATGAGAAACTCCACCTCTCTGGCCGTCCTGGCGATGAGAACGGCTTCCCCCTCTAAGTCGTACTTCGGCCTCCCGGCGCGCCCAGCCATCTGCTTGTACTCCATCACGGAGATTCTCTCATGGTAGCCCAGCTCGACGTTGTACCTGCGGTAGTCGGTTATGACTACACGCTTGGCGGGGAGGTTCACTCCAGCCGAGAGGGTTGGTGTGGCAACCACGACTTTGAGGACGCGCTCCCTGAAAAGCTGCTCGACTATGCTTCTCGAGGTGGAGGAGAGCCCTGCGTGGTGAAAGGCGACACCGCTTTTCACGAGGTTTGCCAGCTCCTCAGACACCTTATCGCTGTGGCTCTGGAGTATTCTTGCGGCAGCTGCTGCCAAGAGCCTGTGCTCGCGCTCGCTCAGGAACTTGCGAGCTGCTGCAGAAACCCTCCGCGCGTCACTGACAGCTGCTCTCCGAGTTGGGGAGAACACCAGCGCCTGACCCCCCTCCTCGAGCGTGTCCAGAACGAGGTCTACGAGGGCCCCCTCCCTAGTCTCCACTTCCTTAACTCCGCCATCGTGGAAGTATATCGCTCCGTCGTAGTAGACTCCCTCGCGGAGCTTCACCGGCCGCCAGTCGACCCTCACGGGCTTTGCTCCCAGCCAGCTCGCTATCTCCTCCAAGTTCCTGACTGTGGCGCTGAGCCCCAGGAGCTGCACGTTGGGGAAGGAGCTCCTTATCCGCGTCAGAAGCATCTCTAGCACAGCCCCCCTCTTCTCAAGCCCCACCACGTGAATCTCATCGGCGACGACCAGCGATATGCTGCTGAACCACGGTGCTTTGTGCCTGAGCAGGCTGTCAGCCTTCTCATTGGTAGTGATGATCACGTCGTACTTCCCCAGCTCTGGGTCCGAGGAGTCGTAGTCACCTGTGCTGAGAGCCACTTTGTAGCCAAGGGGGCTGAAGACCTCCCTAAACTCCTGGTACTTCTCCGCCGCAAGCGCCCTGAGAGGTGCCAGGTAGAGCGCCTTACCCCCGCTTACGAGGTGGCGTAGTGCCGCGAGAACAGCGATGAGGGTTTTTCCAGAAGCCGTGGGAGCCGCCAGAACTATGCTCTCTCCATCCAGCACACCGCTTTTAATCGCCGCTTCCTGGGTTGGGTAGAACTTCTCAATCTTCAGCACATCGAGTAGCTTCCTCGCAACCTCCTCGCCGAAGTACTTTGAGAGCACATCGAGTACTTCTGTCATTTAACGCTTTCCCTTCCCCCTACACGGTCGTTATTATGTAGCCTTGCCTCGGCATCATGATCTCGCCGCTTTCGTAGAGCTTCTCCAGGACCTTCCGGACGAAGGCCTCGTCGAGCCCCCTCGCCTGTGCCTCCTTGACCACGTCCTCGACCTTGACGGGGTTGCCGTTGTTACTCCTGACTAGCTCCTTGATGATGTCGAGGAGGAGGATTATCTTCTCGCGCTGGGACTTGGGCTGCCCTGTCATCACTGTGTCTATGTCCACAGTCTTTGTTGCGATGTCTATACCGACGTTTCTGAGGAAGTGCTCCATGAGCTGTATGGCGACCTCGGCATCCTTCTCGGTGACCACGCTCCTCAGGTGCATCCTCGCGTGCGCCTCGGAGAGCCTGATCAGAGCCTCCAGCTGCCTGGGAGTGATCGTGATAGGGGATTCGGGCTCCTCGCTCCTGGCACGCATGCTGACGTAGAAATCCACGATCTTGGCCTTGGCTTCCTCCGAGAGACGCGGCCTGACGTGTTTTCTCGCGTAGGCGATGTACTTCTTAAGCAGCTGAGGCGGTATCAGGTTCTCCAGCTCCTGCGGGTACGCCTCGCGGTGAAAGTCTATCACGTACTGCGCGAGCTCCCGGTCCTTCTCCCTGTTGGGCGTGTCGCGGAGTATGAATATTAGGTCAAACCTGGACAGGATTGTCACTGGGAGGTCTATATTCTCGGCGATGTTCCTGTTGGGTAGGTAGCGCCCGAAAGCGGGGTTCGCCGCCGCGAGTATAGAGGCCCTGGCGTTGAGCGTGGCGACGATGCCAGCCTTCGCTATGCTCACTGTCTGCTGCTCCATGGCCTCATGTATGCTCACGCGGTCCCTGGCCTCCATCTTGTCAAACTCGTCAATGCACGCTATACCCCCGTCCGCTAGCACAAGCGCTCCTGCTTCCAGGTAAAACTCTCCGCTGCTTTTCTCCTTAACCACAGCCGCGGTGAGACCGGCGGCTGTAGCCCCCTTGCCGGAGGTGTATATTCCTCTGGGGGCGATGAAGCTTACATAGCGCAGGAGCTGGCTCTTCGCGGTGCCGGGATCCCCTATCAGCAGTATGTGAATATCACCCCTCACCCTGATGCCATCGGGGTACACCTTCGGCACCCCGCCGAACAGGAGGAGGGCTATCGCGAGCTTCACCTCCCTGTACCCGTATATCGAGGGGGCGATGGAGTTCACGATCAGCTCCTCCAAGTCCTCCCTCCTGGAGAGCTCCAGTATCTTCTTCTCGTCCTCAGGCGTTATCTCCACGTCCAGTGTCTCCTTGGCAGCCACCTCCACGTAGTTTGCCTCCATGTAGGGGTGGTAGACGGGGGGAGCGTTCTTCAGGAACTTCTTATCCTCTTCCACCCTCAGGAAACCGACCACGGTAACTCTATCGCCAGGCCGCACGGTGTCCACCAGGTCATCTCTGACGACGACCTCGATGGACCTGGGAAGCTGCCCGGGCGGTAGCTCCTCGGGCTTCTCCTGGAGCACAAACTTCTGCACGTCGACGAACCGGCTTTTCTCAGCCACGAGAACGAAGCCCTGGGATTTCCTACCTTCCCTGCTGCACTCAGGGCACTGCGTCGGCTTGACGAGGCTGCCTTCCTCCTGCCTCACCACCTCCTCGTGCCCGCACGTCTTGCACCTGAATACAGCCTCGACAAGCTCCTGCTTCACAGGTGATATCTTCGTGACTATGCCCTCGACAGCTATAAGCTTCCCAAGGTGTCTGGCGCGTATTTCCCGTATCTTGACGTGGAAGCTCTCGGGGAGCCTCCTTATCCTTGCGTGGAAGGTCTTAACCTTCTGCGCGTACTCGGGGTCTTCCACCATCATTACCTGCTGGATGGCCTTGGAAGCGCTCTCCAGGAAGACCGAGGGGGATTCGACAAGGATGTCCGCCAGGACCCTGTCGTAGCTGAGGAGGTCGTCGAAGTCTATCACGAGGGAGACGCCGTTCTCTGCGCTCATCCTGCGGAGGGCTTCCCTGTACTTCTCCCTGCCGCCCACCCTGTAGTCCTTTATGAAGTCCATTATGCGCTCCACGAGGGCGAGCGCCTCGAGAACGGCCTGCGTCACACCTTCTCACCCCCTGCTACCAGGCTCACTAGGGACTTGGTCCATCCAGAGAGGAGCTCGCACAGGGTCACGTAGAGAATCTGCTCCTCAAGAGTCATGTTCTTCATCTTATCCTTGCTAGGTGTCGGGTTCTTCGACGCAAGCTGCGCTATCTTGAGGGAGCGTAGTCTAACCAGATCCGCGAATGCTATCCTCACTCTCCTCAAGTTCTCTTCAGCGTTCTCATCGCCCTTCCGCGCCCTCTCCCTCAAGCTGTTGGCGAGCAGCATAACTTTTAGGTAGAACCCCTCTTCGAGCGGCTGAAGATCCTCGGTTTTCTCCTCCGCCCAGGATAGCTTTTTGAGGGTTGAGTAGCTAGGTAACCCTTCCAGGTCAAGCTCCGCATACCCCTCCCTGAGCAGAGCCAGTGCGTAGGGGTAAGGGAGCTTTACCTTCTGTCCGGCTCTCAGCTTTAGTATTTGCAGGGGGGTTTTCCACGAGGTATCCTTTACTATCACGAGTGGGACGTCCACATCCATGTACACGGCGGTAGTATGCAGCGTTCCGCAGAGGCTCATCTCGTGCTTTATTCTCCGATCATGGGTCTAAACCTGCACTGTGAGATAACTCCGAAAGTAAAACTTAGCAAGCTCGTCATACGTACGTGTAACGGAGGAGGCTAAGGAGAGCGGCCTCCGCGCGATGCATATATCCAAGAGACGCTTCCCTGCTGTGTGATGGGCGAGTACAAGGTCCGCGACATCAGCCTCGCCGACAAGGGGAAGATTGCTGTGGAGTGGGCACAAGCACAGATGCACGTCCTATCTCGCCTCCGCGCTCGCCTATCAAAGGAGAAGCCCCTAAGGGGGGTTAGGGTTGCAGCCTGCATGCATGTTACAAAGGAGACCGCCGTCCTCATGCTCGCGCTCAGGGATGCGGGCGCGGAGGTCGCCCTCGCAGCCTCCAACCCTCTCTCGACGCAGGACCACGTGGCGGCTTACCTAGCGACGGAGGGAATACATGTTTATGCGTGGCGGGGGATGAGCCCTCAGGAGTACTTCACCGCCATCGCGACGGCTGCTAGCATCTCGCCCACGATAACCATGGATGATGGGGGAGATCTTACAGTCATGCTGCACAAGATTGCTCACGGCGTCCAGGAGGGTCTCGACTACGAAATAGGCAGTAAGCTGTTGTCACCCGAAGTGGTCAAGGGGGTCAGGGGAGGTACCGAGGAGACGACTACGGGCGTCATAAGGCTGAAGGCTCTCGAGAGGGAGGGCAGGCTGCTTTACCCTGTCATCGCGGTTAATGACTCGAGAACTAAGTACCTGTTCGATAACAGGTTCGGGACGGGGCAGTCCACAATAGACGGCATCATGAGAGCCACGAACATCCTGCTAGCCGGGAAGACGGTTGTGGTTGCTGGCTACGGCTGGGTTGGCCGGGGGATTGCCTGGAGAGCCCGTGGGATGGGTGCTCGCGTGGTAGTCGTGGAGACAGACCCGGTGAAGGCGCTTGAGGCTTACTACGAGGGCTTCTACGTAACAGACATGATTTCCGCTGCGACAATGGGGGACGTGTTCATCACAGCTACCGGCAACGTGAACGTCATCAGGAGGGAGCATATGGAGAGGATGAAGGACGGTGCCATTTTGGCCAACTCGGGGCACTTCAATGTAGAGATATCCCTAAAGGATCTGGAGGACCTGGCAATCGGCAAGCGCAGGATAAACGAGGTTGTCGAGGAGTATACGCTGCGGGACGGCAGGCGGCTCTACCTGCTGGCTGAGGGGCGCTTAGTCAACCTGGTAGCGGCAGAGGGCCATCCCAGCGAGGTCATGGATCTCTCCTTCGCGAACCAGGCTCTAGCAGTCCTTTTCCTTGCAAGGAAGGCTGAGAAGCTGCGCGCAAAGGTGTACAGGCTGCCCAGGAGCATAGATGATAAGGTCGCCAGGCTCAAGCTGGAGGCCCTGGGCGTGCGTATAGAGAAGCTCACGGAGGAGCAGAAGAAGTACTTGATGTCTTGGAGTATTTAGATTGCACGGCACGTGCACCGCATTACTGCGGCTCATGGGAGGCTATCCTTTATATTATCTCCTCTTTTGAATCCAACGAGGTGTTAGGCTTGCCGGGCAAGGGGGAGAAGTGGCTAGTACTCGCAGCTTGGCCCTATGTCCACGGCGCCCCCCACCTTGGGAACCTGATAGGCTCAGTTCTCTCTGCGGATATTGCTGCGCGCTTTCTGAGGATGAGAGGTGCCCAGGTAGTATTCGTGAGCGGCTCCGACATGCACGGCACACCCATAGAGGTAGAAGCTCTGAAGCGGGGTATTAAGCCCGAGGAGTTCGCGGAAAAGAACCACGAGTATATAAAAGCGCTGTTCGAGAGATGGGAGATAAGCTTCGACAACTACTCGAAAACCGAGAGCGAGGCTCACAAGAGGTTTGTGAGAGAGTTCTACACCAGGGTGTACGAGAACGGTTTCGTCTTCGAGGACACGGTGCAGCTGTACTACTGCGAGAGGGACAAGATGTTCCTCCCGGACCGCTTCATAGTGGGCACCTGTCCCTACTGCGGCTATGAGAAGGCCTACGGCGACCAGTGCGAGAACTGCGGAAGATTGCTTGAGCCTACACTGCTCATAAACCCCAGGTGCGCGATATGCGGTAGTCCTCCGGTGCTCAGGACCACAAAGCACTGGTTCTTCGACCTCCCCAAGCTGCAGGGCGACCTCGAGGAGTACATCGAGTCGAACAAGCAGCTCCCATCCAACGCGCGCAATATGAGCCTGCAGATACTGAGGGACGGCCTCAAGCCTCGGGCTTTAACGAGGGATAACAAGTGGGGGATTCCTGCGCCCTTCCCCGGAGCAGAGGGGAAGACTATCTACGTGTGGATGGAGGCCGTCCTTGGGTATATTTCGGCAACAATCGAGTACTTTGAGAAGAGGGGTGAGCCCGATCGCTGGAAAGACTTCTGGCTTGACCCCGCTACCAAAAGTGTGTACTTCATCGGGAAGGACAACATACCATTCCACACGCTAATCCTGCCGGCACTCCTACTCGCAAGCAAAGGAGGCTATGTGCTCCCGTGGACCGTCGCATCCACTGAGTACCTCCTTTTCCGGGGCCTGAAGTTCTCGAAAAGCAAGAGGATAGGCATCTGGGCGGACGAGGCCCTCGAGGTGTTTCCTGTGGACTACTGGCGCTTCGCGCTGGTAGCGCTGCGCCCGGAGGTCAGGGATACGAACTTCACCTGGGAGGAGTTCCAGAGGATTATAAACAACGACCTAAACGACAACATAGGCAACTTCGTCCACAGGGTCCTCGTTCTCGCTCAGAGGAAGTTTGGCGGGGAGGTTCCGGAGCCGAGAAGTCCCCGCGGGGAGCATTTCCGGGAGGAGATCAAGAGACGATACGAGCAGGTTACGCAATCGATGGAGTCCTTCAGGTTTAAGGAGGCTCTCCAGGAGATCCTGATGCTCTCGTCCTCGGGCAACTCGCTGCTCAACAACGAGAGACCGTGGGAGCTTCCAGCCGATGAGGCATCTGGCGTCGTCTTCGTCGCTCTGCACGCGGTGAAGGCCATCGCGATAATGCTTCACCCCATAATACCCAGCAGTTCCCAGAGGATGTGGGAACTGCTGGGGTACCAGGATAGGATATCGGAGCACTCGTGGGAAGAAGCGCTCAGCCCAGTACCCCCTGGCCAGAAGCTACCCGAACCTAAGCCTCTTTTCACGAAGATCTCTGATGAAGACATCAAGCGTGCTGTGGAGCGGATAGAAGAGCTGCGCGCGCAGGGCTAGTCTACAACTTCGCCTTCCAGGTGGAGCGGGGTAGATTTTGTTATCCTTACCTTCACGAAGTCACCAGCCCTTAACTCGTAACCCTTCATTATCACGAGCTTGTACTCAGGTGTCCTGCCGGCAGCATCCCCTCTGAACGAAGTGCCATTTACAAGGACTTCCGTCAGCTTACCCTCGTACTTCCTGTTCACCTCGCCGGAGATCCTCAGCGCGAGCTCTGAGGCTAGGCGGCTACGCCTCTTCTTCACCGGCTCAGGAACCCCGGGTAGCAGGTAGCCCTTGGTGAATGGTCGCAGTGTGTATCTGGCAACGTGGACTTTGTCGAACATAATTTCCTCCAGCAGCTTCAGCGTGCTCTGGAAGGCCTCTTCCGTCTCACCCGGGAACCCTACTATAATGTCCGTGACCAGGCTGCTCAGCCCGACCCCCTCCCGTACTCTCTCAACCAGGGACTTATACTCGCCCACGGTGTACTTCCTGTTCATCAGCGAGAGAACTCGGTCATCGCCATGCTGCACGGGAATGTGGAAGTACTTGTACAGCCTAGGGTCTTTGAAAAGGGGTAACAGCTCCTCGACGATCTTGCTCAGCATGCTCGGCTCCATCATGCCAATTCTCATCCTGTAGTTCCCTGGAACCTCCTCGAGTAGGGTTTCCAGAAGCTTTGGCAGGGAGGTTCCTATGTCCAAGCCATAGCTGGCTACGTCCTGGCCGGTCAAGTACACTTCCTTTGCCCCCTTGCTCACAGCTTCCTTTACGGCGTCCACTATAAGTCTCACAGGGTAACTCTTGACCCTCCTACCCCTGGCTACCCACTCGACGCAAAAACTGCACGAGCCCGTGCATCCGCTCTGGATGGGTATCACATAAGTAGGTCCCTCACGGTACTTCGGCAGGAGACTGAGGTCCCTCTCGTACTTTCTAAGGATGTAGACAGGCTTATCCTCTTCCAGCACGTCTCCTATCTTAGTCACTGCGTCGGGCTCCAGCAGAGATGCGTCAGGCAGGATCTCGAGTATGCTCTTCGGCCTCACATTGACCAGGCAGCCGGTGACAATAAACCTCGCCTGGGGGGCGATCTTCTTCAGCTCCTCCAACCTCATCAGCATGTTTCTCTCCGTGTCTCCCCGCACGGCACACGTATTCACAACCACTATGTCAGCAGAGCCTGGCGTGCTCACTATCTCGTAACCTTTCTCGCGCAGGATGGTCTTCGCTACCTCGCTCTCCCCTCTGTTCAGCCAGCAGCCGTAAGTTTCTATGTAGACCTTCTTCCCCACGGGAAACCACGCTCGAGAATAAGAGTGCAGGGATCGGGTTATATTGCGCGTGCTACCCTCCCTAGCTCGCCGGCCAATTTTGAGATCTTGCTTTCGAGAGCTTCCACGCGTCTCTTGTACTCCTGCTTGTCTATCCTGCCTCGCCTGAACATGCGCTCGGTCTCCAAGAGCTCTCTGAAGGTCGCTGCTATCTCATCGTTAACACTCTGAACTTTCGCGAAGATCTCGCTCCCCCGCGGGCCTAGCGATGACAGCGCTTTGGAAACCTCGCTCTGTAGCTCAGCGTCCCGCCTAGCATAGCTCTGCACAAGGTCGATAATCTTGACGACACCCGCACCTCTCGAGCGGTGCTCTCTCAGCTGGTCCAGCATAGCCATCAGGTTTTCTCTTCTCTTTTCAAGTAGCTCTCTGGCCTTTGCCTCGCTTTCCCTTCTCAGGATGAGCTCGGCCCTGCTTTCTGCAGGAGCACCCCCTCTCCGCCTAGTGATGGCTGCGTAACCAGCCACTGCAGCCAGGAAGCCTACCGCTAGGAGGGCAGCTAGTGCTCCGACAGGCATGGCCTGCGTTGGGGCGAAGCTGGTGCTCACTCTCACCGCGGGGTAGGTGTCGGGCCGGAAGATGGGGCCTGGCTTAGCGATTTCATAACAGCGCGTAGAGTCTAAGACTTCCTCACCAGCTACTAGGCTGCTTGGCAGCTGGGCGACACCCTGAATGCACAACCTCACGCTGTAATGCTTCACGAAGACTCCCAGCCCTGTGAAGGCGTTGAGAGTCCCGTTGAAGTCTGTGGAGTACCTGACCTGCACCCTTGTCTCCTGACCAGGGGCCTGTAGGGATGTCAGCAGGTGTATGAGCACAAGGGTGGAGTTGCCAGAGGAGTACTTGCTGATGTACCTCTCTGGGTACTGGAAGAGGTCACCGCTGACGCCCTCTAACCTATACCCCGCCGGTAGGGTTAAGCTGAGGGAGCTCACGGGGAGTCCACCCTCCGACCTCAGAGTGTACGTGTCGACGAACGTTGCGCGCCCTGGTGAAAGGTAAATTGTCCTGTTAAGGTAGGTGACCCTGGCAAGCTGAACATTTGATAAGAGTGCTGTGGAGGTCACCACGTCTAGAGAGCCTGGAGGTACTGTCAGGTTGTACCTGACTACTCCGCCGGAGAAGTTTCCATAGAAAGCCTCGGCCGAGAACGTAGTTCCCAAGGTGATGCTACCCTCCACCTTGCTGACCCAGCCCAGAGGAGATAGCGGGACAGGTGTTTTCAGGATCACGTGTGTCGAGTTCTTCGAGAGGGCGTCGACAACGAGGATCGCGTAGAAGGAAGAGTCTTCACGCTCAACAGCGAACCTAAGGCTACCGTTGTAGACCTTTCCCAGCGCGCTACCATAGCTGGTTTTAGCCCATGCGAAAGCGATCTCATCTCCCAGCCGGCTTACGTTGAACTCCAGAGTCTTCGTTGGGGCTGGCAGGCTAATGTTAAGAAATAGCACAACATAGCCATTCTCGACTCTCCCGGTGATTCCAACATGTGCCGTGTGGCCCGTCTCCGCGCGTACGGGGTGTGCAAGTACTAGAAGCACTGCCACAAGGACGGCTGTCAAAGAACGTGAGCCTCTCCTTCCACGCATCGGTAAGCGACCCCCGCGACCCCACTTATAAAGGTGCGCGTGCTCAGAGAGATACAAAGTCCTCGATTCTCGGCAGTTTCTTTGGGAGACCCTTCCTCTCCCTAATGGAAAGCACGAGCTGCTCTAGCTGAGCAGCCGGCACAGGTGCCCACTTGAGGAACTCGTACGCAAAGAAGGCCCTGCCCTGAGTGGCTTCACGCAGCTCATCTGCAATATTGAAGCTCTCCGAGACGGGCAGCTCCGCCAGGACCCTCATTATCAGCCCTTTCTCCTCCATCGAGATTATCTTCCCCCGGTGCCTGTTGAGCACCGTTAGCACACCGCTGAGGTGTGCTGGAGGTACCTTCACATCCACCTTGAGGATGGGCTCGAGGAGAGTCGGCTTTGCGGATAGTATAGACGCCATTATGCTGTTCTTCGTTGCCGGCATTATCTGCGCAGGACCCCTGTGTGCGGGGTCTTCGTGCAGTACGGCATCGACGAGAACTACCTTCACACCTCGCACCGGTTCCTGGGCCAGAGGTCCCGCCTCCATGGTCCAGCGGAAGCCCTGCACTATGGTGTCCCTAACCTCCCTAAGGTACTGTACTCCCGACGTCTTGTTTACGAAGATGTTGAAGTTCTCATCTATATCCCATATATTGCGCGCCTCGTCAGTATCCCATCCTGCATACTCGCGCAGGATGTTCGCGCGCTCGCGCCAGTCCTGATCCGCGTACACCTTGCCCTCCTGCATTAGCTTGATCGTCTCCTCGTTAAGCGGCTCCACGTAGAGGTAGAGCTTGTTGTGCTTGTTGGGAGACTTCCCCTCGAAGACCTCGCCCTTGTCTCTCACAGTCTCCCTGTACCTCACTATTGGCGGGGAGGTTACGACCTCCAGTCCCGTCCTCTGCTTAAGGTCCCACAGCACGATCTCAAGGTGAAGCGTACCAACACCGCTTATCAGGTACTCGCCAGTCTCCTGGTTAATGTAGACCTTTAGGGTTGGATCCTCGATGGCGAGCTTCCTAAGGGCGTCAACAAGCTTCGGCAGGTCGCTGCTCCGCTTCGGCTCTATGGCTATCGTCACCACAGGCTCCGCGACGTATACCAGGTGCTCGAAGGGCACCATCTGGTCCTTGTACCTGATATCCACCACAGTCTCGCCCGCACGGGCTTTATCCAGGCCTAGCATCGCGACTATGTTCCCCGCAGAGACCTGGTCTATCTTCTCCCTGTACGGTCCCATGTAGAGACCTACCTGCAGTATCTTCCCGCTATCTCGCGCGTTGAGGAGGTAAACCTCCTCGCCCTCTACAACAGTACCGCTGAAGACCCTGCCTGTGGCAACTTGCCCGGCGTGAGGGTCTACCGTTATCTTGCTCACCGCCACGACCGTGGGGCCATCTGGGTCGCACTCGAGCATAGCCTTGCCGATCTCGCTGTTGAGGTCGCCGCGCCAGAGGCGCGGTACCCTGTACTTCTGAGCTTCACGCGGGTTGGGGATGTGCTCCACCACCATATCCAGGAGGGCTACGTACAGTGGGAACTCCTTTGCGAGCGTCTCTACATCGTCGTGCGCGTAGGCGTCAATGATGTAATCGAACTTGACCCCCTTCTCGACGGCTATGGGCACGGTTAAGCCCCACTTGTGCAGTGCACTGCCGAAGGCTACCTGGCCCTTGGCAATATCTACCTTCCACTTGTCGCGGAACTCCTTGTCAGCGTAGAGCTCAATAAGCCCGTTGAACTCTTTCACTATTTCCACAAACCTCTGCTGTATCTCCCGCGGCCCGAGGCGCAGCTCCTTAATGAGTCTATCCACCTTGTTAATGTAGAGCAGGGGTCTCACGTACTCCTGGAGAGCCTGTCTCACCACGGTCTCTGTCTGCGTCATTACACCTTCCACAGCATCAACGACCACTATGCCCCCGTCCATCATTCTGAGGCTTCTCGTCACGTGCCCTGTGAAGTCGACGTGCCCTGGCGTGTCGACCAGGTTGATCACATAGGGTTTACCCTCCCACTCGTGGTACAGCGAGACGTTGGCCGCCTTCACGGTCATCTGTCTTAACTGCTCGATCTCTACGTAGTCGAGTGCGAGAGCCTGCCCTGCGACCTTGGGGCTGAGGATGCCCGCGCCCATTAGCAGCGAGTCTGAGGTCGTGGTCTTGCCGTGGTCCACGTGCGCGAGTGTGCCTATGTTCCTCACCTGCTCGACATTCCTCATTATCTTGGCTATTTCCTCAACCTGCTTGTACCTCGGCATTAGCTACCACTTCGACTCACGCGAGTCTCCACCGTTTTTTATTCATTACCACGCTGCCTCGCGCGAGATGCGCACTGCGGCGGAACGAGGCTTACCTGATCCATTCCTCGGGGATTTCTTCCTCGGGGCTCAGGCCCAGCACCTCCCTAGGTTTAGTCAGGTGCCTGTAGGCCCTTGGGCTAGGCAGGTAGAGCCCAGGTTCTAGGTGCCTTGCACGCTCCACTCGTACTTTCTCGAGATCCAGGGATTTGAACCCACACCCAGGGCACTTGAACCCCTTCCCGCGACCGGCGGACTTCATTCTCCTCCCGCAAACCGGGCATAAGGGGTTAAGCTCGAGGGCTTCTGGGGAAGTTGAAATCACCCTCAGACTTTCAGCGTTGAGCGTAAAGCCGAAGCGGGGTACAACGCCCCCTCCAACCTCCACGAGGTCCCCGCTGCGCAGCAGCCTCGCGACATGCCTGAGGTAGCCGGTCTCCCTGTAGAACATGACGTCAATACATCCCGTGTGATCACACAGAGTGACCTTGATGTGCCCGCCTTTGAGGATCCAAGGAGAGCCTTTTACCCTTCCCTCGACCAGGGCTGAGTCATAGGGTTTTAGCGAGGAGATGTTCTTCTTGGTGCGCAGGTGCGCGAAGGTAGCTTGATTCGTTTTATAGAGAATCCATCGGCTCGCACCGGGGATGATGCTCAGCGCCTCCACGAGAAGGCGGGGGCTCAGGCCGCGCAGGCCGAGGACGACGGGAGCCCCGCTCCGCGGTGTGGCTAGGGTTCTCTTCTCCACGTAATCGTAGGTAGCGAAGATGTAAGGCCTGTACCTCCGGTCCACCTCCTTGAATACCTCGTCGCTGCTAGCGAGCCTTGCTCCCAGCTCTCTCGGGCCGTACACGAGCACCTCGTAGGTAAACTCTCTGAGCTTGAAGGCTCCTATGGCAGCCGCCGAGCCGGTCAACCCCCTGCCCCTAAGACTTGTCAGGCAGACCTCCCCTCTTCGAGCAAGCTCTTCAAGAAGCTCCCGGACATAGGCCAGCGGCACGTACTCGCTGAGTGCCCTCTCGTAGACCCTGGAGAGCACGCCCACCGCCCTGCCGCTGGCCACGACAAGCCCCGGAGAGGTTTTGCCATGGGTTTCCACCTCGTGCTCTATGACCGAGGCTAGCTCCCAGGCTACGTCGCAGAGGTCGCCGCCGTCCAGCCGCAAGTGCAGTGATACGGCACCGTTGCCCCTGGTCTTAACGGGGACGTTCGGGTTGAGCCGGACGAGGTAGGGTAGGTCGAGGAACAAGACATTCTTGCGGCGGAGGTAGGAGGCCAGAAGGTACCCTAGGTAGGTTGTACAGCCTCCGTGCGGAGAGTCTGCATCATCTAGGCCCACGTGGATGTCCATCCCTAGCGGATGTGCTCAACGGCGTAGAGGTAGATTCCATCCAGGATACCCGGGCCCGCCCCCTCCCTGCCGTGAGGGCTGTGAGCTCTGTCGCCCCTGAGGTGCGTAGCTAAGTGGATGTTTGCAGCCGTCTGAGCCACAGCGTCTTTGTCCACCCCTTCCACTATGACGTCCTCCTTCTCAACTCTGACCTTTACTCCTGGGAGAATCTCCGCGTAGCGTTTACCTCTCTCGCCCAGGAAGTTCTCGATGACCACCTTGTTCCCCTCCACCTTTACGGACATCGGGAAGTGCGCATAAACTATCTTCAACTTGTACCTGTAGCCCCTGGTCACCCCCTCTATCATGTTCCTAATATGGGCAGCTATTGTGCCCAGTGTGGCGTAGTCCTTCTTTGTCACGTTGAAAACCTCCACCACCACCGCCCCGTCCTCCAGCCTGATATCGATGTTCTTGGCGTGTGAGAAATCCCTCTCCACAGTGCCCAGAGGTCCGCTCACGCGCACACGCTTACCGCTCACTTCCACGCTCACGCCCTGGGGTATCTCCACCCTCCTGGCGCTGCTGAGCACCCTCATAAGACTCCGGCACCAGGCGCAGGCATGCAGCTATATATTCTTCGCTCCTCTGCGCGTAGAGGAAACCCTTAAATCTTCCTTTTTCACTAGAAGGGGCGGCGGGGGTGCCCGAGCTAGGTCAAAGGGGGCGGACCGCGAGGGCCCACACTCAGGATGCATAAATGGGAGCTCCGCTGGCGTTGGCCTGCCCGGGTTCGAATCCCGGCCCCCGCACCACCGGTTCACGTTTTCGTCTGCCTTAGAGCTATCACCGAGATCTCGACGAGCGCCCCTCTCGGTATCTCCGCCTGCACAGTGACCCTAGCGGGCTTCGTCCTCGAGAAGTAGCTGCTGTATACTTCGTTGAACTCCCCGAACAGACTAAGATCCTTGAGGTACACTATTGCATAAACCACGTCATCAAGGGTGCTCCCTGCAGCTTCGAGGATCGCCTTGATGTTCTCGAGCGCTCTTTTCGTCTGTTCCCTGATACCTCCGGGTACTACCTGCCCAGTATCTGGGTCGATCGGTATCTGCCCGGACACGAAGATGAAGGGGCCCGCGGCTATAGCTTGGCTGTAGGGGCCTATGGGCCTTGGCGCTTTTTCTGTGAAGATCTCCTCCCGCAAGCTCAGGTCACCACGGTGAAGTCGAGTCCCAGCTCTTTAAGCTTTAGGAGCAGCTTCTCCACAGCATCAGGCGAGGGCACCTCGAGACCCAGCGTCACCTGCGCCATTCCCGGGCTTATGAGGGGGTTCAGCCTTTCGTGCTCTATCTCCACTATGTTGAATCCGAGCTCAGCTATGGGGTCTATAACGCGCTTCAGCTGGCCGGGCCTGTCGGGGAGAACTCCTCTAATCCTGACCTGGCGTCCCTCGAGGTAGAGAACCTGGTTGATGATCCGTGACAGCAGGGAGGGGTCAGCATTACCGCCTGAGACCACGCAGACTGCTTTCTTACCCTTCACGTCCACGCTCCCCGAGAGAACAGCGGCCACAGCAAGCGCGCCCGCGGGCTCTGCAACGGTTTTTGCCCGCTCGAGCAGCATGAACACAGCTTTGGCTATATCCTTCTCATCCACGAGGACTATGTCGTCCACAAGATCCTGGATTATGCTGAATGTGAGCTCGCCCGGCTTCTTCACGATAACACCGTCCGCTATGCTGAAAACCTGGGGGGTCTCCACGATTCTTCCCTGCTTGTACGACATGTACATTGCGGGTGCTCCGCGAGGCTGTACACCGATCACCTTCACCCTGCTGCTGAGCCTCTTGAGCGCCACAGCTATCCCCGAGATCAAGCCGCCACCGCCTACTGGTACCAGGACTAGGTCGGCGTCGGGCAGCTGCTCGTAGATCTCCACCCCTATCGTGCCCTGCCCGGCTATGATGTCGGGATCGTCGAATGGGTGTACGAATGGCACCGATTCCTTTTTCGCGATCTCGGAGGCATACAGGTAAGCGTCATCATAGGTCTCCCCGTGCAGGATCACCCTGGCTCCGTAGCCCCTAGCAGCATTGACCTTGTAGAAGGGAGTGTACCTAGGCATAACCACCACTGCCTCTACACCCAGCAGGGAGGCTGAGTAGGCCACGCCCTGGGCGTGGTTTCCAGAGCTTGCTGTTACAACCTTCCTTATACCTCTAGTTCTCACAAGCTTGGAGATCTTGTAGTAAGCCCCCCTTACCTTGAAGGCCCCTGTCTTTTGGAGGTTCTCCAGCTTCAGGTACACTTCGCCTCCGCTAAGGTCCGAGAATGTTTTGTTGGAGACGAGAGGAGTAACGTGCACAACTCCTTGAAGCATCTCTCGCGCCTCCTTTATTTTGACGGTTAGCTCCTCTAGAACCGCTTGCGAGACCATTGCAGGAGAATGCTTAGAGCGGTAGAATATATTCTCTTGTTTCGCCGCTTTATCGGCATACACACAGCTCCGTTTTCACTTAGGTGATGCTTTTCAAAGCTCCTTTATGCCGGCTAGGACTCTTTCTGCACGGCGTGTAAGCTCCCATCTTTCTCTCAAGCCGTTCACGCCCGGCTTTTCTATGAGGTACGATACTGCTGCAGCCGCGTACGCAGCAGCCTCCCTGGCGTCGCCAGAGTTCAGGTACTCTATCGAAAAGACCACTGTGAAGACGTCGCCTGCGCCTGTTCTGTCAACAATTTTAGCCGTCTCGGCTGGAGGAACATAGTACACCTTCTGCGAGGTGGCCACGTAAGCTCCAGCACTACCCAATGTGACGAGAGCTATCCCAGCACCATCCTTAACCATTTTCTCAGCGAGCTTCCACGGCTCAGCCTCGCCGTAAACCGCTTTTGCCTCGCTCACCTCTGCGTGGACTACGTCGGAGAGGGCTATGACGAGGCGAGCCTCGGGCTTAGCCGTCAGTAGCACACGCCGTTTCTCGTCAACTGAGCGCACGTAACCCTGAAGGTCGCTTGCCGTCAGCGCAGCTCTTTCAGATACCTCCTGGACTACGTCGGGCGGAACCTCGCCTATGAGAGGCCCGACCACGACCAGGGAACCTCTCACCTTCTCGAGCGGCACATCTCCTGCGAGTATGTCCTCGCACCGCGACAGGAGGTACAGGACCCTGTTCTCGCCCTCGTACACGAGCTTGAACTTCGTGGTGGGGAGGTCTTTGGACACTGTCACATGGCTTATGTCCACGCCGCTTCGCGACAGGAACATGAGGTACTCGTCCGGGAAGTCGAGTCCTATCTTCGAGACCACGTGGGGCCTAGCTCTGTGCTTCAGCGCGGCGAAGGACCCGTAGGTAGCCGTACCTCCTAGGCTTTTCTTCACGTTCCCCTTCACTACGATTGTATCTACCACAAGATGCCCTAGCAAGAACACGTCCAAGCCAAATCACCCCCTGGGCTTCACATAGTCATCAGTCCTCTATTAAATATCGTTCCATCGCGCCACTTGATTAGGGGGTGGAACCGCACACTATAGGGCGAGGAAGAGGACTATGTACGCAGCCAGCAGGGCTATGAAGAGGTAGTCGGATGTTTTCGCACGCAACTCTCGATACCTTGAGGGCTTTCTCGGAGAGCCGAAACCCCTGGCCTCTAGGGCTTCTGCCGCCATTAGGCTCCTTCTGACCTCGTGAACTATCAGCGGTACCATCAGGTAGAGGTAGTTTTTCACGCGCCTCGTTATGCTACCTCGCTCCAACTCCAGACCGCGGCTCTGCAGAGCGTGCATGACAGCCTCCACGTCCAGGGCTAAGGTGGGCACGAACCTAAACGACATTGTCACGAGCATGGAGTACTCCCTGGGAAGTCGCATGCTTTCGAGCAGCAACGAGAGCTCATCGGGAGACGTCGTCATGAAGAAGAGGGATAGCGAGGCTGAGAGCGCCAGGAATCTCAGAGCGAGCACGAGAGGCTGAACCAGCCCCGTCCCGGGGCCGAAGAGCCAGTTTAGGGCGAAGATCATAGCCGATAGTGGTAGTGCGGCTTTAATGACTCCAGCGAGCCTTTTGAGCCTTCGCGCAGCAGCCGCTACCGCCAGAGCTGTTAGGATGATCAGAAGCTGCTTCTCAAGGCTTTGCACGTAGAGGGAGAGCGCGGCGAGCGATACTGAGAGGAGTGCGCGTACTCTGGGGTCTGCCCTGTCTATGACCGTGTTCTCCCTCTTGAACCTAAATGCCCGGAGAGCCTCCATCAGCACCACCCCTCAGAGCTTTGATCAGCTTCGGCGCCAGCTTATCCGCTCGCCACTCGTACTCCCCCTCGTTGAGGATGCCGTGCCTGCGCAGAATCAGCGAGAGCCTGACAAGCTGCGGCGCTACTAGACGCGCCTCCCTTAGGAGCCGCGGGTCGCATAATACCCTCTGAGGAGGACCCACGGCTAGAATCTTACCCCTGGCCATGACGGCTACCCTGTCCACGTGTTCTGTCACGAACTCCACGTCGTGAGTCACTATCACCACGGTCTTGCCCATCAGACGCAACAGGTGGATGATCTCGGAGATCTTCTCCTTTTGGAGGTGATCCTGACCAGCTGTGGGCTCGTCGAGAACTATTATCTCGGGGTCGTAGGCCAGGACGGACGCTATGGTCAGCCGCTTCCTTTCACCCACGCTGAGCGAGAAAGGGGACCTTGTCCTGTACTTCCAGAGGTCCATGAGGTTTAACGCCCACTTAACTCTGCTCTCGATAACGTGCTCGGGGTAGCCGAAGTTCCTCAAGGCGAAGGCGACTTCCTCGTAAACCGTATCTGCGAAGAGCTGGTGGTCTGGGTTCTGGAAGACGAAGCCAACTATTCTCGAGAGCTCAGCAACACTAGCGTGACGCGTGTCTATGCCTTTGACAAGGACCTGTCCCCGCGTAGGCTTCAGGATTCCGTTGAAGTGCTTAACCAGGGTGGTTTTCCCAGCGCCGTTCTCACCCATTATCGCTAGTACCTCGCCCTGGTACACCTCTAGGTCAACTCCTTTCAGTGCCTCTATACCTCCAGGGTAAGTGTAGTACAGGTCTCTAACCTGGACTACCACGTTTCCTTCGTGCAGCATGCTCGCCCACCTTGTATGCTCTCACTATGCTGAGCGCTATGTGCTCGGGGGATGGCTTCTCGACTTCAAGGCTGAGACCCGCCTGGATGAGGCGCTCGACGAGCTCCAGGGCCTGCGGCCTGCCCACCACGTGCTTCTGCCTGGCTATGACCTCCGCAGGGTTGCCATCGTCAACTATCTGCCCGTTGACCATCACCACCATCCTGGTGGCAAAGGGCAGGGCTACCTCCAGCCTGTGCTCTATCACGATGGCTGCTACTCCCTCCTCGATGGTTTTCCTCCTCACAAGGGCGAGTACGCGCACAGCTGTAAAGGGGTCTAGGTTTGCGGTGGGCTCGTCCAGGACTAGTATTTTGGGCTGCATTACCATCACGCTGGCTATAGCCAACCTCTGCTGCTGCCCGCCGCTGAGCTCGTAGGGGCTTCTGTCCCGGAGCTCCGCAAGCTGGTACTCGCGCAGCGCCTGCTCTACCCTCCTGGAGATCTCCTCGCGGGGTAGCCCAAGGTTCTCGAGACCAAAAGCAAGCTCCCTTTCCACGCTCGTGAAGAACAGCTGGTTCTCGGGGTTTTGAAACACGAACCCGACGCACTCAGCGAACTCGTAGGTGGGATGCTCCCTGGGGTCCATCCCGCAAACCTCTATTTCCCCGACAAGCTCGCCGCCGTAGAAGTGGGGGATCAGCCCGTTGAACACTCTCGCAAAGGTGCTCTTACCGCACCCGCTTGGGCCCACGAGCAGTACGAACTCTCCTGCATCCGCCTCAAAGTTCACGTCCTTCAGGACCCAGTCCTCCGAGCCTGGGTACCTGTAGCTTAACCTAGACATCCTGACTATCACGCCGCGAGCTCACCTTGCTGTCACGATCTTGACGATCATTCTATGGGATAGCTTTTCGTCCGAGCCTAGCCTGCGCCCTGTTAAAGCGTCTATCGCGAAGGCGAATTTCTCGCCGAGCTCCGTGTGAATCTCATAGGCAAGGTCTCTCGCGGTGGAATCCCTGTGCACTAGGTACACGTCGGGAAGAACATTGCCCTTGCTGTCCGTCAGCTTCTTCTCATTCTCGACAGGGAACACCGCTATCATCCCCAGGAGCTCAAATACAGCCTTGTCCAGAGCGTCCTGAACACCGGTAGAGCCGTACCTCTTCAGCACGTTCTCTTCAATGTAGTCAAGAGCCTTTCGCTGCTCGGGGGTCAGCCTTCCGACGACCTCAAAGCTAGAAGAGCCGGGTATGTACTTGATAAGCCCTGCCTTTGCAGCCTTTCTTAAGGCAAGCTCCGCCTCAGCAGATGTGGGGACCACCACGTACCTTCCTTTGAACTGCTCTGTGAGGCGCTTTATATTGTCGGGGGCTGTCGGGAGGTCTGCCTTGTTCGCGGCGATGAGTATGGGCTTGGAAGCACGCCTAGCCTCCCTCACAAGGCTCATCAGATCGTCCTGAGACCACTGAGTAACTCTCTTCCCCGAGAGGCCTAGCTCTTCTACAACCTGCTGCACCACCTGGGGTTTTATCCCCAGACCTGCGAAGCGCGAGTACAGCTCGTCGAACTTCCTCGTGTACTCGATCGTCTTCGAGAGTCTCTCCCAGTCGCGGGAGACCACCTGGTACATCCACATCTCGAACTCCCTCTCGAAGAAAATCACGTCCTGCACTGGGTCGTGCGAACCGGGTTTTACAACCCGTCCCTCCTCATCTGTGGACCCTGAGGCGTCCACTACGTGGATGAGCACTGGAGCCCTGCGCACGTGGTCCAGGAACATGTTCCCCAGCCCGCGCCCCTGCCACGCACCCGGCACAAGGCCCGCCACGTCTATGAGCTCGACCGGGACAAACCTCCACCCCTCAATGCACACAGAGTTCCTGGGGTTGTCAACGACGCCCAAATCCCGGCAGACGCAGCGCACCTTGACATGCCCCACTCCCACGTTTGGCTCGATCGTAGTGAAAGGGTAGGGGGCTCTCTTAACATCGAGTAGCGTTGCGGCGGCGAAAAATGTGGATTTACCGGTGTTGGGTTTGCCCACGACGCCTACCTGCATCACGGGGCTCCGCCTGAGAAGCTCCCGCCTAGCTAGGCTTTATCCTTTGAGTTTCGCGAGCTTAACAGAGGTCAAAGGTTCCTCACTCCACGCGGAGGAGCTTTACCTCACCTTCCCCTTTCGTTAGCTCTGCCACCTTCTCTATGAGAGAGGTTTGCATGCCCGCGGGTATCTCAAGCTCCAAGAGAAGCGAGCCGTCGGACTGGTAGTTCTCCCCAAGCACTCTGCCCATCTTGGAGACATAGGAACGCACCCTCCCGGAGTACGCAGGAGGAGCTTTCACGACTACGAGAGCCTTTGCTATCTTAAGGGGTAGAACGAGCCTGAGCTTCTTCAAGATTTCCTCGACCTGCTCCTCTACGGGGCGGAAGGGATCTACGCCGACCTTCGCCTCCTCCAGGGCGAGCTCTATGCGCTTGGGGGGTATCGGTGTGTTTGTGCGAGGATCAACCGCGTTCCTTGAGATGAACTCTATTATTTGCCTCCTTTTTGCCTCGATGAGCTCCCTCCTTTGCTCGCTGGTCAGCAGCAGCTCCCCCCTCCTGAGTATGGTCTCCGCCACCTGGTATGGATCGCTCGTGCCGAAGAACTTCTTCAAGTCAGACTCAGAGGCCTTCAGCCCCTGTTTCGCATCGTAGTAGATGAACTCCCCCTCGATGATGTCGCGAATGCTGATGTTTTCACCGCTCTTGAAGAGCCAGGCCTTCTCAACGTCAACTATTACCTCGAACCGCTTACCACCTTTCTCTAGCCTAGCTATGCTCAGCCGCTTTTTTGACGACATCCGCCTTCAACCTTCTTGTCAAGATTCTCAGATCTTCGAGATCAGCTCGCGCACCTGATCCGCGGTAAAGATGGTGAAGCTCTTGGTGTAGATATCGATTTTCGCTAGCTCGATGTTCTCCGGCGAGAACCCCTCCTCCATAGCCTCCCTGAGCCCCCTCAGCGCCAGGAGTACTGCCTCATCGATCTTGATATCGTCCCTGTACTCCTTTACAAAGAGGTCAAGGGCGCGCTGCGCACCAGCGCCTATTGCCCTAGCCTTGCATCTCAGGTACGTTCCACCCGGGTCAGTCTGTATGAGGTGAACACCCTTCCTGTCGATCCCAGCGAACAGGAAAGCAACGCCGAAGGGTCTTACACCCCCGTGTTGCGTGTAAACCTGCTTTATGTCGCAGATCCTCTTCACGAGCATCTCGATCGGTATTGGCTCGCCGTACACGAGCCTGTGCGTCTGTGCGTAGATCCTGGCCTGGTCTATAAGGACTCGGGCGTCGCCGAAGAGACCCGCGAAAGCCACACCGACGTGGTCATCTATCTTCTTTATCTTCTCAGCCCCCTCCACGAGAGGTGATGTACTCTTCTTCTCTACAGCTAGAACGACTCCGTCGACAGCCTTCACGCCCAGAGCGGTCATCCCGCGCTTCACAGCCTCGTACGCGTACTCCACCTGGTAGAGCCTGCCCTCGGGGCTGAAGATTGTTATCGCTCTGTCATACCCTGCCATAGGTGCTGCTGGAAACATGGTGCCCTCACTTCTGCTCGCCCTTAACCCTTAATACTTTTTGGGCAGGAGACGCTGCTGCACCAATACCTCCTTGAGCATCGAGCTCAGGGGAGGCGCGCGTTACCCCCTCTTTCTCAGCAGAGCCACGAAGAAGCCAGGTGTGTCGTTTGTGACGGGGTCGAAGAGCAGCCCTGGCACCCCTAGGAGTGGGCGTTTCACGCTCGGGTACCGTGTTTCTAGAACCTCGAACCCGATCTTCTCGGCGGCGTACACCACTGTTAGCTCGTTCTCTAGAGGTGAGATCGTGCACGTGGAGTAGAGTAGAACACCTCCCCTCCTGAGAACCTTGTGCGCTTCTGAGAGGAACTGCCTCTGGTAGCTGGATAGCTTGAGCACGTCGGCGTACGACCTGGAGTAGTGGAGCTTCGGCCTAACGCCCAGCGCGCTGCAGGGTGGATCCAGTATGACCGCGTCGAAGCTGTTGTATCCAACAACCTCCGAGATGTACCTGGAGTCGTAGACGATTGTTTTCACAGAATTTAAGCCGAGCCTCCTCGCGTTCTCCCTCACGGCTTCTACTTTCTTCTCGCTCCTATCCACCGCCACCACCTCTCCCTCGTCCAGCATGAGCTGGGCCGCGTGCGTTGCCTTCCCGCCTGGCGAGGCGCACATGTCCAGCACGCTCCACCCAGGCTCTGGGCTCAGCTCCCTCACAGCCACCATAGAAGGTAGAGACTGGTGGTAGATCAGCCCCTCCCTGTAGGCCCTGTGGTCGCGCAGTGAGGCAACCCGGTACACCGAGAGAGTCACCTCCACCGCCTTCCCCCTCCTCTTTTCGAAGATCTCCTCAGGGTCCATAACGAGGATCCCCTCTGCGACTACTCTGCCGTCGGGTGCGTGAACCGAGACGTGATCTCCGACGGAGGCTCCCACGACCTTCACCACCCCAGGGGCGTAGACATTAGCACCGACGTAGCAGCTCTCCGCAGTGGGGTAGTCCACGAATACTTTACTGGTGCTCTCCTTCACGGTAAAGGGCCCCTCGACTCTCAAGAACACGGCCTCGGGCACTAGCGGGTGTTTGTACACATCGTAGCCCTCGGAGCGTAGCTCCTCGACGAGCTTCTCGCTGCTCGTCTTGAGCGTGTTAACCCTCAAGAAGTACCTGGTGGGGGGCTCCTGAACCTTGCGCAGCAGCTCCTCTACGTAGGATAGACCGAGGAACCCTGCCAAGTACCTGGTGAACTTCCCCTCCAGCTTAAGCCCTAGCTGTGCGGCCATGCCTTTTACACATGGGCTTTATAAGGCAAAAAGCATAGCTGTGCAGCGCTAGCTGCACAGCACCAAAAAATTTAAAGAGAGATGTGAGGGCAGAGTGTCTTGCAAAGGTTGGGAGGTGGAAGTGGGATGTCAAAGAAGCCGTTTTATGTTCGATTCGAAGTACCCCCAGAGCTTGCGGAGAAGGCCTACCAGGCCCTATCCATGGCTAGGGAGAAGGGCGGCCTAATACGCAAGGGTGTAAACGAGACGACAAAGGCTGTGGAGCGCGGCCAGGCGGTCCTCGTCTTGATTGCGGAGGACGTAGACCCCCCCGAGATTGTAGCGCATCTACCGCTGCTCTGCGAGGAGAAGAAGGTACCCTACGTGTACGTGCCCTCTAAGGAGAGACTCGGCAAGGCTGCTGGGATAAACGTCGCTGCATCATCCGCAGCTATAATTAACCCAGGAGAGGCTAAGAGCCTGGTGGACGAGGTTATCAGGGAGGTAAACAACATCAAGCTGAAGGCTGCGTGAAGCGTGCACTGCAACCTTTAAATCCTCCTTCCAGGTTTTCGGGTGGGGCTGCATGGCCGATAAGTGGAGCGACGCTACTCCCGCAGAAGTGGTACAGATAGTGGGTAGAACCGGTGTTACAGGGGAGGTCACGCAGGTCAGAGTCAGAATACTCGAGGGGAGAGATAAGGGAAGAATACTGACGAGGAACGTTCGAGGGCCTGTGAGGGTTGGGGACATAATCCTGCTGAGAGAGACAGAGCGTGAGGCCAGGAAGATAGCCACTCGGTGAGCGAGCCGATGAGCTTCTCCTCAGAAGACGAGAAAGTTTACAGGTGCCTACGCTGCGGCTCGGTGTTCAGCAAGAAAGAGCAGGAGATACTGCCAGGCTTTAGGTGTCCTCACTGCGGCTTCAAGATCGTTGAAAAGGTACGCCCCGCTGTCCCGAAGCGCGTGAGAGCCCTGTAGCACATGCTTGACGACAAAAGCTTTATAACGTCTCTCCTCACATTTCTTAACCGCAGTTAGCAAGGTATGAGCGCTGAGCTGCTGGATAGCCTGATAAAAGGGGTATTCAAGGAGCAGCAGACAATCAAGATCCGCGTGGAGAAACGCAAGGGCAACAGGGACGTCACAGTAATCACCGGGCTAGACCCTAAGGACCCTGAGCTCAGGAAGATGCTGTCCGAGCTGAAGTCAATGCTGGCCTGCGGAGGGACGATCAAGGAGGACCACGTTGAGCTTCAGGGAGACCACAGGTACAAGGTTAAGGAGTTCCTCATACGCAAGGGCTACTCGGAGGGCAATATCATAGTTGAGTAGCGGAGATTCTTCGACCAAAGGGATTTAATATTAGAGGATTTTTCTACTCCCTAGGTAGCGAGGGATTCGCATGGGCTCTGCAAGTCCTGAGGGCAAAGTGGTGGAGGAGCTGCTAACAGCACTTGCAAAGATCCAGCAGAGCATCAATAGCTTATCGGGAAGCCTTTGGGCAAAGTACCACGACCTCTACCCGGACAGCATGCGCGTGTACGAGCCGCGCGTGGACATAGAGGACCAGGGCTCTTACCTGGTTCTGTACATGGACATGCCGGGTTTTAGAAAGAACGAGATAAGGATACTCATCACAGAGGACTTTGTGGAAGTTAAAGCTGAGAAAAGCGAAGAGAGAGTTAAGGAGGAGGATAGCAGGAAGTACCTGCAGAGGGAGAGGATCTACAGGCGTGCCTACAAGAGAGTTGAGCTGCCAGTAAAGGTGCGCACCGACAACGCAAGAGCGAGGCTTGAGGACGGGGTCCTGACCATTTACCTGCCTAAAAGCGGGGAGAGACGTGAAGTAGAGGTTAGGGTTGAGTAGCGCGCTACGTTTATAAGAAGTATACCTGTGTGGCCGAGGGGTGGGAGCGATATGGTGAAGGTGTTTGACATAGGTAGGATCTGCGTGAAAACATCTGGAAGAGAGGCTGGCAGGAAGTGTGTGATTGTAGACATCATCGACGACAAGTTCGTTCTAGTTACAGGGCCTAAGCAGCTAACGGGGGTGAAGCGGAGAAGGGCTAATGTGAAGCACTTGGAGCCGCTGCCGTACAAAGTCCAGATACCGAAGGGCGCCAGCGACGAGGAAGTACTCCAGGCTCTAGAGAAGGCAGGGCTTCTCGAGGTAATGAGGGAGCCTATAAAGCCTGTTCTTTCCCCGGTTTAACGCTCTTCATACGGCGTGCGGCCCGTGGAGAAGGCTAAGTACTTACGACCTCCGCCCGTTCGAGAGATTCTAGTGAAATCTGAGGACGATACGGACTTCTCGTATGGCTGGATCCCGGAGGAGCGGCCCGTGGATGTCTACCTACGCTTCTCGATCATAAACCTGGACAAGCCTGTAGGGCCGTCCAGCCATGAGGTAGTAGCCTGGCTGAAGAGGATTCTCGGCATCGAGCGACTGGCGCACGCTGGGACCCTGGATCCCAAGGTTTCGGGTGTTCTGCCGATAGTTCTCTACAACTCTGTGAGAGTTCTGCCGGTACTCCTGAAGGAGGACAAGGAGTACGTCTGCGTGATGAGGCTTCACGGCGACGTGGAGGAGAGCAGAGTAGCGGAGACCGTGGGGCTATTCCAGGGACCTATATACCAGAGACCCCCTCTGCGCTCGGCAGTTAAGCGCAGCCTGCGCGTCCGCAGGATCTTCGGCATCAAGCTGCTTGAAGTGAGGGGCAGGAACGTACTCCTGCATGTTTGGTGCGAGGCGGGTACGTACATGAGGAAGCTCTGCCACGACATAGGGGAGGTTCTAGGGGTTGGCGCGCACATGCAGGAGCTGCGCAGGATTAGGTCAGGTGACTTAACAGAGGACAGCGGCATAGCAACGCTTCACGACGTGGTCGATGCCTTCCTGATCTGGAAGGAGGAGGGGAGGGACGATTACCTCAGGAAGGTCTTCATACCTGTTGAGCGCGCCGTGCAGAGCCTGCCAAAGGTCTGGATAAGGGACTCCGCGGTGGACGCTGTTTGCCGGGGAGCGCCTCTGGCCGCGCCCGGCGTAGTTAAGCTTGAAGATGGAATCAGGGTTGGGGATACTATCGCCATCATGTCCCTGAAGGGAGAGCTTGTCGCGATCGGCGAGGCCGCTATGCCCAGTGACCGCATACTAGCTGCGAAGTCAGGCATCGTGGCGCGACCGCGCCACGTTGTGATGGACCCAGGAGTCTACCCCAAAGGTTGGAAGAGCGGCTGACCTTGAGCAGCACGCAAGCCTTAAGATTCCGAATACCGCGCATTGAGAGGGGTAGCGGCTTGAGCAAGCAGCAGACCCTGAGAAGGCTGCTGGGCCTATTAACCCTGGTCGCCGCAGTCCTGGCAGCGTATTTCTCCTACAAGGTCTTCGCCTACATAGTGAATGTAGAGCCGGGCAGCCTGGAATCCTACATGAGCTGGATGCAAGCGCTTGTGTACATTCTCTTCGTGCTGGCCGCCGCGTACGTGCTCGTTGCCACGTACAGGCGGAGAGCTTGAGCACGCATGCTTAGGGAGGACTCTCTCCTGGAGAGGATAATCCGCTTTTTCGGCATAGAGCTCGACGACGCATCGCTCATACGGCTCGGCGACCTTGAGCTGCTGCTAAAGGTCGACTCCTTTGACTGGAACCTCCACATGCTGCCTCTGCTCACCCTCAGAAGAGTAGGCATAAAGTCTGTAGTAGCCCCTGTGAGCGACGTACTCGTAAAGGGGGGCAGCCCCGTGGCTGCTCTGCTCTCTCTAAGGGTGCCGAGGAGCTTCGACGAAGGGCGCTTGCATCAGCTGCTTGCTGGGGTGCGAGAGGCGGCTGAGAAGTATGGCCTGAGAGTTGTAGGCGGGGATACCGATGTGGCTGAGGAAAGCCCCCTTAGATTAGACGTCTTTGTAGTGGCCCGCCTCACCGGCAGGTACCTAAGCAGGAGGGGTGCAAGGCCGGGCGACTTCATCGCGATTACGGGGAGAGTAGGGCTAGCGGCCGCAGTACAGGCATTCTCGCTAAATCCAGGAGAAGTTGGCTGCCAGCTGGCAGACAGGCATCTGGAGGAGTATGCTTGGGGCAACCTCCCAGATCCCCGGGCTTGGCTAGCCGTGAAGGAGGTGGTAGGAGCGTCGCTTGACAACAGCGATGGGCTGGCTCTCAGTCTACACTACCTGTCTGAGAGCTCGTCTGTCCGGCTTGAGCTTGAAGAAATACCTCTGCACCCGCTCCTACTCGAGTGCTTCGGCGAGGAGAGAGCTCTGGAGCGAGCTCTCTACTACTCTGGGGAGGAGTACAACTTTATTTTCACGCTCCCTGAGGGTCACGAGGAGCTTCTCAGGAGTATCAATGCTACGCCTATTGGCCGCGTGAAGCAGGGGGGAGGAGTCTATCTGCTCGGGTATGGTGAGGTGAGGAAGTTCGGGTGGGTAGGAGGTTTGGGCTACGCTGAGAGGATATGACGCTAGCTGTGATCGTTGACGGTTACACGGATGAGCCTGCAGGGCTTGGAGTGCCGCCCTACGTGGACATATACCCTAGGTACATCGCAGGGGCTATCTGGTCTGCTGAGAAGTCCGCGAACGTGGTCTACTTCACGATAGACAAGGTGAGGGCTAGCCCGCATGTCTTCCAAAAAGTCGCGTCGAAGGCCGACTTACTCGTCGTATCGGGAGGAGTCGTCGTCCCCGGGCGCTACATAGGCGGCACGCCGATAACCCCTAAAGAGGTTGCGGTGCTACCTAGGATGGTGGAGGGACCTAAGAAGATCCTCGTGGGCCCCCTGGCCCGTTTTGGCACGGGTGTCAGGGGTGGGATGAGGGCTATTCCCCGCTTTGAGTTCGAGGCTTACTACGACCTCGTAGTACCCGGTGAGGGATGGCTTGCTGTTTACGAGTACTTGAGGTCGAGGAGCCTCGAGTCCGCGAATCCTTATGCCGTCTCCAGGGACTACAGCCTGATAGACGAGTTTGCCGTGCGGGGGGCAAGGATCGTTGCCCAGCACCCGAATGCAGGCTACAACCTCACGGCGGAGATAGAGACCTACCGCGGTTGTCCTCGCTGGGTGGTCGGCGGCTGCTCCTTCTGCATAGAGCCTAGGCTAGGTCGTGTAATCAGCAGGAACCCAGAGTCTATAGCTAGGGAGGTTGAGCAGCTATACGCCTACGGCGTAAGGGCGATTCGGCTCGGAAGGCAGGCAGACTTCCTTACCTACATGGCTAAGGGGGTCAACGAGGAGGAGTTCCCAGAGCCCTCCCCCGAGAGCATAGAGCGGCTGCTCCGGAATGTTAGGCTCGCGGCACCGAGCCTGGAGGCTCTACACATAGACAATGTTAACCCGATGACGATCGCTGCTCACAGGGAGAAATCGCTCGAAGCCCTCAAGGTGCTAATCAAATACCATACACCCGGGGATGTCGCCGCCTTTGGGCTAGAGTCCGCGGACCCTGTGGTCTCTAAGATGAACAACCTGGGGAACACCCCTGAGGACGTGCTCGAAGCTATCCGCCTGGTGAACGAGGTTGGCAGCCGCAGAGGCTGGAACGGCCTACCTGAGATCTTACCCGGTGTGAACTTCGTCCTGGGCCTGCCGGGGGAGACTAAGAGCACATTCGAAAGGAATAGGGAGTTCCTCGAGCAAATACTCGAGGAGGGCTTGCTAGTTAGGAGGGTGAACGTTAGAGAGGTTTTACCTCTCCCGGGTACTCCCATCTGGAGCGTGGGTGATGAGATTGCGAGGAAGCACAGGAGAAGCATCTTGCGCTTCAAGAAGTGGGTTAGGGAGGTCTTTGACAGGAGAATGATGCAGAGAGTATTCCCTACGGGAACCATCCTGAGGAGGTGCTACGTAGAGAAGACTCGGGGGCGAGTGGCTCTGGCCAGGCAGCTCGGCAGCTACCCTGTGCTTAACTATGTGTACAGCGAGGTGAGGCCGGGGGAGGTTATAGATGTGGTTGTTCTCTCTCACAAAGCTAGATCTCTCATTACAACAAGGTACCCAGTCAAGACGAGGAGTGTGCCTCGCAGGTATGCGGGGAAGCTTGCGCAGCTGGAGAAGGGTTCTACGGGAACAGAGTCCTCTGGATCTGCATGAGCTCGATACCCGTTGTGTCGCCGCCGGCTATAGCTCCCTTGTCGTTGGCGACGAGCCCAGCTCTGAGGAAGAGCTTACCCCTGTTGACTGTTATTGCTCTAGCCGGCACCCGAAGTATGCTGCTTATCTCCTCCAGCTCCTCCTCGGCGACCAGGGGAGGAAGCGCGAGCCCGAGGTTCGTTGCGACCGCCAGCGAGCCTACGAGAGGCAAGCCCGCTATGTCCCTGGAGAGGCACTCCACGCCCAGCACGTCCGAGACGATTTTCGAAATATTTTTCGGGAGGATGCTGCCCACCAGGCATCCCTTGCTGTTCGCAAGGATCAGGTTCCCCACACCCGTCTCTCTCAGATCCCGCAGCACTTCGAGGTTCAGCCCCGCCTGCTTCGCGTGCTTTAGAAGGAGCTCGACCTCGCTATCCAGGGCAACACGGGGTAGTATCAGGCCGTTATCGTTTCCTGCTGCGAAGACTCCGAGAAGCCTTGAGCCCGCTAGCGTGGTGAGCACGACGTCCTCAACCCTCAGAACTTCCCTTACCTGGTCTACCAGCTTTGGCGGGGCATCCGAGGGTAAGAGGGCGAGCTTATTGTTGGCGAATATGTAGACGCCTATATTAGGTGACCCGAAAAGAGTCGCTACCTCTACTGTCATCCTGCAGCTCCTCCGACCCCCTCCCTGGGGGCTGCTAGGTTAACTTCAGTGCTGATTATCTCCCCCTCCTCAACCTTGAACTTAACCGTCACAACGACCCTTCGCGGCGGCTTCTCTATGCTCCTCTGCCATATGTACTCGTTAAGCTCGTTGCCTATCTTCACTTCTCCATCGTAGCGCAAGTGACGCCTCACAAAGTCCCTGATCAGCCTGATGGCGACCTTAGCCCGCTTCTTGCGGGGTGCGCGGTAGGCGTCCCTGAGCGGTATGACGTACGTGCGCTCGTGCTCACCGTCAGGGAATCTCGCGGGCATCCTCCTTCACCCTCAAAGCTGCATCCTGCTTCTCCTCCAGTTGCGCCTGGGCTTCCTCCTGACCCGTCTCCGCGTCTTGACGATTACCCACAGCGGCACCTGCTCGTTGCTGCGTATAGCGGCTGCCAGCCGCAGCTTCTTGCCAAGAGGCTTGTAGTGAGCCATCTACATCCCGGGCCTTTCTGCGCATCGTTTTAAAAAGGCTTCGCGCGGCTATGTGAAGCTCACTCTCAGCTTGATGTCCGTGGTCCTAGAGGACAGCCTCGCCAGTATCTGCTTCAGCGTCTCATCGTCTATAGGTACTCTAACAGACCCTGACGCTGCTAGGCTTATCAACTGGTTCTCCAGCGCCTCCACAATCTCCGGCTTCACCAGCTTGAGGTTAGAGAGCCTCGCTCTAGCCTCAGGCGTCAGTATCCGCCTTAGTATTTCCTGTCGCCTAGCCTCCTCAGCAGCTCTCTGCGCCTCCTGCTGCTTCGCGCTCTCAAGCTGCTTCTGCAGCTCAGCTAGCCTTCTGCGCTTTATCTCCTCAAGCTCCTCGTCTGAGAAGCTCACTGCACCTCTCACCCATCCCGATGAAAGGTTGAAGAGTGCTTAAAACGTTGCGCGCTAGGCGCTACTGGGAGCGATGTACTTGGCGAGCTCTGGCCTCTCACTGGCAAGCTTCTTGAAGAGGTCTATGGCTATCCGGTCCAGGAGGGATCTGCCCTTGTTGGTCAGGACTCTACCCTTCGGTGTTTTCTCCACCAGTCCAGCCTTCTCGAGCTGTTGTAGAGCCTTCCTGATCGCAGAGCCGCCAGCTTTCCTGAAGTGCTTCCTCTTCATGGTGTTCCTGGTTCTTCCCCCGTAGGCCGTTCTCAGCCTCTCAACACCCACTGGGCCGTAGAGGTACAACTTGCGGAGGAGTGAGGCGCACCTCTTGTACCACCAGTCTGGGTCGTCTGGCACTCTGTCCTTGAAGCAGCCCGTTTTGGCGTAGAATGCCCACTCGGGCGGCTGCACCTCTTTCACGTTCTCCTTCAAGTACTCGGCCAGCGCCTCTATCAGCAGCCTCGGGGGCACGAACTTCACGCCGACCATGAGGTACGCCCAACTCCCCACAACCTGCATCTTTTAAACTTTCTTCAGCCTTGCGCGCCGCCAAGAGCGGTGCTGCGATACGCAAACCTACATTAAGGCGCCCTGTTGCTATACGCTGGGATGGAGCAGCTAAGGGAGGGTATCCTCTCGGTCGTGAGAAGGATAAGAGGCGCAGAGTACCTGGACGAGAGAGAGGTGGAGTCGATAATCAGGGAGCTCCAGCGCGTGCTTCTCAAGGCGGACGTAGACGTGAAGCTCGTCTTCGAGCTATCCGAGAAGCTTAGGAAGAGGTTTCAGAGCGAGGAGCTGCCACCAGGCTTCTCCAAGCGGGAGCTGCTTCTGAAGCTTCTCTACGAGGAGCTGGTCAGCATCCTCGGGGGGCAGGAGAAGGTAGTGATCAAGCCAGCGAAGCTTCCCTACACAATCCTCCTGGTCGGGATAGAGGGTTCGGGAAAGACCACTACGGCGGCAAAGCTAGCTTACTACTTCCAGAGGCGGGGTTACAGGGTGGGTTTGGTCTCGGCAGACACTTACAGGCCTGCGGCCTACGAGCAGCTTAAGCAGCTGGCCGAGAAGGTTGGCTGCCTGTTCTACGGCGAGCCCAGTGGAGACGCTGTGGAAATCGCGCGCCGCGGCTTAGAGCACCTCAGGAGAGCGGGTGCGCAAGTGATCATAGTGGATACAGCTGGCAGGCACAAGGATGAGGTCGGGCTGATGGAAGAGGTTGAGCTACTAGCCAAGGAGGTCGAGCCCGACGCGGTGGTCATGGTGGTGGACGCGACCCAGGGAAAGGCTGTCGCGAGGCAGGCACAGGCCTTCAAGGAGAGAGTGCCGCTTGGCTACATCATCGTGAGCAAGATGGATGGAAGCGCTAAGGGCGGCGGGGCTCTCTCCGCTGTGGCTGCGACAGGCGCCAGGATAGCCTTCATAGGCGTTGGAGAGAAGATCGAGGACCTGGAGGAGTTCGACCCCAAGCTGTTTGTCGCTAGGCTTCTCGGGATGCCGGACCTGGAGGGCCTGCTGCGCCGCTTTGCAGCCTATGAAGCCGTGCAGCGTGAGAGACTCAGGGCGCTGAGCTCAGGCAAAATCACCCTCCTCGATCTCAAGGAGCAGCTAATAGAGGCTAGGAAAATGGGACCTCTCGGCAAGCTGCTGGAGATGGTGGGTTTCGGAGTCCCATCAAAGGAGCTCGTGGAGAAGGGGGAGGAGAACGTGGATAAGTGGATAGCCATACTCAACTCCATGACCATGGAGGAGCTGCTGCACCCGGAGATCATCGATAGGTCCAGGATCTCCAGGATAGCGAGGGGCTCCGGCACCACACCCAAGGATGTGAAGCTGCTGCTTGAATCCTTCGAAAGAGCTAGGAAGCTCCTGAGGCAGGCTGCTCGCTCGAGAAGAGGGGGCTTGCCGGGTCTCAGGCTGTGACCGCTGCGAGGGAGTACCTGGTCTTCCTGGCGGGCCGGCCTCTGGGAGACAGGCCCCTTCTCTCGAGAATCATAACCTCGGCCTTCTTCCTCTCTCACGATATACGGCGCGACGTCGTCCTCAGGCTTGTCTACCCCGAGTCTCGCATCCGCATATCACTCCTTGGCGCAAGACTGAGACACATACATGTTGACGAGCAATCCCTCAGCGGGGTCCTCAGGCGTATTGAGCGAGCGGCACACCCCCCTCCTCACAGGGGGGTGAGCCCGCACCCTGGGGTACTCGTGGAGCCCGTGGACAAGCTGGTCGTAAGCGATGCATGCTTTCTGGTGGATACTCGTGCTCCGTGGCTTAGCAGAGGGCTTGTAGACTGTAACTACTCCTGCTTTGTAATCAGCGCTGGGAGCAACCCCGAGAACGCGTCTTCGCTGAGGAGAGTCAGGGTCACGGCTCTTCCCAAACCGGTTGACACAACCCTGGTAGTGCTCAACATAGAGCTGGACAGGATGTGCGGCTAGAGCTTCCGCCCCTGAATTATGTAGCCGGTGTGCTGCACACCTACAGTCTCTGGCCTTAGTTCGGCCGGCTCGGCCTTGTACTTCCTAAGCATGATCTCCACGACCTCCACCATCCTGAAGCCGCTCTTCCTCAGAGCTGAGAGCGTTCTTTCAACCTGGGGGAGTGTCGGCACAAAGACCAGGAGAACTCCTCCGTGCGCAAGGGAGGCATAGGCCTTGTCCACAACGCTCCAGGGATCCGGCAAGTCCAGCATCACAGCGTCTACGTCCTCTTCGTCGAAGCCCTCCCGCACATCCTTGTTTTTCGCCACTATGAATTCCTGTAGGCCTAGTGCTCTGAAATTCTCAAGCGCCATCTCGTAGAAGTCCTTCCTCACCTCGTAGGTGTACACTTTCCCAGTGGGCCTGACGTAGTAGGCGAGGGTTGCCGCGAGGAACCCCGTGCCCGTGCCTGCTTCCACAACAACGGAGCCGGGCCCCACTCCAGATGATATCAGCATATACCCGAGGTCCTTAGGGTAGATCACCTGGGTGAACCTCCTCAAGCTCAGAAGCTTCTCGACAAGAGTAGCTCTGCTCACTACGAAGCGCTCGCCAACATTTGTTTCTACACTGCTCCCGAGCTCGACGCCAACGAGCCTGTCGAGCTCGATAAACCCCCTGGTGGTGTGGAACCGCCTCCCCGGGACCACCCTTACTGTGTACGCCTCCTTCTCGCCGTAGTACAGAGTAACCCAGTCGCCGGCGTTTACGCGACGCATCGGCTCTGCAGCATGGAGAGAAGTATATATCCATGCAGCCGGAGGTCACGGGCTGGGTGAGGGGCATGGCTGAGATGCCCGTACAAATCAGGCAAGCACTAGAGCTTCTGAAGCAGATCGCTGATGACAAGGGTGTTCCGAGGAACATAAGACGCGTGGCCACAGAGTCCATCGAGGTTCTGCTGGACCCGAAGATGTCGCCGGGCCTGAAGGCGGCTACTGTGATCTCGAAGCTGGATGAGATATCCATGGACCCGAACACCCCCCTCTTTGCACGTACTAAGATCTGGCAGGTGACCTCCCTCCTCGAGCAGGTTAAGGACATGTGAGGGTCAGGAGGTTAAAGAGCGGTGGCGTAGTCTACGGCAGCCTACCGGAGGGCTGCAGGCTGTGCCAGCAGGGTCTGAAAACCGTGGTTTTTCTAACGGGTAAATGCCCGGCGAGCTGCTTTTACTGCCCGCTGAGCAACGAGAGGAAAAACAGGGACGTGGCGTTCGTCAACGAGAAGCTGGTTAGCTTGGATAACCTCCGCACAGCCCTCGTGGTCGAGATCCTGAGGTCAGCTTCGCTTGGTGCAAGCTTCACCGGCGGGGAGCCTCTTCTCAAGCACAAGCTTGCTGCAGAGCTCACGGAATTCCTCAAAGGCAAATTCTCCAAGAGGTTCCACGTGCACATGTACACTTCGGGCATACCCCTCACTCCGAAGATCGCTGAGGAGCTCGCGGATTCTGGGCTAGATGAGCTGCGGGTACACGCCCCCCTGTCCAGGCTGGAGGCTGTTCTGAAGACCATAAAAAGCGTCTCGGGAGATTTCCGCATAGGTCTCGAGTACCCCTCCCTTCCACACGCCCACGAGCAGATGCTCAAGCTTTTAGACATCGCCGAGAAGTACGAGCTGGACTTCATCGTCTTAAACGAGCTGGAATTCACAGAGACCAACGCCTCCTCGCTTTTACTCCGCGGTTTCACCATGCGTGAGGACTACCGGGCAGCTCGGGGGAGCGCCGAAGAAGCCTTGAAGATAATCGAGGAGGCTGAGCGCAGGAAGACTACTGTGAGCGTGTACTTCTGCCCGGTTAAGGTTAAGGATAGCTACCAGACAGCCCTGAGGATTTACCGGTACTCCACCCTGGTGGCGCTTCCATACCAGCTGGTCACAGATGAGGGAACTAGTCTTGAGCTCGTGTACTCGTCCAGCAGCGAGGAGAGCGACGTGCTCAAGCTGTACCCCAGGGGCCGTGCTCCAGTGTTCTACGATGAGGAAGTGGGAGAAGGCTTCATTGTGGAGAGGAGCCTAGCGCTAGGAGGTCTTCCTCTCGAGGAAACCCCCCTCAGGAAGACTGGAAATCGGGAAGCTTAAGCTTCCCGGCATAAGCTTGAAAAACCGTGGTGCCGCGGCCGGGATTTGAACCCGGGACCCTCCGGTCTCCGTAGCATGCTGTGCCTGCTTCAGCCGGATGCTCTCCCGCTGAGCTACCGCGGCTCTCCCAGGTAAGAGGGTGGATGGGGGTTAAAAAGCTTTGCAGGAGCAGTCTGCCGCGCGGCAAATGCCTAAGCGTTTTCGCCTCGCAGGGACCTGGCTGCGAGAGGTATTTATGTGCTTGTAGAGCTATGCCGTCAAGCTAGGGCTGGTGTGTAGGAATGAATGGGGATACGACAACCAACATGTTGCTTTTGATAATAGCATTGTTCGCGCTATCGTTCCTCATGCAAGAGCTTCAAATATACAGGATTATAACCGAAGTTGAGAATTACCTAGGTATAATCAGGGCCGCCAGAGAGAGGGCGTTGCACGCGGCGAAAGAGCAGGTGAGGAAGTACAGCAAGTCTCTCGACCCGGAGTACGTCAGCAGGAGAATAGACAAGCTCATCGAGACAAGGATCATAGCCCCCACGAGCCTGGACCCCTTCGGCATCGTAAGGAAGCTTAAACACGTGTTGTCAGTTGGCGAGAGAACTTTGGAGAGCGAAGTAGCCTCGCTGGCCCCCGCGGCGTCCCCCTACGAGGTGCAAAACCTCATTGTTCTCGTGGATATAGCGAGGAGCCTCAACGAGGTCTACAAGCTTCTCAATCACTACTACCTGGTTGCGCGCAGGTTCAAGAGTCTCTGGCTTCTCATGCAGCTGAGCGCGGCGATGCCCTTTATAATCGAGGAAGTCAGGGCTGTGGAGGGGGCTGTCGAAGCCTTCAGAAGGAGCATCCCAATTGGAGATTCCGCAGGCCCCCTTGTCGCCGCTTTTCTAATACGCAAGTACGGTGTTCAGTACCTTGTGGAGCCTGTAAAGGACACTATTGTGGCTAAGCTGGCGTACAGCGGCAAGGACATTTACGTGGTCAAGGGGAAGGGCCCCGGCGGGAACACCGGGCATTACGACGACGCTGTTGCCTGGGTTGTTCAGAGGACAAAGCCTGCCGTCATAATAACCGTAGACGCGGCGCTACGCTACGAGGGTGAGGTCTCGGGGGAGGTTGTGCACGGCTTCGGCGTCGCCATAGGTGGCACGGGTGTGGAGAAGTACGGGATAGAGGAGATCGCGACGAAGCACTCTATACCTCTCTACGCAGTGCTGATCAAGATGACGGAAGTTGAAGCGCTTTCCGCGATGACTGAGGAGGTCTACCGTGGCGTGAAGGAAGGAGTCGCCGTTGTCGAGGAGCTGCTTGCAAGCCTACCCGATGGATCTTCCGCCATCGTAGTCGGGGTGGGAAACACAGTAGGTGTTCCCCCATGAACGCCGGCAGAGCGCCGCACCCGAAGAGGTGGATACCCACCTACATCGTGCTGCTCGCAAGTCTCTTAATACTCGCCGCAGCGCTGGCGCTGCAGTATCTCAGAACAGGGTCTGACAGCTACCTTGTTAGCGCCGCTTTTGTGGCAGTGATTGCTGTGTATACTGCGTGGTCGTTCGCCAGGCTGATCACGCTGAAGGTTACCCCTAGAAGCTTGATGACTCTGCTGAAATGCCCCTCCTGCGGGCACGAGATCGTGCGGAGGTACCGCGAAGGGGATATGCTCTTCTCAGAGCTGGACGCGTGCCCCAAGTGCGGCTCGAAGATGGTGGCCGAGGGGATCTTTCTCAAGGAGGAGAAACACTAATAGCGCCAGGAGAACCTCAAGGATAGGGGCGCGCATAGCACTTATATACTGCTCGACAGCCCACACCCCCCGGTGCGGCATGGCATACCCTCCCAAGACCCTGGTGCTGGGCAGGTGCGTGCGCTGCGGCAAGAAGCTGTACCGGGGCGACGAGTACTACTACTGCCCGCACTGCGACATACCGCTGTGTCCCATATGCGCGAAGAAGACTTTTGGCAGGTGCCCCGTGTGCGGCCGCCAGCTTGCTAGGAAGCCTTAGCCCGCCCTGCCAGCTCCCTAGCCTTCGGTACATACTCAGCTAGCGGGCACTTCCCGTTGCAGAGACCGCAGCCGGCACACCTGTCCTCCAGTATCCTCACACCTCCCGCAGGGTCGCGCAGTATGGCTTGCTGCGGGCACCACGTTGCACACTCCATACACTGCACACAGTTGTAAGCTCTCAAAGCTGCTTTCTCAAGATTCCTTTCCTCATCCTCCGTTAACGGCTGCTTGGTCGTGATGAGTAGATCGCTACCGGACTCTCTCACAGCAGCCATCCTCTCCCTGAGGAGTGGGAGGCTTGAGAGCATGTTGAGAAGCCTTGAGGGACTGCTCTCTGGCGAGCGACCCACCTTTACCACGTAGTGCGTGCTATCCTCCTTCACCAGTACTGCGGCGTGGTCCCTGCTTCCCGGTAGCTCGACCTGGCCTGCCACCCTGAGTATGTCCCTTGGGGGCTGGATCCAGCGCCAGAGCCCCAGGTCCACCCATGCTCTCGGCAACCCCTTCTTCGAGGCAAACGACGAGAGGTAGCCCGCCCAGGTTTTAGCGAGGTCTGGCCTCCACCTCTCCAAGAGGTCTAGTTCCCCCAGCTCCACCGCGGGGCACAGCCAGCAGCCAAGCCTGTCGAATCCCATGTAGTACAGCTTGTTCACAGGAAGGCGCCTCCAGTAGATGTAGAGCCAGATTGCCAGGGCTGTCCAGTCGAGGATGGGGCTCGCAGCTATGACCTTCGGGAGCCAGACGTTTCTCCACACCCTCGGGGACAGGGCTCTGGACGCGGACTCGAACCTCCTCTGGCCCACTAAGCTCAGAGCACCTTCGGGGAAGTTCTCCCTCAGGAGCCTCCCTATCGGGGCTAGCTTCGTAACCTTGCAGCACCACCGGTAATCCCTCGCAGGGGGTCCGAAGACCTCCACCGCGCGCCAGAAGGCATCGCCCGCGTCGGCAACGAGGAGCCTTACCCCCATGGACTCGGCTACGCGGTGAACGTACTCCACGGTCTCGGGGAACTCTACCCCGGTGTTGTTGAACAGCACCGTCACCTTCTCCGGCCCTAGCGCATCGACGGCGATCTTGAGCGTGACTAGGCTGTCCTTGCCGCCGGAGAACGAGACTACCACGGGCAGCTTGAACTTCTCGTAGATGGACTGCACAAACGCTATTGCTTCCTCCTCCATCTCCTTCAAAACCTCCTCGTTCCGCCTGACAGCTTCCAGTATGCTGGGGTCCTTATCGCCGAAGGAGTACGGTCTGCGAGTCCAGCTCTTAAGCACGTAGATTCTCTCCCCCCTCAGCACAGCCCCTACGCCCAGGTACTCCATGTTTCTGGTCGCCAGCGCTACGTACTCGTCACGCCCCTCGGGAAGGTTTTTCTTCAGAAGCCTGCTCCTCTTGATGACGTAGCCCCGGCTCAGCTTAGGCGCATCTACCACGGCGAAGTAGCCCGCCTCTTCCTCAACCATGCGACTGACAAGGGCGTAGAGGGGTCTGAACCTCCACCTTCGCGCCCCACGCGAAATGTCGTACACCAGGTGCCCTACAACCTGCCCATCGACCACAACTTCCTCCGCGTGGTCCGGATACTGGATCTTATTCGCTAGCACAATCTTCCTACGCGGGAGAACCCTCCAGGCATCACTCGTGGAGCCGAAGTACTCTTCTATGGTTCTGAGCAGTAGTTTCATGTGAAAACCCAGGCTTGGTCTGCAGTCGCCAGGAGGAGAGAGCCTGAGCCTTGCCGAAGGCTCGCTGGAGATCTCTCGTAGCAGCGGGGAGTTCGAGGATAAGCCCCAGTAGGTTGTCGCTGCAACGCGCTTCAGCACTTCTACCCTGCTCCTCACAGCCGTCGAGTACTCCAGGCAGTCCTGCTTTTAAGCGCTTGGCTTATCTACACCTGACACCACGGTACTACGGCGGTATGATGATAGTCGTGAAGGCAGCTCAGCACGCTCGCCTGCGCGGCGAGCCTGTACATAGAGGAAAGTATAGGGAAAAGATCGTGATACCAGTTAAACCCCCCAGGGTGATTGTCTAAAGATTGTGCATACTCTTCCCAAGGTCCGCTCACGACTCGTGAGGTGATTTTTATCAATGTTTCAGCCAGCTCGGCAAGGGTGTACGTGCTTGGAGAGATTTCGAGGCCTATCGCCGGCAGAGTTCTTCCATAGGAATAGGGAGATAGCGGGCTTCTCCAACCCGGCTAGAGCACTTTACCAGACCGTCAGAGAGCTTGTGGAGAACTCTCTGGACGCTACGGAGACTCACGGCATTCTGCCAAACATCTACGTTGAGATATCACTCGACTCAAGCGATGAGAGCAAGGTCACAGTGACGGTGGCGGATAATGGAATAGGAGTCCCTCTTCACGAGGTACCCAACGTCTTTGGCAGGGTCTTCTACGGCTCCAAGTACGTGATAAGGCAGACAAGAGGCGTCTTCGGACTTGGCGTTAAGATGGCTGTTCTTTACGCGCAGATGACCACGGGGAAGCCTATCTACGTGAGAACAGCTCCTTTAGGCTCGAAGGTTGAGGGTGAGTACTACCTCCTCATAGACGTGGGGCGCAACGTCCCGCACGTCCTGAAGATGAGGTTCAGGAGGAAGGAGAGAAACTGGCACGGCACGGTTGTCCGGTTGACATTAGAAGGCGCGTGGGTGCAGGTGAAGAGGAGGATAGAGGAGTACATACGAAGGACTGCGCTCATAACGCCCTACGCCTCTATAAGGTACAAGACCCCTGAGGGCGAGATAGTCTTCAAGAGGGTTACGAGGGAGCTTCCCAAGCCCCCAGAGAGGGGGCTGTACCACCCCAGGGGTGTCGACATAGAGATTCTCAAGGAAATGATAAGGTCGATGAACTCGAGCGATGCTACGCTCAAGGAGTTCCTTGTTAAGAACTTTGAAAGCGTTGGAGAGAAAACTGCGGAGGAGTTCCTCAGGTGGGCTGGCTTCGACCCGGAGCGGAGGATCAAGGATCTCCGCGTCCAGGACCTAGAGCTACTGGCTTCGAAGATGAAGAGCTACGATAAGTGGAGAAGGCCTCGCTCCCACACGCTGTCGCCGCTGGGCGCGCACCTCCTGGAGGAGGGCGTTAAGAGGATCCTTGCTCCGGAGTTCGTGGCAGCGGTCACACGCCCGCCATCCTCCTACGGCGGGCACCCCTTCATAGTGGAGGTTGCAGTGGCGTACGGCGGGGAGATACAGCCGCAGGACACCCCCATGCTGCTGAGGTTTGCGAACAGGATGCCTCTGCTGTACGACGAGGGCGTGGACGTTTCAAGGAAGGTTGTCGACAGCATAGACTGGTCTGTGTACAAGGTGAAGTTCCCGGCCCCCCTTGCTGTGGTGACCCACGTGTGCTCTACAAAAATACCGTTTAAGGGGGTGGGCAAGGAGGCTATCGCCGACGTGCCAGAGGTGGAGAGGGAGCTGGAAGCAGCTCTTAGGGATGCTGCGAGGAAGCTTAGGCTTCACCTGGTGCGCTTAGAGAGGATGCAGGAAGTCAAGCGTAGAGAGGTCGTTTACAGGAAGTACCTGGACGAGGTTGTCAGGTCCCTGAGCTACATCACCTCGATAAGCGAGGAGGAGCTGAGGAGAAAGTTTGAAGAGCTTATCGCGAGAGAGCTCGGGAGGGTGAGCCTTAATGAGGAAGGGGGCGATTCAGGCACCGCCTGAGGAGGAGGTAGTCCGGCGCCTTGAGGAGTTCGGGAGGAGGATAGCTGAGAGTGTCCTCAAGGGCGAGGAGCCTGTAATCGAGGTTCCGGTCAGGACGCTCGCCAATACGATATGGGACGAGAAAAGGAAGCTGCTGGTGCTGGGACCAAAGAAGGCCTTGAGAAGCTACTTCGACATCGGCGAGTCTAAGAAATTCATGCAGACGCTCCTAATGCTCTCGCTTATACTCAGAGCTCGCAGGGAGGGCGACTACCCCACGATAAGAGACCTCTACTACACAGGCAAGCACACAATATACTATGTAGATGAGGCTGGGCGGAGGCGCAGCGAGGAGACGTGGGATGACCAGCGGGAGTCAAATTCCGTGATCCAGGACATCGAAGTCGCTGTTAACCTGCTTAGAGAGCACATGGGAATAATGCACGACGCCAAGGGTAAGATCGTTGGTAACATGGTGATAAGGTCTAAGGGCTATGAGATAGACTTGTCGAGAATGGGAAGTGGCGCGTACGCCATCCCGCCTAATGTGGATAAGCTCGAGATAGTCAGTGTTGACGCGGAGTACGTTCTCGTTGTGGAGAAGGATGCCATCTTTGAGAGGTTAAACGAGGAGGAGTTCTGGAAGAAGAACAGGTGCATTCTCGTGACGGGCAAGGGCCAGCCGGATCGGAGCACCCGCAGGATGGTTAGGAGACTATGGGAGGAGTTCAACCTACCTGTCTACGTGCTGACGGATGCTGACAGCTACGGGTTCTACATATACAGCGTCTACAGGAGCGGCTCGATATCCCTAAGCTACGAGAGCGAGAGGCTGGCAACGCCTGGCGCCCGTTTCCTAGGGGTCGCGGTCTCGGACATAGAGCGCTACAAGATACCGAAAAACTTCATAATCAAAGCCACGGAGAGGGATATAAAGAGAGCAAAGGAGCTTCTAAGCTACCCCTGGTTCAAAGAGTCGAAAGCATGGGTTAGGGAGCTCGAGCTCTTCATTGAGCGGGGGGAGAAAGTGGAGATAGAAGCTCTGAGTGGCCACGGCTTCAAGTTCCTCTCTCAAACGTACATACCAGAGAAGATCAGCACGGGCAGCTTTCTCTACTAGCAATTGCCCCCTCTTAGCCTCGGGCTCATGCCCGCCTCCTGACCAGCAGAGGGCTCCCAGGTGTGCCGTCAGGCGTGGGAGACCAGGGTTGCTGTCTGCTCGATGTCTTTCAGCTCTCTAATCTTCGCGAGTGTTCTGTCGAACTCGACTAGCGAGGGCGCCTCTATCTTGGCGATTATGTCCCAAAGCCCGTATGTCACGTCGACATCGACAACATTCGGTATCTTTCGTAGCTCGCTTGCCACATCGTACTCTTTCCCAGGCTTGGTCGTGATGAGCACGTAGCCTGTGACCATCTTCTTTGCTCAGGAGCCTGAGCTTTGGCGGTAAAAAAGGTTTTCTTGCCTGCTCAGGGAAATTCATCAATCGCAGGGGTTCACGCATTCCGCGATTTATCGATTCTGTATTATCGAAGCAGGGGTATGAGGCCGTGGTCTAGGAAGCTTTACAGGGCACTGCTAAAGCCTCCACCCCGGCTCCTCTTCAGGGAAGCCCAGCTACGCGAAGCCAGGGCTAGGCTGGTTGACGGCGAAAGCTTCCTTATAAGAGGCCCGCCGGGTGTGGGGAAGACTACGCTGGCTAGGTTGTCCTCGAGAGCGGCTAGGTCTAGAGTAGTCTACGTGTCCGGTTTCAGGTGCAGAACATACAGCTGTATCAGAGCGGCCGTGAGGAGGGATGCTTTGAACATCATAGATGATTATGGTATGGTTCTCAGGGACTCGAACGTCGTCGAGCTCGTCCGGCTTCTACCCTTCAAAGTAGTTGTTGTGCACACGGGGCTTTACTCGAAGGAGCTGGAGGGGCTTGGGGAGATACTGATGCCACCTTACACAGAGGAGGAGATCCTGAGCATTCTTGAGGAGAGGGTAGCCAGGCTATCGCTGCCCGTAGATGAGGGGACGCTGAGGTTATGCGCGAGGGAAGCTGCTGTGTACAGCGGTAATATCAGGATAGCTCTGATGATGCTAGCTGACCATCTTGCCGAGCAGCTTGCCGGCAGCCTCCTCTAGGCTGATCCTCCTCTCGATCTCCTCTGCTACCCTAGACCCAAGTTCTGTGAGCTGCCACACTTTGTGCCTCGACACGATGACGTACTTCACAAGCCCCCTCTCCTCGAGGAACTGGAGGATGCTCCTAGTGTAGCTGGCATTTGCCAGGTTACCTCTGCCGATGACTCTCCTCAGGTCCTGCGTCAAGGCGCCCTGGACACGCCTAAGGTAGAGCAGCACAGCTATCGCGTTAAACTTCTCCTGCTTTATTAGCTCCTCCAGCACCCGCTCTACCTCGCTCTGCAAGCTCATCCAGGAGGAGCTTCAGGCTTTAGGACTTAAGGGTTATCCTCCAGGTAAGCTTTATCTCCGGGCTCAAAGACAGGTATTTTTGTGGAATCGTCCCAGTATACTCTGCTGCCTCTTGAAACCCTGAAGCCTAGCAGCGTAAATGTGAGGATAGTCGTTAACCCGGAGGCTGTCCGGAAGCTAGCTGAGGACATCGCTGCTAGGGGGTTGCTGCACCCGCTGATCGTGAGGCCCGAGGGTGGTGGCTACGGTGTGGTTTGCGGGAGGATGAGGCTCGAGGCGATAAGGCTGCTGCAGCGCGAGAAGCCGGAGGCCTACCAGAGGCTCTTCGCCAGGGGCATCCCCTGCGTCGTCAAGGAGCTAGGCGACCGCGAAGCCCTCGAGCTCTCACTCGCCGAGAACATCCGCCAGAACACACTCACCCCCGAGGAGGTGGGCAGGGGCCTAGCAAGGCTGTACGAGATGGGTTTGTCGGAGGAGGAGATAAGGCAGCGCCTCCTCGTCGAGGTGGATACCATACGCAGGGCAATAAAGCTGTACTCCCGTATAGCAGCGGCGCTAGACTTCACTGCAGAGTCCAAGCCGGGCCGCCCACCGCAGCGCAGCATTAAGCGCAAAGTTAGTCGCGCTGGGTTAAGTACGGTTGCTAGAGTTGTAGAGCAGCTCCAGCTTAAGGGAGCAGCAGAAGTGAAGCCCGAGGAAGTTGTCAGAAGGGTAGCAGAGCTTAGCGAGGGTAAGCTCAGCACCGGAGAGCTGAGGCTTGTGGCGGAGAGAATAAAGCGTGATCCCAGCGTGGCAGCGGATGAGAACAAACTCAAAAGTATAATAAACGAAATAATACAAGTAGGTTACGTGGAGAGAGTTGTTCTGCTTAGGAAGGACCTAATAAATAAGATCGAAGACCTGGCCGAGAGAGAAGGTATCAGCTTCGACGAGGAGCTCAATAAGATCCTCGAGAGAGCTCTCCTTGCCCCTTAAAGGGTTAAAGTCCTTTAAGGGGCAAGGAAGCCTCGCCCCGATCTTAAATCCGTTTTGTCTTCTCTTTGGTGGGTGCTTTGATCGTGGCCACGTTCAGCGGGTCGAAGGGTGGCACTGGGAAGACCACGCTGGCTGTGAGCGTGTCTGTGGTCACCTCGGCGCTTTTGTCCACTCTACTTGTCGACACCTCAGCCGAAGGGGGTGCGACCGCCTACCTCCTCGGCGACGCGCCACCACCCTACCTCCGCGAGGACCCTGAGCGCTCGCTGCGCAGGGTGGAGGCAGAGGGGCTGAGGATTTTCGTCGCCGTGAACAGGGGCGCGCTCACGAATGTGGAGGCTGTGGCCAAAGCAGTCGAAGCGTGGGCGTCTCGCTTCGAGCTTGTAATGCTGGACATACCGGCTCTCACGGACGTGGACGCTGTGGAGCGGTACATGCCCTTGCTCCGCCTCGCGGACACAGTGCTCGTGGTCGCGGAGCCCAACCCCGCCAGCCTCGAGGCAAGCCTCTACACCTTCGGCGCTAAGCGCGTCGTAGTCGCCCTGAACAGCCCGAGGCCCTACCCCCGCGCAGTGGTGGACCACTACGCCAGGGTCGTCGCAAGCTTCTGCCGCCGCGCCTCCGAGAAAGGGGTTTCCGCGGACTACGTCCTCATCCCCTACGACCCCGCTGTGAGCAGGCTCGGACCCAGTACGTTCAAGGTTCTCAACTACACCTCGGAGGAGTTCGACTCAGCGATAATGCGGCTAGCATCCCTCCTGCTGCCGAGAAAAAAATAAATACTAGGGACTCCGCTTCTTCGCGATGAGCAGCCTGCTGCGTAGGAAGGAGGCTTACGATACTCCCCCTAGAGACTTCCTAGAGGAGCATGAGAGAAGCACAAGGCAGGTAAACAAGCCACCGGGGCAGTTTCCCCAACTCACGCAGGCTCAGCAGCCTGCCTACACCACCCTTCACGCGCAAGCTCCGCCGCAGAAGCAGAGGGACTCGCCCACGCACTTCGAAGCTTTGCTGCAGGAGCTCAGGGAGCTGGGGTTCGATGTGAAGCCTTTGGAAGTGCTGAGGGAGTATGCCAGGAGGCTAGACGAGGAGGAGAAGAGGTTAATCGCGGAGATAGAGTCTAAGCAGAAAACGCTGGAGCTTGTGCGGAGAGCTAGGGAGGCTTTGAGGAACCTCGGCGCCTAGGTGGGGGAAGTGCCTCTCGTAAGTTCTTCTAAGAACCTCGGGGGACTGAGACCGAGGGGTTTGAAGCTCTTGAAGCGGGAGCGATCAGAGGAGGGCTTGGCGGAGAATTCCCAGCTGAGGAAAGCAGCCAGAACCGCTTCGGCACCATCAAGTCCAAATGAGCAGCAAGCCGTAGCTGGCGAAGTCCACTCTACCCTGGACGCTGTGCTGCAGAGAGGTGGGCGGGCTCGTAGGCTCTCTCTTCCCCTGATCAGGGCGAGGGAGTCCAGCAGGCTCGAGGGCGTTGAGGTCCCCCTGCAGGCGCTGCGCGGCGAGGTCGTGCGCGTGGCCTCGGGCTACCTGCTGTTCGGAGACGGCGTGGGGCGGGTCTACGCGGAGAGGGAGGGTCCCTGGGGCCCGCTGCAGCCCCTCGTGGACTACCCTGGGACGCAGGAGGTCTTCGTAACTGAGCAGGACGGCATGGTTCACATCACCGCAGGCATCGCTGGCAAGCGCTACGTGGTCGAGCTCCCCAGGGAGCTCGTGGTGGAGCGGCTTGCGCAGCGCATCGCGATCGCCGCCGGTATCCCGTTGAGTGAGCGCAACCCGCAGGACTCGGGCGAGTACCACGGCTGGCGCGTGAACCTAGCGCTGCCGCAGATCGCGGGCGGATGGCAGATCTCCGCTGCGAGGGTGGTGAGGGTGGACCCGCTGCGCGGCGAGCCACTGCTCCTCGCCAGGCTGGTCACGCTGGCAGCTGCTCCCAACAGCCTCGTCTTCGCCGGGCCTCCGGGCAGCGGGAAGACCACCGCCTTGATCGGAGTGCTGAGAGCCCTGCTGGAGCTCTGGCCCCAGCTGCGCGTGAGCATCGTGGAGGAGGAGCCTGAGGTCGCCGTGCAGGTTCAGGGCCCCAGCGTGGTCAGGTACTTCAGCTTCGGCGGCCGCACCGTGACGGACAACATCCGGGCCACCCGCAGGTACGACAGGCCAGACCTCCTCGTGGTCGGGGAGCTGCGCGGAGAAGAGGTCCCGAGCTGGTTCGAAGCCGCAGGCTCCGGCATCCCGGTGCTCACGACCGCGCACTCCGTGGGGCTGGCGGACGCTGTGAAGCGCCTGGACACGCTCATCCAAGCAGCAGGGCTGAGGGCGAGCGTCCTTGACGCCGTGAGGGTGTGGGTGGTGTGCGGCAAGACCGTGAGCAGCTCTGGGGTTGAGCGCGGGGTCAAGGCTGTGTACGTCGTCACGGAAAAGGGCTTCCAGCCCGTCTACAAGGCGGGGAGGCACCTGGCAGAGGAGGAGTTCGTCAAGCTGCTGCCGCCCGAGCTCCAGCTCGCCCTCGAGTCCAGGGAGGCCGCCCGCGTCTACGAGAGGGTCAGGGAGAGGCTGGGCGCCGAGGAGGCGCGGTTCGAGCAGATGGAGCCCCTACCCTTCGAGGAGGTGCTGAGCTCGGAGGTGGGCTAGGGTGAGCCTCCTCGACAGGCTGAAGAGGGCGCTGGGGCTCTCGGCGGAGGAGGACCCGCTGAAGAGGGAGATCGAGGAGATGAGAGCCGCTGCGAGAAAATCGATTAAGAGGAGTAAACGTGTAGAGAGATCCCTACGCGTAAAACGTGGCGGCAAACAGGCGCTAGGGAAGAGAAAGCCCGAGGAGCGGGCAGGGCTTCTACGCGCCGCAGAAGAGTTTGAGCTGCTGTTCTCTGAGCAGCTCGGCTAAGAATAATTTTTATACCCCCACCCTTTACTAACCTTTTATGATGATGAGCCCAACGCTCAAGAGGAGAAAGGGAGCGCTGCCGCCGGTCGTTACAGTGCTCATAGTAGTCGCCGCCATCGTGGCCACCGCGCTGGTCGCCTGGTTCCTATACGCGTCCACAGCCCGCGCCACCCGCACAGCTATGATCTCCGTCGTAGGAGTACCCACGCTCTATGCAAGCGGCGGTAATACCTACCTCTACGTGACCCTGAAGAACGACGGCACTGCACCGCTCAACGTGTCTAATGCTAAGGTAGTTATTCAGGCGAGTACGGGCAGCCTTACTTTCACCTGCCAGAACAAGACTTCGATAGAGCCTGGAAAGGCTGCCAGCCTTGTCTTTCAAGTCTCAGGTGATCAGCTTAGCAGCATACCGGACGGCGCTCTCGCAACCCTGCAGACCCCCGACGGCTACCAGCTCAGCTTCGCGGTCGCCAAGCCTTAGGCGCGCGCTAGGGCAAAAAATAAATAATTTCTTTTTCCTCCCCTTATTTTGGTGGTGGAGAGGTGAGGCTGGGGAGGAGGAGGGGCGCGCTGCCGCCTATAATCACGGTGCTGATCACAATGGCGGCTATCATCGCCACTGGGATGGTCGCGTGGTTCTTGTTCGTCAGCACGCGCAGCGCGGTCAACCGGCCAATCCTCGAGGTCACGGACGCGTACTATGTGTCCGGCAGCATCTTCCTCACAATCAGCAACATTGGAGCAGTGGACGTGGCGGTGAGCAGCATCAGCATAACATGCCAGAGCGGGGGCACAGCCAGCTACACCACCTCTACCCCTACGCAGATCCCCAAGGGCGCGGTACAGTCGATAAAGGCCTCTGCCTCGGGGACGATCAACGATGGCGACCTCTGCACGGCCCAGGTATTTCTCTCATCGCCGAGCTCAACCAGCTTGACCCTCAGCTTCCGCGTGGTGAAGCCCTGACACGCTAAAAGGTGTTTCTCTCTTGCTCAGGTGGCTTAGGAGCGAGGCTGACGCCGTCCCCCTGGCCCTCGTGCTCCTCTCCTCGCCGCAGCTGCCTCTCACCACGCTGCGTGAGCTGCAGCAGGCGGGCTTCTACACCTACCTCCCAGACCCCGAAACCCTACTCTTCGACGAGGGGAAGGCCGTGAGGGGCCTCTCGGACAGGATGAAGCGCGTCCTCGAGGCAGCGGTGGCGGTGCAGCGCTCCGGCCGCAGGGAGGCGCTAGATGAGAAGATGAGGGACGTGCTGGGCGAGCTCAGGGCAGCGCTGGAGATGGCTGACTACAACGTCTCCAACATGTACTCGATCGTGAGCACCTTCGTATCGACAATGGCGAGCATGATCGTCGTGACAATGGCGCTGATCGGCGGGGGCGCCGTGCCTGTTGCAGTCGGCCTGGCGCTCTCGGGGGCGCTCGTCAGCTCGCTCGTCGGGCTGACGGTCTACCCGCTGGAGTTCAGCGTGCCCACGCCGCCCTGGAAGAGCTACCTCCCACTCCTCTCCCTGGCCCCCCTCTACATCCTCCTCCTGCACCTGGGAGCGCCGCTCCCCCTCACCTTCAGCCTCGCAGCCGCCTCGGCGCTGCCAGCCCTCCTGCATATGTACTACGTCGGGAGGGAGGTCAACGAGGTCATCAAGGCCAGGGAGATGGTCAGGGTGGCTGCGCGCAGCGTGGGCAACCCCTTCCACACCCTGGTCAGGGAGGGCTTCATCAGGGAGCCAGAGGCCCTCCCCAGGCCCGCGAGCCCGCTGGCCTCGGCCGCGAGCCTCAGCCTCTACCAGGTTTTGCTGCACGGGGGCTACGAGCTCCTCGAGAGGCTGGAGGACTACTACTCGCGCGTGGTCGAGTTCATCCTGCGCCTCAGGTCGAAGACGAGGGTGTTCATGCTCTACGCCGTCATAGAGGCGGTCCTCGTCAGCGCGATCTACGCGTTCACGGTCGCGGTCAAGCCGCTCTTCGCCGCTGGCGGTGCGGCGCTGGCGCAGGCAGGTCTCAGCCTCGCGGGCGTGGAGGAGCTCGAGCAGGGCATCGACCACATCCTCGCTGCAGCAGCGCTAGCCCTGAGCATCGCGACCAGCAGCGCGAGGGAGGGTAAGCCCACCCTCTTCACCATCTACCTCCCATTGCTCGCGGCCACGCTGGCGGCATCCTACCTCCTAGCCCTCAGCCTAGCACCAGCCCTGGTGGGTGGGTAGGCGTGCGCGTGGACGCAGCCCTCGTGGCATTCGCCGCCGTGGCAGCGGCAGCGCTCCTCCTCTCCATCCACCTCAGGCTCCAGCACGCGTACGCCGCAGGCTACGACTGCTACCGCCAGGCGTACCAGGAGGCCGCAAGGGCCTCGCATTACGCGGGTAACCCCAGCGCCTACACGCCGCCCGCGAGGTTCCGCGCGACCTTCTACTACAGCAACGGCACCGTCGTCATGAGGGGCTCAGCACCCAGGGCGCAGTGCTACGCCTACTTCCTCACGAGCGACAGCGGGGTGATCGTCCTTGTCAAGGTGGAGGGCTAGCACCCTAGCGCTCCTCTCCTTGCCCCCTCTCCTCCCCCTTCCCCCAGCCGCAGCCCCCTCCGAGCCTGTGGCTCTGCGCGGTGTCGCCTGCTTCGACCAGGGCAGGGTCATCCTGTACAACGGCACCGTCCTCGAGCTACCGAGCCTCAGGCACCTCGCGCAGCTCGAACCCCTCGACGGCTGCGACATCCGAGGCAACGTCC